>Ga0247778_1000729_pt1 | contig 28685 bp, 14 predicted proteins | sample UWRJL049202B5_FD_179939 | JGI IMG/M metagenome (GOLD analysis project Ga0247778, IMG submission 179939) | Plant litter microbial communities from Arlington Agricultural Research Station in Wisconsin, United States - UWRJ-L049-202B-5 | ecosystem: Environmental > Terrestrial > Plant litter >...
GGGGGGAGCGAGGAGATTATGTTGGATTTGAGTATTAGGCAGAGTTTGAGGGTGGGGAAGGTTATGGGGATGAAGTTGTGAGGGGATGGGGGAGGGAATAGGAGTGGGGGTGGGGGGCTATATATATGAGAGTGGGGGGCGTAGGTGTTGGGAGATTGGACACTGCTAGTGTAAAGTGCATAGAGATCAATCGAAGCATAAATCCATCAAGGATGCGGGGCTAAGTGCAATTGATCGACTCTTCATGGTTCAAAACAGCTATAAACACAAAATTTATCGAGCCCCACGCAAGAGAAACATACCATGGGTGGTGCTGAGCAAGCTGGTTGTCGCATATCAGCTGGAGCAATGACCATCATTTGGATCGGATTTCCTACCACGTCCAAGATTCCGCCATAGTACACCAGCCTGAATGTGAACATCGAGAGCCAAGTGCGAACAGCCGATCGTTGAGGTCGCTAGAAGCCATTGTTTTTTTTACTTTTCTAAACAGGCCGGCTCTAGAGAGAGATTCTCGCTCACCTGAATCAATTTTTGTGCCAGATTTTCAGGGTGGCTTTTAACTTGCCATCTCGTGAATTGAGGCGCTGCACTTGCGTCGAGGTTTGGCTTTCCTTGAGTGCCATGATGGTAAGTCATCTTACAGTGAAATACCACACTTGAAATACTACTTACTCCTCTATGGGAATTTTGATACTCACCAGCAATCGGGTGGGAACTTTTGACGAAGGATTTAAATCTCGCATTCAACTTGCTCTTCATTACGAAAATCTGAAACAGTGGCAAAGGCACTCGATCTGGGAGAATTTCATCAAACGCCTCGAAGGTCTTGGAACATTGGCCGCTACAGAAGGATCGACTAAGCTCCGAAGACAAGACTCTGTTCTAGCTAGTTCCAAGAGTGTTAATAAAGACTTGGGAGTCAATGGGGCTGATATGACTAAACACCTGGCCGATCTTGCTAAGGAGGAGATGAATGGTAGGCAGATCCGAAATGCAATTACTGCTGCGCGCCAGCTGGCAATGTATAAAGAGGTACAAATGGATTATGGACATCTGAAGCATGTTATTGAGGTTGCCGGAAAGTTTGATAGATATTTGTTTGAGTTACATGAGGAGGTGGATGATAATCAAATCATGCGGGAGGATGGCGTTAGGTAGGGCCGTTTTCAAGTAAGATTAGTCTGAGGTCCAACTAGCCGTCGTAATCTCAAGTTCTGATGTGACCAGCGTGAAACATAACAGCAGCTATAAATGGCCGAATCTGAACCCAAACTACTTCTACTCTCCGTGTGGATCGATAGAAAAGGCCGTGCGGGAACTTTGAGGCATTACTTCGTTTTTAATCCGGAGATTTTAACATAGTCGGTAGGTGGTCATTATGTATGCCTCGAATTTGCTGATCTCTGTTGCACCAACATTGTAAACAAGTCATTGGTTTACTACAGACAAAACCTGAAAGACTATCTTCCAGTTTTCGCCGTGTACGGCGCCGATCATATGAATAAGGTTGTACGCCTACGTATTCACGATCATGATCTTAGAAGATTTTACTGTTATAATGTCTAAGAATCCGCTGGGAGGGAATATTTTCATATGTACCATGCTTTGATTCGCCATTTTCCAGCTGTGAAATCCATTGAGTTCACGATGATTCGCCGGTCAAGCGGAAATAGGTGCGTTGCTCGGAATGCTATGTTAGAATTACTGAATAAAAACAAGGCTCTTATTCAGACCGGACATTATATTAACTTGTTGCAGTAAGAATTTGAGGTGATGAAGGCACGCGAGGCGAAGAGCGATATGGTAAAAGATGACCTCTACGTTTCCATTTGTCAGGCTTTTAACAAGCCCTGGTGTTACTGCAGTACGCTATCCAAGTCTTCTAGGTGGCCAAAACCCACTTACCCCAGATCCGGCCCTGAGTTTCCGCTGCGTGGCAATTACATTGCGGAGTAGTGGCAGTTGGCTCCCTCGACTTATGGCTGGAGGTTTCAGTTCTTCGGCGGAACTTCAGCAAAGTTTATTTTCTTAACACACGGTATGGGGCACGCGGAGAAAACACTAACTCCAGGAGTCGGAGTTTACTCCTTAATTGCGTTTAGAATGACTGCATTCTACGAGATGGTAACCTTTTCGGCGATAAACTTAGCGAAGCCCCCTATTAATCGGAGATATCAATAAGCGGTGAAGTATATAAATTTCACCTTCCCCGCCTTCGAAACTTGAATCATTTGAATTCTATCTAATTTTAACTTCATCAAAATCTGGGAATACACAGACATTGCCTTGCCGACCATCATACCATCACCATGGCGTTTCAACAAGCACCAAAGCCGCGATCCCTTCTGGAATACTACCGGGTTCTCTCCCCTAATGCCGGTGTTCGAGTCTCACCACTCTGCCTGGGAGCGATGAACTTTGGTGACGCCTGGAAAGATTTCATGGGCGAATGCGACAAAAAAACTAGTTTCGAAGTCCTAGACTTCTTTTACGACAACGGCGGCAACTTCATCGATACGGCCAACAACTACCAAAAAGAAGAATCCGAACTATGGATTGGGGAGTGGATGAAGGCCCGCAAAAATCGTGACCAGCTCGTTCTAGCGACGAAGTTCACTAGTCTCTACCCTGCCAAAAGCAAAGTCGACATCAAGGCCAACCATGCCGGAAACCATTCCAAGTCCCTGAAAATCTCACTTGAGGCCAGTCTTGAAAAACTCCAAACTTCATACATTGATCTTCTTTACGTGCACTGGTGGGACTGGACAACCTCAATTCCTGAACTGATGCGCTCCCTCCACTCCATGGTCACAGCAGGCAAAGTGCTGTACCTGGGCATAAGTGACACACCGGCCTGGATTGTCGCCAAAGCCAACCAGTACGCGCGAGACTTCGGCCTGACTCCATTCAGTGTCTATCAAGGGCACTGGAGCGCTGCACTCCGTGATTTCGAGCGTGATATCTTGCCAATGGCGGAGGCGGAAGGAATGGCACTTGCACCATGGGGTGCTTTGGGTCGCGGCAACTTCAAGACCGCCGAGCAAATGGCTGCGAAGACGGAGGGCAAGGAGGGGAGACAGGCTGGTGGGCAGACTGAGAAGCAAAAGGCTGTTTCTTTGGCTTTGGATAAGATTGCCAAGGCGAAGAATACGGAGATCACCAGTGTTGCGTTGAGTTATGTGATGCATAAGGCTCCGTATGTGTTCCCTATTATTGGTGGGAGGAATATCAAACACTTGCAAGGCAACATCGATGCGCTGGCTTTGGAGCTCAGCCCCGAGGATATCGAGAGTATTGAGAATGCGGCGGAGTTTGATGTCGGGTTTCCTATGACTATGCTGTTTGAATTTGGAGGGAAGCAGAAATGGAATAGCTCCCTGGGATACAAAGATATGTTTTTACTGCAGGCTGCGGGCTGGTTAGATCAGCCGACGAAGGTTGGGCCCGCGAAGCCACATGGGAACTGAGGGTAAATCATACCCGAACTAAAGCACGGCATGAGGTTTGAGAATAGCCGGTTGGAAATTAAACATCTTTTGTGTGATGCTAAACACAATAGATGTGATTATCGCGAGCAGATACTCACTAAAGCTTCTGTGTTCACTAAAAATAAGCCCCTGCAGACTTGAGAGCACTTGATTGGACATCGACGCCCGGCGGTTAATTATTGAAAATTTGCAGACTTTCGGGTGGCTCATACTGAGGACCCCCACTAACGAACATGGAGACAGAAGTCCGTGCGTTCAGGGCATCTCGCTCAATTTCCTTAAATTCTATTGAATTTTTAAAGTAATGTTAAAAAAACCTGGGTTTTGGAGGGGCTTTTTAGCGAATAAAATACGCTGAACGCACGGACTTCTGTCCCCATGTTCGTAACGCAAGTCGCCCGCAGCTGCCACTGCACGTGGGCTAGATCCCCGTACTGTTGGTTGGTGTTTCAGTGTGGCCAAGTAGGGAGTCTTTCAAATCAACGTTTACACTTGCGGCCTTGGGGTGAGATGCTGACCTGCATTCAGTACTATTTAAACATGAATTCGAATTTATTTTACGCTGGAGCGGTAAAGATCAAGATTTTGAAAGCCCAGAAGAATTCAAATAGTGTGCAGCGAGCAAGATGTTCTCACAGCTCGCGAAACCAACACGATGCAGAATTCGATCCTACGGCGGCGCAGCAGATGCAGGGGCTCGATGCATCACACCCAATACTGCATCAGATCTGCCTCACCGGGCGCTTACAGCTTCAATAAGTCTAGAGATTCGTGCTTCATCTCTAGGAAAAGGAAAACCGGACAATTGAAGCTGCAACTCTATATTTAATATCGAACTCACTTCCTCCTCACACGAGCACGCGCGTGTCATTAATCCCTCGAAACATTCTGCCCCATCAAGTTTGATGGGCGGCCGTCACCAACACAATGGCGGACCAAATTGATCTTAAATTGCCTTCGTTGAAGCGATTACAATCTGCTGAGCAGATGGAGCTTCTGGACGTCGTGGACTCCCTTCGTGCTTGTGGACTCAGTGAGATTGTCGCGCTCCCACAGCTCATAGTTTGTGGGGATCAATCCAGTGGGAAAAGCTCCGTGTTGGAGGCCCTCTCTGGAATTCCATTTCCAAGGCAAGACAATTTGTGTACTCGGTTCGCAACTGAAGTTATTCTCCGTCGGGCTCCCAGAGATGCCATCTCCGTGTCTATCGTGCCAGCAAAAGACAGAGTTGCTGATCGTGAGCGGCTATTGGAATTTCGCCGCACTTTGAAAACCAAGAAAGACTTCAAAGATCTGTTCGACCTTGCTCGGGATGCTATGGGACTCTCGGCTACTGGGAAGTCGTTTGCGAGGGATACTTTACGGGTCGAGTTTTGTGGCCCTTCCTAGCCTCAACTTACGCTCGTTGATATTCCCGGCTTGATTCAGTCGTAATTCAGAGCCAAATCTCGTCAGCGAAAGCGGCAAATGATAGGCTCGGACCTAGCAGAGCACAAATTGAAGAGCAGCGTTCTTTTCTCCTGTCTCTGAGCCAGTCGTTCCAAGCAATCTGTCGAGATGCTGTGAGGGGTGACTATGAACACGAATTCTTCCGAGACGACGCAAACCCCGAAAGGCGGCTTTGTGCTATTGTTATGAACATGCATTTTAGCTTCGCTAATAATTTGCGAAAAGACGGTGCATCGTGGCTGGTGGACGGCGAGAATGTCGATAGCATTAAGTATCGAACACGAGAGCAGGCGATTAAGGAGGCGTGCGACCTCCTCAAGAAGAGTCGTGGATGAGAGGTATGTAAAGATCCCACTAGTTGACTGTACTTCGGTGGTGTTTCGTGTCGCTAAAAAGACATACCTCGCAGCTCCCCGGTCTCCCTAATCCTCTTCTTGTCGGAGAACTTTTCCGTGTGTATAGCGAGCCATGGGGACACTTTGCCCGGCTCCATATCAAAAATGTATGGGAAGCGACCAATGGATTCTTCGAACTTCTACTCCGCCATCTTACGGATGACGATGTGAGTGAAAATTTGCTGCTCTTCTGGTTGTATTCAATTATGGAGGAAAGACTCAATCGCGCATATGGCAAGTTGGATGAACTGCTTGAGGTTCATAAGGATTATCCAATGACCACGAATAGCCATTTTATAAGTTCCAGCAAGGCGTCTAGGGAAGAGAACATGAAAGGGCAATTCAAAGACGTAATGAAGGAAGCTGGAATTGAAGCCGGACAAAATGTCAACGTTGAGGAGATCACCCGCTTGTTTTCAACCCTGGGTACACAAGCGAATTTGGATATGGACATGGCTGCGGCCGAAGAAGCATTTGACAACATGAACGCATACTACGAGGTGAATCGATCTCTACATCCCCACCAAAATTAGCGCTGACACTACCTTACACTACCAAGGTGGCGATTAACTTGTTCACCGACAATGTTCCCACCTTAGCTATACAAGCACCAATAATACGAGAAGTACCCAAGATTTTATGTCCTCATAAATGCTATTGGCGCAGGGTTCCATTTTCTCCGGATTCTGTTCCAGATTCCAGAAGTCTGGGCGTGTCCAGCATATTACAAAATCCCGTTCATTATATGTGAAGCAATAAAACAAATATAAGTCATGTGCATAAACGCCGACTATTCTCAAGACTCCCACCATATTTATTAATTTTTCAATTTTGACCAGTGGCAGTTGTAGCCGAGGACCCTAAACAAGTCCTAGTCGAATCAGGCTCCCACTCACTCTCGCTTAGGCTCACACCCGTGTTCTTTCGTATTCGTATTCATCTATTATCCACCCACCCGGTATTGCTACTAAAACAGTTTTATTTACCTTTTTAAACCGGAATCAGATTCTCCTCATGTCAGGATTGGCGTATGACAATCAGATGTTATACTACCACTTCGAGAAATAATCATTAGCCAGATATATTTGCAAATCTAGTATTCCTAAAGCTAAAAATAATTCCGGCGATGGCGTATACGGAACATTAGAATGTAGGAAAGCCAAATTGGGTCCTAAAATACTAGGATAATGAGTTTTCTTTAAGAGACTAATGTAACGATTCTGCCAAGTCCGCTGACTAAGTACATCGGTGGTTTATGTCTGAGGCTTGGGTAAAAGCGCCGACAGCATTGTGCGCGATGAAGAACGTCTTTAGGTCCACCTTTGTGGCGGGACGAGCTACAACTCATGAATTCCGCGATGAATACCAAAAGCTCGTTTGCGAGAGTGTTCAAAGTTGTGGGCTGTCTTCTTGTATGGGTAGACTGGGGAAGAGATGGATGTGTCTGCGCATTTGGTGTTTCTTCGTCGTCTTTCAGGCTCAGGTTGCGAAATAAGGCTTCGAGATCCTGGACGGTGTATGACGACAGTCGAGCCATGACTGCATTGATACCTTTGAGACTGGTGGAGTTGAGTTGGTGGGAAAATTGGCGGTGCTAGGTCTGCTCTGGATGCGAGAGAGCTGCTATGAATGTAAGATATAAGTCCAGAATGCTGTTCTGTGGAAACTTGAAGATCCCATCGAAGGGCGTCAAAACAGTAGCAGTCCTTGGGAATGTAATTACATGATCCTTGATTATCAACAACACGAACTCTGTGAATTGGGCAAGTTGCTCCAGGTTGTTAGGGTGACGCCCCGCTTTGGAGGTCGCGTAAGCCCCTTTTTGACGCTGCATAATGACCTGTAGACATTCAATAGCCCTCGATTGCTAGATTACATTTATAGATATTACGTAAAGCATCAACAGAAGAGTGCAACTCGATTAGTGGTAAAGTCACTGAATCGCAGTGCCCCAAACCGAAACAAAGGTAATACGAACGCTTTTCCTCATTAATAACTTATAAATCTACATGGATTTGACCTTTGGGAAAGGATCCTGCTCCTCTCTCTAGCTCGAGGTCTTGTGTGGCTGTCTACCGCTGATTTCAATCTGTGGAAACTTGATGTACTTCGCACTGCCTGGGCTCTTCAAGCAATACGTGCTCTCGTCTCACATCACCAGTAAGCTGGAGAGCTCTAAAGCAAAGGTTGATGCTGCTGAGCGAGAATAGGAACTTCGCCACGGACCCAGCATTTCCAGTGGCCAAGTAAATAACCACGAAAATCGGGGGCAAGATCCATTGTCCGGATACCTTCAACGCAGGCTTCCAAAAGTTCGACAAATAAAACAAAACAGTATCTTGAATATCCGCAAAGCCGATAAAGGACGAAATAGCCATGATCAACATCTGGCTTAGCCAAAGTCGTCCGAGGGTTATCAGCGCCTCGACAGCGCTCCGACTATCCGGGATATAGCCCAGGATAAAAATTCCGAGAAGAACTGTGTTGAAACAGATTCCTGGAGTCAAGCGTAGTAAAGCATTTTTGATAGCCTTGACGTCTTGTATCATTGTCTGTCTAAAGGTAAACTTGGCTAAAGATCGAGGAGGAAAACGACCCAACCTCTGTACATATTCCCGATATGCGTACAGAGGTAACGTGGTTAAAATGTTAACGAATACCAATATCGACATTTGGTGCGACAGTTTCGTGACTCTGTCCAGCTTTAATTCGGTCTCAATTCTCTCTTCGATCACAGCCGCAGGTGCCAGGTTCCAGCATACGACATTGCATGAAGATTTTTCCACGGTTGGAGGTATAATCCAGGATGGTACAGTATCAAGGACAAAAGCAGGAGATGTACTAGGTGAGTGGCGCTGATCGCTTCCATCCCTTCGATTTAGATCGTCCAGTGAAGATTTCTCGGCGTAACGTTGGCAGGTGCTCGATTGTAAGACTTGCTGCTCTCAAGGTCAACTCACTTCCCGAAGAAATATTCAGGAAGTCATACTGTATCATTTGGGTAAGTTTTACAAAACGACCATTTGCCAAGATCGAGCTGTTGTCGCGCAAGAAGAATTCCCCATACGCCCACTAACACAGCACAGAGAAAGCCCAATAGAGCGAAAATTCCTGTTGTTAAATCTGAGGAAAGCTGGCTTTTGACTGCCTTGCCTAGCATACTAATTGGATTTCGCAGTGCACTAGTTTCGTCTCCTTCTCGCGGCAACCTGACTACTTCAATTGGGCGTCCGAATACATCTTGAGGATTCAAGCTTGTGTTTCCCGAAGAACTTTCAGTAGATGGGCCTGATGGGAAAGATTCCCCCAATTTGGATTGATTTGAGGTCCCGGTCGGGGCATCTTGCGCTTCCTCGTGGTTGGGCAAAGTAGAGTCGATTTCCGTACCAGCCCGTACCGTCAAGCCTGAGAGAGGTATTGAGTCTGTCATTTCTGAAAGCGTAATGTTCGATGGATTTGCTGTTGAATGTAGAGCTCTTTCAATGAAGTTTGAAGTCCGAGTCAGGCTGAAGAAAGCCTCGCGTGGCGCCTGCAGCTGCCCGTGGCTTGCTGCAGATTTCCCAATTCATACACCGTCATTTTCAACCTCGCGTACAGTACAGTACAATTAATTTATGGTATTGGCATGGATATTTTCTAATGCTTATATTCGTAATCGAGATCGTATACAGTATAAATTTTTGGATACTATAGTGATACTATACCCAAGCCCGAGCCTCCAAGAAATATTTCCGAGGGAGAATTATCCTTGCTAGCGTGGGGGACACGGAGAACCCATTAGGCATACACTAGCGAAGCATGCTTGTAAACTGCGTTCATGGCTGCAGGATTTGTCATTGTATCACTTTCCACGGTGATCACCAGACCAGCCGCAATCAACGAAGGCACTTGCTACTTCTTCACACAAAATATTTCTTGGATGCCACTACGGAGCCGTAATTGCATCCATCTGACCCTGAAATATTCTTGTCGATACACAGCTTCTCAAGCCCGGGCCATACCCGTATCCCTCACTCTCCAACACACGAGAAAGCCCAATATTCCACCTCCATCATGTCCGCAACATTAAAATACCAACCTCTATCGGACAAGGAATTTCGCCTGATTACACTCCTTCCGGCGGAGTCGACTTCAGAACGATTGAAGCTTGAAATCCTCACCAGTAGTCTCGAGAATCCAAAGCTGCCGTACAAAGCCTTATCGTATACCTGGGGATCGCGGCTGGACAATGACGACAACGACTTCGTAGATAATCGCGAGGTGGTCGAAGTCAATGGCAGTGAGGTATATCTCCACGCGAACCTCATCGCCGCGCTACGCTGCGCTCGATCTAACTCTGCGCAATATATCTGGGCCGATGCAATATGTATTGATCAAGCCAACATACCTGAAAGATGCAGCCAAGTTTTGCTTATGCGAGAAATCTTCTCGCGAGCCTCTAATGTCTGGGCTTGGTTAGGACGCGAGGCAAAGAACAGTAATCTGGCAATGGATTTTCTAGCCCGCCTAGCTAGAGGCGCTGATGATGAGCATATCGGTGAGTGGCTGGCTAATGAAGCATTTCAGCCTTCCAACTATCCTACCTGGGAAGCTCTACGATGTCTGATGAGCCGCGAATGGTGGAAGAGAGCCTGGATTGTCCAGGAATTCGCTCTGGCTCAACAGGTAACCTTTCTATGCGGCGACCGCCGACTTTCAGCCGAAGATCTCGAGGCAGCAAATCAGGTCTTGTTCGTTCACTTTAGCTCAGCGAAGAATAATGATGTCGCTGTACTATGCCAGATCATTCCCATCACCTCAGTAACACTTCAGCCGATGAGGAATCTGTTGGATGTGCGCCGGCTCTTGCAGTGTGGAGAGCGAATATCTGCCTTGGCGAGCCTTCAGATGACGAGACTTGCTTTTGCAACAGACCCACGAGATAATTTATTCGCCAAATTAGGACTCAGTGGCCGTGAGCTAGCAGAGTTGTGCTCTCCTAATTATACCGATGAGGCAGATGCCGTCTGGCTTGCTTTCTTGATTACCTACATTAAAAAATACAAAGACTTGTATATTATCTGTCTTGCCGGGATGCACCCAAGAACCTATCACTATTTGCCGTCGTGGCTTCCAGATTGGGGGCCTTCGAAGCCGACATATCCCCTTTGCTCATTTTCAAAGGGCGATAAGCCAAAGTGGCCATACTTTGATGCATCAAACGGTTCCAAGGCCGTCACATCGATATCGAGCCACATTGTCGATGCCGATACCTTTCTTAGCTGCCAGGGGGTCCAGATTGACATAGTAGACGGCGTCGCTGGGGACCCATGGGGTGAAATACCGACGATTATGCGCCAGTCACAACTCTGCGAGAATGCTTACAAGACAACGTCCGCTTCCTTCGATGCTCTGTGCAGAACCCTCACCTCTAATACGAATCGAATAGGTGACTGGGGCCCGCCACCTACTGAATTTAAGGCTATTATTGCCAAGCGGTGGCAGGAGTTGAACAGAGACGTCGTGCCGTATGAAAACGATGCCACTCAAGCGCTTCCCCCACCGCTACAATCAAGCTCGTCAGGCTTTGACCAATCATGGCGCAGTATGCGTAATTTGAGATTGGGTGGCGAGACATGTCGATCCATTGTCGAAGCAAACCTAGACTTCGAGCTAACGGCGACTTCAACGTTTAAGTCACGGCAAGAGGAGCAACTCGAACCTATTCCTGCGGGATCTCATCCGTTATGGACGGCTCTGGAGCACAGCAACGGCCAGGCTTGCTTGGACCGATTCGTCTATACCACGGCGAACGGGCGCCTGGGATTAGGCCCCGCCATATTAAAACCGGGCGATAAAATCGTTATCTTGCTAGGCTGCCGAGTACCGGTGCTCTTACGGCCACAAGAAGGTCGATATCGTTTGGTTGGGGAGAGTTACGTGGACGGGATCATGTATGGCGAAGCGATAGTAGAACTTCAAAATGAAGCGGGGTCGCTCTCTACAGAGACGTTTGAAATACTTTGAAACATATACCACGAGAATCAAGGGCAGTCTAATCGGACTGAAAAGACAGCTTCAAGCTTTATTGAGCTCTAGTAATGAATGTGAATTATACATATAATCTGCACCGAATCTTGCTCTCACCAAAGCCCATTTCCATCTTTGGACCTGAGCAGCCGCTGTTTTAACCTGAGCACGCTAATGAGTCAGCTGGATTATGCTCAGGGGATCCTTTTCTGGCTCCCTCGCGAATCGCTTATAGTTTCCATGTTATTATATATAGAATTTTGCAAATCCTATTACCTGTAACACAGGTACCTTTTTAAGCGTATTAGGATGTCGTGACAGTATTCGTTCTCGCTTTCGTGCCTGTTATAGCTCTAGAGAGATGTAAATATATAATGTACGAACCACGTGATATTGCACGTGGCATCCAAACCAAGTATAAAACCATTTCCTAATACTCGATCTCAGGCATCTCTTCTTAACTTTGTATTCTAGTTATAAATTGATAATATACTTCTCTCCTGATTCCTCTTTTCTCGTGTTGTAGGTGGATATATCACGTGGGCAGATATACTCGTGACTACTGCCTGAGGTTCTGATATTGGCCTAATACTAACTGAGCCTAAGGTCCTCGGGCCATATAGTGTCTATAGTATAGACTATAGGAACATCGATAAAATATTTTAGCATCGCTAGAATTCAAATCCGTCGCTAGTGTTATTAATTCATTGTTAGGTCGTTATTAATATCACTGGAAAATAAAATTATAATTTTTAACTAATAATCATCAGCATCTTCACATTTTCCGGAAAAAATCGGCTTAGCAGATTCGCGAGTTTCCCGCGATTAACCGAAAATCTAACCAGATTAATAGGATTAATAATTCTTATTTAAAAATTTTAATTTTTTTTAAAAATTTGACCCGATTAGAAATTTTTTTTGTTAATTTTAATAATTAATTTCTATAAATAGAAACTTTTTATTAATAATAATAAAATTTAATTTTAAATTTTTTAAATTTTTTATTAAATTTTTTAATTGGTACACGGATTATATAATAGACTTATTTAAACTTTTATATTATAGTCATCCACGCTAATATAAATATTTTTAATTGTATCGAATTTTTTTTAAAAATTTATGCGCATATATATTCGTGCTATATAAATATAATATTATTTAGTGTATTATATTAATATAATATAATAAAATAAAGTTCGGACTTAGTAAATATTAATATTCAATATCAGCTATATAATAGAAAGCCGATTATATAGGATCTAATATTCTTATATCTAAATTTGATACAAATAAATATTTAAATATATAAAATATTTATTAATTTTAAGATTTTGAAGAAAAATTATTAATTCTAAAAATCTCGGCTAATCGTATCAATCCCAATAAGGATAGAAATCTATTAGGATTTTGATATAATCCTAGGATTAGCCGAGAATCCCACTAATCCGATACTTTGTGGGAGTCCTAATGATATTATCGTATTTTGGAGTATTTCAAATATATTTTTATCTTTATATTAATTTTAAAATTAAAAAAATAAATATTTTATATATTAAGTATTTAACAATATATAGCCAATTATAAAAACTCGATAAAATTTTTATATTATAAAAACCTTACAAAAAAATTAAATAATATTAAATTTGGCTATTTTAAATAAAATTTGGTCTTAAACCAAGATTATATTTATATATATATATATAAATATATTATAATAATATTATTTAAATATTATGTTTAAATATTATAAAAGGATTTAAAATATTTAAAATAATTTAAAAAACAATTATATAATTACAATTATAAGATTGTTAAAATATTAATCGTAATATCGCTGCCGTCGTTATTATTATTAGCTTATTATTGACTCGTCGTTATTATTACTATATATAACGACGCCTTAGAATTTTTACCAATAAATATTCTAAAATTTTGTTTTAATAATTGGAATAATTTGAGATTTAATATAAATTTGATTAAGCTGAATTTGTATATTTCAAAACCAAAATAGTCCAAATTGTATTATAATAATTCAGATTATTTTAACTTGAAGTATGAATAAAATATATATATAATCTCAATCTATAGGGTATAAAAGCGAATAGATGAATATTAGTGAATATTTCTATATTCGCCTTTATAGATTCTAGAGAAATTGTAAGATAATCTGCATTAGAACCCTTATAAAGTATCGGATTAATAGGATTCTCGGCTAATCCTAGGATTATATTAAAATTCTAATAGATTTTTAGGATTAATAATTTTTTTTAAAATCTTAAAATTAATAAATATTTATTTATATCAAATTTAGATATAATAATATCAAATTTTATATAATCGGTTTTCTATTATATAATTGATAATAAATATTGATCCAAATTTCGACTCGGATGTATTTTTCAATTGTATTAATACAATTATTTTATCTATATAATATATCAAATAATATTATATATATTGTAAGGATATATACAATTATAAATAGAAGAAGTTCAATTGATGTAGAATTGACTAAAGAACAAATGCCTAATTATAAGAAACGCCTTATATACTAGGTGGCACGTGTGTGCAAACCACGTGACACACACCCTTTTCTACTACTATAATATATAGTACGAATATACGCGCGTATAAACTTTTAAAAAAAAATCAATATAGTTAAAAATATTTATATTAGTGTAGATAATTATATTATAAGGGTTTAAGCGAGTTTTTTAAGTGGTTTATATATCAATTAAAAATTTTTATAAAAATTATAAAATTGAATTTTATTAATATTAATAAAAAATTCTATTTATAAAAACAATTTATTAATATTAATAAACAAATTTCCTAATCTGGTTCTAATTTAGTTTTAATTTGATCCTAATTTGGTCAAATTTTTAAATGAGAATTGTTAATTTTATTAACCTGGTCAGATTCTTAATTAATTACAAAAAATCCACAAATCTACTAAGCTGATTTTTCCTGAAAAATATAAAGATACTAATATATATATATATAATTAAAAAATTTATAATATAAAATATTATTTTTACATTTGTTAAAAAGGTCTAAAAATAGCAATTTTAGCAATATTATATATAATATCAAAAAGTTATAATTAATTAAATAAATAATAAAAAATGAAATAATTTATTTATTTTTGAAACATAAATTCAAAATTATATTTATAATAAAATAAAAACATTAATTTTTCTAATTAATAAAAAAATGTATACAATTTTAATTTAAATAAAATAATAATATTAAAAAATTTCAAAAAAAAATATTTTCTCGTTTTATTATTATATTTATATTGTTGTAAATTAATAAATAAAATATATAAATATAAAAAAAATATATAACAAAAAAATTATTTTAATAATAAAATTTAAGGGAGATTCCAATATAAATATTTTTTAAATACTATTATTTAATAAAAGAAATCGAAAATCGAAAATAATTTTATAGAAATTTATAAAATTTATATTAAAATAAATCCTGAATATCGATTTTAGAATTATTAATAAGAAAATAAAGATTTATTATTATATTTATCGATATAATTTTATTATAATTTTTATATATTATTTTGAAATAAAATTTATTTTTAATAATTTTATAATATGTATATATTAATCCTGATTCTGAAATTTTATAAAAAAAATTTATATTATATTAATTAAAATTTTCAAATTTTTTATAAAAATCCTAAATTTAGAAAAATATTAAAAATTTGAAAATAATATAAAATATATCCAATTTATCTAAAAATATTATATTTTTTTTTTATAATTAAATTTATAAAATTTATTTTTTCAATTTTTAATTTTATATATTTTTATTAAAATTTATCAATCTATAGGATATAGATACAAATAAGTAAATATTAGTAAATATTTCTATATTTGTTTTTATAAATTCCAGAAAAATTATAAAATAATCTGGCCGGAATAATTAATAATTAAATTAAATTAAATGTTATTAATTATATCTGTTTTTTAAATAAATTATATTTTTTATATATTTTTTAGATATTTTTTTATAATTATATCATAATATATTATTATATAATAATTAAATAAATTATAATTTATAATAATTCTAATTGAACTAAATCTGCTTAATTAATTATTAATTATTGCATCGTATTATATATTATATTATAAATATATTTGTATCTAAATTAAGATTTGGTAAATTGCAATTCCATTAGGATCGGCTAGTACTAGTTTATATTAAATATAAAAAACAACTTCGTCGAACCACCTAGAATATAATTTTAATTATATTTACACCTTAAATTGAAAGTTTATCTTAATAAAAAATCGATAGTGAAATTTCTTTTTTATAATCAATTTATTTTATATTTCAATTTACAAAATTTGTTTTGATTATATTTATTAAATATTATATTTTTAGATTTTTTTTATAAAATATATTTATTAATATTATTTTGAAATTTATTATTCGAATTATTGTTATTTTCGAATTTATTATTACTAAATAAATTGTTATTATTATTGGTCGAATACTTAGATAATATTTAATCATTCAAATTTTTATTTTTAAATTATAAATTCTTTTAATTAATTATTAATAAATATTTTTATTAATTATTATTTATTGAAATTTTTAAATTTATATAAATCTTTTTTAATATTAATTTTAATATATTATATAATAAAATAAATTTTTTTTATTAAATTTTTATTTTTATTTTTTATTTTTATTTTTGAACTTTTATTTTTAAAAAATAATTTTGTCGATATTTTTATTCTATATTTAAAATTATTATATTTTTAAAACACGAAATTTTGCTATATTTAAATTTTTGTTTAAATTGACAATTTTCCAAGTTTAATATTTTATTTTATATAATAACAAATTTTTTTTTATTATAAATCAAATAAAATAGAATAATATTAATTAATTGTTATTATAACTAGTGGAGACGTATCCTAGATATCTAGAATCTATCTATATAAGGGGCTCCTCTTCCCTTAAATTCAAGGTCTCTTTAGAGTATCTTTCACCTCAAAAATCCATGATATTAATTTATAAATTGAAATCCTAGTAGTTAGGAATATAATATACAGATTTTATCACTATTTCTTTTTTCCGCCATTCATTTTTAATAATTTATTTAAAACATTAAAATAATTATATTTAATTATTTTTATTGTTTTAAAATTATAGATAGAAATTTGAATTTTTTTGATGTTGTATTTTCAAATAAAAATCTAAATTATATTTTTATTTTCTAATCTTTTGCCAATTATTAAATGTCTAAAACTTTTATAATAATAAATAATATCTTTTTACAAAAAATCAATAATTTTAGTTATATTCCCCATTTTTTAAATTTATATTTCAGGTTATTTAGATAGATTATTTTTTATTATAATCAAATAATTTTGTTTAGTATTTATAAAAATTTAAATAATATTTAATTTAATTTTTATTTATAATAAAAAAAAATTTCGGTATATTTTTTATTTTTATTTTGATATATTTGCAGGATCTAATATATTTTATTATTGTTATATAAATATTTGCCCAATAAAAACTTTTTAATAATATATAATAAATCATTTCCCAATTCTTATATCCATTCTCTTGATGAATATATATAATAATTTTCTTCTATTAGACTAGATTATTAATAACTAATTTTATCAAAATATTTTTTGAAATTAAAAAATATAATTCATTTTTAATAATCTGGTATTAATTATATTTTTTTTTAAAAATAAAAAAATCTTTTGGGGTTATTTTGATAAATTATTTTATAAAATATAAATATTAAATAATCATTTCCAAATTATGAAAATATTTTTGGATTAGAATTTTTAAAATTTTAAAATTTATATAATTATAAATTAATTCAATATAATTTATTTTGAAATAGTCGAATTTATTTGCAATATAATTATTTATATTTTTTTCATATTAATTATTAATATTGTTTTTGAAATAAAAAATTTATTATAATTTTTTTGTTTTAGAAATATATTTGATATTAAAATTAAATAAATATATATATATATATTAATTATTGTAAAATAAGAATTTTTAATATATTGTTTAAAGATTTATTTAATTATATTATAAAAATATTTATATTAATTTCTTAATCTAAGATATGTGTATTTAAAAATGTACTTTAGATAATTTAACTAGATTATCTAATAGTATATAGGTTATAATCTTAATTTGGCTACATTTATATTTAATATATTTAGATTATAATACATAATATAATATAAAAACTGGGGCATAATTAGACAAATTCAGTTCAATTATAATTTTTTTAATTATTGGATAATAATATATTATAATATAATAATAAAAAATATATAAGAAATATGAAAAATACAAGGACCTATTTTAGAATAGATATAATTAATAAAAATTAATTTAATTCAATTAATAATTATTCTAGGCCGAATTATTTAATAATTTAACTAGAATTTGTAAAAGCGAATATAAAAATATTTATTTATTTGCCTATTCGTTTCTATATCTTATAGATTATTTCCTAGAAGAATATATAAATTAATCAGAATATCAATTTTATATTTTTTCATTCGGGAAATTAAATCTTTAACCGTATTTTATCCCCGTTAAATATTAGTTTTTATTTTATTTTTTTCTCTTTTATAAAAAAGAATGTAAACTCATTCAAGCACTATTATAAATCCTACTCACCCCCTCAAATAGCGTCTTCTTGCAATATTTAATACCTAATATAAAATACCTAATCGGCAATTTAATACTCGTATATTTTGCTTCATTAATTAATTATTACAAATCGCTATCAAACAATATATTCCGCCAATAATTTTTCTATTTATCTCTTGTAGTATCGAGACCTATTTCTTACATTGTTGCCGTCATAGTATCTAATTCCAAATCGCCTTTGGAGGAGGAAACGAACATACTGCCATGAAGCCATTTTTCTAATACTGTTTTCAAAATTGTTGGTTAGGTTTCTATTTTTTCTTACTTTGAAATAAGAGGGGGTAAATGAGGGGTAAAAAATATCGAAAGAAAAGAAACCGAAAAGAGAGATAGAAATACTAAATATAGAACCCAAATTCGTCCCATGATAATATCGATATCTAATTACATCTTCACTTGTCGGTGGGCCAAGAGAAGCTGCTGTTTGTGGTGCTCCGGAAGGCTCGGGTTGGTCGTTGAAGTTGCGGAGGTTTTCGCGCGCCGTGTCTTTTGCTTTGTCGAAGAATTTCTTCATAGTTTGCTTTTTGGTGTTTAAAGGGGCTGAGATGATAGGTTAGGGAAGAAAGAAAGGGTGATATTAGATGTGAGAGGGGTGGTGGATCTTTCAAAACAGGTTTAGGTGACGTGGCTGGGCGATCTTGGCTTTGTGGTAGCCTTGCATGATGTGGGTCGTCAGCCTTACTGTTCAAAGTATTAGAAATTAAAAATAAAACTTCTGCAATTTTATTACTACAAATCTGAATTGGTTACCAAGGAGTCCGCTTCAGTCCAAACGTCTGATTAAACCCAAACAGCAACCTCCCATCCGGCTCAGGCAACTTAACGCGAATTTCCACCGTATAATTCCCCGTATCCGTAAAAATACCCAAAAACGTGAAATCAGCAAGCAACTCATTGAGCCCAGGCAGCAAAACATTGCAAGGAGTCCAAAGTTGACTGCGTTTACGGATTCTGAGCCACGGCGTTTCGGAAAGTGGGAATTCCATTGTTTGTGGGCGTTCTTGCGGGTTAGTGTCCCAGTCCATAGTGACGTTGAGGCGAGCGGAGGGGAGATTCTCGACGTCTGGCGCTGAGCCCATTAGGTACATGAGTATTGGCTCATCGCTGTGGTTCTGTTAGCAGTGATAGCGGAGGACTATATCCCTTCGTCTCCTGATGCCCCACCAAGAGGGTTTTGTTTTGGGGTTTTTTTGTTTTTGGTATTCTCCGAGACGAATATTTGGGCAGATCAGGAGACGAAGGGAGATGGAAAGTACTTACACCACGGGAATTTCAGGCGAAATAACGAGGTGAATACTCTCGAAAAGTTGCTCTTCGCCATCGGTGAAGCTGGCCGCGTTTCTGCCTGGGACAGGTCTTGGTCTCTCGTATGTTTGTTGAGGATTATTGTTAATTGCGAGAGGTTGTTGTGTGAGGGACATGGCGACGGATGAGTTAATGAGCAGCGATGCAGCGGCAGGTGCAAGCCAGTATCTCATTGTGGCAGGACCAGGAAAGGGCGAGTTTGTGAACTGTAAGTGTAAGTATAAGTATCGTGCTGATAGATATCTCGAGTTTTATGTCGGAGAGTAGGTGAGATGAGGTTGCCTAGATATTTGGTGGTTACACTAACGTGGTGTATATCTTAGAACGGCTTGCACATCACAGCACCGCCACCAATCCTGCTCCCCCTCGCCGCTTCCTCTCCTTCCGTCTTACAACTCCTTCTCATCTTAAATACTTCACACAATACGTTAAGGATTTTCAGCTTCGTCCCATAGCTATATATATCACTATGCATCCCCTCGATGGAAACGACGCGTCGCCGCCCACTGGCTGGCTTTACGCGCACGGCCAGATGACCCTCTGCAGGATTGCCCCAGGCGCTCCTCTTCTTTTTCAGCCTCTACATCGTATGGCGGCTATGGCCTAGCATAACGTATCCTCCGCGTTGCACGTCGTACTCTGGGCCTATGAAGGTTATATCGGACTCATCGCAGAGGATCAATGTGCCTTGTACTACAGTACTTGAAACTCTGGACTTGATCCCTCCTTGAGTTGTGGCTGACAAGTTGCGAGCCATTACTTATATTGTTTTCTTATTTATGTAAACGCTTGTTTCCTTGAAATTGGCGTTGCTTCCAGTTGGAATTAACACTTCTTGTTACTGGATACGCATTTCACACTATTGTCATTTTTATGGTATCCTGATTCCTCGGGATGTATCCACTTTCCGTGCTGTTGTCCATTGCCTTATTGTTCCACAACGGAATAGATGCTGTGGCACTTAACCGTGGTGATGCGAACTTAGCTGCTCGTGCCCCAGCAAATACCGCCATCAATGTCGCTGCCGTTTCATCAAAGGCTTCTGCCTATGGAAGCTCCGTGATAGTTGCGTCCACTCTACCACCATATACTAAGCCTTCGGAGGCAGTTACCCAGTTTCTTGCAATTGGGTAAGTCTCAAATTAATTTCCACTAAGATCCGAAGTCAGTTCCATCCACAGCGCGTCGAGGTCGAGGTAAGGGAGAATTTACAACGCCATTACCGTCTCTTAACAACACGGATAACTCTGCCGATATCGTATCAGAAACGGCAGGATTTGGAATGTTTTCTTGAGAAACTATCTGGGAAGCTTAGCTGCCTCCTGGTGGCCAAAAAACACGGCCCTGAATTTCAATGTCCCACACGCTGTGGAACATTCAAAATCCGAAACAATCAGTGCCGCTTTTTGTATCCAGTAGGAAGTTACTAACATCTGTGTAGCGATTCCTTCACCGCAGGTGTCGGCTCAAATGGAAAACCCGACGTCATCCTCAATTCGTTTGATTGTCGTCGTTACAAGCACGCTTATCCGTGGCAACTCGCATATCTTCCCGGATGGGAGGAGTTCAATGGCGACACATTACCCGATCTGAATTTCGGCGCTTGCACTGGTGCCTTGATGAAGGATATGACCGACAAACAGCTCAAACTTGGTGATGGTACCTGGCGTGACCTCGAATACCATGATTTTGGACGGCCACAGCTTGCTGTGTTGTCCATATCTGGCAACGACATTGGCTTCGTAAACATCTTGAATGCTTGTAAGCATCCGTCTTCCTCTACTCGAAATTTTCTAATGAATTTTCCAGGTGTTTTCCGTTATAGCTGGTCTCCAGGTGACTGTCAAACCACCCTCACCGATGCGAAGACGAAAATTGCTAGTGAGGATTTCCAAAAGCAAATGACTGAGACATTCAGCAAGGTTGCCGTCACAGGTCGAAATGCGGCTGGCGCTACCCCGCCTTCAGCCTTCCAAGTTTATGTTACTGGATACATTCCTTTCTGGAACCAAAATGACACTGGATGCGATGATATCTCATGGGGATTCTGGGGACGGGACGTCAAATTGACTACTAGTCTCCGGAAACAAATGAATGATCTTCTGACTGATCTTAATACTGTGATCAAAACCGTCGCCGATGGTCTACACGAATCTCTTGGCACGATTTACGTAGATGGCTTCCAAGAACATTACATTGGGCATCAATTCTGCGATCCGGTACGTTAAAAGCCTGCTATTCTTTTCTTGAAATCTTAAAACCGAGCTCGTTTATGACTTCTCGGGATTCAAGAGCTCGGTTCGTGGTAGATATGGAAGCTGCATTCGATTTTGGTTGTTCCAACCACCGAACCAAGTCGGACACTCACGCACACGGTTTCTTAGCGCTGTGATAGGTGTTCGGAAATTCTCGGCTCTTCATTCAGTCTTCAGAATTAGATACTAATATTTGACCAGGCTCCGGAGGCCTACCTTAAGGATCCAGTCGGTAGCCAGACATGGTTCTGGGCGTACGGCTCCGGCAGCTGGGGCTCTGGCAGCGAAGGGCCCGATCCCGCTTTGGTGACTTCAACAAATGGGTCAATTGTACAAAACAGTACCTATTCATTCAACTTGACACAAGCCATGATGGAAATCCTGCTTCCGGTAAGAAAAATCACCCATCTTTCGGATAATTTAAGACTTAGGTTCTCGGGAGACAAATTTTCGGGAGCCTAGATCCTTTTTCCTGAAGCTTCTTTGAGAATTGCGTACTAACATGGCTACAGGATCACATCAACGACCCCATAGCCCAACACTCGCCGTGGGTCTTTAACTCCGCATTCGGATCTGATAATATAACCGAAGCTTTGGACCAAGCTCGAGGCCTGCAAGCACTACACGATCCAGCCAATACAACCCTCGCCGACGACCTCACAATGCGAATCTTCCACCCCAAGGGAACAGCATACGGCTCCCAGGCCGACGCCTTACTGGCCGCCATCAAAGCCAACCGCGCGCCTGTCGTAGCCGGCACCTGCCACGGCAACCAGGTCGAAGGAAACTGCACCAGTGGCAGCTACGGCGACTTGCCAGATTTCAATGGCGTACAGTCACCTACCTGCTTCAAAGCCGATGGCAGCAAAGACGAGATTTATTTCCGCGTTAATGAGACTGTGTTCACTGGTGCCGCGAGCAGGTACTGTTCCTCACTGGTGAATAATAAAATCGTGCTTGAAAATGGGACTGCGGGGCCGCAGCCATATATCGTGCACGATGCTGGCGAGCAGAACGCTGATCTGATTCTCACCGTGCTCTGGTAAGTCAATTGCTCCTTCTTCCTTTCTCGAACCATCCCCTCGATCTGCTTCCGAAACCTAATTGAAGGCCGATCTAAATTTTCTCGGTCAACAGGGACGAAGCAGCATGTCCAACCGATAAATCAAACAGTACGCTCGATTTCTCGACCTTCACGGCCGGGGCTTGTGAGTACAACATAATATACCCCATAGCCACAGTCTGCGAGCAAGACTCCACGTGGGCGGATTACAACCAGGATTATACGGTGATGGGCGGGGAGTTTATGAGCTCGTGTGCCCTTTGGCTTGTACAGGGTGTGCAGCCCGAGATGGCGACGACTGCGCTTCCGGGGGGGGTGTTTAGTCCGAAGAACAGGACGGGGAATCAGACTCACGCGGCGGTTTGATTGTTCTAGTAGAATTTGGACATTCGTAGCAGGAGTATATGGTTTGCTTATTCTTCTGCATAGAGATAGGACTGAATCGGCGAATTTGTTATTCAAGTTTCTGGCTTTTGGACATACATAGGGATACAAGGAGGGGCTCGCAGCCAGTGGCGTTTGGGTGTTCGGTCGGGGGGTTACATGTAAGAGTCTCCCGATTTAGTGCAATATCAGCAAGCTTGTCTCTTAAAATATTAATCATTCCCATCTTTGTTTCTTTCTCAGCCACAAAAAACCCTTGCAATTTTCAAACTTTGGATTTCCCCGGTAAAAATCCATACAAATCTTGTATTAACACGCGACTACGATCGTTCTATACTTAATACTAATAACAAAGGTTGCTGACTCGCCCTGTCGGATAATCGAAACAACAAAACATTGATCAAATAAGAAAACACTGCTTGCGTGGCTTTTTTGAATAAATAACGAATCCTCCCCCCCCCCCTCTTTTTTTAAAAAAAAAAAAAATATTTCTCTCGAGTTGATTATTTTATTTTATATGTATAATTTTCTTATAAATTTTTTTTATTATAAATTCTATAGATTTTATAAATAAAATATTAGATTTTTTTCACAAGATCTATTATAGGATTTTCTAATATAGAATCATTTAAATAATTCGTCAAATTTAAATTTGTCCGGATTAAAAAATATAAGAATCTTGGGCAATTTATTAAGACTACTGTAATAGCGGAAAAGGGGGTGTGGCACGTGGTTCGCAGACACGTGACCATGTGCATATAAAGCGTTTTCCTATAGCTAGGCTCTTGTTCTTTAGTCAATTCTACACCAATTGAACTCCCTCCAATTTATGGTCGTATCCACGCCCTTACACTACTCTCAATATTAATATAATTTAGAAAAAGTTTTTCGGAAAATAGATAGTTATCAAATATTATATTTAATATTTTTCTATTAGATAAATATCTCGATTATTATAAATTCATAATAGTATCATAGAATATTCTTACTTTAGATCTATTATAAGATTTCCTCGGTTCTATAATTATAATTCCATAATCTAGAAACATTTTAGCGGTAATAGGTCACTATTTTATAGTTTGAATATTTGTTAATTTAAGATATTAGAGAATAATAATTAATAAAAAAATTAGAATGAAAATTTCTTAGAATTAATTTATGTTTTTTACGAGAAGTTCTAGGTCAAATGTATTTCTAGTTATTAAGGGTAAGTTCTTCAGTGAGACAACTTAAATAATTAGACCTAATATAAATATATTACGACCCCCACAAAATATCGGATTAATAGGATTCTCAACTAATCCTAATAAATTTCTATTTTTATTAGAATTAATACAATTAATTGAAATTTTTAAAATTAATAAATATTTATTTATACCAAATTTAGATATAAAAATACTAGATTTTATATAATCGGTTTTTTATTATATAACTAATATTAAATATCGATATTTATCAATTTTTAATTTCAATAATATAATTATTTATTATATATAATATATTAAATAATATTATATATATATATAAATTTTTAGAAAAATTCGATACAGCTAAAAATAATTATATTATAAAAATTTAAATAAATTTTCATCAGCACCTTCACATTTTTCGGAAAAAATCAGCTTAACAAATTTGCAAATTTCTTGCAATTAGTTAAGAATCTAATCAAATTAATAAAATTAATAATTTTTATTTAAGAATTTTAATTTTTTAAAAAATTTGATCTGATTAAAAATTTTTTTTGTTAGTCTTAATAATTAATTTCTATAAATAGAAACTTTTTATTAATAGTAATAAAATTTAATTTTAAATTTTTTTTAAATTTTTTAATTGGTGCACGAACTATATAATAGATTCATTTAAATTCTTATATTATAATTATTTATATTAATATAAATATTTTTAACTATATCAAATTTTTTTTAAAAATTTATATATATATATATTTGTATTATATTAATATAATAAAATAAAACTTGGATTTAGTAAATATTAATATTCAATATTAATTATGTAATAAAAAACCGATTATATAAAATCTGATATTTTTATATTTAAATATATAAAATATTTATTAATTTTAAGATTTTAAAAAAAAATTATTAATTCTAAAAATTTTAATTAATTATATTAATCCTAATAAGGATAGAAATCTATTAAAATTTTGACATAATCCTAGGATTAGTCGAGAATCCCATTAATCCGATATTTTGTGGGGGTCCTGATGTTTTAAATAGTTTGCGCATTAATTAAATTTTTTTATAAAAATTATAAAATCGAATTTTATTAATATTAATAAAAAAGTTCTATTTATAGAAACAAATTATTAATATTATTAATATTATTAGAATTAATAAAAAAATATCCTAATCTGGTTAGATTTTTAAAAAAAATTAAAACTTTTAAATAAAATTTATTAATCCTATTAATCTAGTCAGATTCTCGGCTAATTATAAAAAACTTGTGAATTTGCTAAATCGATTTTTTCCGAAAAATGTGAAGATACTAATGTACCTAGCTGGTATAGGATCTATTTATAGACTTATTTCACTAATACTAATTGTAAACCTAGTGCTAAAATTGGTGGGATTCGCTCTTTAAAGTTGGATTTGTCTAGAGGTGCTCGATTCGGTCACTCAATAAAAGCCCAAATAGATTCTCTATTTATTATTAGTTATTGTCAGAAATATATCCTTTTAAGAGTCAAAAATAAACCTTTTATTACATTATTAGAAAATATTAACAAATAGAAATATAATATATTATTTTTTTATATTTCCAATTTCAATATATATTATCTTTTTCCTTTTATAATTATTATAATTATACATTTTTTCATAAATATAAAAACTATTATTTATATATTTTCCTTTATTATTAATCTTATAACTATTACCCCTCTTTGTTCCAATATTATAAATATAATAAATGATAATTTATCAAATAATAACTACCTATTATTATTATTGTAAAGGGCAGATATACAACTATAAATAAAGGGAGTTCAATTGGTGTAGAATTGACTAAAGAACAAGAGTCTAGCTATGGGAAAACGTTTTATATACATCTGGTCACGTGTCTGCGAACCACGTGACACACACCCTTTTCCACTATTACAATATGATATTTGTTTTTTCCCAAGTACGAATATTTTATTTTATTTATTTTATAATCTAAGGTATAAATATAATTAAAATTATATTTTGAATAGTCTAAAAAAGTTGTTTTTTTCATCTAATGTAAACTAGTATTAATTAACCCTAGTAAAACTGCATCTCATCAAATCTTAATTTAGCTATATTTATATTAGATGCAAATATATTTATAATATAATGTATAATACGATGCAATAACTAGTTATTAATTAGACAGATTTAATTTAATTAGAATTATTATAAATTGTAATTTTTTTAATTACTATATAATAATTTATTGCGATATAATAATAAAAATATATAAGTAGAAAATCGATAAATCTATTCTTGTGAGCGTGGTAGACCGTGAAGCTAGAATACTCGATATTCCTTAGAATCTAAAAATAAAGAATTAAGAAAAAAAAATGAAATTAATATATAAATAATAATTAGATATTATATAATTTATTATATAATTATAAAATTTTAAAAATTAAATTATTATTTTTTTTTTTTTTCAAAAAAATTTATTTTTAAATTTTTATTTATCAATATATTATTATTTAAATAATTATAATTATTTATATTATTTTTTTATATTTTAATTTAATTTAATAAAATATACAAAAATTTAAATTATATTAAATTAATATAATAAAAATTTTTGAATTTATATAAAAAATATTTCAAATTAAATAATAAATATTATTCTAGATTTATATTAAATTTTAATTAATTAATGTAATACAAAAATGTTTTTTAAATCGATTATATAATAATAATATCCTGGATTTTATATTTTTAATTTTTAATAATATTAATTTTATTTTTTAATATAAATTCTTAATTTTGCAAAAAATTATTAAAATTTAATTATAAATAATCAAATAAAAAAATAAAATAGATTTTTATAATAATAAAAAATTTTAATTTATATAAATTTTTTTTTATTTAATATTTTAAAAAAATTATTTTAGGAATAATTCAATTTTTATAAAAATCGTAAAATTAGAAATAATCTTATATTAAATTAAAGTTTTTGTTTAAATTCGAAAATAATTTTATAATAATTTTTATTAATAGATTTTTTTATTAATATTTAAATAATAATTATATATTCTTTAATTTTTTTATATATTTAATATATATTTTTTATTATATTATAAATTATATTAATAATAAATTAATTTTTAGAAGAATTATAATTCAAATATTAATTTTTTAATTTTTTAATATTTCAAATAAAAATAATCCGCCAAGGGAGTTATATAATAAAATTAATTATATATAATCTATTAAAAATAATTGATTTAATTAATTATTTTAATAATAATTAACGAAAAAATATAATTTTTTTTTAAATGTTAATTATAAATTTTTATTTAATTATTAATTTACAAATAATATATAATTAAATATTTAATTTTTTTTAAAATTTAATACTAAATTAAAATTTTTGATCAAAAATAATAATTTATAAAAATTCAAAATATTAATAAATTTATTTATTTATTATTATTTTTTCCAATAAAAAATATTAATAATTTCTTTTGATAATCGATTTATAAATATAAAAATATTATCGAATTTATATTTATGAAAATTGAAATTATAAAAATCGATAATAATATATTATTAAGATTTATTAAAAATAGAAAAAAATTGAAATAATCTAGGTTTTTTTTTAAAAAAACATTAAAAATTAATAATAAATATAATAATTATAAAAATATTAAATTATATTAATATTTATCTGAAATTAATAATATATTAATTAAAAAAAACAATATATTTTATTTTTATTTAAATAAATATAAAAAGATTTAATATCTAAGATTATTAAATAATTTTAATATAAAAAGAAATTATTTATAAATCTCAAATTTTTTTAAATTAATTTAAAAAATTTTATTTGATATTATAATATTTTTAAAAATTCTAAATTATAATTAATTATAAATATTTGATCGATAATTAATTTTAAAAACTTTAATAATAATAATATTTTATTTTAATAAATTAAATTAATTATTATATTATTTTTATCTTTTATTATAATTTTTTTTAAATTGTAAAATTAATTTGATTTTTTTATAATAAATATTATATTTATTAAATTTTCTTAATAATATTTTAGATATTAATATTATTTTTTTTTCTCGAATAATATATAATTAAAATCTTAAAATTGGTTAATATTTTTATTTATTTAATTTATTGAATATTTAATAATTTTATAATTTATAAATATAAATATATTATATAAAAATCTAAATAATTCAATTTGTTATTTTTTAAATAATTTAATAATAATAATTATTTTTTTATTATAGATAATATAATTAAATTTTATTAATAAAAAGATTTTTGAGAAAAAAATAATAAATTTTTATTTATTATTATATTTTTATAAAAATATAATAATTATAATATTATTGGAAGTATTAATTTTTAATATATATAAAAATTTGAAG
>Ga0247778_1000730_pt1 | contig 28663 bp, 38 predicted proteins | sample UWRJL049202B5_FD_179939 | JGI IMG/M metagenome (GOLD analysis project Ga0247778, IMG submission 179939) | Plant litter microbial communities from Arlington Agricultural Research Station in Wisconsin, United States - UWRJ-L049-202B-5 | ecosystem: Environmental > Terrestrial > Plant litter >...
CATCCTCATCCCCAATTCGCTAAGTACATGCCATTCGCATTAGGTTCCCGTCTTAACCTCCCCATCTCTAGAGAAACCTATAGCAGATAGTCTAGAAATTACGCATTATCTTGCGCAGTTTTATCCGAGTTTGATTCCGGAGTCGCATAGAGAGAAGATTGAGAAAGGACTAAGGGATCTGCATGCGTTGAATTATTTCTCGCTGAGCTTTGCGGGGCGTGAGGGTGTGGCGCAGGGGTTTAAGAGCGCGGTTTTGAAGAGACTTGGGGGGGAGATATCGGGGCGTTATAGGGAGGCGTTGGGGTATAAACTTGAGGTGTAAGTTTGCTCGTATCCTTTCTCCACTTCTTCCCACGTCAGACGGAAGTTAAAAAACTGCAGGATTGAACGTGAGAAAATCGGTGGTCTTAAATCTGGGATCCCTGAAGAGATGAATAAGCGGGCAAGGGGGCTTATGGAGGAATTTCAAGCTTTGCTTCCGGAAGGAACAGATGGGAAGGGATCTGGGCGATGGCTTTTTGGGCTGGAGAAGCCGTCGGCGCTGGATGCGCATTTGGTTACGTTTATTAAGCGGATGAGGGATGTGGGGAGGAAGGAGATTGTGCCGGAGGCGTTGGGGAATTATGCTGATGCTGCGATGGCGGGGGAGGAGTGGAGGGGGATAAGGGGACTGTAATGTAGTTGCATGCTGCTGTCGTTTCGCCGATTTTAAGCTGAATCCCACTAATGTGAAAAGAGGCGCAAAGTGAGTATATATTTGAAAAAAAACATTCTTTCTATCAATCCTTACTTCCAAAGTTCTGTATCTGCGGCAAGTGCCGCTCAGAGGAATGAAGGGAAAGTCTTGCCACATTGTGGCTGAATATCAGCTGTTACCTCCCCTTGAAGCTTTTTCTTACGCAATATGTTGTCAGGCAAAGACGCCAGGGATAGAACGAACCTCCTTAGCCATATGTGATCGTGGCATTCAAATCGCCGCTCTCTATTTTCGCTTCCGTCCACGTCAACAGCAAAGAGTAATTTGTACTTTCAAATGTCCTTTCATCAAATGAGTTGTTCTGCCGAAGGTGATGAAGCACACCCAAAATGGAGATGAAGGCATCGAAGTTCACGTCGCAACCGTCAACAGAATTCCAGTCATCCGTAGTTTTAGCAGCTAATCTCTGACAATGAAAACCCGCTTCTGTTACGGCATAGAGAAGCATTAAATGGCGTTGAAATACCGATTGGTCGTGCTGGGTATCACGAAAGTTGATAGTCTTTCGGGTGATTGCCTCACTCTGCTCGGCATCGGATGGCTCGCTGTGGTTTCTCTTGGCAGCCAGAATATGGTAAAAAATGCCGCTCAATGTGATATTTAGGAAGCTCTTAAAACGACTGGCCATTTTCTGCTGCAGATACTCCTCTCCTATTCCAAGGTATTGGAACACCCAATTCGGGCCAAATCTGCTGTGGACACAGCGCATGAATGATATTTGGGAATGGCCAAAAATTTCTAGCACATAAGTAGGGATGTTATCAAACACCCAGCCACAGCAACAGACATCCGTTTGTGAAGTATTTGGACTCTGGTCTGAGCTTTTGAGGCGATACGATAGGCATAAGGAGGGCTTGCGGCGCATGGCGGCAGAATCGGGCGACTTTTGCGACTTGATATCGGAAGCCCGGCATCACGACCCTTGAGCGCAAATGCGCGTTCCCTGACCCCTGGCGGTAAGCAAGACAATAGCTCTTCCGTAAAAGCCAGCCTTTCGAAAATTTTAGAAAAGACCGGATTTTGGAAAGCAGCAGACTGATCCGAATTGAAGACAACCGCGCAGAGAATTTTCAGACAGTTTTGGAGAATATCCTCCAGATGGTCAGCCAATTTTGGCTCAATCTCTTTTGAGTCTCTTAGTCGCGGGATTTCAATTAACCAGAAACTAGCGAGTGCTATAATCGCAGTATCCTTCGGGAAAGTATTTGATTTATGTATTGTATCAGACCAGGAAAGGACCAGATAGTATAAAGATTGGTATATAACTTCATGGCTATCTAGAAAGTTTCGGAGTTCGGGAGCGAGATAGAGCAGAGTCTCCTTCCACGGAAACAAATTTTCGTGCTTAGATATATTGAGAAACATTGCACGGCTTGTGATATCGACTGGCCCAATAAGGCCCATTAGTTGGAATAGCTGGGGATTATCTTTTTGGAAAGCGAATAAATCGAAATCTTCCGGTCGACCACGTTTAATTCTCTCTCTCAACAGAGAATAGTTGGCAGAAGGGCCAAATATTTCCAAGTCGGTCAAATTTGTCACATTAGTACAAGTCCATATGAAGCTTGTTGATCGGCCAGATTCCGCTCTCGATTTTCGGCAAAGGATCTCCCAAAAGCATTTGCAAGTATCGCAAGGACGTTGGTTAGAACACTATCAGCAATATCAGCAGCCGTTTATGAGTATTTTCTCAGAAGTCTCAAGATTAATACCTGCTTTTTCTTTATGCGGCAGAGATAACAAGCGCCGCCATCTGCCTCCACTGCTTTTTTGTTCTGCTTTTGAGCAAATGTGCGACCGTTTTTGGGCGCAGGACCTGCACAGAACACATCAAGGAAGGATCCAGGTACACCTTGGGTCTTTGTAACTTGCTGGCGAAAGGCAGACCGGTGTTGCATTTTGGCTGATTTTGGTAATCGTGATCTTTTGGAGGTAGCAGCCATTTCGTTGTAACCAGGCAGCTCTGGTTGGAGGGGGGAGGCTATAACAGGATTGGTTGGATTTGAGGGCTGCGCGTACGGGACCACTTGTAGTTCTGTCTCTAGTGGCGGCTGACTCAAGTCACTCGTTGACAATGGTTGTTGCATGGCGAACTCGTCGCTAATGGTTGCAGGATTTGACGGATATGTGGTAGTGTTGTTCAAAGCAGTAGAGCTGTATGGTGAAAGGTCGCTAGGATCCCAATGACTCATACTCGATGTACCGCCAATATTTGTTGAAGGGAAATTCACGGCGCCGAAGTGAGCGTCCATACCAGCGAATGGCTGGTCATAAGGTTGCGCCATGAAGTCCATTCCACCTTGGGGAATGTCTGAAAACTGTGATAGAAACACATATCAGCAAACTTTCTAAACCGAAGACTTTGAGGGATTGGCTCACGTAAGAAAGCCCCATGACTTCATGGGAATTGGTGTTTGCTCCTGGTACGAGCGGTTGATGGTGGTCAATTTCTGTTTCTTGTCCTTCAGTCTGCGACATGTCTAAGAAGGGAGAAAAATCTATATCCACTGAGGCAGTCTGGGTCTCATGAGGTGGAGCTGCTATGCTATCCAGCTGCTCATGAGGCTCCAAGCCCGGTGCAAGAGTAAGATCTTCAGATGCCGGCAACTCAGGGTCGAAAAGACCAGTGAAGTCCAGGTAGTCCTCTAGGCCATTGTCGTTGTAAAAGAAGCTCTCATCCGTGCCCCAATCGACAGAGTTATGCTGCGACCCATCCATGGTGGAATAAGGCTAGGGGAAAACGTCAGGTGCCGGTAGTAAAGGAGGGAACTGCAAAAGGAGATATAGGGAAGTGGGCTTTCTGAATAACGCCAAGGATACACAAACTGAGGGATTTGCATGATAAAAAGGAAGAAGAGGAAAGAGAAGAGATGTTTGCAACGTAACAAGAGTGAAATAATTTCCATGCCTCAACTGCACGTGAATGCCAAGACCCTTCCGCAACCCCAAGGCGGACTAGCGAAGTGGCTTCCGAAATCCGAATTGGGGTTAGCGACTCTTTCGTGTCCAACCTCACCTAGCCAATTTGAGGTATCGGAAGGGTTCTTGAACTAGTAATCCAAAGCAAACGAAGCTTTAAGAAGTCCTGTATTCTCCAGTTACTACTGAAGGTAAGTTATCACCAAGTCATCAATAGTACACATCAACCTCGATGGATGCACCTCAAACCCCAGACTCTTGGTCGAGACAGGATATTCTGTCACTGCTTCAGCTGCTTACGACCATTGTTGTATACCTCATTAGCTGTACATGGCACTTGATCATTGCACGATGTAAGTCGATCTTTTGATTGGACGTGTAACCTAACGTTATCATCAAACTTGCTAACACTGTCAGCGCGTCGCTTTGAGCGGCCTTAGGCCTAGCTCCCCAAAAGAGTAGAAGTGGCTTCAAATGAGCATCGAGGGAAAGGTTATATGATGCCATGGTAGGTACTCACTCCATGTTCTGAAGGAAGGCATTTGCCTATTAATTAGAGCAGATATTCTACAATTAATGGCTCTTTGGTGGCGTCGGAGCGTTGGTCATGTGACCCTTAGACATGTATTATTATTTCGGCCACGGGGTCACATTGATGTTATTAAACACCTTTCTTTCTTTTCAAATACATTGATACAGTAATAGTTAAGGTGACAGCGCAATAAAGCATTGTTTTGTGACGTGAGACATTCAACTACTAATATTGACCACTGGCAAGCGAGCGGTCTGGAGACCCATATATTATTCTTTCCATTTTTTTGAGGAATTAAGCACTCCGCTTTCATGTTAGATGTATAGTTCCAAGAGTTTAAATAGCTTTAATAGATGTTGACTCCGTCATGATTTATTACAAAAGGATTCTCCCTCGGCTGGAAATAACCCGCCTAGCCTACAAACGGCCCCTGAAATATCTGGGTGGTCCCAATTAGATGGATGTTTCTCAGGATGGTGGGGAATTTCATCGACAGTCGATACCTCTGCGACGAACACTAATCTCGAATGCTCACGAGAATGCTATGACTACCAATATTTTGGAACTGAAGACGGTACGTGACTCGGGGTGCTTACTCCCTTCTACGGCCCCAATTACTAAATCGATACTTAGGAACAACATGCCGGTGTGCTAATTTCTTGGAAAACAGGGCCAAGGGTATCAGGTTTCGATATTTGTGGTGGACCAGGCGGAGCTACCATCTGGAAGAAGTTGGCAGTCATCAGCATCGCGCTTGCCATAACCTCTTCTTCCTCGGCAACCCTTCCACCGAGTACCGTCATTTCGTCTATTTCAACCTCATTATCATCTACATTCTAAGCCTCGTGATTGAAGAATCTCTCAATATCCTTGTAGATGGTGCGCTCATTTATTTGCCAACCAGGCGCCTATAAATCTATCATAATCGAGAAGGGACTGCTCTGGGCGGCTATCGCTCAATGAAACTGGACGAAGAATAATTTTCCTTTCCATATTCGAAAATTGTAAATCAAAAAGGCCAGATTTCTTTCCAAACCCTCCTTTCTCAGTGTGTGTAAATTCCCCAGATCCCATTTCCTCAAGCTTTCCTTGCTACGCTTTGGACTCGGGCCCGATATTCCACATTGCACTTCTTACATACCCACATCGCGCGAACTTCGTCTTTTACCTCTTCCATGCTCCACCATTGAGCACCTTCTTTGACCCACCCATCTACTGCGCGTGCACTCACTTCCTCAAATGCCCTCTCGGGATACATCTTTTTGGCGAATTAGTATGTGCGCGTATTGAAGAGCCCTGAAAATGAGGCATAGGTCTCGAAATAACTTCACGAGAATTCAATTCTCAAATAGCCCCAGCATAGTTGACGACGTACCTGCATTTCGTGCCATGTCTTGCCGTCCTTTTGTAGCGTCTCTCCACGTACTCTAGTGAGTCCCCGGTCCTCGGGCTTCTGCTCACCCTCCATATAGACATAGTATCTCAGCTCTCTTGTTCTTTGTGTGTAACTGTTTCTTGAGCCAACGCTCTCTAGTTCAATAACTCTTTTCGATTTTGGAGGCGGTCGACCTGGTGCGAAGGTGTAGCGTGGGAATTGTTCGGGCCGCAGTAATCTACCATTATATCGAAACAAATTCACAGCAGTTAAGAAAAGTTCTAAAACCTCGCATTTGGAGGACTTGGGTATGATATCCCGGCTGCAGCAGAAAAAATTGGTGGTCGGTGCTACGTCGAGAAATTCGGAGTCGTCGAGCGTCATTGCGGAAAGGTGGCAGGTATCAAAAGGACAACTAAGATACTCTTTGACTTTAGATCTTGGAAGGTATTTATGAAGATACTGTGATTTACCAACCAATTTACAGTGAATGGGATGAGTCGGATTCATGTTAACTATAAATGCGTTAGCAGATCTGTAGCAATTCACGCAATACTTCGCTCATTCAATCTTTAACAGTGCTTTGTGCAATCCCTTTCTTTTATTCACAGATTTTGTTTGCTGTTTTAAAGGCTCTGATACCTGTACAAACAACTAGAAGGTTGGAGTTTTGGCTTGGCGCTTCACCCCTATTTTAAGCGAGCCAAGGAAGGAGGTGGGTCCCGCATCTTCGTTTGAGCCCCTTACGCCAGTACGTATAATTTACCTAAAAAAGGGGCGTTCATACTTTCACGACTTGATATATGATTTAAATCGTCGCTTTTACCTTCGATTATACATTTGTCCCGGCTATCAAGCAGCAAAATGACTATCTGAAATAGGGGGGCAAACGATCCAGCTCCCCATCTCGAGAATAGTTTCTGGATCTCAAATATTTTCAGTATTTCACGAACTTCGAGGTCATATCTAGGCCACCCGCTATCAATGTATTCGGCCCTAGCCTGCTTCTAAGTCTTCTTTTGCTGTCTTCTTCGGATTGCTTCATGAACGACAAGGCTGAATCTAAGCCGATCGTGACGAGCGACGATGAAAAGATCGGAAATTTGGGGTTGGCCGCGTAGTCAAAAAATTTTGCAACATTTTTTGCGCCTGCCAAATGCCTCTTATGAGTCTCAAAATGTGGTTGCGCTGGTCAAATCGGGCCTCGGCGTCGAATAACGGTCGGCGACCTCGTCAACGACTTCGCGATCACTTCAACTAATATTCTAATTATGTCACAGGCTACTTGATCAGTGGAAAATTATGAGTAGATCAAGAATTTTGGAGTATGAAGCGTAGGCACAACTCTTTGTTCCAAAACCACGCCGCGATTCACGCGCGGAAGTGGGCGTAGGCGCATCGGGGCCAGGAAGGGGCAGCGGCGTCGACTCATGTGAATCCAAGAATCTGGATATGCATTTTGAAAGATAGAAATAAAATAAGTGTTCTAAGCTATTAATGTTCCTGGGATGTTCAATATCGAAGTCCCAGGTCGCGCCACCAAACTCGCCGATTACGCCAATCACCAAATGGCCGACTTGGTCACAAATTGGCCGAAGGTCAAGCTCTCAGGGCTGACGTAATATGCCCGAACGCCGACCACGCCGTGGTTAAGAGTTACGAAAATTAGGAAGGAATAGTGGTCATTTGCAGTCGTCGGGCTAGCAAGCTTACAAACTTTTGGGGTCTGAAAGTGGGTTAGCAAGTCGACCCATTCCTCGAGGGCGTTGACATGACCTTATTTAGCTGCATGACAGACTTAATTAAGAGATATCCAGCACAATCGAGCTAGATAGGCTTGACGCCTCCTTTCAGGATAGAGAGACCCCCTGTAAGTATAGGAGGACTGAAGCAAGTAGGAGGCAGATCACATGTATTAACAATTGAGTGCCGCCCGGATCGCCCGGAGCGTCGATTTTTTGACCAATCCTTTTTGATTTGAAATCATCCTCGGTGTTTTAGACGATGTAGAACAATATTGGGATTGGAAGAGAGGCCGATCTTCCATATAAAGGTTGGCTCACGTCCCCATTATTTGTGCGAATTAACAATTTGGGGCTCATTGGAACCTTGCCATCGATCAATTGTATTTTGAGAACTTTCGAAAATGATCAGTCTATGCTACGCATCAAAAGTCTTGTTCTCTCTTTTCCTCCAATTGATCAGTCTTGCAAGCGCTCGTCCTGGCGCTGCCGGCTTACCTTGCGATGCCTTGTGTGTCCCAAAGGTCCCCGGACTTGATATCTTATCCATGAAGGGAACCGTACAACAGAATGCGAGTGCCACGATTCCATACTCCAGTGTGGTAATATCCGGGCTAGCAATATGCAATGTGACGATAGTACTTACCCATCCGGGAGAGAATGATACGGTTGGAATCACCGTTTGGCTTCCATTGTCAGGCTGGAATGGCCGCTTCCAGTATGTGGGCAATTCACGAAACTGCCCATGTTTCCTCGGGGGAGAACATGACTAACATCTTTCAGGGGTACGGGAGGAGGTGGCTTCTCCGTAGGTCATGGGGATGGCATGCTTGGCCCTGCCATTCAACAAGGATACGCTGCAGCCAGCACCGACGGCGGGGTTTTCAGTTCAGACAATGATTTCGGACTAGCGACCCATGATCTTCTTCCTAACGGGTCCCTAAATTTCCCTCTCATATTGAACTATGCGTCGCGGTCGATTCACGACATGACAATTGTCGGTAAAGCCGTCACCGAAAGCTATTTCGGGCGTCCAGCAGACTTTGCATACTTCAATGGCTGTTCGAATGGAGGTCGAGAGGGAATGGGCGAGGCACAATTATGGCCAGACGAGTACGATGGCATTATGGCAGGAGCACCGGCAATGAACCTTGCGACATTGGCTGCAGGCCCATTAATGTGGCCTTACGTGGTAATGCAGAATGAAATCGTGCCTTCAACATGCATTTTCGAAACTTTCATTAACGCCACTCTGGAACTGTGTGACGGATTGGATGGTGTCGAAGATGGCATTGTGTCAAACGTTGACTCATGCGACTTTGACCCCTTTTCCATTGTTGGAAAGAGAGTGGATTGTCCCGAGAAGGAAAAGACGATCGCAGAGGACCAAGCTGATGTTTGGAAGAAGATTCTAGGAGGGATGACATCTTCAAATGGGACATCTTTGTGGTACGGCTGGACTCAGGGAACACCCATTTCAACGCCGATCCATTCTGTGGTCAATACGACGACCTTCCCCAATGGAATCTCAATAGCAACTCCTTATCCCCTACCGAATGAATGGATCAAAATTATCTTGGAGAAAAATGCGTCTTTCGATACTTCGAATCTTACGTACGATCAGTTGAGGGAATACTTCGACGAGTCCAATCGTCTATTTGGGCCACTCCTGTCATTAAACAATCCGGACCTCTCCCAATTCCGAGACTCTGGCGGGAAACTCATTACGTGGCACGGGTTAGCAGACAATGTTCTCACCCCCAAAGGCACAGTTGACTATCGCCAAAGAGTGGATGCATTATTGGGTGGTACGGCTGCGGTGGACGACTTTTATCGGATCTTCTTCGCACCAGGTGTAGGGCATTGCGGGGGTGGATATGGACCTATTCCTATGGACCCATTAGGGGATCTTGTGAGATGGGTTGAGGATGGCATCGCACCTGAGACCTTGAAGAGCGAATTTTTGGACTTGGAGGGTGAATTGGTGACGGCAGCCATCTGTAAGTAGCCGTTGGTCTCGAAGTACGATGGGAAGGGTGACCCCAAGGTGGCTAGCAGCTACTCCTGTGCCTCGTCTTTCGGAGCTCCAGAATACTAGATGCATTTTGTGTATTATTCCAGCAGACCAATTGAAACATCAAACCACACGGTACAAATAATGTAGGCTGTCCACGAGTCAAATTACACAATCATGAAATTTACACGACACTGAACAGATCATCAATAAACATCCCTGATAGCTTAGAAGAGCGGCAACTTTGGGTACAGTAGTAACTGTTTAAAACAACTATCAGGTGCTTGTCCTGATAACCGCATGTAGGCTCGAAGCTGCTCATCACTAGTAGGATTCGTTTAGCGAGGCAAGGCAGCTGAAGCGATGAACCACGGTTATTGGTTACTGCAAGGTCTTATTTTGATTCTCTGCATAAGGTTGGAAGCCAGCTGCAGGATGCCTGATTCAGCCTCGGACTCAGCGCCACGTGCTTGGGTGCAAAACCGGGTTTTCTCGCCTGATCGATAATGTCATTCTTCCCTCAGCCAACTTTGTTATATTCAGCATGGATCCCATCTCGGCGCTAGGTGTAGCTGGTGTGGTGATTCAGTTTGTGGACTTTAGCTGCAAGCTTTTACCAAAGATCTTGAAGGTATATCGACTACTTGACAACGCGGACAAAGGCCCATTTATGGACGTCAAGCTCGTGGCGACAAAGCTCACGCAACTCACGATACAATTCGATGATTTTCTGAATCCCATGAAACTGGAGCGGGCACTGACACCGACCGAAGATGCTATCGCGGCAACTGCTCGTGAGTGTGGTATCCTGAGTGCAGATTTAACGGCTACGTTGAAAAAAGTGGCCCCGCGCTGGTACATGGAAGAGTTTTTATCTGAGGGTGTAGATGATACCAAGGAAACAGAGCAGAATCAGCCAAGTCAATTGCAAAGAATGCGCGATGCAATTCGAGCAGTTAGGAGCGCAGAAGCCATACAAGATTTACAACGGAAGCTTGATAACCTTCGGCAACAACTAATGATAGAAATCTTGGCTGCACTGTAGTAAGTTCCGATGTTGAATTATATGTTTTATCATGCCCTAAAATTGAACAGCGAACGTTTCCCAACCACTCTTCAGAACCCACAACAACATGATCCCAAGCCAAAGTCTGGTTTCTTAAAGCTGAAGACGGCGACTAAAGGCCCGCTACCCAAACAGAGCGAGGTAAATCTTGCTCATGCGATTCAAGCTAACACTCAGCGAATGCTGGAAAGTGGGCTTTACTTCACGGAAAAGCTAAAGCTAAATGGATGGGGATCCACGCCAGTTGGGTCAAGCCTTATGGAGAAATTTCTAGACTATCTTTACTTTCCTGAGATCACGCATCGCGAAAAGAATATCGCGCATGCCCACGAAGAAACCTTCGAGTGGATCTTCCAGTCGTCAGGCTCTAGCAAATCTGAAATTGTTGACAACTCGTTTCGCAACTGGCTTTGTGAAGGTTCTGGCATCTACTGGGTAGCTGGGAAAGCTGGTTCTGGGAAATCAACACTGCTCAAATCCATCCATTATGATCTCAGGACTAGCAAAGATCTTGAACGATGGGCTTCTGGCAAACTGCTGGTGAGGGCATCGTTCTTTTTCTGGAATTCAGGATCAGAGATTCAAATGTCGCAAGAAGGTATGATGCGATCATTGCTTTATCAATGTCTTCGCGTGAATGGCCGTGGGTCGCTACCGTCACAGTGGGATACCTTCATCCTTTCTCGGAACTTTGAGAAGCCATGGACATGAGTAGACCTCGTGGATGCTTTTCACGTTCTTATACAAGAATGCATGCGAAAGGAAGCTAATTACTTCTTCCTCATTGATGGTCTGGATGAGCTCAATGGGTCGAAGCGTGATCTTATCGACCTTTTGGGCCACCTCACGGGTATGGAAAACGTCAAAATCTGTGTTTCTAGTCGTCCATGGGTAGTCTTCGAAGATGCCTACAAACAGAAGCCCAGCTTGACTGTACAAGATCTCACCCGGAACGATATCAAGCACTATGTCATGACTAACTTCCAAACACATCCAGGATTTCTCGAGCTATTTGATGTGAATCCAGATCATTGTGAGCGTATCATGAACCAAGTTACAACGAAGGCGTCAGGCGTTTTCCTCTGGGTTGTGCTTGTGATCAAATCGCTTCTAGATGGTCTCACAAACGGCGATAGCCTAGAGAGATTGCAACGGAGAATCGACGAGGTTCCAGACACTTTAGAAGGTCTTTTCAGCAAAATGTTGGATGGTATGGAGCATGGGTATTACACCACCGCCAGCGAACTTTTCCAGATTTTTCGTGCCGCAAAGAGACGTCCAACCGTCATTTGTATGTCTTTTGCTCACGAAGAAGACATCAGCCTCGCCATTCAAGGAAAGATCCAACCACTTCAGCCAAAGGAGTTACGGTATCGCACGTTGAATATGAAACGGCGCTTAAACACCAGCTGCAGAGGCCTACTTGAAGTCACTGACGTCTCAGGTCACGGTTTTAGGGAGACAGATGTCTCCGCGACAGAAAATCTACTCAGCCTAAAAACATTTTCTCCCAACAACTCAAACCTTGCGGAATTTAAAGTCGAATATCTCCACCGAACGGTAAAAGATTGGCTCTACCGCCCAGACATATGGGCGCAGATTAGTAGCGCAACACCTGGTTCTTTTAATCCCTCTGCCTGCTTGGCAAGAGCTCATCTGTTACAACTGAAGTCATTGGATCTCAAAAATCTCAGCCAGCCGGAGTATGGCTTCTGGGACCTTCTTATTTGGTGTACAGAATACTCTATAGAAGTCGGGAAGACTGGCCCTGGCCTGGCAGATGAAATGTTGGAAGAACTGAACAGAGTCGGAATAGCGTTGAGTACAAGCACTGATTCTAACAACAAGTGTTATGTGCAGCGTTTCTGGGGAGATGAAGGTGATGCGAGCTTTCACTGGGCCTCAACAGTGTCTGGTGGTGCAAAAGATCACGGTTTCCTTGACTTCGCAATAAGATGCCAACTGCATCCATACCTCGAAAGAAAGTTTTTATCCACGAAGCTCGACCCTGGTGAAGTATCGAAATTATTTAACACTGCGACGATGTCTTATATCTTTGCACCTGGCCTTGGAGACGCTCCTTCTTGCAATCATGTGGCGCCAAACCCAAGCATAATCGAACTCCTACGTGAAAAGAGTCGTGCTTCCGATCCTTCCGACATACCCCAGGGTCCATTCTGGTCTCTCCTTGCGACTCATGAGAGTCTTCCCTCTGGATTGATACGAGACCCTCTTGATCAGACGAATGGGAGCCCGACACATAGTTTTCATAGCTCTTCAAGACTTCACAGGGCCTCTACGGCAGCTCTCCATTTTCTTCAAAGTGTGAAAAAACCAAAACCTCAGCAAAATCACCCCGGTCAAGAAAACGAGCATCCTGATATTCAAACGAGTCCCGGGATGCCTGGTTTGCGGCCACCAAGACCGATTCGACGGATCGCCGAGGACAGGTCATCTTACGTGACAGCCGATGATAAAGCGGTGTACAACTTTAAAATGCATCCTGACGATATCGACGGTTGAAGGGGAGTTGGAGTTCAATCACAGCCATCCTCACGATCCTATCTCAGTGTATCATGCATACAACTCGGATTCGGCCGAGCAAACGCCAAATGAAGTAAATTGATAGTGTGTGGAGTGAAGAGGATGATCTTCGCGTAAGAACCATTTGCCAGCCCATACGTAGATGACTGATGGCTGATGGCATAGCAGGGTCCCTCCCCGTGCTCTCATCTCGAGCAAATAATCTGCAATAATGCAGCAGTATGTGTCGATGGGCGCGAGGCTCTTAACTACATGAATCAGCATAGACAGAAAATTGCCGTGATCCTGAAAACGATTCCCACCGGGGAAGCAACTTGAATTATGTATTTATTCAGACTATAAGAGGGAAAAAGATCCTATAACAATATATCAATAACCGCGCCGTCTAAACTTATTTCCCGGCGCAAAACTATGGCCACAAAACTCCTCAAGCTTTATAGTGAAGGGTTACTCCCATCACTCTTCCGGGATATTACCAGATACACCGGCGTGCTGTCACCAACCGCTCACCAACCAGCTAAAACGTCTATTTCATACATCAACAGAAAGCTATCCAGCACCATCCCCATGTGGCGCCAGATTAGTTGAAGGGGCTAATCAGAAACTTCTTTTAACTGCCTTAGTCGTTAATTCACGCCGTTACTCTACCTCGTATCAAAGCTTCTTTCTCGTTCTTGGGCAAGTTCCTGGGAGGATCTCGCTGCGCGTAGAAAATTACATCAGCACTGCAACAACCTTCTACGCTACCAACTCTTTCTTTCATACGAATTAAAAATGTCCCAAACTTGCTAATAATAATCTGTGGCGCTGTTATCAGTGGTCTTGTCTTAGGCCAAGGGCTGAAGAAAGCTAACATCCCTTTCAAAATATTTGAACGAGATCCAACTCTCAACGCTCACTCCCAAGGCTACTGGGTCCGGATTCTCGGACCCCGGTATTAGTGTGCTGGCGGAAACTCTTCCCGATGCATTATTCAAAGAGCTACGAGCTTCAAGTGCAATTTCGGCCTCGGCAGCAGATGAGCTTTACCACTTGATTGATGCTTTAACGGGAGAGAAGTTGAAGGCGCCTCCATTCGATCCACAGTCCGAGCCTCTGAATGCGGACCGAGCTGTTTTGAGAAAGGTTCTGACCAAAGGCTTGGAAGAATTCGTTCTCTATGGAAAGGAATTCAGCAGGTACGAAATCACTTCCAACGACACTGCTGTGAAATATATTTCGACGACGGGAGTGAGACTCTTGGTTCACTCCTTGTAGGAGCAGATGGAGCCAGATCTCGTATCAAGCAACAACTTCTACCAAATACTAAGTTTGTCGAGACTGAAGGTCGCTGGTTCTACGGAAAGACAAAGCTCACCGCTGAAGTGGAGCAAGAACTGAACCAGCACGCCGATTTCTACTCTATTACTTCGGACAAATCTAAATGCAGACCCTTAACTTGCCTTTTAGAGCCTTTATGATTTAAAGAGAACGAATTTCGAAAGGAATTACTAGAAGATTATATTTACTGGGTACTGGGCGGCTGCAAAGATATTTTCGAGCTGGATGATGAGAAATTGCTCAAGCTCCGACCGGAAGAAGCGGCAGCAGAGACTCTGAGGATGACCAAACACTGGGATCCCTTATTTCATATTCTATTTGCCTCCCAGACAGTGAGCCGGAGCTAAATACTCGCAATCGAGTCGTCCAAACCGGAGATTGAAACATGGAATACGCAGAGGTGTGTAACGCTATTGGGGGATTCAATCCATGCCATGAGTCCAACAGCAGGCGTGGGATCTGTCACTAAGGGCTGGGTCGTTGAGGGTGGGGTAAACACTGGAAGCTTGAAAAAGCACAAAGATGAGATGAGGGAATTTGCAGGTGAAGCTGTGAAGCAAAGCTTCTTGGGAGGGAAAGTCAGATTCGGTCTGAGAAGCTTTGAAGAATTAGGGGCCAAAGAAGGGTAAATATTGCGGGAAACTACAGTCATTGAATCAAAAGAAGATTCAGTCGTAGTATAATTTCTATTCCTGCTTTTCAACTGTATTCCTGTATGTTCGTGTAGCTGAGCGTGATCACTGCCGTAGTTCAGACGCCCCTCTCTGCACAAATTCGTCTTTCGAAGTCTATTTCGAAGTTTTGGAAAATCATTCATGGACACAGGAGCCGATTATTCCATTAAAATTAAAAAAAATCCCGAGCTTGATATGAGAGTTCAAAATAAGGACTCAATATGTGCCCTGCATCTAGCCCCTCAATGCGACCCATGAGTATACATTGATCCCTAATAGCAAAAAATAGTTTCCAATTCATATACCGTCACAGCACAAGATAATTCATGTATCAGAGGGCTCAAGAGTCTAAGGTGAAGCTAATCCTCTCCTTGTGTGTCCAAATACCGCCGCACACTGATGGCATAAAAGACGCCACAAGCAGAACACGGCTTTGAAGATGCTCGACTTAAATCTTTGGTTTCGAACATCCTTCCCCTCTGTGCACTCTCCCAATCGTTGAGCTCCATCTCATAGTAGGAGTTGTCCTGATTGTCCGAGTCACCGAGTCCAAAAACTGATACCTGAGGAGGTCCATCGTCCCCTATCTTTTCAACACGAATGGTAGCAGCGGGGTTTCTGGGCGGGTCACCGTTACCGATTGGAATAATCTCATCTTTTAGGACTGCTTCAATAAAAAGCACATAGATCATGTTGCATTGCCCATCGAGAACGGCGTGTCGCCCTGGAATACGATTCTTGGTTTTTCCTGAAATTAAGAAAGTGCGACAACAGGGCCATTCTACCTCCGACATCTTCGACGCGCCGCCTGAGTTACTCAATATGGCTGTCTGTAAAGTTTCCCCTATTGCAAACACAGTTAAGTTGGTCAAAGTAGCGGTTGATGAGATCTTTATTGTAGGCAATGAGATGAAAAGGGGACCATACCTACAGTGACGCGTAACAGCTACTAGTCGAATCCACTTTAAATAGCGCGTTTTTACACGTCAAGCTTCCTCCCTCCTACATAAAAAACACCAAAATACCTGTTTAATATACTTCTTTTGGTCTCATTTCTAGGAATAGGGACCCCGGGTAGCAAATCTTTCCATATACTAAAGGGAAGATTATAGACTTGTATTTAGTAGGTAAAACATTCATTGAAATCGTTTTCGGTCTGTAGTTGGAGGTTTTTATTATCAAATATATTATTTTATAAGATCTATTATATTACGAGAAATAATTTATTATTAAAATTTGTTGCACATATTGCACGTAGTGCAGGTTGCTGCCTCGGTGCCTCAGGCACCTACTGCGAATAACCTCACTTCCTGCCCCTACGGCACCATCATCCTTTTAATATATTACACACACAGTATTTACTGCATCAAAATTTTCCGGGGTAAATTATATATTAAAATCTAAAAATATTTCCTGATTTGTTATATATATCTAAATCCTAAAAATATTTATGATTAGATTATCCAGATTTATAATTTTATTTATAAAAAATTTATTATTAGGAAGATTCTTATAAAATATTATATTATTAATTAAAAATATACAAAACGCCCATTTCTTATAGAAATTAATATAATTAAAAAATTGATATAATGCTTAATTAAAAAAAATTGGATTATAGAGGAATAAATATTTTATATATAGAGTAATAAGTGTTTTATAAAAAAAAGGTGGGGTAAAATCTAGGAGTAATACTTCAAAACCCTAATTTAAAAATAATAGAAAAAGATAATTCAAATTTATATATATAGGAAAAATATGAAACTCATGATCTGGGCTATATTCTAAAATATTGGAAAGATTTAGTTTTATATTATAAACTAAAATTTTAAGTCCAAAAAATATAAATATTTTATCAATTTTTATCTAGAAATATTAATAAATCAAATTTTTTTATTAATATAAAAAATTAGATAAAAAATATATTTTCATATAAAATAATATTTTTATTTATATAATCCAAAAAATTAAAAATTGATTTATTAAATATAAGATTATTATTACAAATTAATTTCCTTATTCCCCGAATCTAAATCCAATTAAAAATATTTAATAGAAATTGAAAAAAAAGGGTTATATAATATTTCCTAAAATTATAATTCAAAAAAGAAATTCTAAAAAGGATAGATAATATTTAAAATTCTATTTATAAATAATTTAAAATATTATTCCTAAAAAATTCTTTGATACATTTATTGATAATATATTTAGGAGAATAGAGGTTTGTATTAGGGCTAAGGGATGGCATATTAAATATTAAAAATTTGGATTGGTAATTTTTAGATTTTTTTTAATAATTAGAAAATTTAGATCCTGGGGGTTATTTTGCACTATTCAAACATTCTGAATAATTTTAATATTATTAGTTCTGGCAAGAAGAAGAGACGTCTAATATGCTGGGTGCGGGGTAAAATTAAGCGAAAGCTAGTAGCTCTTACGTAGTACTGTATACCATTCCGTCCCACAATCCAATTTAAACAAACTAACTCAAAGTCACTGCTGACTCTGAATCTGTATGACTCCGTCGGTCGTATTGACTCTTCGCTTTTTATGGAAACAATTTGCCCCTTGTTCAACAGGACTTGCAAAGGGCAGGTATCTATGGCCTGCAAAATCACGGCAGTTGCCTACCTAGTATCTCATTGATTCCTTCCATGGGAACTACCGAATCATTATCATAGCCTCTGGGAAGTTTCCCGCCGAGAGCCTGACGATAATCCAGCGTTTCTGGGACAATCCGAGCACACTTCTTGGATAAATTTGTGATTGATAGTTGCGAGAATGTGTAGCGATTACAAATATCGAGAAGGAAATCGTCTATATTGGAGCCTATGGAAGGAGTGAAGTGGTAGTGGTAATTGCGGTATTTTGGCTGTTTCGAGGTGTACGGCAGAGGCGTTGGAAGGAAGGGTAGAGAAGAGGGAAGATGACTTCTTATCAGTTACCGGCGAGATCGGTGTTTTGGGACCGTGACCGAAGGAGCGAAGGTCTTGTCAATTAATACGAGGAGATTAGAAACCAGTCTGTAATTTCAAAGGTGTCAGAATGTACATAGGTACATTGCAGTGATTGGTTTGCAAGCGTGCCAATGGGACTCATGTTTTGCAGCCAGCCTCGTTGCCTCTTTTCTTTTTCCGCCAGACATCCAGGCGCCAACATCAATTAAACCATCACCTGGTTACAAACTTCTGCCACTTCAAACATTAACGCTCTAGGGGCACCTCTACTATAGCTTTGTTATTTGCCTCTCCCAACATGCCGAAGTCAGAATTGGTTGCAAGAAGGATGGATGTCTCGGCCAGGGGAATCGATTTGCTCACAGCCTTGACCGACATGGCGAATAGCCCCCATTCTATCGTACATATGGGCATTGAACTCGGCCGGTGGCTAAACAGAGAGAGATTGAGTGAGAGTCAGCTGCAGTTCTGCTTAAAGAAAGCACGTGGCCTCGTTGTTGCGAATTCACGCGGCCAAAAATTCTACGAGGCTGTTACATCCGGTGAAAGGAAGAGGGTCGTGGGTCCCATTTTCGTCCAGCCATCAGGATCACTAGGACGAATCATGACAGACGATCCCTTCCTATGTTGGATGACGTCCACAACCGCGTGTTTATTCGAGTTTCATGGCGAGGATTTCATATCCGATGTCTTATGCTCGTTCATAATGCAAGCCCAGGACGATAGGGAGAAGACGCTGAAAGAACATCAATTGGCGTGGCATCCGCTCCGGCTTCAGCTTAAACCAGTACTACAGAAGATTGTTTCAAGCATGTGGTTCAATGTTGTCAACTCAGGGATCGTGACCCGAGACCAGCAAGGAAGTCTCACGTCACTTCCTCTCCCCGCCTCTCTCAAGGAGGTCTGTCCTCGGGGTCATAATATGGAGAGTCACCGATTGGGCGTCATTCTCTGCCAACTCCGAGAGATCCAAGGCGAAGTTATTATCGAGTGTGATAATATCGTCACAAATCTCACGCTTTGGCTGATATATCACTTCAAGGGTCGACTCCGAATTGTCGTTAGTGGCAAAATTGTGTACGACGAGGTCTTGGGACCGGAAGAAAGCCTGGTCGAGCATCGTACTAAGAAGTTTTGCAGCACTGATGGGCCTTGCGACAACCTCTCAAGCGCAAAGGTCAAAATACTCTTCTGTATTTCGGGCGACGTACGAAAGATTCTCTCTGGAACTTACGACACCCAAATGACAATGGAACAAATCCCTCGTGTACGACAAAAGCTATATCAGCCCGTAAGATACCCACCTGGAGCAGCTGGAAGAGAGAGTATCCGAGTTCTTGCGCGGCAAACAGCGTTTGAAATAGTCTCATGGATTCTCAAACTCCGGCTTTCCCGAGATGCTTGCAGCAACGAAATTTCGTTCAACGTAATATTGAATGAGGCTGAAAGACATGAGGAGGTTTTAGAGGATCTCTATATGAGCGATATTTTGGCTCGAGTGCCTTCAATTGTGAATATGGGTTGGGGTGATATAAAGTCCGCGGTGGTAGTGTTCTCTCCTCCATCCGGAAACGAAAGCTTGACGGTGAACGTCGCTGAAATTGACGAAGATGATCCCATGGATTTCGATAGCGCAAACGATTTAGAATCTCTAGATTCCGACTCTTCAGAACTTACCTTGGAGTCGATTCTGCTGTACTTTCCAATTCTCAGAGACTTGATGGACAAGGTCAAAAGAAGTTGCAGGTGTCACCAATGTCTCACCCCGAAGGCAAATCCAAGCTTGAAAGAAGGATGTCTTCGACACACTGCCTTCATGGAGGTCATGACGTATATTGCACACAGCATATCTGATGCTTTCGGTGCCGATGACTGCTCTCAGCGGGTTACACGAGTCATGGAGGATTTTGGCGTCCCCCGCATCCTGTATGATATTACGACGGGGTCAGTCAAATGGAGAACCTGGCTGGATACTGCCGCAAGAGTGCTTTTGGGGAGCCCATCTATAGAGGAATTGGTTGATACGGGTACTGATGACGATTATACGGAGAAAAGCGATTTCTTTGATGCCGACCAGTTTGCATCCACTGTCATTGCCGTCCAACATGGTAGCCTCGCGGTTGTCGCACCCTGGTTAGATATTTCACAGCCTCTTGATATTACGAATTGCTTTGGGTTCAAGATTGTTGAAGGTCGACTGGGTCTGTACTCTCCCGACGATTCTCAGTTTCAAACTTTGCAAGGAGATTCGACAGTCATTGAAACCCGGCATTCTGATGACGTACAAGGGTATGCTGAGCTGCATCCTCTTGCAACCGAAAGCGTAGGGGCCGAGGTTGCGTTGGAACCAGATAGCTGTGATGTTCAGAATAACTTTTTGTTGGTATCTACGGGTTCGAATCGGTACTCGTTACTGATGAGAGTGGTTTCTGGTTCTCATTCTCGCTTCCTGGATCCAACGAGGGCCATGATCAAATTGGCGCAACCTATTATGTCAATAGCTTGCAGCCATAAGTCCGACAGTAAGACCATTGTCAAGTCAATCACACCAGAGCTCAAGATGTATAAGTTTGATGAGCTACTCGGTCGATGGCCCGATAGCCCCGCGGATGCTTTACAACCTGAAGGCCAGACAAGCGAAACCATCGAGGATGATGACGCAGCACTACCTGCGGGGCAATATCACGAGACTCCAGCCGCTGGGGAGCAAATCGAAGTTTATGATCTTGTTCAAGCATTCAGGGTATCTCAGATTCTGGATTCGTATCTTAAGTACAACACCGCACTTGCGTTGCTATATTCAGACGTCACAATCCTCAATAATGGTTCGGCATGCCTTCCATGTATACTTGATGCAGGCTCAAATCTCAAACCTACAAATGGTATTATAGATGTAAATCAAAGCCGATGGGTTATCTGTAGGGACAAACATCCTGGAGTGAGGAAGTACGCGGACGACAAGCACTACTCGGAGTCGAGAAAAAAGATCAAGGCAACTAGATAATGTATCTGCTACATGAAAGAACGTAATGATAACGAGACAGACTACAAAAAGAGATTCTTCATCATGACCGGATTTTCGAGAAATAGACCGGCATATGAAAGAGGACACCAAGAACAAGTTAAGCACCTGGGCCGAGCTGTACGGCCGCTTTCCGCGCCGATGTGTCGGTGAGCTTGCCTCTCAACTGCCCATTCTCCGCGAGAAGTGAATAAATATGCCGTATGATTTCGCTATGCCGAAGTCATTGCCAAGCATGAGCTGCATAGTGACATATCCCGCTGAAGTGAATTTGAGGACAGAGTGAAAGTGAGCCCATACTCCATTCAATATATAAAGGGGATCTCTCTTTTGCCTCACTCTTCTTACAACCCTCACCATCGCATCCCAAACCTTTGGACAGCCAAATATAATCCGAGCAGGCAACTATGAAAGGACATAAATAATTTCAACTACAGCGCTGGACTGCAATGACGAGGCCCATTTACGGAAGCAGATTGTCGAAAATCTAGATTCACATCAGTGACTGTTCCCGTAGATAGACTCTGACTCGGGAGTCAGGAGCATACCTCGCTCAGCCCTGATTTCTCTTCATCTTCCGACTCGGTTCCTCTTCAATCTCGATGTTCTTACCTCCAGCAACAACAACCACTTTCATATATCTTGGCGCAGGCTCGCCTCCACATCACAACAACATTCATTCAACATTATCAAGCAAGCATGTTTGTCTCTACCCCCATCTTCTGCTGCTCAGCAGCCGTCCCTGTCAAGACCTCCCAAGACAACAAGCTCTACGACGACCCCAACCGCGAGCTCCACGACGCCATCTTCAGATCCTTCCTCGCCTTCGCCATCCGGCGCCAACGCTCCGCCGAGCTCCTCACCCTCATAAACGGCATCACGAACTCGTCTTCACCATTCCTACCAGCTCTCGAGCCCCCCATGACAATCCCCCCTTTCACACTCGAAGCGCTAGCTGATAATCCTCTCACCGCGGAAACGCCGTACTGTATTCACGTCGTCGCCCGCCATGACTTCGGCCCCGTCTACTCGCATCGCTACTTCGCGTGCCCAGCGAATCTGGAGCATGACTGGGTGGAGATTAACCTGGTACAGTGGTTTGCGGAGGGTGAGCCGTTCAAGATGAAGGCGGAGAAGTGGGATGTGAAATGTGAGGCTGATGCTCGCTTTTTTCGATTGACGTTGAGGCCGAACTTGGCGATGCGGTATAGGGCGTTGGTGTTTTGGGGGGAGGGTGCTGAGGAGGGGGTTGAGAGGCAGATGGAGGAGAAGGCGTTTGAGGGGCAGATTCCGGAGTATCTCTTGGCTGGCCGAGAGGGTACTGCTCAAGCTTCTTGAGACGGAGACCTGATGGGGGATATGTGGTATGGTGAGCCGAGGAAGAAACTGCGCGGTGGACTTCTAATAATCGATTTCCATGAGCTTTAACGCCGAGTATCCGTTCTCTGGCGGAGAGGGGGTGATGGTCTTAAGGAACTATTTGGGCGCTGGACTTTTAATTATTAATATCCATGGGTTTTAATGGGAATGGGCGTTGGTTCATAGATAGGTAAGAATGGAAATCAATGAATTATTCTTCGAAATACCCCACTTGAAATGATTGCGGCTGAGCAGGATGAGAGGTTTTTGATACAAGTTATTTCTTATACTTTGAAACGGAAGCATATTAAAAATAGTCAAGTAAAAGGGGGACAAGAGTTTTTAGAGATAATAAAAGAGCAAAATAGGCAAGTTCCCAACCCCTCCTGGTACTCTCTTGTTCGAGTCGACACGTTCAGCCTTGTGGTGGGGCTTCTTGTCGGACATTAACGTCTCAAGCAATTCTGATTGTAGGGTAACGACAGAATATATAATTAATAAATGTTGTACTCTCGAAATATCAGCGCGTCAGCAAGGTTAGCAAACTTTTGCATCCTGCGGTCGAGCGGGCGAAGAAAGTTTAAAGTGAAGTTTGGCGATGGTGTTTCTCTGTTTCTCTGCTGCCAGCCACCTCGACATCCCACGCCACGCTAGAAGCGCAACATCCCTGTCTAGTCCCACCTCCGCAATCTCGACGACAACACAGCACCGCTCTTCTCTCGGGCAACTACTTTGCTTTTTGCACAACACAACAACACCACGGTCTGTTGCATGCGATTCGTCACGAGAGCGCGCGCAAGGACAGATTGAACACGCCGGTCAGTTCCCCCCAGCTCCGCCTCCCCCGCAATCTTATTTGAAGCTATCTACAGCTCTCGTTGTCGCGTGGACGGTACCTCGGCTTCGGCCCCGTCAACGTAAACATTGGGTCTTGTCGAATATTGTCAGCGACAAGCGGTCAGCAGCGTTACATTTTCACCAAGGATCGCATACTGACGCTCGATCCCAAGCAGATCTCACGAATCTCGTCACATATCGCCCACCATGTCGGTCAAATTTGAGAAAGAAACGATTAAGCAGACGGGCGGAATTGGCGGAACACAGGGCATTCCCACAATGAGAGGAGGCAAACATGAATTGGCAGAGGAGATCGGTACGGCCTTGACGGGCGGCCAGGGAAATGTTGGCACAAAGGGATACTTGGCTGTATGTGATAAATCCAAAGACCGGGGATGACCGCGAGCAGAGCGCTGATGATGTTACGATGCAGGCATACCTCAAGCAGCTTCAGACGAATCCCCTTCGCACAAAGATGTTGACTTCTGGCACACTATCTGGTCTGCAAGAGCTGCTGGCATCTTGGATCGCGAAGGACCGCAATAAGAACGGCAACTACTTCACAGCTCGAGTTCCAAAAATGGCCGCATATGGCGCTTTCATCAGCGCGCCTTTGGGCCATGTTTTGATTAGCATACTCCAGAAGATATTCCAGGGCCGCACGAGTCTGAGGGCCAAGATTCTCCAGATCATTGCGAGCAACTTAGTGGTAAGATCGATGGACAATAAATTTATCGATCTGTACTGACCGAATTTGTACAGATTGCCCCTATCCAGAACAGCGTCTACTTGATCTCAATGGCCATCATCGCTGGCGCTAAGACGATTCATCAAGTCCATGCGACCTGGAAGGCAGGCTTTATGCCTGTCATGAAGGTCAGCTGGATTACTTCCCCGCTCGCGCTCGCCTTCGCACAACAATTCCTCCCTGAACACACTTGGGTTCCATTCTTCAACATTATCGCGTTCTTTATTGGTACATATGTCAACTCGGTCACAAAGAAGAAGCGTCTCGCAGCTCTTCGCAAGAGATACAACGACGAGAGGGGAGGGAGACCTGACGACTATCCTAGTGGACCCAAGTACTAGGGAATTTCGTGGTAGATAAGGAAGGGAGAGTGCACCGGTGCCACCATTTTCCGTACATCTTCAATATGCGGTGATCTCTGATCTGGGAAGGGTCTCGGGATAAAAGGTTCTACTACGGCGCGATCGATTGGTTACGAATTGGTTTTATTTGCGACCCACCTGCATGTACAGAAGCGCATGAGATTGCCTTGCTTGCCTTTTCGGGAGTGTCGCAACGTAACAGCAGCAGCTCCTCCTCGAAACTTTGTATACTGCGATCTCATAGGCTCACTGTTTGTCTGATACGCATCTCAATTGGTGATTGTTTGCCGCTGTACGTCTCACGTGATGCTATTGTGCTCGAAAGGTAAGTCTTTGCATCCAGTCTATGTTCTACACGTTGGCTTTGCTACATGACAGAAACGGGAAGGGAATCATCGCCCCGTCAGATGCCAGCGGTAACTGTATGACATGACCGTTCTACTGATGTGGAGCAAGTTTCTGAATTTTTCCACGTAGGGCAGGCCAAGAAGATATAGCATTGTGCTCTCTCACTCTCCGCTCGGGCGAGAAGTCGTCATTTTTTTTATACTTTTAGAATCACGTGAAACTCCATTCTTCCACCGATCACTTCCTTTTCGCGGTTTCTGCTTCCTTAGAGGTTCCCTTGCAGTACAGAACAATGGACCGGTGGCAGCTTACTGGATACCGAGGCGGCCGAATTGCAGGAGCTCCACCTTACGCCTACGGCGGAAGAGATCCTCTGTCTGCCATCCGAGGCGGCGGGTGTCCTTTGCCGGATCGAGGGCCAGGAATCGGTATGGCTGTTCCAATTGGCGGTCTCCCTGGGTTCAGTGACCCCTTCGCAAGACGGCGAGGCGGGAGATTCCCAATTGGCCAAGGAATCCCCAGACCAGCACCCGCTCCGTACCTCTCTGGCCATGGACTCTCCGGACTCCGTCCCATAGGCCGAGAAATTGACCCAGGACTTGCTCTCACTCCTGGGAGGCGGTGGTCTAACAGTATCGATCCCCTATACTATCCCAACTACGGCCGCGAAGCAGACTGCGATGTCTGCCGTCTCAAAATATCCCGCGGAGGCCTTCACGACCATGACCCCCTGAGCGGATATTGCAATTGCAGCGGCAGCGGGAGCGGTAGCTCTACCCCTCGTCACAGTCTCAGCCACAGCCATGAACACGGACTTGGACATGGCCATGGACACAACCACAACTACAACAACGCCCTAAGCAATGGTATGAGCTCCTCATCTGGCTTCTGCTCCGGCAACCCCAGCCTCATGAACGGGAAATCCACCTTCGACTTCAAAACCAAAGACATCGCGGTCCGCGGCAAAACCTACACCACGCGCGCCAGCTACCTCGCCGAAGCCTCCAAATTCGAAGCAGATCTCATAAAATACGTCGACAAGAAATCCAAGGAAACGATCCCGGACCACGTCATAAACATGCTCATCTCCTTCATCAATTTCGAGAGCTACGTAAACGACAGCATGCTCGACGAGGTTACACTCAATGTCCTCGCATCCAACATTTCCGCCAAGAGTGCTTTCGAGCATTCGCTTGCGAATCTGAAGGCTCATATTGATCTTGATATTAGCGATAAGATGCTGAGTGAGATTTGCGCGACGGTGCTGTGTAGTGATAAGGTGGATGATAAATTGAAGGATTGGTTGAAGGATTATATGAAGAAGGTTCCGGAGAGGCAGATTTATCTGGGAGAGAGCCAGGAGTGGCAGGAGATGAGGGTGGAGATGCCGGAGGTGGAGGCGAGGCTTAGGGAGTTGTTGGGGTTGAAGGCGCCGGTTGATGAGAAGGATCATAGGATTATGTGAGGGTTTTTTCTTTTTTATTGGGGGCGAAAGATAAGTGGAGTTGCTATCGAAATGGGAGGTGCTTTACGTTGAGTTTGCCTGGCATTTTTGAGAAAATTGAGCGTGCTTTTTTGGTTCTGGTTCTGGTTCTGGTTCCTGCATGAGCTTTTTTATGGAAAGATGATGCTGGCGTTGTCTTTATATACGATTCATTGAAGGACTACACAAAATTTGGGGAGTGGTGCTAATTTTTTGGTGTTGACGATTCACCGGCAATGAAATAATGAATTTGTTTACCCAATCATACTATATCCTTGGATCCTGGTCTAAAGATAATCGTACACCCAGCCACCTCTACCGCTTGACAACCGTACATAATTTTGAGTCATGAGCACTTCACTTCCCAGTCTACGAATGGGTATTATTCCAAAAGAACCTGAACCCCGCAATTCCAGCAACACTCCCGCACAATCCCACCCAGAATTGCCCCAATAACCCCTTCTCCAAGCTATAATGCACCGTCAACGGCGCATACGCCAAATCAACAACCAACTGCTTCCTCCACAGCCGTCTCCACTCCTCCTCACTCTGCTCCTTAACCTTATCATCCCCATTCCCATCCACATCTTTCCTCCTAGTCTGCCATTCCCTCCACAACCTCACAAAATCCAATCCCACATGTGCCATCCAAAACCTCGAGCTCAAAACCCAAGCCCTTCCCTGTCTCTGTTTATCCCATCCCAGCACTCCTTTCCCACTCAAATACGCCCCGTTCTCCAAATACTGGTAACATATATTAACCAGCACTTGCGCATACGCTATCCGTGCCAGAACCACATCTTTACTCGGATTCTCCAACACCCTTTTCCCCCACGCCCATAAATTAAGTAACCCCCACAGCCTTGCAAAAATCCGGAAATCGCTAATCAGCGCACTCAACGCCTTTAGTCTCTGCGCCGTAACAAGAAGTCTCGAAGTAGGGATATCCTTCGTCTCAATAACCACAGTCGTATTCGGAGGTAGGCTTATAGCTGTTTCGATAAAGCGAAGTGCTTGTGCGTGTAATCGCGATAGGGAAATCGATGAGAGGATAGTCGAGGTTAGGAGCGTGCTGTAGGTGAGGGCGCAGAGGAAAGAATCGGTTCCTGAGGGCGTGGAGAGGATTTTTAGGAGGTGCGTTATAGTGCGGTCGGTTTTTGAGAGGTAGAGGGGTGCCCAGGATTTGAGGGTTTCTATTGAGGGGAGAGGCGGGGGTGAGGGGGGAGAGGGGATGGGGATTGCTTTGTCGGGAGCTGTGTCTGGAGGTGGAATGCCTTCGATTTCGGACATGTTGATTGATGGTGAATAGAGGAGATAGAGATAGAAAACAAGGGGAGGTTGAGTGAGGATGGAAAAGGAGAGCTGTTGTTATTATTCGGCAGCTGCGATCCTCAAAATCCGGGGAGCCGAGGCAAAGTCATGTGGATGCCGATCTTGGCAGGGGTTCTGCTAACGTCGGTCAAGTTTCACTCTTTTTCTATCATCACTATCGGCCACAATATTTCCCTGTTACTGTTCAAATATCATTGTGTTATATGTGTTTTACCAAAAGCTAGATGGCTAAGTTGCTGAAGCTCTGGCTTTTCGAAATTCGCTCGCAGAATCATTTTGAAGCATCAGGTTATCCGCACAGCATTTTGAAAACCGCACCTCGTGTAGCCAGACAATCAGTTTGCAAATGTATTGAGAAATTTCTATTATCTTGTCACTTATGCTACTTTTCTCCTCTTGTCATCTCTTGCGAATTGTTTAATGAACGCATTTGTTGAGGGCGAAGCGAAATACAGCAACCAAAACAATCCTGCGTAATCACATCTCTTTTTGAACACCTTCTGGCCCCCCTCCCATTTCTGTCGGTCTCACCAACCATGGGTCTATTGTTTGTATTAAAATCCAGGAGTGGGAGGTACACCAGCTGCATACGTTGCGTTTGTCCCTCCGAGCTTGCGCTCAACAAATGCCATTCCACGCTTGCCAGACTGGCTACGACAGACTGCAACGCAGATGCTTGACTCACAGCATGTAGTAGCAACACACAAGCTGCCCGGAGCACAATCGGTATTGGAAGAGCAGGGAGGAGATTGAGCGCAAGCGACGTTCTCACCGCAGAAGAACGTACTGTTGGCGCCTTCGAAGCAGAAATAATTGGGATTTGAAGTACACCCTTGACCGCTGGGTTTACAGAATGCACCATTATAAACTGGATTAGAGCAGGCGCCATTTTGGCAAATTCCAGATGCACACTAAAAAGTTGGTCAATGTTGTTCGGCATGTCGATAAAATTGGGCTTGATGGACAGTTGAAAAGCACATACCACGTTGCCACATTTGCCACAATTCTTAGGATCACTGAGTGCGTCCTGGCATGGGCCGCCGTTGCAAGTGATTGTTCCAGGGCGGCATCTTGCAGTCTCTCCCACAGCTTCTCTTCCAGTCAGTACCTGTAAGATGAACTCTGGTCAACACGCACCTTGAAGACAACTATTTGCATTGCATGCAGTCAAGGCCATAGCTGTAGCAAATAGCATACTACAGAGCACCGGACCCCCGATAAAATGCATGATGGCTAAGAGCAGGTGGATCAGAGATTGAGGGTCTCAAGGAG
>Ga0247778_1000731_pt1 | contig 28590 bp, 32 predicted proteins | sample UWRJL049202B5_FD_179939 | JGI IMG/M metagenome (GOLD analysis project Ga0247778, IMG submission 179939) | Plant litter microbial communities from Arlington Agricultural Research Station in Wisconsin, United States - UWRJ-L049-202B-5 | ecosystem: Environmental > Terrestrial > Plant litter >...
AAACGTATCACACTCGGGGCCCCATCGCTCGAAGCACTGAATGTCTGTCCGAGTCAGAGGGATAATAAAAAGTAGGTGGTATGAAGCGTACCGTCGCAGGAAACGTCGCCGAAGCACTGGTTATCTACTTTAGAGCACTCGTAATTTTCTTTCTACAGAATTTTAGCAGAATTCCGTTCTCGTGTTGGTGGAAAACTTACACCATTAAGGTACATGCGGCCGAAAAGGTTTGCCTTCAATTTATGTTAGCTGCAATCATCAAAAGACCGTCTTAGACGTACAAAATCGTTTGGCCAACCATGTGGGATGACAGCAGAGGTATCAGGCCCATTCCCACCAAGGTGTAAACCCCACCAGCTGCTGAACCATTGGTCCGTGTTAGCGGCACCCCAGTTGGCGAGGTTCGTCGAGTCCCATGAAGCATTTAGTAGTGTCGTTTGGCAATCTCTGCCATGTCAGGTGCTGCGTCAAATAAGATCGGAGTTGGTGAAGCATGCACCAGTTTTGCCAGGCCAATGGCCTGGAAAAGTGTTTGTTGAAATTTCATTGTTTCCAAGAGAATGTGGATGAGTAAGAAAATTTTAGTGAGAGTTACAAGGAATGACTGAGTGTGAAAATAGAGATAGGCAAAAAGATAGTTATACTGAAAGGAACAGTGAAGAATACAAACTCATTGCTTTATATTTGGTCTTGAATTGAGATAAGCCTGCAGGCCGCCCCCATTCACGAAGTCGGGTATCAGAAAGGATTTACGAAGGCTGAAGGGATTTCAATGAGACTCAGAAGATCACGACAAAGCCAAGAGATCCTTCACGGCCGCAGGGGAATCTTTAAGTCCTTACTCTCTGTCCCGCTGCCGGGCGTCTCTACAACACGCTCCCCAACTTGATCCTGCAATTGGATGCCAAATCGTAAGAGGCTCGTTGCCAAGAGATAAGCTTGATTTTCAAGCTTCAAATAGCTTGATTAGTCTCGAACTTTGCTCTGACTAAGAACCTAATGCCCAAACGGTAATTTCACCTGCCGTATTTGATCAAACTGTAGAGGTAGTTCGAATTACTCGGGACTGCACGTGATAAAATTGATCTGTGCCAGCCTAGTAACCTCAGCCGCAGGCGTTTCAATCGGATTATTCAGGGCGAGGCAGTGTAGCGGCCGGAATCCTTTCCTACTGTTCATGGTTTCCACTCAGACAGCCGAATTGTGCCACGGTCCATCACTCGATGATCTCATTGGTCAATTTGACGCAACAAATGTACAATTTTTGGACTTTGAACTTCCGACCCCGTTCCTCGACATTGAGTAGAATACATGAAATCATTGAAATGCGTGATTCAAATTGAAGGATGGCGGCCGACCCGAGATTATTTATAGTAAGAATTCGAATTCCAGCGCGATCTGTCAACCTTGAGAAGCACTTTCAGGAACTCTTCACTGAAAGGATTCTTTTTGAAAATTCGGTGGTTTATGAGCCGGATGAGTACTAGAAGGATTGTATAGAACCATCTGCTTGAACGAGTGTAAATATCTCAAGGGAAGGACAGGAAAGATAGAGGATTGTTCCTTTCCGCTCCAGTCTATGCATACCCGCCTTTCCGCACAGTACCTTCGTACGAGTGAGAGCACGGAGGTCATCCGCTCGTCCTTCCTCTCAGTCAAAGTACGCATGAGTACCATACAGTATCAAAGTTGGAAAAATTACAACGCACTTCAAACAAGGAAGGGAGGTCAAGGTCCCGTTAAAGAGTGTCAGGTAAGGGCTGGCATGACTTGGCGATAAAATGGGGCTCTTCAGATCGGCTTTCGATATCGTGAAAGATGCTACTGCAGTGCCACTTGAGCTTTTATTTATGTCGAGGGTTATAGCTGATTCCTATATTCTCTGTAAATGTGATTACGGAGGACGAAGTCGCCAGCGCAGGGACATTGGCACGAGTAGCACAAATATCCCACTCTGGCCGCCGTAGTATACCTAGCTACACACCAGCGAAAGCCAGCCACCTCCACTCGAAAAAACCAAGCCAAGTATCTACCCCACGTCCAAAAGACGTAACCACCAAATACCTGCAGTCCATGTCTCGTCAATTCCTCGCAAAGACTTCGCAGACCTCAATATCCCCTCAGACCTGCCGAATTGGCGGATTCTTCAATATACTTTTCTAGTCAATCCGCCTATGACTTCATATTTTCTTTCACAGCCCCTGCCCCTGCCCCCTTGCAAGGCCAAGCGTCAGCCTTGACAGCCTCGTTTCGTCATGAAATTTGCCAAAGAGCTCGAACAGGACCTCGTCCCAGGTAGCCTTGTTCCAGAGTTTGTGGGCCAATTGCTATAGCTAACACTCTCTCTAGAATGGCGCGTCAAATACCTCGACTATAAAGCCGGAAAGAAGAAAGTCAAGGCCGTCTCGCGAGCCACAAATCGAGCAAATGCTACTCCTCGGCCGCTGCCTCAACGAACTCCTCAAAGCCGAAGTTTATATGGAGCCACATCTCCTTTCCCCGCCAAAACAAAGACTCCCTCTACACTGCGCAGGTTCGATGGTCCTGATGATGAGCCAGTCGCCCCTCTGCGCGCATCTCCCGCAGCGTTGGGCAAAGACTCCGAACAGACCTCGGACGAATCCTCCGAAGACCCATTGGCACAATTGAAAAAGACACCACCGGTCCCAATCCCAAAATCGAAGTCTGCCGCAGGACCATCCCAATCTGCCATGCACTATGGCAGCTTTGTGCCAACTCCCCCATCTAGAGCAAGGTTTCCCTTCGAGCTCCCTGAACCTGCAATCGCTCCACATACTCCAGTGAGAAGCACAACGCCAGACAATACGAACAACAATTTTCCACAACTAGCCCGCAGTGCTTCTATGAATGCAGCGTACGATGCCTATCAGGTGGGGCCTGCTTCTCCACCCCCGCGACAATCCACGTTTGCCTCCCTTCGCACCCGCATACCACAAAATCAACTTGTAAGAGCATCCATGCGCCGAATGTTTTCCATGAGTGGAAGTCCTGCGACCCAAGCGGAATCGCATAGATCAGACATGGATATGACAGTACTAGACCAAGTGAGATCCAAACAGAGGGACTTTTTCAAGTGGATGGACAAGGAACTAGACAAAGTGGAAACTTTCTACAAGATGAAAGAGGATGAAGCGGGCATCAAATTAGAGGAGTTACGCCGGCAATTACATGAAATGCGGAACCGGCGAATCGAAGAGATTGTAATGGCTCAACAGGCGAGAGATACTCGTAAAGAGGATGAGCGGGCCATATTTGGCAACGGTCAATCGAGAGACGGCGAACATAGCCGCCCAAACTCACGAGATCATCTGAAAGCTTGGTTTGATCCCATGGACAGGATCATCGGAGGTGCGAAGGCCAAGGCTTTTGGATCCCGATTGGGATCTAATTCGAAAGCTCTTCAAAATATGAAAGAATCCCCTGAGATGCGCGCCATGAATCAAGCAGAACGCAACCGCATCATGGACCAAGATCGCGACTATATTCGACGGCCTCACTACGCCGACGAGGTTCCTTATCGGACAGCAAAACGGAAACTTAAGCTTGCAATGCAAGAGTTCTACCGAGGCATGGAGCTGCTCAAGTCATATGCTCTGTTGAATCGCACCGCATTTCGCAAGATCAACAAAAAATATGATAAAGCAGTCAATGCCCACCCCCCGCTCAGATATATGGCGGAGAAAGTGAACAAAGCTTGGTTCGTTCAAAGTGACGTTCTTGATGGACATCTGCATGCGGTGGAAGATTTGTACGCCCGATACTTCGAGCGAGGCAACCATAAAGTTGCAACAGGCAAACTTAGAAGTTCTTCCGGAAGACCTAAGGATGAATCCCGCAGTGCATTCCAGAATGGCATTCTAATCGGTACAGGGGCCGTGTTCGCCGTGCAGGGAATCATTTACGGTCGTGGTTTATTGAGGCATCCCGATCCCGTCATTCAGGTCCAGACAAGCTATCTATTACAACTCTATGCTGGATATTTCCTTGCTCTGTACCTTTTCTGCTGGTTCTGCCTAGACTGTAGTATTTGGGCTCGGAACAAGATTAACTACGCTTTCGTCTTCGAATTTGACCCTCGGCATAATCTGGATTGGCGACAATTGGCCGAATTTCCTTCGTTTCTTATCCTTCTTCTTGGATTGTTCGTCTGGATCAATTTCTCGCGTTACGGAGCGCCAGAAATGTACATATACTATCCGGTCATCTTGATATTTGTAACAATATGCATCATCTTCTTTCCCGGACCGTTCATTTTTCATCGGAGTAGAAAATGGTTTGTTTACTCGCATGTAAGTATACCATTCACTATTTTGAGACCTCGCTGACTTCTGTAGTGGCGTTTGCTTTTGGCTGGTCTATACCCCGTGGAGTTCCGGGACTTCTTTCTTGGAGACATGTATTGCTCTCTGACATATTTCATGAGTGTGAGTGATCATCAGCTTCTCCCTGAACACCTCTGACGTTTTCACAGAATATAGAACTTTTCTTCTGTCTGTACGCACATTATTGGAACGATCCTGGCCAGTGTAACTCGACGCACTCCCGCCTTCTTGGTTTCTTCTCCACCCTTCCGGGGATTTGGCGAGCCCTACAATGCCTGAGACGTTACTATGATACGCGGAACATATTCCCTCATCTTGTCAACTGCGGAAAGTACGGCATGACTATAATGTACTACGTAACGCTCAGTCTATATCGGATCAACCACAGCAACAGTCACCTTGCATTATTCTCCACCTTCGCAGCTATTAACGCATGTTATTGCTGTAAGTTCACTAAACCCCCTTCTCAAGCGTCCGCCTACTCACTGTCCATAGCCGTTTGGGATCTCCTCATGGACTGGTCTCTCCTTCAACCTCACGCTAACAAGCGCTTCCTCCGCGACGTCCGCGGCTACAAATCGACATGGTACTACTACGCCGCCATGGTCATCGATCCAATCCTGCGCTTCAATTGGATCTTCTACTCGATCTACACGCACGACCTGCAACACAGCACACTCGTCTCCTTCCTCGCTGCCTTCTCTGAAGTCACACGTCGTGGAATCTGGACAATTTTCAGAGTCGAGAATGAGCATTGCTCGAACGTAGCACGTTTCAAGGCGTCGCGAGATGTACCATTGCCGTATTCAATACGTCCCGACTCAGAGGAAGATTTCGAGCGTCAAGAGACAGACGTGACAGAAGGCCAAGCACAACAAATCTCACCCACGCTTTCCCGGCACCGCAGCCGCACATCGGGGGCGCTGGAGGCACAAGAATCGCCGGGCGGCGAGTTACGTAGACGACCAACAACTGCGAGGACGTTCACACGCGTGCTGGCCGATGCGCATACGCAGGATTTCGAGAAGAAGAGGAAGCCGGAGGGGGGGAGCGAGAGGTTGGTTGATGGGGATGAGGAGAGTGAAGAGGCGCAGGGGAGTAGTGATGAGGAGGATGAGGAGCATGATGAGCAGGATATTTTGGATGCGCAGGCGTTGTTGAGGGAGAGGAGTCGGGATGTGCCTGGTGGGGAGGGGTAGTTGGTTTGTTGTAGAATTGATTGGATAATTAATACGAGTGTTTGTAGAGTTCTGACATAATGTAGCTGCGTTTGGCTTTCTTTGAGGCAAGATAATATTCGCAGGTTTACCAAGAGAGTCATCTTTCACTCAGATATTCGTCCGGGCGAGTCGGCCAAAGAAAACTGGGCCAGTGAGGAAAATGGCCCCACGCCACGTGGGAAGCATCCTGCCTCTCAGTACAAATGTGGCTTTCCAAAATATGGCGCAATGGTCTGGCGGTTGATAAAATGAGATTCAATTTTGGGAGAACCGTTCACGAGGAACTTGAGAATTGAGGCCACGCAGTGAACTGTCCTCCTATATTCAACGAAAATTAAGCGAGCCTTCCCCTCGACCGTTCGGGGGCGTGTCCACAGACCAGAAGGACGTGCACGAATTTGCCCTGTAATAATAGCGATTTTTAGGGCCCGAAAGCCTGAATTTCTTGCGAAAGTCCGCTAGATATACAGTGGACTAAGCGCTGTAAGCTGTTTCCAAATTTTTGTGCACCACCATTGTGCTTAATCCCTGCTGCGGAAGCCCCCGAACGGTCGAGGGGATAGTGTTGATTGGATGATGAAATACGAGGATTTGATGACACCATTATGGAGTTCATGAATTGGACGTTAACCTCCCGGGCTTACCCTAACATGACTCCAAAACTTGGTCAAGCGTTTCAAGTCTTTTGTGATGAGTTATTTAGAGATACCATCTGGTGTCACCGGATCCTCGTATTCATGGTTACCACACAGCAGTGCCACTCCATGTATATTCGGGCGCTAGCTAAACATTCAATAGGTTATCAATCGCTTGAGAACACGGCGGTTAAATTCAGTTTGAGTTTTCGAAACCTGAAAGCAACATTCAGTACGTAGCGAAGTTTTACTCTTGTAATAAGTTTGACCAATATATTCGGATTCGGATCGCAGTTTCTAATACTGTCAGTATACATCCAGCTTTAGAATTGGTATAGGTTAGCCGCCAAATCGTACCAACTCCAATAGTTGGCCACCGAATATCTGGCCTTTGGAATAGATGATGTTTCGTCAAGGTTGTTTTATGTATCAATATCACGTGGCCCGTAAGATTCTTCACGTCTGAGTCAGACTTAAGTCCTTTCATCGAGTCAGATTTAGATTTGCGTAATTTTCCCGAACTCGGGAGGCATTCTTTCGGGGCAGTAATCTGGTCTAGGTAAATTGTCGACAGGGAACCATGGAACCGGGTCTATGTACAGTAAGACTCAAGTTGTGCTTACCGGGTTTTATTAACTCGGACCGAAGACAAAATCCGTAGCAAACTCCGATGGCGGTCCAATTTAGAATCGGGTTATTTCTCTTTGTTTCTATCGACTGAGAATGCCGGATACGAGCAGCGACCAAGCCGAACTTGATCTGACTTAAACCTTGAGCATACCTTGTAATACTACCGTGACAAGCAGAATAGTGAAGAAATACACAGCACCTTGTGAAGATTGAGGTGGCATCAAGATGAGGAAAACACTTGCAATAATACTATGATACTGCAACTCCAAAGCTCCAATCCCGGTACCTTTACCTTTTTGTCACAATAGTAATACACCAAAAGCAATCGCTCCAAAGCAAATATCAACGCAGTACAAGTAGCCTATTCCGACACGCTCAACCCCGCAATTCATGCGTATTCTCCAACTCCTTTTTAAAAAACGCACAAATCTCCTCCCCACACTCAATACTCCTCATCTCCCTACTGACATCATTAGTCATAGGCGGAGCACCCCCCAAATCCTTATTCAAATCATGCAGCAATTCAGTAATCATCTGCATCATTGTCTTCTGGCCCTCTGTGGCGCCGTAATTGGGGTCATAGCTCGTGGCTAGGTCTTCGCAGAAGTAGATGCCGCCTGGGAGGACGATGTCAAAGAGGGTGTTGAGGGAGACGATTTGTTGCTGCATGGTGTGGCCGCCGTCGTCGACGATTATATCGAAGCCGCCGCCGGATTGGGCTATAAAGTCGTGGAGGAAGACGGTGTCGGCTTGGTCGCCTGTGAAGACTTTGGCGTCTGTGATATTCTGCCTGCTAGTCAGAGTCTGGAATGGGAGGAAGGTCAATAGTGCGAATAGTTCTTACTGCAGCCCATTTTTCCACACATGCAGCGTCGTACTCGATGTAATACTTCACGCTCGTTAGTTGATGCTTGAGCAGAATAGCGTATAGCTTACCATGTCTACATGTGGGAAGAACTCTAGCCAAGTCTTATACGAATGTCCTGGACCGTAATCCATGTTGCAACCCAGCCCAATCTCAAGCATTTTCAGCGGGCGTTCTCGCATAGGCTGTAGATGCTTTTCGTACACTTTTAATTTGTCAGAAGAGAGATCTATGCTTGAAATCCGATACTTACTGTAGTGATAGTTATGCGTGGTGACTTTGTCAGTGCCATATTTGACTGCAATCTCTCTCCATGACGGTTTTGTTTCAGTCGGCTCTGGCTCCTCGATAATGATAGGTGTTGGGAATAGAGCAATCTCTGTGGTGGTGTTTGTCTCGTTTGCCTCCTGAGAGAGCTGGTTAAACTCGTCGTTGGAGAAATACTCTGATCTAGTCTGGAGATTCCACAACGTTGTGAATAACAAGATGACGGCAATAATAGATGTGATAGACACAATGTTGAAGAGCTTGATCGCCATAGTGAAAGAGTGGAACTATAGCATTGAAGTGTTGAAAGAGTTGAATCTTGTCTTAAGCTGTTTAACGAAAGTAAAGACTCTGAGAGCAGAGGAGAAAGTAAAAGAGGGTGACCCTAGAATCCCAACATCGAGAATAGGGGGCGTGCCACTCTCTTACCTTCGATCATCATTATGCGAGGAACTGTCACGCCGCTTTCAGGAGGTTGTGGTAGAGGTGATCTTATGCAAAGTGGTCAGCTCACCGTTGCACGAAGCCGTATGTGCGAGCAAGCGCGGCTGCCTATTCGTAATTTGAAGGCCATAAAAAAGAAGGAGCATTTCTAAGTGGCTGCTGGAGAGTCAGTTCTCGGAAGTCTGGTGTGAGGTGTGCTCCAGTTGGGGCCCATCCAGCCGAGTTTGTCCCAAAGTGAGTGCCCGTAAGATTGAGCAAACGGAGGATTTTTCACCGTACTCAGCCCTTTCGGCCTTTAATTAGAAGGCTTTCGGTGCAGGATAATCAGCGCAGAATCACATGTTCTCGGTCGCTGCGGCAGTTTGAGGCTTGTTGCAGTGCACATCAAGTCGGGGGTTAAGCGATGTTACACAAATACGAACTTCGCGCGTGGTGGAGATTAGCGCTGTCCCAGCCATCAGGTCGTGTTGGATTTGCGGCGTTTCTTGGCGCAGTCCGAAATCATATCTGGCCATCTTTGCCCCTCCTGAGTGGCCCGTGGGAAGTGACAGAGTGCTATTTCGGCGCACCGTCTCGTGTCACTGCAGCACCAACATGCCACTATCAGGGACTTTTATTGCTATCGGCATGCATGATACTACTTCACGCTTTCGGTGACTTATCTTGAAGAACAATCAATGTTACGCCGGCTGGCAGCGGCCTCCGAGATCAATTTCGAGTCGACAGCCGTGAGTTTTTGCGGAAAAGGATTGTCTACTGTAAGCAGCAATAGACAAACAACCATTATAAGTCCAAACTCAGCGGGGAGTTCCAGAGAGACCAATTAGACGAAGACGAGTCGTGGCTGGAGCAAAAAAGAACACTGTCGGACTCAGCCCCAAGCCCCGATAAGGCCAAAATTTAGGGGTAGTTTCAGCAGATTGTCTGATGATAAGCCGCTAGTGGAAATCATCCCCCGCCGCACAACTTCGATGGACCCCGTTCAGATACCTATCAGAAGATCAAACGATGTATGCATCCAGCCACTTGGGACCATAGACAAGGTCTTGCATTTTGTTGGTGATCTCCGCTTACCTTCCTATTTGAAACACAGAGCGCCTGCGCGTTCGCGCTGGGCGTTTTAAGGCAGGGGTACAGGGGCTAAGCTGACGTGACTGCTTCCCCATGTTCCACAGGGCCAGTGGTTCTGTAAAGTAGAGCCTTACCCCCCGATTCGGGTTCAGTTTTCCACGATCTTCTGACTCTCAATTTACGGCTGTTCAACAAGTCCAAGATGGAGTTCTACCAAGCAAACTTTGCGGCTTTTGCGTTGTTGAACATTCTTTTAGCATATCGAGAATACAGGCAAGGGGATGTGGCGGTAATTGATGATGAGAAAGATCCCAGAAAAATAGTGCAAAGCAACGACAGCAAGGAGTTATTGAAACTGTTCAAATGGCGATTTCTCCCAATCTATTTACTTGTAAACGGCGCCGACTGGCTTCAGGTATGATCTTCCTCCAGTAATCAAAATCATATCTGAACTTCAAAGGGTCCATACATTTATCCTCTGTACAAAGGTAAGAAGTCTTGGTCTCCTCGTTCCTCTACCCACACTTTTCTCTTCCACGCACGTCTGATACCACAAATGGGACTGACGATTATTTCTAGATGAGAAAGGACTCGCGGAAGAAGTTGTAGCAGCTCTCTTCATGACTGGCTTCCTCGCTGGCGCGGTTGCTGCTTCCTTCACTGGAAAACTCGCAGATCGATACGGCCGACGTGCTGCCTGTCTGGCATTTTGCGTTATATACTCGCTCTCCTGCCTTGCTCTTCTCACCGATGATATTGCCATACTGTTTATTGGAAGGATTCTTGGTGGTGTTGCGACAACACTCATGTACAGCGTTTTCGAGAGCTGGATGGTCACCGAGTACAATGCCTTGTTTCCCGACGAACCCGGTTCCACACTTAGCAGCATCTTCAGCACCATGACTACTCTCAATAGCATCGTTGCCATCTTCGCCGGTATTGTTGCAGAATGGGTGACGGATGCGATCGGCACCGAGAAAGCGCCTTTCATGACTGCTGTTGGCTGTCTTGCGCTCGCATTCCTTGCCATTTCTAAAAACTGGGTATTACTCTACAAGCCTTACAAATCCTGGCTTTGCTGATATTTCGCAGAGTGAGAACTACGGCGAGAATGGGCCAAGCAAGATGTCAATTCTAGACGTGGAAGACAAGGGGGTAGAAGCTCCGGCAAAGAGTACCCTGCGATTATTTCTTGATGGTAAATTCCCCAATGGAGCATTATATCTGTGCGGCGGCTGACAGAATAGATAAACGACTTCTTGCACTTGGCGTCACCTCGTGCTTCTTTGAAGGTTCGATGTACATTTTCATTTTCTTCAAATTTCCGGCGCTCAAAATGTCGCATAAGCTCGCTGGATTCCCTGACGATCTTCCTTTCGGACTCATTTTTGCGATCCTAATGTGCGCCATGATGATGGGTTCTATGATATACAACTATATCATCACCAACCATACTTCCGTCACACCTACCAAACTACTTGTTGTCAACCTCTCGGTAGCCGCAGCGTCGTTCTTCATCCCTGTCCTCTTCCGGGATGAACGAGTCACCTTCTGGTGTTTTTGCGTCTTCGAGGTGTGCTGTGGTGTATACTTTCCGCTTATGGCCTACCAAAAAGGGAAGATTATTGATGATAGTGTGAGGGCGAATGTTTACGGACTGATGAGAGTTCCTCTCAATTGCTTCGTGGTCTTGGTTTTAAGCACTACCCGAGAAGGTTTGATACCTCGCCTCGAGTTCTGATATTGAAGGCTAACTGGAAGACAGGTCCTCAACACAGAGATTTGGTCTTTACATCCTGTAGTGCACTGTTGCTCGTCGCCGTGGCCGTAAACGGTACTTTGCTGTAGTGTGGGCGTTAGTTCAATGCATTATCTACATCATTTGACTGTACTTTTAGACCAGAAAAAAGTGAGAAAAGAGACTCGCGTTGAACGGAGGACGACACCCACCAATGTAAGCATCACAAACCAACTGCTGAGACTGGACCAGCCTCTCCAAATCCATTCGGCAGCATCGATACTTCGTTTCTTACGATGCCCTGAACAAAACGTGAGGAGTCTCAAAATCTGCACCGGAGAAGATTGACACAGAGCCGACACTTCTCGCGAGGGTAATTTATCGCACCAGACACATCTAACTTTGTCAAGTACCCTCGTATTTCCCTCTACAATGTTTGATTAATTATGGCCTTGTACGATGTATTCAAAGAGCAAATCGGCGGTTATTGACGGTGGTCACGTTGATGGTGCCAGAGCCTAAACTGAGACCATTGAGCGGGGCCCAATGTAACAAGCCAATCAGGTAGAACAGCAATTAGAACCTGAGAGGAATGAATAGATTAAATACAAATGGCTGTAGGATTAAAATTGCAACGTTACCCTCATTTCTTTGCTTGAGAAAATACTTCAAATGAGACCCTGAACACGGGCCCGCGCCCGGAATCCATTGATCGACTCAAATCCAACCCCATATCAAATTCGCAATTATATCTAAAGAATGAGGTTCATTTTAATAACATCCACCTTAGTCGTAGCAAGTGTATTTGGTTCTAATTGGGTCTGTCCTGATAACAATGCAGCTCGTGCTTGTTGTCCTGAACATGTGCATGACCATCTCGGAAACTATCTTGCCTGTTAGTCCACTCCATCGGTCAATGCATGGACTAATAAGTCTGCTCGTTAGGCCTGAATGGGACTGAAACTGATGAGTGGCCCAACTATCCGCCTCCCATGTACGGCTGCTGGACCGCGGATCGAATTCATAGGTCATATTTTTGCTGTGAATCAGTAAGTATGCTTCCAATCTCTTTGTCTCCATTTGAGCATCAGATTCGGGACGGCAAGGTCTGAATCAACAATAGGTCACAACTAACGGCACGGGGGTTGGATGTACATCTTGTTCAGGATGACAGCCGAATGTCACCTGCACACTGTCTGCAAGCAATTGAGACGGGGTCAGGACTCGAAAGGATCGTCGGGGAAAAGTCGTAAGGGGGCATGATGGAGGCGTTAATGGAAAACTGTTAATCCGGGTAGTAATTATCGGAGAACTTCAAAAATAAACAAAACAGGAATTCTAGCACTCCAACAACACACTACTCTGCACGAAACGCTAGCGTGATACTCGACAGACTGTTGTCAAGCTCGCACGTGGAACAAAGAGAGTGAACAGTCAACAATAGGTCATTGTGTTCTATGTTCCACTGAAACTCGAACAGGTGAGAACGAATTTCGATAAATTCTCTCTTAAGAACCGTCTTAAGAGCTTCTTTTGGATTCGCCAAAACTTCTGCGAAAAACTTCTCTCGAATCCATACAGTATGAGCCAAGAATTCTACGACCGTTACAGCTGCGGGCACCTAGTATCCAACACCAAGAACAAGGACGAACACGCAAAAAGACTTCCAGTAATGGTTGATGGAGACTACGAGTCTTGTAAAAGTGAAAAATATTGCGAGAGGGCTCGAGAATGGGCAGACGTGGTTGAAGTCATGAATCCATCGGAATGGGCGGAAGTTTCAGCACAGTTCGCCACCTTGAAATCTCCCATCACTCTGGAGCACCCAGAATGGCCGACAGAAGCTGTTGATTTGGAAGCGGAGAGGCTGCAGGTCGAAGCTTTTGAGCGTGGAGAGATCGGTAGAGTCACGAAAGGGGGGGAGAATGAGGGTACAGGCCCTAACTTTGTCTTGGAAGTCACCACTGAGCCTCTTACCGAATCCAATGAGAATGACTCGAGCCTTGACCCGAGCAAGTCCAATCTTGACAGCGACTTGTTGCATCCGGCTGATGCTCGGACGATCTTCAAGGACATAAGGGACAAACTCCATTGGCAAGAGTGGTCTGAGGAACAAATGTATTAATCCCGCTCGAATGCCAGACGAAGTGGCCCGAGGCTTAAAAGTAAATTCAACACTATTATTTCAAAAGATTGTATTCCTATTTCATGTGACGATGTGCAGTTGCTTAATGTTAAAAATTGGACTTGGCTCAGAGTTGTCTAGCACGTCCACGTATCTGACCTGACCAACAATAGAAACAATATGTTGTAATTATATATAGGCTCAAAGATCCCATGACTTCTGAACAAAGCCCCTTAAAACGCTCTTTGTCATTCTTGTCCCTAATCATAAATCAATGACTTCGTAAGTTTCACTGACAATGGACAAAGAGTGACAACAATAAATTGTGAGCCCCAACAAGACAAACAACGGTGCCCAAATCACACACAATGCGATAGAACAATCACTTTGTATGAGTATAAGGCTGGATCTTTCCATGGCTTGAGCCATGAAATCCATCCAAAGCAAGTTTTACGACGAACACTCAACTGCTACTTATATATACTGGAACACCACCAGAACAACACTATGTGTAACTTTTACTTCCTCCGCTACGTATGCGGTCATTACACCCCTCACTATTACAGCCTCGACCCAAAACAATTCATCATAACATGCGGGCGTCGCAGGCGAGACCACAATTTCAACTGCGCAATGAGACGCATCTACACCAACCAAGACGACGACTGTATAGAGTGCCAGCGAAAGCTGAAACGTCAGATACAGAGAACTAAGAAAGAAGCTGAGAAAATGTGGAGCATGCCTGATTCGGTGTTGAAGCATTATCAGCCCTCTGAACCTTGGCTTCAGGGGCCAAGATTCCCGTATCCGATTCCGAAGATCGTGGTAAGTCATGCACCGAATATGGCGCCTGAGCCGGAGCCAGTTCGCCAGAAAGGGAAACTGAAACCTCCTCAAAAATGCTACCAAGAAAGGCGCCGTAAGCTCCAGAGGAAGATCTGGGGCGAGAAAATGTTTAACGTGGTTCTCAATCTCGAGGAAATCCTGGGTCTGCTGTCCCCGAAAGCTGTGATCGCAGCAGCCGCAGCAGCAGAAGCTGAGGCGAAGAGAATGATGCCAAACCGTCCTGCTCCGCCGATTCCTGATTTCGCTCTGTCGCTTCCTTGTAATAGAGAACATGACCGAAGCGTAAAGCGCAAAAAATGGAGTGGTCGAGTACAAGCGTCTGTGGAGAGGAGGTTTCATCATGCCCTTGTTTCTTGAGGCCAGTAACTTAAGGAAAAAAAAACAACAACAATAAAACAAGGAACATGCTTCGAGTACATAATTTAAGAAAGAATCAATCAGAATTTCGCACTTCATATATGAAAATTCTTACGTGAAATGTAGAGAATCAACGTGATAAATTCCGAGAGTGCGCAAATAGGAGTATCTTCGCTGAAAACTTCGAAATATTTCCAACCCCATCGCAAAGTGTCCAAAAGAGCTTGAATGACTAATTCCAAGCGCAAAGAAACACATTCCTCACGTATACACCTCATTCGTAAAAGCATTCAGCTTCAACCCCTCCTCCGCGAAATCAACCCCATCCATAAACAGCAGCGGCATCTCCACTAACGTCCCCCTCACCCTATCCAACCAATCCTTCAATTCCCTCACTCCACCAGGGAACTCATCTTTCACCACATGTCCATACGCGTATTTCGGGGGTAGATCTTTATCATCTCCATCCTTCCCACTGGGAGTAACGAATAAATTCTGGAAGAACTCCTCGTACTGCTTCCAATCCCTTACATTGTCCGCTGGCACGCAGTGGAAGGCTTTGCTGAAAACTTCGGTATTAGCGGACGCTGTACCATTCCAGAGGTTAGAGAATTCGTGGGATAGAACGTCTCGGACAAGTAGATCAGCGGGCGAGTCCCAGTCATAGTCATTGGGATCTTTGTCGATGGGCATGAAGTTCGCAGTTGGGTATGTGCAGTCTTGCCAAGGGAGGAGACCCAGATGTTTGCGAAAGAGCTGGCGTCGGAGAGAGGTGGCATATCGTGAGGCTTGGAATGGCTCGCCACCCATGATGGACTCAACTGGCTCGGGGTCCTCGATCACGACAGCGATTTCGGAGTCGTGGTAGCCCAGCTGACTGCGGTCATTCAGATTCGCGCTGCCACAGATGACTACTCGATCATCCGCGATCAGAACCTTAGAGTGGATGTAAAGTTCTATCGGTTTGTTAGATCCACATCAGAAAACGGGCAATTATTGGAAGTCCTCACCCTCACTGACGAACGCATCCATCTCGGCCTCCTCACTTCCAGACCAGGGAATGTCTTTGATAGAAGGTCCACCATCCATGTAACACTCACTGACGCTATCAAATCTGCTGTTTTCAACATGAGAAGCTGCTTCTTGGTAGCGATCGTATTCACGATTTGGTTGGCCAGCTACAGCGCCAGTCTCTTCTCCCCTGCCGTCGTACCCTGCCCCTACGATATCGTCGTGTTCTTTTCGAGCATCCTCAAAATTGACACCACTAGCTTGCTCCACATTCGACATTGTGGCTCCTGCATTGATTCTATCATAGTTGCGGAGATTGTAGAATCGAATGTAGTCTTTGGCTTGGGGAACACCAGCCTTTTCGATAGCTTCGATGATGCTGTGACCGCCTCGGCAAATGCTCTGGTATTGAAATTCCATGATGGCACGGGTACCGAGACTGTCATCTGCGTGCAGATCACCTGCAAAAGCAGGCACCGAAGGCATACAGACAATGACTTTATACTTCTCCCCGTTTTGGTAAGCACGAACAACTCTTTCAACGAGAGCCGCGCCAATCTTGTTCCTGACTGGCTTTTGTTCGTCATCTGTGGCCGTGATGAAGAACTGATTTTCGATGTAGACGAAGTGCTGGCTGTCTCGGATAACCTGCATGTATGCATTGGCAATGGAGTGCTGGTCTGTCAATAGACTTCGAGATCTTGGCAAAGTGGGGGTACTAACCTCCGTTGCTCCACCATTACTCCATCTGGCACAACTTCTTACCAATTGAACAGACATTCCCGATTGTTGCACTTCGCGCCCCCTGTAGTGAGGCGTATTACTTCTGAAACCTTCACGAATTGTGTCGTAAATGCTGCCGGCTCCTCCGGGAAGATGGAAATGCCGGCGGCTGTCTTCCTCGGGGTCATCTTCACGATCTTCCTCGGCCTCGACGCCTTGGACAGTCAATCCATCTTCCTTATAGTATCCGTCTGGTATGTCCCTAGTTGTAAGTGACAAGGGGGTATACTTCCCCTGCTGAGACAAGTCATACTTCTCATTGAAAATGAAATTCCATCTCTGCACGAAATGAGCGCGGAGATCTTCAACGATTGGACCTCTAAGGCAAAGTGAGAGGTCAGACCATCCCATTCTGGAGTTCTTGGTGCGATCAAGCTTGTTGTTCATATAGTTTGTGACGTCTTCGAAGTCGTAGACTCGGGCATTGTTGAAGTCTTGGCCTGGGAAGAGGGCTTGATTCACATCGGTGGGATGGGCATCTGCCAAAGGGTGCGAGTTGGTATCCCAACGGCCGAAGCATAGATCAAGGCCACCCATGAATGCCATTTTACCATCAATGAGGCATAGCTTTTCATGATGTGCCCCTACCATTCGTCAGCATATCTTGCAGTGCCTTGCCAGACCAACCCAGGACACTCGCGTCTCCAGCGCTGTCGGACAGACAATTGCAGGACACTTACAATATAGAATAATATCATCATTAGCCCCATATATCGCCTTCAATCCATCAGCAGGCAGCTTAGCAATGTCCAAAGTCTTAAAAGAAAAGTTCTTGATCCCCGAAATGATCTCCGACTCCAGTGCCTGACCACTAGGAGCATGATCCGGATGCCTGAACACACGAATATTTGGATGGACTTCCAGCGCATGCTTAGTATGCTCCGAGCAGACTTCAGCCTCAATCAGCAGCCATCTCATCAAGTGCGATCTTTCAACTCACGTGTCAAAATGCTCGAGACCTCTTTATACACAATCACATTAACTGTGACACCTCTCTCGGCAGCCGCGATTAGCATACGATCGAGTCTGTAATTCTCATTCGCCGTCGGCGGTCTCCTCAGATAAAGCTCTACGTCTCGTTAGTTTTTTGACGCCTACATTTGGGGGCGGGATAAATACCAGGACTTAACCACCAGTCCAAGATCCAGATACTCTCTCTAGCTTCTTCGAGCGCTACGGACACGGCCCACATGTAGCCGCAGCCGTCGACGTACCATTTGGCATCGTTGCCGCTTCGCGGGGGTGCGAAGCTATGGAAGCGGTTGTCACGGGTGTGGCGGTGGAGGTTGTGGCATGTTTCTCCTGGGAAATGGTTAGAGGATTGAATACTGAAAGGTGAGAGAAATGGGGAAGGTAATACCGAGATGTGTGTGAGAGTGCTTCTCATCTTCAAGGGCATCGCTAATGTTCTCGAAGCCCTTCTTGATCCTCGAGCCGATGTCCTCGAAGAACGACATTCTCGATTAGCAATGAAATAAGAAATGCCTAGCAGATGTGTGGAAGTTAGTGTGATATCTAAAAGCTTGATCGATCAAAGACGTCGTGCTAAGGTGAAGCGCAGATGTGAAGAGGTTGTGTGCATTGATGGTGCGACAGTCAGCTCCGACAGTGAAGGGCTTGGCAGCAGGAAGGAGGGATGTTTTGACTCCTCAGGAGCCAATCATCCAGAATCTGGGCTTGCGATAGCGATTGGAGGGGTGTCTTGGCGCTGAAACATGCCAGCTGAATTTATGCCCCGCCGCGGGGTGTCAGATTTATGCTCATGTTCACCTCCGCCTTGATTCGATTGTGAATACCACTTTCTCAAGCTATTGGTGACTGACCATTGAGTGTTACGTCTCGGTATTTATGTGCCATGGCCGGTCGGCAAAATTTTCCGCTACTGTTTCAATAGTTCCGTGCTTCAAGGCTCATGGGCGATGCGCGAGGTTATCGGAACTGGAACTGATTCTTTGGACTTCCAAACCTTTTCATCCATGTTAGAATATGGGATTCGCGTGTATAACGTACATAAAAGGTCCCTTAGATACCCGCCAGGCAGATGACTGCTGGGCTTTTTTTTATGGACTCCAAGGCTCCCTCAATACCCCACCCCACCCCATTTTGACTCCAATACCCAGCACCCAACCCGTCCAAAAGAAACTCCACGCAATTTAACGCTCTAATCATCGCTCAAAGCAAAACACCGCTCAACACTGGTTGCATTATTGCCCCACCAATACGGCATCGAGATGATTTTCCCCGCCCCAAAGCAAAGAAATATTATTAACATATTGAAATTATACCCGGCATCGAAAGCCGCACCAAGGATATAGTTGTACCGCGCCCACAACTCGTAATGTCGTCGGTACGCCCAGTACATGACGACAAAGCCGCCTATTAAGCTGGATGTGTAGCCGGTGCTGATGTTGCCCATGAAGTTGGACATCATGCAGAAGAAAATGGTGGTATTCCAGAGGCTGAACTTCGCTCGTGGGAAGAGGCGGTGGAGGGCGTAAAGTACAAGAGGGGTGAGTGCGCCGGCGAGGAAGCCGTAGGGTAGTGGACGATAAAGCTCCTGTGCGAACAGGCGTCGGGGCCCCTGGGGAAGTATTAGCAGGTTTTAGATAACGGAAAGAGGTGAAGGCATACAATCAAGACATATTGGACGCCGATAGTGAGATATTGTGTTAGTGATTGAGCAGTCCATTGATGTGTTGGGTCTATCTGGCGGCCCGAAATATAATCGCCTTTGGCATCGATGACCCATCTGATGACGCCGTAATTGATGGGCACTCCAATGAAAGAGCCAAATATTTGCGAGAAAAAGACAGCGCGGGGGGGTATGTGCATATAATGGCCCATTTTTTGATCTTGAAGCATGATCTGAGCTCGATACCAAGCGTCGCCTGCAATCGAGCTGTACACGGAAGCGCCGACTGGGTTCTTGAAGCCGGAAACCGAGTTAACCATCAGGCCATAAAGCACTTCATTTGTTGAGCCAATTGGCTAAAATAGTCAGTATCGAACGGAGAAGGGTATTCCCAAGGAAGTGTTGGGGTAATAATACTCACCAGCTGAAAATTAGATATTGCGTAAAGCCATCCTAGAGGCTGTCGGGGAATAGGTTAGTATCTCACAGAATACCAATTTGATGGCAGGACTTACGACTACTACAACGGCTCCCGTAGCCATCGCGATAAAGTAGGTCCATATCGGAATGAACATGTAGCCGTTCGCCAAAAGTGTGATGATGATGAGAAATGATGCCATGAACAGGGCGATGAACCATGTGATTGGAACTTCCGGGTATTCTCGCATAAGAATATTGAGTTGATCGCCGTACTGGTGATTCACAGATTGGACCCTCCCGCCTCGAAAACGCTCGCTCCATCTCTTGAAGGACGCCTTTATCAAAGGATACCCAAATAGGGCCATCCAGACAATTGCCGAAGTGTACGAAGCGTAGTCAAAAAACGTCCCCCAAAGCATCTGAGCTCCGACGTACAAAGGTCCATGGGCGGCATAGGCAGTTTCGTTGAGACTTATATCCGTAGATATGAGGTCAAGTATTGGGTAAGGGTCGCCAGATTCTATCTTTATTAGTTAGGAGCACTGAGTAAAGCTAAACACACGCACCTGTGAATAGCCGATTGGACATCAAGTGATGATGCCACAGTCCCAAGCCTGCCCATTTTGCAAGTGGTAAAAGAACCCAACAGTTGACCACAAATGCCATAAAGACGATAACTTGAGACCACCAAGGGGTTAGGAATAAACTTCCAACATGGGTATTGACTGAATTGTTGATGATTGACCAGTCGAGCGAGAGGTTCAGGAAGCCCATTCCCCCTAAACCACCGCCGATGAAGTTGGCAGTGGCATTGTGAGGGGCCACCCAACAGAGGAAAGCTAACGATTGGAGAAAGGGGAAGACGAATTCCGGAAGGAACTGCCAGATCATGACGCCGACGAGTGCAAAAAAGAAGACCAGCATTTGTCTCCTTGATACCGGAGATGGCGACTCTCGTTGTTTCTTTTGCGTCTCGAATAGCGCCGTTTGGCATAATCTGTATAATCATTAGCTCAACGAATGTACTCTGTCTTGACGGAGGCGCAACTGACGCTTGATACCTATTCAAAGATTAGTCCTAGACCTCATTTTCAGGTTCAATAATCACTCACCAAGGATATTGGGGATCGTAGATCAAGAATTGCCTAGCAAGGGCAGAGTATGAGTATCCAATCCAGACGACTGCCCACATGAACACCAGAGCAACAATGGGTTCGATTTCATGGTTAAAATAGACTTGTGAGAGTGATATAGGAGCCCAGGCAAGGTTGTAGGTCGCGCCAGACGCAGCGGAAATGGTGACCATAACATGTTCCTTCACACTGAAGGGTCCTGGATTGAGGTTGAAGCTCTTCTTCGTAAATGGTATCCTGACCTCCCACGCAGGGAAAAACTTTGCCATCCACACCCCAACATAATTACAGGCAATTTGCACAAAGAATATGGAATACGGAGCTGCTGTCGTACGGAACTGGTTCAGTTGTGCCAGAAAAGCTCCTGGGGCAATGAAGATGAATGTCAACAAGAAATATCGAAACGTAATGACGGGTAGCGTTGTATCATCTTCCAGGCTGACTACTCGACGAACGGGCCAAGGGATATCCTGTAGAGCTGGGTCGTCGTCCGGAAAATGCTCTTCTGACCTCTTTTCATCGACGACATACTTCGGTGACTTGTCATCTACTGAATACAGCGGTGGCTCTTCTTTGTCCTTCTTCGGATCTGGTGTCGGTAGTCGCTGGGAGCTCCGGTCGTCCTCCCCCACCGCTGTAGTCTCCGAGATGTCGGACGTCGACCCTAACTTCGTAGTACTAGAGTCCGTTGATATGTTGTCGCCATAGATGCCGCTACGACCTCGATCTGTGAGGAAGTCCGACATCGTAGGCAAACTGACCGATTTCGCGAGGTGCAAGCCACCGCCGCAATTCTCACAGCACAACAGCACGGGATCGCCGACAGTCTCACCTGTGGATGAAGAATGAGGAATTTAGGGGCATCGCGATGCTCAGTGTCGCCGGCGTCGAGCCCATATGTTTGAGGAGAGGAGAGCGGTACGCAATCATGGTATCATCTTCCTCATGGCGTCTGCAAAGTATCGCATCAGGTCAGACAATATTGAATCCTCATGTCCACGAACAGGCCGCCCGCGCTGGAGCTGAGAGCTCGTGCGCGGCGGGACCTTGGCAGCAGTGCTTGATCCCTCCCACTCAGCGACCGTTCTGGAGCCTGTCAAAGGCCTTCACCCATGCCGTGCCGCAGAGACACATGGAAAATAGCGAGTTAGCAGGGGGCAGCTCCCGCGTTCGAAGATTACTTCTGACAAGGGTGTCGCATGGCAATCCCCAGTTGGCGATTCGACTCGTGGTCTCAGCCATTCAGAACAAAGGGGAGGATGATGGTGGAGGCAGTGCTTATCAGGAACTCCAGAAAGGGTGATAACAGAAAATTGAGATTTTTGATATAGGCATCACGTGTCCGTTGATTTCTTTCTCTCTTTCATCGAGGCGGCAAGGCGTAGAGTCCAAAATACTACGTGCTCCCTCGGAATACACGCACTTGGCACTTTAAGAAAAGGCACAGGCAGATAACGTTGTGTTCTTGCTGGAAAGTTATATTTCCGCAAATGAACGGACTGCAGGAGGACTGATAACAGCTGGCGCGATGTCTTGTCCAACCACGACCCAAAGACCCGACAATGTGGTAATATTGCAGGCGTACCCCATCCTCCGACATGTAGCATCAGGGTATTTCTAATTTGAGCCAAGGGGCTCCTCCATATTTTGCCCAAGCGTTCGGATGCAACCGACGGCTGTCAAAGTATGCTGCTTCAGTCCGTTCTGGGCCGTTTATTTTCATCGGAGTCTATTTCCCCATTTCCGTTCACTCCATTTCCATCAACTTCATCACGTGTGCGCACTCTACCGGCGCCCTCTCCCAAACTCTCACCACTTCCTTCTCCAATCCAATTTCCTTCCTCATCAAAATACTCTGAAACGTTCTCGGCGGTAATCCATCCTCCGCTGCCCGGGAATGGCGGGGGAAGCCCACCGTCAGCCGCTCCGGCCTGCACTCCGGGAAGCCCACTAATGCCTTCGTAGCCGACATTGCCCTCGAAAACTATTCTGCTATCAATGTCTCCATCTCCCATCTCTTCGTCATCATCATATGAGGGGTTCGGATGAAGGTTTGAGCAGTTCGAGACAGCCTCAAATAAAGTTTGTATTGCCGAGCGGCTTTCATCTGTTGATGGTGGGGGGATGAGAGTCAATTCAACCGTGCCATCTTCTTCATCGTCCTCTTCGCCAGCTGCAAAGGGATCTGCGAACTCTAATTGCATAAACAGGCCTTGTATTTGTCGAGTCGAGTCGGATGGATCGTCGAGAGATTTAATGCCATGAAGGGAGATGGCGGGGTATGGAATGGAGAGACCCGTGGAGGTTACTGGGTTGAACAAGGTGAGGTTCCTACAAAGGAAAACGTCAGTTGATGCCCAAAATGGAATTTTGAAAGAGAATCTAGGCATAGTAAATAGTGTAGGGCTTACTCGGAACTAATGAAGGCCTCAACCAATTCCACGCTCGTTGGGCTTGCCGCAGCCTCTCCATCAGTCTGAGCTTCGGCAGCTGTTGCAAAGATTGGCAGCTTGGAGAGCTGCGATCGCTCTGCTAGAGCTCGAGTATCTGTAGCATGGTAATGCAGGATTGGCTTCGCGTTGTAGAAGCTGGTCGGTGTTTGCGCCTGGTGCTCGGCGAGAGGCGTGAAGGAGTCCAGCGATGGCGCGGCGCGAATCGTAGTTGGCGGCATGGCAATGTTAACTTTGATATGCAACCGCTACTGCTGAGATACTCGCGATGGTTGCAGAGACAGATTGAAGTCGCAGTAGAGAGTTCGTTCTTGTTGTTTTATTTTCTGCAGCTGAGGAAGAAGGCTTGAATCAACAAAAAATCGCAAGGCTGAAATCTGGAACCTGAGGCAGGCACCAACACTCTCTAGCCGAAATAAGCTAGCGTCTCATAGGCGAATTGCCCCCCTGAATCTTACCATTTTGACCTCTCTTGGGTTCCAAAATAGAAAGCCTGGGAAAGTCGCAACCAGCTTTGGTTTCTATTTTCATTCATGCCCTACGAAACATAAGATCTCAAATCTATATATTCCAAGACACCCTCAGCAGGGCAAACAACGATGAGCGTGCTCGTGCTTGGATCTGATCTGCGATGTCACGCATGAGCTTGTCCAGAAAAGTGGCTTTGGGGAGTTAAATCTTCGAATTTGTTACTGATGCTACTTCCTCAGTGATAACTTTTCGAGGCTCTGTTCCATGAATATCTCCTATTTTTAAAATCAGGTGCGACGGCGATCACCTCTACGGAATACCAATGGATATATGTCATCGCATGAGAACCTCTCAAGTGGTTAGCATGGACACTTTTCGAATTTAAACCTCAGCCAGGTGTAGATCGAGTTCTACACCTGCCAAAAATCCTTTTGTATAAGCTTTTGCTGCCCATGCAGTTCCCCGTGATCTAGGTCCTTGTCTACGAAATGCGAGGGAATTTGGGGAGCAACGCTGAATGACTTCTTGGGTGCGAACGGGGGAAGTCTCAAATGCTCCATTAAACCAGGGGTAATTCCACTCCAACGATCCTCTTTTCAATGAATTTCTTGGTGACTGGTGGTAAAAACATCTATTTGCAAAATGCCATCGACGTTCCTGATGGCGTGCTTGCAAAAGCCCACAGGCATTATTGCACCATCATCCTCGGCTCTTTCCCAACTTGAAAATTTCTGCAACCCACTAGCATGAACCCCTAAGTCTTACTGACCCAATCATAAGTCAATACCAATTTTCATCAGCTTCTTCAAACTTTCCCATCGTCATGGGCCCGCACGGCTCGGAAGAAGGCGCAGATTCACGCCTTCATCCACCGTTCCGGGAGATTGGATCGTGCTGTCGATCCCAGGAGACGAGAGACTTAGAAAAGGGAACAAGCCACGAATTCTGCGGCGATTTTCAGGTGGAAGTGGACAGTCGCTGGGAACTGGCGCTTCAACTCATCCTCAACCAGTCGGCGCCAGCGAACCCACAGCGCATCCGGGAATTTCAGCGAGGGTGAATTTCAAACACGCCGGTTGCCAGCAGGTCTAGTATCTAGCAAGTATCGTTCTTTCTCCGCGGAGTATCTTTACTATTCTCTCCTGCGGTCTCGTGAATTCCAAGAAATTTGGGAATTTGACTAAGTCAATGCATTTGCAAAGTGGCACGCAACCGCGGTCTACTAACCTACACAGAGTACCACCTCAATGCCACTGACAGACATCTCTCACTTCCCCAGCATATTGAGACATCCAGGACCAATCCATTGTGGCACTTTCCTAAACTGCTAGATAGCGCAGGAAGCAATGCTAGCTGTCAGTGCCAGCTTAGGCAAACAAACAGGGCATTATTAGTCGAACTCCTTTCTAAATCCATGCATTATTTTGTGCCGCTGGTATCCGTTCTAGGCAGTCCATCACACGAGTCTGGCGTTCGTCGTCCACCGTGGCAACTACCCTGCAGCTATCATCTGTCTACTGTACGGGGATGCCTTGCTCCGGTGCATTCACATCGGCGAACACAGAGTGTACCCCCACCTACTATTTCTAAGCATTATTCAAGTTATTCGAGTGAGGTAGTAGTCTCACATTCAGTGTGGGTTAATTAATGTTCAGTCCGCAGATGATGTTGTGGAGGAGAAACACCTGGCACCTCAGGTCATTCTCATCTCTTTCCGCTCTCCAAGCATGGTTACAGTGGGACTTCGAAAATCATTCCAGTCGCCAGCCCAGATATAGAGATGTCAGGCACAATCACTGAGAAATGAATATTGACCGAAAGGATGCCAGATCATTCAGTGACAAAGGGATTCCGCCCGATACGACGCAGGAACATCACTCTCCAGCAATCCAGGTAAAATCTCTTCCCTGCCTCGACAAAGACCCCCACAAACAGACCGAATCCCTCCACATCCCAGGGGCGATCCAGATCGGACTCCACACTCAACAGAGTCAACCCTGGAGCAGCCATCTGACAGATCGAACCAATCCAAGCCCCTCTAAGCAGATTGAGTGAGATAATTAACGAGCTGAACCCTATTCTGGGGATTCGCCGGGCTGGATTGAAACAGGAAAGCCGACGGCGATATGGGTCGATGGACCCGCTGAAGAAGGGTCTTCGATTTGCCGATGGAACCATGTTCATGTAAGACTTACGTCTACTGTGGAACGGCATTAGCGTTGAGTGCATGAACCTATTCAAGACGGATTGCCCTGCACAAGTCTGGACTTTCTAAATACTGAACTTCATTATGAGACATAGGTACAAATTTTAACGCAGAAGGAAAACCGCAGTGACCAGCAAGTCCATTTCCATGTTGAGATTGATATTCGGTGATTCCGAGCATACTGAAGTGTAGAATAATTGCTTTCCACGTGTTGTTTTGGCGTCTTCGAGCTGTAGTTCAGGAAGACTCAGGCCATTACACGAAAATGGTAACACGAGAAGCCCTGAAGTTCAAGACTTGCAGTTGGCAGCTTGGAACAAATGTTCTTTGGAATATCATGTAGTATACCCCATTGTTATAGCTTACTAGAATTAGACAAACTTTAGCTGACGAGGGCTTCTGGGAACGTTCGACAGCCAGAAAGTCAGCCGCGAACTGGAGAATTCAAGAAGGATCTATGGCCAGAGATGACAAATGTGAGAGGATTTGGTTGCAGCTCAAGTCACAGTAGATCATTCCCCCTAACTTCCTGCCTCCTAGCTTTAAAAAAATGGGTTGTTTTCCAAGTGGCACGCCAGAAATCTGCAAAGTCACGACGACGCTCAACAACCAAATATCTTCAAACACCTTCTACGAAAAGATAGACCACTTTGGTCGTCGCTTACTACTAGCGCTACACACATAATGAATTCAATAAATTCAAATAGAAGATCCTTACGGAAGATCTGTTGATCCCTTTTCCTCGGGTCCAGAGCAACCAAGATGTACACATGCTTCACACCCACAAGATTCCCATCAGCCGCAATGAGACATCGGAAAATCGCTGAATGCAGAAAATGCCTAACACAAATCGATGCTCATCTACAAATCTCAGCCGCCACCACACAAGAAACGCATCACCTTACTAACAGTGGAGCTATTGCTCCAGCTTTACAATAGCTTTCCCGCTCCCGCTCCACACCACACCAGTCAACAACTCGCAGAAACATTCCACCTGCAGTGGCGGCACTCGCGGCTCCCGCCAAGCCAAAAATCCATAATACAAATTGAACAAAAGAAAGGAAACAAAGTACCAGGTGAACATGTCAGCAACTAGCGTGATTTGACGTTGTTGAAGACATGCAGTCGGGCAGCATTGGCCGCGCAGTGTGGGGGATACCCGCTAGATACTAACATTGAAATGCGGGCGTGCGATCACAGGTACGCCACAGTCGTACCGAATCCCATTATTCTGGCTATCACTCCAGACCCTATCTCTATCTCCTGACCTGATGTCGTGGAACCCAACGCTCAACGTCAAAAACGGGTCTGCTTCCTTCCATTCCATCCTTAGAACCACACCACCTGAAAGCGAGTCCGGAAATTCCTCCGGCGAAAACAAAAAAAAAGGGTCTTGAGAGCGCAAGGCTACATACGCCACAGACAAGCGCCTCCCCACGGTATCCCCAGTTCAAAGAGCCTAGACGATCTGCACTATTAGCAAAGAGTTACGGGCCCTCCACGCAGGGACTTCGGCGAGGTCTGGTCTGGACGAGACCCCCTTTTGTTGGACGGGATAGAAGAAGAGATGTGCATGCAGTGGTGATATATATCCAGGCTTGTCTATTCTATTCTATTCTATCGGGTGCTTTCCCCTACTGTACAATACGCACACACGCATACAGACACCGTCAGCCCTTGCATTCGCATGCGCAGCAGCGAGCAGCGAGCAGCACACCATCAAAACCTTATCCAGAGCCGCCGACGAGTACCGACGGAAAGCGCCAGTTTAATAAGTGCAAGGAAGACGTCACGTCACGTATCGGCATAGGCCTGTTGCTTGCTCGAGCAGAGTAGCATTACCGTACATGTAACAGGCAAACGATGCAGCGATATCACCAACCGCAGCCCCTGGCCTTCCCGGAACGCAGCTTCATTGTGCAGCGGCGCGAGAACGAGGCCGTGTCTTTTGAGCCCGTGGAGGACATTGAGGATCTGATGAGCACGGCTGAGAGACAGTATCATGATATGGAGGCTATGACGCGGGGAGCAGTTGAGAACTGGACGATTGATACAGCGCAGCATGTGGTGGAACAGAATGGACATGGGGTTTTGAGAGGTCAGTTTTTTGTGTTGATGTTATGCTAATGCTGTGTTTTTATGCCTGCTTGATTACTGTTTGTCAGTGCTTATTCAGTTTGATGTACCTGCTATCGTACTGCATGCCTTGTCTTTACCCCTGAAGTACCTGCCTTTTTGATTTAAAGACGCAATGTAACTGTTGGCTCGAAGTATCTGCAAGTGTCAGCTTCTTGAATCATGTTCTGGCCCATCTCAAGCTTCATGGCGGTGCCAATTGAGTCAATCAGCTTCAGCTGGCGTCGCTGTCGAAGCTTCGAATGGAAGGGCAGCACAGTTCTCATCTCGATCCCCTCACCCTCACTTGCAAGCAAGCGCGATGGTCAGCAGCGGGACGGTCCTTCTGACCCTGCAATCGGTACATTGATGACGCTCGGGATGTGGCAGTACTAGAGGTACATGACCAGGGTGCAAGTGGGAGGATTCTCACGAATTGAAACTGCGATACCTGGTAAAATGCTTGCCTTTTCTGTTTTATTGCGCCCCAAGTGGTTGTAGTTTGCACTAGCCCCGATCACGTCTTAAAGTTGTGGCCACCCCTGAATATGGTACCATCACACGTGATGAAGCCTTCAGCCTTTCACATGAGCATGTACCCCCAACCCCTCACTTACGCTATCTCGAGTAGTTAGTTGTAGTGAGGTATCTATCTGTATCTGACCCGTATATGTCTCAAAGTCCTTCACTGCTCGGATCAATCTCCGTACCGACTCGCTTTTCTTCACTTTGAAGCACTAGCAAGCAGCTATGAAGTAACCCATAACTAACACCACATTTGTTCTCTCTCACCAGAACAATCCAGCACAACCCCAAACTACAACGACG
>Ga0247778_1000732_pt1 | contig 28440 bp, 28 predicted proteins | sample UWRJL049202B5_FD_179939 | JGI IMG/M metagenome (GOLD analysis project Ga0247778, IMG submission 179939) | Plant litter microbial communities from Arlington Agricultural Research Station in Wisconsin, United States - UWRJ-L049-202B-5 | ecosystem: Environmental > Terrestrial > Plant litter >...
TTTCTGAGTTACAGACTCTCGCTTGCTGATCGTTGCTATCATGTCAAGGACCTTATCATCACTCATAAATTTCCCCCCGGCCATCCAGGTGAGGAAGAATTGGTCGAGCATGCAAGGATTAGAGACCTTACGCCCCTTCTCTGGATTTATCTTCGGCGTGCTAGTAGACCTCTTGTTCCGCGCAAAACTTGTCGCGTTCACCCCCATAGTCAACAGAAGTTTTTTGTGAGCTTCTTCCATTGAGCTCGGTGGACCACCGAAGAATAGATGATTCTGGTCTTGATAATGTAAAAATAATTCCTGTTCCAAAGCGATTTAGTCAGCAATCGACGTCAAAGGAGATCAGAAAAAGAATTGAGCATTTGTATTAAAAGCGTAGCTCGGACACTTTCTTGTATACGAGGAGGAGCAGACGAAACTTCAGAATAATTAGACGTAAGACTTACCATGTCGGGCCAGACTGGGTCATTAGGGAACACCGAGCGGCATGTGGCATAAAGATGTACCATAGCAGTAAACCCATACCAGTTTGACTCAAAGTCGGTCGCTGCACATTCATGAGTATGTAAATATAGTCCGTACTTGAGCATTCCACATTTGACAGGATTCATGCGTAGAAAGAAATCCCGCTCCTGAAGAAATCCAGGAAGGTCAGGAATATCTCTCAGATTTTCCTCGGTATAAGGGAAAACTATGCTAGTTCCCTTTTTTTAGGCCCCCCAGCGCCATCTTGCGGAAACTGTCTTGGGAGATATCAAGATCGTAAACATCGTAAACCTCTGACAGCCATTCTACTTCTTTGTCGAAAGATTCTTGATCAATCTTCCTGCTTTTTAAATCCGATATTAGGCGTTGCGCATGGCCTTGAACCTCTAACACTGGCTTTTCCCGGACACTGCCGATCGCGTCCTGAATACCCAACAGTAATTGGACTGCAACAGCAACCCAAATAGGGACTGTTTGACTTTCCAACATAAAGCCAACACCAGCGGTGACCTCATAAGTGGCGAAAGATTTTCTCGTAGCTCCAGAAACGGCTTGTAGACATGGGAGCATGTTTTTGACGCGATTCCAGGTATCTAAAACCCTCGACCCAGCTTCGAAGTCCGCAGCCTCAAATAATAAATGATGCTTGCCGTGAAGTTTCATCTCCCCCAGCGAATGCCTCAAAGCGCTCGCTGTTTCCCATAAACACATTTTCGCGTGCTCACAGTCAAATTTCAAAATCAGCTGGGATATATCGATGAAAGCACCCAAGCTATACTTTTCTTCGGCCATCTCGTTGTGATGTTCTTCATACATCAGGATACCTGGAAATGTAGAAGTGGGATAGGAAGACGCCGGGTACTTCTTAGGTCGCTGCAACAGCAAGTCAAGCTCATGTTCCCCTTTCCGAATGAGTTGAATAGCTGTATTGGTGATGAGGGAGCATACAATCAGCTCTTCCTTCCGCTGAAGGTCCCTAAAGCTCTAGGTAACCTTTTCAACCGTGCCATTGATGGCAGGAGAATGTGTACCGAATGGTATACAGAGCATCTTCATGGAGACGCGTCGAGTAATCAACGGCATAACCACTTTGCTGATATACTCACAGCTGCTTGGGAATTCTTGCGCCCTCTCCAGGAGTCCTATACTCCTCGAACGAAGCTCTCAGCACCCGCTACCCAAGGCGCAACCCAACCCACAACGGATTTATGAATCGTTTTTCTGGCCTTAATGTTGAAGAGTCATTTCAACAGGACCCCGAGATGGAAGCGAGCAATCCAACTCACGGAGTTGGAGATGACTACAAATTAATTGATACGGTTCCCGTCACTATCCTGAAGAGCGAAGAAGATATCAAAAGTGATTTCCTCTTTGCCATCATTTCCTTCTTTCAAGAAATTGAAGACGTGCGTCATCATATTCGGGGATGCTGGAGCGATTATAGAAAAGGGAGGTTTGAAATCCGCGATAGCTTTGGCAAGCCGTCCAAAGTCTGATATATTTATGGTATAGGACCCGTTTGTAGCTGCATCGCGGGCTTGCTTTCTAGCCTTGCCCTTTAACCGTGTAGTTGGGGCAGGCGCGGAGATCTTCAGGCCACATCGGAGCGCGTTCTTAACCAGCCATCCGGCAATGGAATCGGTATCGGCTTTGTACTGTCTGTATGTTGTGAATTGATCACCAAGTGGCGATCTGGCCTCGTCCATGGTTCCTACAGAGTGCTGACCTAGGGACGCTCAGGTTCGAGAGAAACCGGTGAGGTTAGATTTGACTTTTGACGGGCACTAAAATGGGTCGGTAAAAACCGCAAAGCTCCGGTAGTGCGAATTTAAGCGATAGCGCTAAGCTAGGCCATCTTTTGTAATTCAATATACCTTCTAAGTATATGGAGATTCCACCTCTTTTTGGGGGGTGAGTGCATCATAGTATGTATGTGTAAATTTGCAGTACGCGAGCGGGGTGAAACGGAAATAAAACTCAAACATCAAAATGTGATACTCAATAATAACTATAGTAATCTTAAAGGAAGACTTGATAGCTTCATATCGCATTTTCACAACTTGCATCTCAGATATAACGCTGCATTTTGAATTTCAAGTCTTAGTTTTATAACGAGTGGCGAAGGGAATGAGTATGAAACAACTTTTGTGTTCTCCGCATATCAGTCAAATAAAATTAAAATATCGAACCTTACTTTGGAAGCTTCTTCGAATTCGCCATTTTCTGGATTGTAAATGCGGAATGTAAGTTTATTCTAAGACTTCTTGGTATGTCTAATCTCGAAAGCTTGAATTGTGTGGTGAAATGTCCGCTTGGACGCCTGCAGTAAAAAGTCTCATCCGTGGGCTGTGACGCCGCTGAGGGCTTCCCATATTCAAGGGACTTTATACAAAGATCACCTAACACGCGGCCTTTTTCATTTGCAATGGACGCGTAGACTTGTTCCCTAAATAGGATGTGCTGGGAACAAGACAGACATTTGCGGGCTTTACTCTAGCGAAAACCTCTTGATACTCCTCCATAAATCAACAACTCAAAAATCCCACATCGCCCGCGACAGTTCTTTCGCCCAAAGTACCAACTTCTCCTGGCTTGCCATCAGGCACACCCATGTTGTCCATCAATAGCCTGGCATAGTGCTCTCCATGCTTCGTATTACTTGCCAGACCGTCTATGCGACCCCCTCTGCGTGACACTCGCTCCTTTCTGATGAAAATAAAGGCACAGTGGACCATATGCTCCTTTAAAGTTGCCCAGTACAACTCTCCTCGCGGCAAATGAGAGAGCTCCTCATAGTCAGGTACAAAGTCTTTCCCAGCTTCGTCGTAGGTGTAGGTCCAAGAGTCGTAAGCCATAAATTCAGCAGTCATATCGCGGGGGCAGTCGGCTGGTAGCCATGTGACGGTTAACGGGTCGAAAGTGCAGTTAAGAGAGAGCGCTTCTGCCGAGGAGTTACCGCAGTGTTTTCGGGGTGGATGAGACGGAGTTTGTGAGTTGGGTTCGGATGAGGAGAGCATGTAAGGTGTGAGCTGACCTAGTGCGAAGCTGACAATTGCTGTGAAAATGATGACGATAGTCGATATTACGATGATGTAGAATTTTCGCTGTAAAGATTGTGTTCCCGGATGGGATGTTGAGACCGCTTTGAATTTTTCTAGGCCACCATTCTCTGGCAGGATTTCGGTGTACTGGTAGGAAGAGCTTGAAAGTGCCATCGTTGTGCTTGCGAGTTAATGGAATACTACTCGGGAGATACTGAATTCCATTTACAGTGCCTGGCTCGAAGAACTAGAAAGAGATGTGGTAAAAAATGAAGAAATTCCCCTCACCACTCCCTAGACATGCAAAGCTCAACCTGCCCGCCAAAAGCGAAGATCTTTGGAAATAGGCTTGCCCGGAAACAATAATCTGTATAGACACGCCGATCAGCAATGACAACACGATAAATGCATAGGTAAAGCCCTTTTACCTTCCGAAACAGTCCACAACGGCTCGCGAAGCCGTAAGAGCAGATGCAACTGTACCCCACTTAGCGTCGCTTGACAGTGCATATGCAATGTCGTTTGCCCCCCAGACGGCCCGTAACAGGCGACACATTAGGGTATTACCTTGCGTCAAGTTGGCAGGACAGCGCTAATGCAAGGTAAATGATCGACCATCGGTCTGCGGGGTCGATTGTGCCTGACGGAAGGGTATCGTGGGGCGTTTCGTGGTGAGAATCTCAACGGAAAATTGACAATGTGCTTCAAACTCAGCATCTACGATTTTCTTGAATTCAAATCTTCTGGATGAACATCACCTCGCCAAACAATGGCCGCAATCCGAAAGAACCTGATCTATTCCCATCTAGACACTCTTGATCTCGAAAACCTGTCACAGTCCAGCACTTTATTACGTGACGGCAACGAATCTGAGATTGAAACTGAGAAGGACGATTTCCACAATTTGAGAATCGATGAGATCAGTCAACGGAGCGCGACCTTCATCATCCACTGGTTGTCGATATTATGTATTGGAGTCATATTCTGCCTCCTCGTGGCATATATGTCCTTTCCCATACAAATTAGTATTGGGCATTCTTCGGGGACCAAGTTGATGACTTGCGGTAATACCTCTGAGGAAGCCAGAAAATTTGGCTGTCAAATGGATCTTATTGATCGAACATGGATCCCCAGTCCTTGTTACGAGTGTGTACCCTTTTTAATTCCTTGCTTCCATATATGCTGTGAAAGAAAGCACGGACATCGAAGACCTTTCATTTCTACTTTACAGTACCAATGAAACTGCCAGATTGACGCAAATATACTGACTATTCTGTAGTACCGACTTAGTAGAAGAATTCCTTGCTAAGAAAGACTGGCATTGGTACACCTCCGAGATTGGATCCGAAGAAATATCACGCGAGATCCTTGAGCGCGGCGATGGACCTGCTGAAGTGTGGGTTACGAATGAGTATCATTGGGTACACTGCGCGTATATGTGGATGAAAATGCACAAGGCGATACTTCATGGAATACCGATTGATTCTCATCTGAATTTGTATAAACATACTACTCATTGTGCTAAGACACTGGCTGGTCACTATAGGGAGCCGAACGGAAGAGCACAGTTCATCGTGGGATTCTCAAGTTGTCCTATCAAAATATGAGGAGGCTTCAAATTCAAGTCTTAGCATTCAGAAGTAAATAAAATTTCAAATCAAAACTTGGCCCCAAGCATTCCGGGATTTTCCATAAAATTAGCGCTAAGAATATTTTTTTTTATCTCCTACCTAGGTATCGGCGTTTGCGCTCTGGGGTGAGCTGAGAATTCAGAAGGATTCAAAGGCCAGTTTTGAGATTCATCGTAGCTTTTGCCTTCCCACCGCTTGAATAGCCTAGAGACTCCCAAGAATACTCGAGATACGGAATCAATTTCACCATTGCAATAAGAAGTACCAGATAGTTGTTCAAGTCAACTCAAACGCCCGCCACACAAAATGCAAATACTATCATGGTCCTCTCATGTGCAGAGGCAGCTTCTGAAAATAACGTGGCAGGGACAAGGTGGGAGTTTTTCTTTTAGCCCTCTTGAATGCCCTTAGCTGACATTCGATGAGACGACTGCCGAGGCGTTTGAACTTTGGGGGCGTGCTTTAAGCATCAACACAATCCCTAAAATGCGCATAGAGAGCCGGTAAGGAATTAAATGGCACTGAACTCTGATTTACATCTATAAAATAAATAGTATGAAGCCGGAACACACAGTCATGCCGATTGGTACAAGTTCATCGCAGGTTTTGGGAGATAGGCACCGAAAGGAGATTCAAGATCGCAGCGAGCTACATGAGTTTTCAACCACATAGATAAGTTTGTTGCTCCCGAGAATGGATTTACGCGTCTGGATAGATTCACAATCGCCATCTACTACGAAGTTTAAGTGTCAGTATGCAATTGCGATCACAGGAACAGTACTGGAAATCAGGGACTCGAGCGGATTGTTCTAGTGTCATCTCCTGGGCTAAGACATTACGAGCCGGAGCTAAACATGCCGAGGTTTACACTTAATATAGTGTAAATGCAAGCGCAGAACTAAAGTTTGACATAAGGGCTATATAATAGTCGACCGTTGAGACGAAGTATGCACTAAAGATCGACAAAACATGAAGGGCGAAAGGCATATCTGGTCAGCTCGACAACTGAGCTGCATGTTGTATAGTATGAACAGAGAAGAAGGCTTGTAGCTGATAATATTTACGAACATTCGAGGATTATGTTTCTTTGGGCCGTCAAATCTGATTTAATGCTGGATTTTAATGCTGGAGGGTAGCATTCAAAATCGTGATTAGACCCTATCCGTAGAGTTTTCCCAAGTATCACCCTTGCTGTTTCCTCTCTGAGCAAATTTCACTTGCGGATGGAAAGTGAAAAGACGGAAATATATCGTGGGCGAAACGACGATGGGCTCTAGAACTCTAGAAAACTTTTGAAAGGCTAGGGGTCTACCCTTAGTTAGAGAGACTATAACTGAAACCACTTAATGGTAATGAATCATGTATTTAAAGTTTGAGAGCAAAGAGCCCCTCGCGGAGGAAACCATTTATCCCCTGTTCCAGTAGTAACGCTTGGCCCTACGCCGTCAAGGCTTGGCGCAAAGCGTCTCTAGTTGTTCGGTGGCTCCGCTGCCTAGAGTCGAACTCAATTAAAAGAGTGCAAGTATGAATCCGATGTTGGGTATTGAGTTGATGTAAAATGTTTATGCGCCAGATATTTACAATTGGCTTAATGCCCTTCCCTGCTCGAATCAGACTCATGGCAACTCTCTTGGCTTCTGTCCCTATCTAATAGGCTATCAAATCTATTCCTAGTTTCTTGTAATATGTTCTTGAAATCTGGGTCTTGTGCACACAAACCAAGCCCAACGCCAAGATCATAAATTTGGTCAATGCCTCCAACCATTTTTTCGACCTCTTTTTTAAGATGTTTGCGTTGTTTGGAAGTCTTGTTGGATTTCCCCTTTTCCCTGTCCTTCTTTTTGCCCTCTTCAGGATATGACTTGGTAGACTTAGGCCGTGAAGGTCGAAGGTTGCTCGACGTCTAATGGCACAAGAATCAGTACAACCCTAATGTTTTGACGCCGAACTCAAGGCGGTGCTAGAACCGGTCGTTTTTACCTCTTTTCCCTTTGCTGCATATGGGATATGCCCACTGTCCTCACTGCATGAGCCCAGTTTCCCACTCAAATACGACGACCGATGGCCTCTCTCACTCCGATCCATTGATGATTCCGGTTGCGAAATCTTGGCCACTGGATAATCTTCAAACTCATGATTACCATGATAGAAACTGAATTTCCGAGAGTATGAAGCATTCGACTCTGGGACAACCGGTCCGGGTGATACCATATACCCAGATACGGGAGAAAATAACACATTATCTTCCGGGGTCATTGGCGGTGTTGGCTGTCCTTGCTGAAATGAGCCTGAATTTGTACAATAAGCCACGGAACTGGGCAGAAACTCCAAATCTGCTCGAGATTGATCCCAAGGGGGAGAAGGATCGACCTGAAAATTGGACAAGGGACTCGCGCTAATAGCAGAACCTGCTTGACTTGGAAACGTACTCTCCACGATGGTTTCAATGTGAGAAAAAATCCTCGAGGGAGGTCCCGCGTTGTGGCGCTCTCCCGTGTCTTCATATTCCCCTGCCGAGTGTTGGTGGTGTCCTTGGCGGCTATTGCTGGCACCAATTGGAGGCTTTTGAAGTTTTCTCCCTGCGAGAGTCAATATATAGCTCTTAAAGGACAGGCCATAATAAAAGTGTCAGTGGCATGTCGGTGCAAATTGCTCACGATATTTCCTCTGTGCAGCACGATTCCGAGCTTTCTTTTCGTCTTCGAAATCTATTTGGGGGATGAATCCTCCCTCTCGGTAGACCTCATATTCAAATGAATCAGCCATGAGTCTCTTGGAACTATGGGAAACAGTTTCCGTATCTGAGCAGAAAAATTACATTGGGAATCACAAAACGGTATTCTAGGTGAGATCTTGAAATTGAACAGGATGATCCTCCGGTGGAGCTCCGATGGCGCAAGAGATCATCAGGTGAAGCAAATGCAGGGCTCTCCAAGTTCCGTGAGCCGTTAGCACTTTAACATATTGAGTTCAAGATCGGCGCCAACCAGATCGCACAGATCTTGACACCTCGGAAAGCACTTATGTAGAGCACACAATTAAAGGAATGGGGAATAGCCTGGACAGAGCCACCGCTGAGCTAGCTTACCACTAGGCTCCATCAACCCTAGGAAACTGTAAGGCTTGGCGTGGAGGGTGGGGATGGCGTGCCACCACTTTGTGTGCCGGCCTGCAATTGCAATTGGGTGGGGCAAAAATAAGCCACGCTGATGGTCGCACTCGAAGTTCCTGCAAGACTCGTAAAGGTTGGTACCACTCCCTAGTGGCCCGGGATTATGCCCTTTCAAGATGGTGTTGGCGAGTTTGCTCGGTCAATCAATTAACCTTATTTCACTTCAGCAAAGACACCTTCATCGCTAGGGAATAAAGCTTCGAATTATGACGTTCTTTTGCAACTATTTTGAAAGTCCGCTACTATAGACAGCTATGGCCTGGCTGCCGCTGAATGGGGATTGCAGATTTTGTATCTTCCACTCGGTGTGCACATTGTCCAGCTGGTGGCTAGTAACATCCCTTACGGTATTCTGCTGCTTGATTTGTTCCTACAGGTAGCTACTTGACTTTTTTTCAGCTCCGCATTTTTTTGATTGCCTTTCCTACTGCGGTACGAAATCTTAGTATATTGAGATACAACGCCACTGGTGCCCTTATCTTCAGCGAACTACGCGGCCACCAAATACTATCAATTACGCACAATCTCATCTGACCCCTCCAGCTACAGAGTATAAACTCTTGGCATCTCGACATTGGTGAACCACGTTACCATCGACTATTAATTCTCCTTTCGTGCTCCATCTAGAGGGTTCTATCGTTGCGTCCGCTGTACAGAGTATATTCTGAAGTGGATAGTGAGCTGGCTGTCTTCAATAATTCAAATTTCCTTACCTGTCGCAGATAGTCCAGGCAATGAGTCCAATGAAGTTCATGGGGATGTAACTCTTCATCATCTTTACTTTGACCGTGCCGATGGTGACCTTTCTTCTTTCTCTCCGATCTTTGGAGGTCTTGGAAAGCGTTTCGAATCATCTGTAAACAATGCAACTGGTGGAACATCGATAGTCCATGTGTTCCCTCAACGCCATCACCATTGTCGATGAACCCGCCCGTTGGTGTCAGTAGTTCGTCCCAGAGATGGTCGTATTCCGCTGACATGTTCATATACTGATGTTGCGTTTCGAATTTTATTGGTATTCGAGATTCTCCGCATCTTGCTGTCGAGAAACAGATACCGGAGAGTCCGTATCTTGTAGCAACTGAATGGTAAACACTAAGTATCAAGAGGCAACAGACAGAAAATACAAAAACTGCGAACAATTGTGGGCGGAGCTTTTGAGACGACATCATGCCGTTGATGGCGGCAGGTTGCTTCATATTCTGTCACTGCTCAGTTGGAATTCGTGAAGTGAATACAAAATATCTGGACGAAGGCTTAGGTATTGCTTTGCTTTACTTTACTTCACCTGGTGTTTGAGATCCCGGACTGCGGGGCTGCATAAGCCTGTAGATTCCGTGGCCCCTGGAGCCAGGTATCATGCAATGACTATGAGCTAAGTTCAGGCCGCCTCCAGAACGCTTGGGAACTGGGGAGAGCAAAGATCAGCAACGATAGCTACTTCCGTTCGACTCTCCCTGAAATCAAGTTGAATGGTATTTTCCTATCCCGGCCCGGCATAGAAAATTAAGCGTTTTTACTGTACTTGTACTAGCTAGCGGCAATGTAACGACGGCACATGGATAGACAATGATCGTCATTTCTTGCAGGACCCCCGCCGCACCAAACCAAACCGAGACAAGCATCCACGGATACAGCCTGTCAAACTCATTGTGGCGTTAATCTCATGACTGGCTAACGGAGTACACGTACGAAATGCAACCCAAGATGCTACACCTGTCTGCGGCGCTAAGGATTACGATGCCTCGGTCAACGGTGCAGTACAGTACTGGATGGAATAACCTCAGAATTCAAGCCCATTCGTTCGCTTACCTTACCTTACCGTACCCCTTTCTCCTGCCGCTTCTGGAAACTCCAATCCTTCGGCTCATGTACTAATGCGATTGGGATCCTTTTCTTGCCAGACACTGAGAATCGTCATACAAAGGTTTCAATTAAATAAAGTTTGGAGATTTATAACTTGTACAACTTGGAGATTTAGATGACTTCAAATATGCAAGTCGGTTGTGTTATGCAAAGTTGCCCAATCGTACAGCATATCAAAGTTTCGACATGTATGATGCACGTTCCAGTTCGTGTCATAAAATATTTCCCCATACTTATCCAGCACGCGGATCATTGGCATCGGTGTAGTATCACCATGGCACATGATTACTTGTCGCAGATAATCAATGCAGTGATCTGGGACAGTTAGAAGACTTTCTCTAAAGTTGATTTAGGACTTCAGACCTGTATGTTTCATTGAAACAACCGGAGTTTCGTTCATCGGATTGTCATTACCCCACACTACGTATCGCAGCCTGTCGATGCACTATTCCAATTAGCAAGGGAGAGGAGACTGGAAAGCTCAACTGACATGAAGCTGGTGAAACATAGCAATTGTCACGACGTATTGGCTTTCGTCTTCGTGGTATTTCGCAGTTGGGGACGGAAGCCTATCGGCCTCCTCCTTTGTGAGTGGCACCATCCCCACTAGCACTGGTCAGCGTATTTCGAATGTTCCAATTTACACTTACCATTCCACAGGTCAGTCCACAATACATTTTTCTCGGGCGTTGGTCTGCCTTCGTAGGCTGTCAAGTGTTGTGCAAGTGGATGCAAGGCGCTGTTGTCGAAAACCTTTTCCTCGTATTTTATAAAGTTTTCTACGGATTCTGGATACTGATCAGATAATGCATAAATGTTACCGTATTGTTAAACTCACGTAGTTCGGTTGGAAAGGCTTTCAACGGTTTTGAACTATACCCGAAAATGACCACTGTATAGACACAAAATATAATAGTATGTAGCAACCACGGAAGTGCGCGTTTGAAAGGACTGGGAGATGAACTCGTTTCCCGCTGTTGTCCAAGTTCTTCTTCGGACGAGCTATAGGTGCTCTGGTGATCGTGCACAAATCCTTTGAGAAGAGATTCTTGAATTTCGAGTGGTTCTGAAGTGGCCATGTTTGATTCTAAAGAGTCTGATTGATGGTAATCTTGTTTAGAAGAATCTTTCAACGAGTAGCAAATTGTATGATGGTAGTTGGGAGAAGTGATTACAACTCGCATTTAGTTCAGCCTTCCTGGGAGCAACATTGGCTGAGTAGATCTGACGACGTAGCGGGGGATTTACCTTTTCGGTCTAATTATGAGCTTGCAGTAGCTGCTTTGACGAAATTTACCTTGCAGGAACTATGATAATGCAGCACCCCTCCCCGCATTTAACACCCTGTCGATCACTCAGTCATGTTTGGTTTCAATTAACCTAAGCATCCCGCCAATCAGAATTGGAGATGGGAATGTTGAATTCGGCATTGAACTTCTTTAGAAAAGCAATGCAATGAGGCAGATGCAAGTTACGAGAGACCGGCTGCAGTGCATTTTAATCTCACCGAACGGTATACCGGAAGTAACCTTCCGCGTAAAGACAGTGGATCATGAACTCGCGACGTGTTGCCAGACAACTATAAAAGAACTCCTTCGTCGTCGAGATTCACTTCTTCATTCTCATCCAGCAACTTTCAGAGCCGCAGCATAGATCACCTGCCTCCAGCCTATATCGTATCCTCTTTTTCAAAATTTCCAAGCATCGATCAAAATGAAGTTCACCCAAACCATCGCCGTTGCCATAGTTGCTTTTGCAACAGCATCAACTGCCTACCCTTATGCTGCAAATGCCAATATGGCTGTTGCCGCCCGTGATCAAGGAAAATGTAAGTGCTAATTTATAATCACACCAAAGTCTATCTCATTTCTTAATGAGTAGAATGTAGACCGAACTTTCTTGAATCTTCCTGTTATTCGTGATCAGGAATAAGCTCCACATCACTGCTAACAGCTTCTTGCAGATTCAATTGATGATGCAGATGAAGTAACCAAGAGAGATCAAAGGTAAGATTCTCATATCTAAGTCAGTGTCTCGTGATATTGACCTCTTTATAGAAAATGTATAAATACAGCGCTTAACTTTGAAATCATCTTACTGAATTTCAACCAGATTCAATCGATGATGCGGATGACTTAGCCAAGCGGGATCAGGGGTGAGTCCTTTCTCCAAGTTATTGCGTTGAGTAATATTAATTTGACAATGATAGAAAATGTAAGAGCAAATACCGGCCAAAGCTCCAATGATTAGTAGGGCTAGCCAATAACCAACCCTTAAACAGATTCAATCGACGACGCAGATGACCTTGCGAAGAGAGACCAGGGTAAATGTAAGCAGCAAACTATTTAGTATTCAAGATGTCTTATTAATTGCTATAGATTCTATCGATGACGCCGACGACCTCGCAAAACGTGACCAAGGCAAATGTAAAAGAACGCCAAATAGGACCACCAGATCTCTTACTAACCGTGATAGATTCGATTGATGATGCCGATGATTTTGCAAAGCGGGATCAGGGCAAATGTATGAGAATTTCTCTCCCATCCTACTAAGCCTTCATTAACGCCCACAGATTCGATTGATGACGCCGACGAGGTCACAAAGCGTGACCAGGGAAAATGTACGGGAATCAGAATTCCATCCGACCAAATCCTCACTGACCCTAATAGACTCGATCGATGATGCTGACGATGTCACTAAGCGTGACCAGGGCAAGTGTAAGACAGCTCCAATTCCGTCTCGCACAACTCTCACTGACCGTAACAGACTCTATTGACGATGCCGACGAGGTCACAAAGCGTGACCAGGGCAAGTGTAGGAAAACTCCAATTTCAGTCTAGAAAGCCTCCCACTAACCTCAACAGACTCGATCGACGATGCCGATGAACCTGTAAAGCGATCCCCAGATCAGGGCAAATGTATGACAACGCCAACTAATTTTACTAAGCCCTTTCTAACTGCCATAGACTCGATTGACGACGCCGACGACGTAGTCAAGCGTGACCAAGGCAAATGTAACATAACCCAAAATCCAACCAGAAAAGCTTTTACTGATCTCAGCAGACTCCATTGACGACGCTGATGACCTTGCAAAACGATCCCCAGACCAGGGCAAATGTAAGACAACACCAGTTCCATACCCTTAGACTTTAGCTAATCTCAATAGATTAAATCGAGGATGACGATGAATAGGCCGGCGGAGGCACAAGTAAGGAAATGATGCATGTTGGCCTCGGAGGATTGCTGGATAAGAAGCGGAGGGAGGGGATTGGTGGGCTGAGGGAGTTGGTATGCGGTTCTTGGTAGTTAGTCTAGTTGCAGTCAATGTTAAGGGATATATGCTTCGGCTTCTCTCTCTTGTGCTAAGCAATTGCTCTTAGTGTGAGACACAAGCAAGGACCCTTGTGATTAGATACATTTTGTGGACCCTCGCTACGAAAAGGGGCTTCTACAGTGACGCGTAACAGCTACTAGTCGAATCCACTTTAAATAGCGCGTTTTTACGCGTCAAGCTTCCTCCCTCCTACATAAAAAACACCAAAATGCCTGTTCAACGCAATCCTCTCGGCCTTATTTTTGGGAATAGGGACCTTGGGTAGCAAATCTTTTTATATACTAGAAGGAAGATTATAGACCTGCATCTAACAGGCAAAATATTTATTAAAGTTGCTCTTAGTTTGTAGTTGGAGATTTCTATTATTAGATATATTATTTTGCAAGATCTATTGCGCTACGAGGGATAATCTATTACTAAAATCTTCCGGGGCAAATCATATATTAAAACCCAGGAACATCTCCTGATCCGCTATATATATCTGAACCCCAAAAATACTTATGATCAGATCATCCAGGCTTGCAACCTTATTTGTAAAAAATCTATCATCAAGAAGATTCTTATAAAATATTATATCATCAATTGGAAATGTGCAAGGCGCTTATTTCTTACAGAAATTAATGCAATTAAAAGACTGATATAATGCCTAACTAGGAGAGGCTGGACTGTAGAAGAGTAGGGATTATATATATGAAGTGATAAATGTTCTATAAAGAAGGGGCAGGGTAAAACCTAGGAATAATGCTTCAAAATCTTAGCCCAGAAATAGCAGAAAGAGATGATTCAAACTTATATATGTGGAAAAGATATGAAAATTATGGTCTGGGCTATATTCTGGGATACTAGGAAGACCTAATTTTATATTATAAACCAGGATTTTGAATCTAAGAAGCATGGATATTCTGCCAATTCTTACCTGGAAATATTAGTAGATTAGATTCTTTATTGGTACAAAAAGTTGAACAAAGGATATATTTTTATACAAAATAACGTTTCTATTTATATAACCTAAAAAATTAAAAATTGATTTACTAAATGTAAAATTATTATTATAAATTGGTCTCTTTATTCCCCGGATCTGAATCCAATTGAAAATACTTAATGGAAACTGAAGAAAAGGACTTATGTAATATTTCTTAAGGTTATGGCCTAAAAAAGAAATTCTGAGGAGGATAGGTAGTATTTAGAATTCTATTTACAAGCAGTTTGAGATATTATTCCTAAAGAATTCTTTGATGTATTTATTAACAATATACTTAGGAGGGTAGAGGCTTGCATCAGGGTTGAGGGATAGTATATCAAATATTAAGGATTTGGGTTAATAATTTTTGGATTTTTTTTAATAACTAGAAAACTTAGGTCCTGGGGGTCATTTTGCACTATCCAGGCACTCTGAATAGCTTCAATATTACTAGTTCTGGCAAGAAAAAAAGACGTCTAATATGCTGGGTGCGGGGTAAAATTAAGCGAAAGCTAGTAGCTCTTACGTAGTACTGTAAGCGAGAGCTAAATGGGCTACATTTTTGAGACTTCACGTTTTAGGTCTGTGCTTTGGGGTATAAATAAGTAACTTCCAACTGTATCGCGCTTCTTATATTCCTAGAAGAGACTCTTATAAATTTGTGCTGTAATGAAACAAGAAACTATCAAGCTTCGACTAGCAACCTTCAGCCGTTCTTCTCACAGGCTAGATGCCTTTAGATTGGACGCAGACTATAATTCATCGCATTTGATAGGCTACAGGCGAAAGGTCGATCTCCAGTATTTCTACTCAGGTACAACCTTACCAATACTCCTCCAAAAGTCGCATCTCGCCCCTCTTCCGCCCTCCCAACTCCCCGCATCAACAATACTGAAGTCATTCTCCAACCCGGGCCCAATATGCTGCGTCCCATTAACAACATGCCCCATAAATGAAACTGCGCGAACACTGATCTGCGTTCCTCCCGTCTCGTTCAGATTTGCCATCAGCGGTTTCTCGGCCGTGTATTCTGGCCATTTGGCCAAGACGCCATCTGAGAGTGATGGATTACCTTTGGTGATGAAGTTGCCCCAGATTTCTAATTGCTGTTAGTTAATTTCGACGAAATGGGGTGAATGGTACCTTTGAAAGCTCTTGCGTATTCTGGGCTCAGGTTGGGTCCTGCCGGTGGGAAATATGCACCTACGTCCGAGCCGTGGGTTGCAATGGGTACGGAATGCTGGTATTTGTAGGCTGTGGGGAAGGCCTCTGCGAGCCAGTAAGAGGGGCAGACGAATGTTGTTTCTGCGTAGATATTCTAGTTTAGAGTTAGTATATTGCAACAGAATATGGGAAGCTACAAGAAATATAGAATAACTCCTACATTTGCTCTTTGTTGTTGTCCTACGGCTACCGCACTTTGATTAACTGCGGTTGGACCGGTATAACCCAGCGTGGCATATAGATTTGGATTAATGGGGTCTGGAGAGTCACCGCTAGGATATGCAGATAGTACTTTTGCGACCTCCTTGTCGCCGAATAGGGGGAACAGAGATTTCAACCAGGAAGTGAGTATGGCTTCGGTAGTGATATTCTGAGGGACAAACGAGGGCCCCTCATCCGCATTGTTCTGAAAAAATTAATTTCAGATGAATCTTTTCATGTGATCATGAGGGGGCTGGCTTACCCCTGATAGTATTCTCACACCATTAACCTGTTTCTTCGCGAGTTGTTGAGTCGGCCGTTCTCGGATGAGATCCCCATCCGTAACTGGTAGAAAGCTCCATGTGCCGTAAGCTCCAGATGATCCGACTTGCGAGTTCGCTTTCTGCAATGTATCGATATCTTTCTCGACAAGACACTGAAATACTGTCGAAGATACAGCTGGACTGCCCACCGCGTACCCCGTGAGACATCCGGCTTGAAGAGCAAAAGAGTAGTAAAGCTGACTTGGGACCCAGGAATTGTAGTCATACTGCATCGGAAGATATGGTGATGCCGCAATTGCCTAGGTAATTTGTAAGTAAAGTCCAGTCCGACCCAAGAAGGATCCCTCACATTACTGAACAACGAAGTTCCAAGCTCGCCACCAAAAGCCATAGTATGCAGCATAACAGATCCGCCCCCCGCACTTTCCCCACTAATCGTAACCTTCCTCGGATCACCTCCAAAGCGCTCAATATGATCCTGCACCCACTGCAATGCAAACAACTGGTCTCTAATCCCCACATTCAAATTCCCAAACTGGTGCACCTCATCGCTTGCCAGGAAACCAAAAGCACCGAGCCGATACTGAATGGAAACGCCGATAAAACTGCCATTATTGGTTGTGATAAGCCCAGACATATCATAATTACCATTTCCTAATCCGTATCCGCCGCCGTGGATCCAGATAAGTACGGGTAGATCTTTGGCGTTGGGGGGTGCGTAGATGTCGAGGAAAAGACAATCCTCTGAACCTGGGATACTAGGATCAAAAATAGTACTCCTACCTCCGTTCGGGCCACCTTGATAACACTGAGAACCAGGTTTCCTTGCTTGAATGATTTGAGTTCGGTTGATGGCTGGTGCAACCGGTAGCTGCCACTGCAAGTTCCCAGAGTCAGTATTACTTAATCAAGCAGTTTTCGCGCGATTCTCGAGTTTCGATCCCCTTTTCGAATGTCTTAGGAGCACTGAGACAACCGAAAGGGGTATCAAGACTTGCGAAGTGTACAATGAAAGGAATTAAATGCTCGGGGAATTTGCATACGCGCAATTTGCCTGTTGGAGGGGCAGCGTAGCGGATGCCTTTCCAGAGGCTCAAACCAGTTTTGTTGTCTTTGTAGCCCTCATATATGGAGTATCCCAGGTCTACCTGAAGGTTTGATGTTGAATTTGTACCATTTTGACGTCTCTGAAGGAGATCTCGGGGAAGAAGTGGATTGAATCGCGTGGTGAACCCGAAGGAGCAGAAGGAGACAAGTAGTAGGACGGAGAGCTTCATCATGACAGCTCCTCTGCAATTATCGAAGCGTCAACGCCTTCGCCGGTATGCACGAAGGGGAATCATCTTATATGTAAAGTTCGGTTACCTACGTAGGGATGCAGAATAAAGGCACATCGTTATAAAATGAGATCATTCTCCCGACGCGAAATATATGACCCCGCCTAATCACCTGTGTTCTTGGCAGGGGTATATCCAGAAGTCAATCATTCTGGAAGAAACCCCCTGCTGAAGAACATGGGCTAAGCCTTAGCGGAGAGGGTACTCCGTACAGCGTACAAATTACTGGATTCTAATTGGCGGACAAGGAAAAGTGCAGCCGAGCGCCGCATTTCACTTCTTCGGGAGTTTGATGATTTTAAGAGTTTGTCTCAGGCCTCATTGGTAACTGATTTTCATCAGGTCGAACTGAGTGCGGTTTTCCTGGGTGCAGATTTCCTGAGGTATATTGTAGGTGCAATCGACCAAGACATGGGATGGTCCGGATAAATAAAAAAGCCTAAAGCTACGATTGAACGCATCCCTGTAACGCGGGACATATAAGTTAAACCTCAAAAGGGGGTCTAAAACTCAGGAGAAGCCCCATATTCCTTAGATGGGGAGTCCATGGTGCATTGCCATTCGCAGTTGAAAGGGAAACTTCCACTGTAGCTGATAATGGAATTCGCTTAAACCCCTTTTTGGCTCAATCATGGACGCCCTAAAATTACAGGGCATGATCGCTAAACCTCGGGCGAGGCCAGCGCCTGACATGGGTTCCGGCTGGACAAGAAGCGGCACTGAGAGAAAGAAGAGAAATAGTATTGAAAAAGGAACCGGTAAAATTCAATATGGGCAATGCAATTTGTCTTGATTTACGCCGGTGGAAGTCATTTCCTACCCCTGCCTAGATAAATAGACCGTTACCACGCTCTCGTCCATTCACAAAATGTAGCTATCCCTAATTTCCCTACCTAATCCCCAATTCCCAAAGCCCAACTTTAGCAAGAGCCAAACTCACCACCACTTAATCCTCGGAGAAGCTACGCTTTCGACTTCCCTCGCCGCACTTCTGCTCAAGCAATCGGATGGGAAGGAAGATACTCTTCTGATCGACCATATTAAGCTTTACCGCACCCGGAGTAGTGATTTCAGGCTCCTTAACTTGCTCCTTCTCGTCAACTTCAGCCTTTGCATCTCCATCTGTGCTGCCTATAGAAGTACTGCCGCCAATCTTGACAGTCGAGAAAGTAAGTTCACTCTCAGCGTCATGTACTTCCTGATTCTCGGCTTTCTTGTTGTCAAGCTGGCCCACAGTATCCAGTGGAAATTCGCCAGCCACACCACTCGGCTTCTCGTCGAGATCAAAGAAAGGGTAGCCGTATATTGCATAAGTGCTCGCGGTGATAGGTGTTGAGGGAGCTGGAATGCCGAGGGTTTCGAAGGTGGAAGCGTTAAAGAGTTGGAGGTTGAACATAACCATCTTGTCGGCCTCCCAGGTGCCATCATAATAGTGGTCTCGTAGGATGACTTGTTTGATCGAGCCTCCAGCCGCGATGGCCATCTCCAGCTTTGCTTTTTCTTCTTGCATCAATTTTGCAGGATCGACACCACCACCGCGAAGCCTCAGAACCAGATGAATGACGGTATCCTGGAGTACGTTTAGCGGGAAGGCAAGCGCCCGGGAAAGTTACAAACATACCTGCTTGATATTGTAGTCGGCGAGAAATCGTTCTATTAGCTGTCAGTCAAAGTTGATCAAGTGGTGTGGAGGAGTATAAGACTGGTAACTCACGATCTTCCAGTTGTTTACCCTGACATACCAGCCTTTGTTGGTCTGGTGGAATTCCCTCCTTGTCCTGTATAAGAGATTTAATCTCGTCGATGTAGTTGAGCGAAGAGCACTCGATGGGAAGGGCCTTGCCAGTGAGTGTCTTGACAGTAATAGTCATATCCGGCTTGGGGACTTCAGCACGGGGTTGTCTTGGCGTGGGAGGCATCTGAGGTGGCGGAGGTGGGACTAATTTGGAAGGAATGATCTCAAACTGAATCCCCGCAACCGATTCCTGTCCAGTAATCTGTGCTTCAACCGAATATCCGCTTCCCACAGGAGCAGCGACAAACTGAGAAACCTTGCCATCGGCCTTCACAATACCATCAAGCCAATGCTGAATAGGTGGGACAACGTAGTCCTGGATCGACTTGTGTTGTGATAACTTCTAGAAAGGCGCGTAATCAGTTTCGTCGGCCTTTAATGTAGTCAAGGGGGGTGGATGTGGAATCTTACCTCCTTACGCTTCGCCTTCATCTCCTCAGTAACAACCTTCACCTCCCCAGAAACAGCATTCACACCCCCAACATAAACCTTAACAGCAAACGGCTTCGTAGCCTGAAATTTAATCCACATAGCCTCACGTTCTGCAGATGTCAATTTCTGCAAAATGCTTGAAAGGCAATAACAAAGTTGAAGAAGGGATAACTTACGATAAATCCCCACAAAAACACCTCCCTTCTCCACCAAGGGAGCCGGCAGCTTCGCCTTGTGATCAAGCACATTATAAATAGGAAACGCACCCAGATCGGGCGGGAGATTGTACGTTGTTCCGTTATCGGGGACGCGGATGGTGCGGCGCAAGGAGATGGTGAGGGATTGGCCGTCGGCGTCGAGGATGTGGATGGATTTGTAGGCGTTGGGTGTGGTGTGGGGATGGGTTAGGGAGACGGTGAGGGCGTTTGCTTTCTGAGGGGGGGTGGAGATTGCCATTTTGGGAGATTTTGGTGGGGATGTGAGGTTGTGTTGAAGTTGGTGTTGAAGGAGGGGAGTTGTGAGGTAGGTGATGGGGGTATTTGGAGTAGATGGAGGAGGAAGGCTTGGCGAGCTGAGAAGACGTCGACATTCACCAAACTCAAGTTGAAATGGTTTTAGACGTGGCTGAGCTGTATATTTAAGGTAGGCGCGAAAGTCTGGAAGAAAAGCGTAGAAAGGGGCTGAGACACGAGTGAAGTCACTTGCATATTTCAAGACCACTAGATCATCCCAGGTAAAGAGCGTCTTTTATTCATATTGATCGCAGCTTAACTACCTAAAGTATCTGTCCATGCCATTCCGTGCCGTCACACATCCTTCATTATCATAACAAATACCAGACTCGTGTCGTGAGTCCTCAAGACCACAAGAGAGAGAGAGTATATATATTCAACGCCAAAGGATCGTGTCCCATATCCTGCACTTCCGTCCATAATCCATATTCATACAACCGAAATAAGTATCACAGAAACTCCTCCATCCCATCGCTACAAAAATCAATTTTCCTATCCAGTGCCAATCGAGAAATAAATTTATGGACTGCCAAAGAACAAGTCCTCTTCACTCTTGAACATATCTTCGTTGCCGGCATGTCCAAAGGCACCGTCGAGTTTTCCCATCAAAATGTCTGTGTCACGTTCAAGCTGCGTCATTGAGTTGGCGCTTGATGCTGCGAATGCTTGAAGGAACATCTCATCCTGTTCTGAGATATTTGTGAGAGCAGGCATGCCACTCATGTCATCACCATGATTGGAAGCATTGTCAAGATCATAGTAATGGTTGCTTGGGGCAGGCGAAGAAGACGACTCGCAAAGCCCTGGAGGAGAGTGATAGCTGTGAACACTCTTTGCTGGGGAGCGGGGCGAAGATGGCAGATGCTCCGATACTGACCCGCGATGAGAGAATGAGGAGTGACAGCTGTAGGCTGCTGGCGATGGCGTGTTTTGGATTTCCTGCGGAGAGATGCCAGCAGCTTGCTCCTGGGATTGCTCGAAGCTGCTGCTTGCCATGACGGAGGAACTTTGTGGGAACTCGTAGTCTGCAAAAGGCTTATTGTCTAGAATGTCGTCAAGGTCGCTGCGAGGCGAATTTCCTCCATTACTGTCGGTGTAGCTAGCGGTTGATGAGGCTGAAGACATGGTCTTGTTCTTGCTGCGAGTTCGAGATGATTTGCTTAGTCGCTCTTCGGTGTCTGGGCGATTCTTGCGAGGTCTCCCGCGCTTCACAACTTTCTTTACCACCCCTTCGAAAGCACCGATACACATTCCACGTTGGCGGTGACGGGTCAGAGCATCATGTCGAGCGAAGCTGTTTCCGCATTGACACGGGTACGGCTTCACCCCACTATGAATTTTTGCGTGGCGTTTGAGATCGTGCTGACGAACGAAGCATTTTTGGCAATGGGGGCACTGGAACTGCCTATCTCCAAGATGAGTTTGCACGTGCGACTTGATATTCTCCTTGCGCCCAAATCGTTTCTTGCACTCGGGATACAAGCAAACCCATTTTCCGTCCTGCGGGTCTGGTCCTTGAATGAAAGTTGCAATGTCATCAATGGTGATCCCAGTATCATTGATCGTCTCTTCAATGTTGATGCTATCAACGGATTCTGATCGTCGATGAGATGATTGTGAAACTGGCGAGCTGGGGGCCGGGAGGCCGTGACAAGATGAGGATTCCGCATATGTTGAAGGAGCTACCAATGTAGGCTTATTCTCGAAAGCATCGCCTAGCAATGGCATGTGAGATATTTCCGGCGACGAATGATACGACAAGGTAGGAGATTGATCAGCTGAAACAGGCGAGAACTGGGCGCTGTCGAACTGCTGCTCAGATTTCAGGAATTCCATGTTGAGGTTCGACATATTCATGAAGTTGGCGGTTGGCATCGGTGCAGAATCAAAGGTGCTTGATGTTGGCATTGGTCCAGTGCGAGGTGGACTTGGAATGGAGTTGCTCTCAGCTTCCCTTCTCATCTCTTCGAAAACGCCTCGTGCTCGTCGGTTAGTCTTTGGCTTGAGAGTCTCCTCCATAGAAGTATCGTAGGAATCAAGGAACCTCTGGTTGATCTGCTCTTGTTTTACCATGCGCTCATGAGGAGTGTCCATGGGTGTTGGTGGGAAATAATCTGGAAACGTAAGTATATATCAAGGTTTTTGGGGATTTAGACTCACTCGAAACATTCTGATTTGGTGGTGTGATCGGTCGCTGTGATTGCATTGCTATGTTCTCAAATTGAGCAACTCTGCCAATTATGCCTCCACTTATTCTCCTCGATGACCTCTTGCTGGTGTTTGCACTACTCGGGGTCTCATTGGCATTTTCAAATCCAGCAGAAAAATCCAGGAAAGCGGACGGAGTTAATGCTCCATCGGATGAAAACAAACTAAAGTCGTTGGCCCCGTTGAAGTTATTTGGGTTGACGTTGATTATCGTGTTGACTGGTCCAGAGTACGAATACTGAGATTGAGAATTGCGATCTCCGTAATTCATACATCCGGCATCAAAAGATTGTCTCTGGGGAGTGACGGCGGGTGAACTGAGATAGTTCTCGTCATTGTCGAAGTTGAATTGCTGGCCCGGGCGTACCAGTCTCTGCTGCTGCGTTTCTCGCAATATATGCTGTTGTGTCGTTTGATATCCTTGGTTAGTATTACTTACCGTATGATCCTGCGGGGGTGTTTGTCGTCGTCGTTGATCCAGGCTCATGCCGCGTCGATGTGCGCCATGTCTTTGGATGTTGGGCAGGTTATTTGCCTTCACTGGCTCGAATGCCGTTGGTGTCGAATTTTGTCGTCGATGTTGTCGTTGGCGGTTGTGAAGGTTTTGAGTAGGAGTGGACAGCATTATGAATGCTCGAAGAGTTCGGAATAGTGTTCGTCGTTGAAAGTATTGCAATTAAGCAAACCTGTGGTTCCGAGACTGGAAATTGTGTTAGCAGGATTCAGTCATTTGAGCGCATCAAATTGAAATCTGCATCTTGTCCAAGCTGTCCCCGTTCCCGTGAAGACCGTCGGTCCAACCTTCATCTGGATCATTGTTTACACTCAATGCGAATGACCTCCAATTAAAATTTCCTTGATCGTCGCACTTCCAAAGAGAGAATGAAATGAGAACTCACCTCACGCAGCGCAAGCCGTTAGGCCGGGCAAATTGAGATAGTAGAACCAGTCAGTACTGGGAGACTCTTGTGGAGTCCTGTTGAATAGATGGAGCCCTCTCCGGGCTTTTGGACGAGAACAAAAAGGATTTACGGGGTGGTTGTTTTCGAGGCCAGGAGAGGTCGGATTGAGGATTTATTTGGCTTTGGGGCAGTTTTTGTGGAAGATTTGAAGATTTGAAGATTTGGGTTCTTGATGTGTAGATTGAAGTCTGGAGCTTCGAAGTTCTGCGATGCGGGTCGAGATTGTTGTTGGTTCCCGAGTCCGCCATAGCAACCAAAATCCGGGGGGCAACGAAAAGCGCATGGGCCCTTTCCGCTCTCCCATGGCAACACCGAGCTCAGCCAAAAAACAAAGTTCCCTGGGTGGTTTTGTCGACAAACTCTCAGCCAGCACTTCTGCAGTCCGAGGTGATATCAGCGCTTAGCATTCCAACTCCCATACCTCTTCCCTCTCGTCTACCTACTCCCGGATATTTAGATACCATGGCGTCTAGCGGTACTATGAGAGGCACGCCCAATCGAGGCCAGGGTCGTGGAGCCGTGCCCGCTTTCAACAACAGTCCTGCCTCGAATATACCCCGTCCGGCATTCGAGTCCCACCCCAGCGGTACAGCGCCCAGTGAAGCTGGAGGTTCCACCATGAGTGCCAGCAGACAGAAGCAGACCAAGAGAGATGAGGTAGGCATTCATAGCTCTTATCAATACCCCAATCCTTCGTGCTTAGTGGCATCTTCTATGGGACAAATTGACTAACCCCTCGGCAGGCCATCCGGAGGAAAATCGAGACCGACCTCAGCAAGAAGAAGCATACTACTGGTCGAGCACGACAAACACGAAAAGCACCCCCGGGGACAGTCCTTGCTCTGCGGCCGAGTCAAGCACTCCAAATCAAGCCCAATACAACGGTTGCCGAGGCTGCACAATTGATGGCCGCAAAGAGGGAAGATTGTGTGCTAGTGACAGACGATGATGACCGTATTGCCGGTATCTTTACTGCCAAAGATCTGGCCTTCAGAGTGGTTGGCGCGGGAGTTAAGGCCAGCAATGTTATGATTTCGGAAATTATGACCAAGAACCCCCTCTGCGCGAGAACAGATACGAGCGCTACCGATGCATTGGATCTTATGGTTAGAAAAGGATTCAGACATCTGCCAGTTATGGACGAGAACCAAGATATCTCGGGTATTCTTGATATTACAAAGTGCTTCTACGATGCCATGGAGAAGCTGGAACGAGCTTATAGTTCCTCGAGAAAGCTTTACGATGCTCTAGAGGGTGTTCAATCCGAGTTAGGATCCAGTCAACCGCAGCAGATCATTCAATATGTAGAGGCTCTACGATCAAAGATGTCTGGACCTACATTGGAATCTGTTCTCGATGGAAGGCCACCCGTAACTGTTACAGTACGCACTTCCGTAAAGGAGGCTGCTGCTGCCATGAAAGAGCACCACACAACTGCCGTCCTCGTACAAGATCAAGGTTCCATTACCGGTATCTTTACGAGCAAAGATGTTGTCTTGCGTGTCATCGCTCCTGGCTTGGATCCTGCGAACTGCAGCGTTGTTCGAGTCATGACCCCACACCCAGACTTCGCTCCAATGGACATGAGCATCCAAGCAGCTCTTCGCAAGATGCACGATGGTCACTACTTGAATCTGCCCGTGATGAACGAGGGTGGAGAGATTGTGGGAATGGTCGATGTTCTCAAGTTGACCTATGCTACACTAGAGCAAATCAACACCATGTCAACAGGAGACAGCGAGGGTCCTGCATGGAACAAATTCTGGCTCTCACTCGACAATGAGACCGAGTCCATCATGTCTGGCGAAGGAAGCCATCACCACACAGCGGGACGATCATTGATGTCACCTGACATGTCTCGGGGTCATGAACGGATAGTCGATGCCAGTGTGGCTCCTGGCGATTCCGCTTCCCATGTTGGAGGCGATTCTCCCGCACACTCAGTCGTGAGCCGACCGGCCGATACCCCCGCCGAAGAGATACCATTCCCATTCAAGTTCAAAGCACCTAGCGGACGTGTCCACCGCTTGCAAGTCACTGCAAAGAACGGCATGGCCGAACTAATCTCAGCCGTCATCGGTAAGCTCGGCTCTGAAGTTGAAGCTGTCGGCGGTGCAGCTACATTCGAGGACGGAAAGCTTGGCGCCTCTGGCTTTGCGCTCAGCTATCTGGATGACGAGGGTGACACTGTTTCCATCACAACCGACCAAGATCTCCTAGAAGCAGTTCTAATAGCCCGCCACGGCCGACGAGAGAAAGTCGATCTCTTCGTGCACGATCCAGAAAAGCCACCTATCAGCGCCACCATTGACCCCCAGCCAGTCATCACCCAAGTCTCCACTCCACCCCCAACCGCAACAACCATCCGGGAACGGCGAAGAGTAGTATCAGATGAAGATGATGAAAGTGAGGAGGAAGCACCAGTACGGTCTCGATCTCGAAAAGCTGCTGCTAAGCCAGTAGAGAAGGAAGTCATTGCTGGTGTACCTAATGAGCTGTTGTTGCCGGGGGCCATCGTGACGCTTGCTGTGGTTATTGTGGGCGTTTTTGCTATTACGAGGGCTACGAGCCGTAATTGATACCTGGGAGAAGAAGATAGATTGTATTGCATTGGGCGTTTTTTTCGTTTTTAGGGCGAGCATTTGTGTTTCTTGTAGATATTCTATATACTTTGTACAGTGAGGCATCTGCCATGGGGATGCGGGTAATGATTCAGATTCAATTACAAGATATTCTGCTCTCAGATATGGATGGAAATCCCATTTCGTCGTGTCTTGTTGGGGGTGTACAAACACGGCTAGTGGTAGGGACAGAACAGAACTAGTGTATAATTGCCCATCAGGTACGGAATACGGTAATACGCAGGGCTGCTCAGCCCAACCGGTCCAACAATATCTCTACTAAATGCTTTATCTCCGTAGAACATTTCTTGAGGCTTACATTCCCAGAATTTCCCACACATACTTGCTTTCAGAATCAGCGTGAAGCCACCGCATTTAGATTTCCATTGAGTCAGTAAGTGATGCATTAAAGATGCGCTTCGCTCTGTGCCAAGATCCAACTTTTCAACCCCCTCCCCCCCCCATTTCACGTTGCCGCAATCTGCTCCTCTTGGTTTAATCCATCTGTTCTCTTCATTTGCCAAAGACCTTTGCTCGCGCACGAATGAGGCTGGATGAAGTTTGGGTTATTGACGTTCCTGGGTTGTGAGGGGCTTCGATTAGCAAATTGTCCGGATCGGAGTAAGATTGCGCTGGCGAAGGTATTGCTTTCCTATACGAAGAAGCATGTATCGATGGCCAGGATGAGTGACAGGTGTGGATTTACTGTGAGCAGAATGTGGAGGTCGGATTAGGCGTCAGACCACCGAACAGCGTTCTCAGCTTCCCAGCCTCTTCCAGAGTCGTCCTGCCTTTGCCTGATCCCACAATCGGATGACTTATTCCTTCCTCATCTTTCAGGGGGTCCTGGTCTTCCTTTGCCTAAATGAAGGCCAGGATAAACATGGGATGGGAAAATGAGAACGCTGCCCTTGAATGCTGAATCCGCAGATTCAATCACCTCCTCACGAACCCAAACCCCGATCACCACCCTCCTCATTCGCCTCTCTCTCCATCCCCTCCTTCTCCGCCAAGACCTTCTTCCATCTCATCTCCTCCTCCTCCTCCTTGTTCTGCTTGAGGATCTTGACATTGACGCTAGCTGTACCGACGACAGCCGACCGAACATAAATCCCCAGATGTTTCGAAGGTCTGAGTTTAGTCCTGGAGCTATGGAGGGCGTATATATCTCCATTGGCGAGCAGGCGGCATTGACGTGTTAGGGCGGAGTTACCAGCGGGTACGAATTCGTAGGAGAAAGGGGGATTGTGAAGGCGGCCGTTGGCGAAGAGGATTTCTTCTCCGTGTTTGTTGCGGTAGGTGATCCGGTCATTTTTGGGTGGATCCTTGGGTTCATTACTTTTAGCATTTTCGATATCAGTGTGGAGCTCTCGTGCTTGAGCGGAACTAGTGTTTGGCTTTGACATTCCCGCAAGCCGGGCAATGGGTGGGGGAAACGCCTGAAGGGTCAACCAGCTTCGTCCTTTGCAATTCGTGAGTGCATTGAAAGTGTTGGACTTCAGCCCCAGTTTGGGTCTAACGATATCCAGACTTAGGAGTGGGAATCGAAACATTTTTGGGGTATATAAATTAGATGCTACAACTCGAGTTAAAATAGGGCGGTTGGGCAACAATTTAAGGCTTGTTTTTGTTTGGAGCTGGATAAAAACGGAAGGATCAATGTTCTTCCGCCGTACCTAGCCTCTTGGTGGACAGAAAAAGCGGCACTGATTCTGAATGTGCCACGCCGAGTGGGACATTCAAAATGGGCAATACTGTAATTAGTGCCGCTTTTTCTGTCCACCGCGAGCAAGCCTAGACAGGGTTCTTTTTGCGTGTCGTTATGGCTTCCAGAACCAGTATTATTTGAGCATTGAGGTGTCCAGTATTAATCAAGCGGTCTAATTTATACTCGGTACTCGAACAATGATTGCTGCACCTCTGTAGGTGTAGCCTCTCTATTGCACCTTTAACCATACTCTTTCCATGCTTGGGGTTTACTTCCAATTGTTAATATCGAGTTTCCCAGTCATTGTCTCCTTTAAATTTTCCCTACTAATCCTCACGCTTCTACTCACTCATCCCCCCATATGGCCCTCTCTGTCGCTTCCCACTTATCCTTCTCTCTCCTATCCCTCCACTCCCTTTTCTTCTCCAATATCCTCCAAGCCTCCTCAACTTTCTCAAGAACATGTGCCGGAATACAGATACCTAAGTGCTTCACTGAATGTGCCTTATATGGATGCCGGCACTCTTCACGTGCGGGATGATGCACGGCATATGTCTTTTCAGCGAGTTTGCGGCAGTGTAGAGTCTTGTAGTGGTTACCGGCGGGCAGAAATACGTAGTCTGAAGGGGCCTCAGAGGGATCGCTTAGTATTTATTCTCCGCGTT
>Ga0247778_1000734_pt1 | contig 28386 bp, 24 predicted proteins | sample UWRJL049202B5_FD_179939 | JGI IMG/M metagenome (GOLD analysis project Ga0247778, IMG submission 179939) | Plant litter microbial communities from Arlington Agricultural Research Station in Wisconsin, United States - UWRJ-L049-202B-5 | ecosystem: Environmental > Terrestrial > Plant litter >...
CAGCAACGCTACCGGCGATTCGTCGGCAGCTCCTGCTCCATCTCGCTACGCCTTGCCCACGTTGCGGCCTCGCGGTGAGGCTGTTCATTCCGCCATAAAAGTGACTGAGTAGTGCTAGGGTCTGTCCCTGAATTCAGGTCCCGTCCCGGATAGGTTCCCCCGATCACGGATCGGGGCACTCTAGTTCCGTGGCAAAGTTGCGAGAGCGTGCCATCTTGCCTCACTGCAAGTCCCCCGCACCCCTCGCAAATGAGGCCCAATTTCGCTGGGGCACAACCTATGCATCGGGCGGAACAGCGAAAATGACCAAGGATTCGAGCTTCGGCCTTCACTCGGAGTTGGTGGTGCAAGAGCACCGCTCGAGCGAGGCGTTCAAGGAGCTCGAGAGCGAGTGGCGCGCGATCGAGTCGTGCGCGGGGACCCCGTTCGCGACTTGGGATTGGGCGGTCGCCTGGTGGGCCCAGCTACGTGAAGAGAAGCTAGGAGTGACTGACTCACTCAGCATCCGCACCATCCGCACGCGCGAGAGGCGATTGGTGGGCGTCGCGCCCATGCTGATCAGCCGTCGACCTTCGGTCGGCCCGATCTGCGTGCGCCAGCTGCAATTCTTCGGAGCCGATCCAAACATCACCGAGCAGCGTGGTTTGCTCGCCCTGCCCGAGTTCCGAGCGGAAGCCTATCGGGCGTTGCTTGGCCATGCGTTGCAACATTCCAGCGCTTGGGATTCCGTGCTCCTGAGCGGTGTTCCGCTCGATCTCGAACTGGGCGGGCTCGAGCGGTCCGCCGATTTCGAGTGGCTGGGGGAGACCGCGGACTACACCCTCGCTTTGCCGGGTTCTTGGGAAGCGTTTCGCGCTGGCTTACCACGCAACATCAAGGAATCGCTACGCAAGTGTTACAACTCGCTCAAGCGCGATGGGCTCGATTTTCGGATGGAGGTGGCGGACCGCGTGGACGCCGTCGATCCGGCGTTGGCTCGCTTCTTCGAATTGCACGCGGCGCGTGCGCAGTTGCGGGACACGGTCGTGCACAACGATGCCTTCGCCACGCCCGAGGCCCGAGAATTCTTACGGGATGTGTGCCGGCGTTTCGCCGCGCGCGATGCGCTGCGCATCTTTCAGCTGCTGATCGGCGGCAAAGTAGTCGCGGTGCGAATCGGCTTCATCGCCGGGGAAACGCTGTACCTCTATTACTCGGGCTACGATCCGGAGTTTGCGCACTACAGCGTGATGACCACGACCGTGGCCGAAGCGATTCAATACGGCATCAAGCACGGTTTTTCACGAATCAACCTATCGACGGGCAAAGACGTGTCGAAGGCTCGCTGGGACCCGACCGAGCGCGTGACGCGGCAAGCTTTGCTGATGTCGAGTTCGACGCGGGCCAAGATCACACACCACATGTATCGCCACGCGTTGCACGCCATCGGTGCCATGCCCGCATTGCGCCGCGCGACAACCTTCTTGGCTCGCCGCTCCACTCCTCCGCCGCAAGCGCTGTCGCTGCCTCGTGGCCTAGCGCAGCGCTAACTGCACCCGTCCGACGACCGCGAGCAAGTCGGTTTGCGTGACGATGCCGAGCAACTTGCCATCGGCATCGACGACCAGCGCTTCGCGTACTTGGCCGCGCGAGAGCAGCGGAAACAAGCGGCTGATGGGCGTGTTTTCGCGAGCAATTTCGTAGGAAATCGAGGGCAATTCGCGGATTTTCTTGGCCGGCAGTGCGGCCGCAGTCGCCAGATCGAGCACGCCCAACAAGACCCCGTGCCGATCGACGATCGGCAGCACTCGTAAGCGATGCGCGCGCAGTCGCTCCTCCGCGAGCTGGCTCGAATCGTCCGGGTCGATCGTGACCAGATCGCGAGACATGATTTCCGAGCAGAAGATATCGCCACGCAGACGACGGTGTGCGGCTTCCTCGACATGCCGAAACAGCGCGAGCAAGTCGGCCTGCTCGACATCCAGCGGCGTGCCCAGCCGCTCCTGAGCGAGCGCGATGTCGGACTCGGTGAAGCCCACCCGAAACTCGGGCGGTGCGTCCAAAGTGCGATGTGCGGAGACCGGTAGCGCCGCGACGTGCGGGTAACTCCGCCGGGCCAAGGCGTTGAACGCGAGCCCGATGGCCACGAGCAATAGCGAGTTCAAAAGCACGGGGCAGAACGCGAAGCGATAGCCGGCGCCGGTCACGGCCGGGCCGCCGATCACGGCCGTCAAGGCGACCGCACCCGCGGGCGGATGCAAGCAGCGCAGCGCGCTGGTGAGCGCGATCGTCCCGGCTACCGCCAATGCGGCTGCATAGCTGAGGTCTGGCAACGCGCGAGCGGCCGTGACGCCCACGATGGCGGCAATCGAGTTCCCGCCGACCACCGACCACGGCTGAGCGAGCGGGCTGGCCGGCACGCCGAAGACGAGCACGGTGGAGGCGCCGATCGGCGCGATCAAGAGCGGAACGTGCTCGCTCGAGCCGAGCCAGCCGCGCATCACGAGCCCGGTCGCCAACAAGCCAATGAACCCGCCGGAGGCAGAGCAGACCCGCTCGCGCAGTGACAAGCGCGAACGCGCCGGCTTGAACCGCGAAAGCCAACCTGCCAAAGCGCGCCCGTTCATCGCGCGCGGATATATCGATCGCCAACGAACTTGTCCATGGCGGCGAGCGAGAGATGCGGGCGATGCAGCCGGGGCGTTAGCCGCTCGGCTTGAAGCCGCGCGCTATCGCTCGCGTCATGGCCGTCTCGAGCGCGGCTTGTTTTCGATTCACGACCGGGAGTGCCTTTGCGCGTTCGGCGTTGAGCGAGAGATAGTGCGCTTCTTCTGGGGGCACGCTGCCTTCATCGTAGATGGCTTCGACCGGGCATTCTGGCACGCACGCCCCGCAGTCGATGCACGCGTCCGGATCGATGTAGAGCATCGCGCTGTCGCCGTGAAAGCAGTCCACCGGACAGACCACCACGCAGTCGGTATAGCGACAGTGCAGGCAGTTGCCGGTGACCACGAAGGTCATCTCAGCGCTTGAAATCTCGCACGATTTTCACGAGTGCGGTCAGCTCTTCGGGCTTGTCGGCGAGGTCGGGGTTGGCGGACATGGCCGCGCTCTTGCCGACCGCAGCGCCACCTTCGACGATCGTTTTCTTGATCAGATCGTCGGTCACGCTTGCCTGCCAGGTGGCATCGGCGAAAGCGCGTGGCTTGGGATTGAGCGCGGCCGCGCCGGGACCATCCCCCGCGCCGTGATCGCCATGACAGACGATGCACTTGGTCTTGAACAGCTGGCGTGCGTCCGCTGCTGGGTCTGGTGGTGGCGGCGGCGGCTCGGGCGCGCTCACCGGCTGGCTAGTAGCGGCCGGTGTGTCCGATGCCGAGTGCTTGGCACAAGCAGCGAACGACGACAGCGGCAGCGCGAGCATCACGGTGAAGAGAACGCGCATTTTCATGCAGTTCATGACCTGACTCCTCGATGTTGAAAGTGAATGAAGCCTCAAACGCGAACGATGCGCACGAAAGGAATTTTCAGGCGCGGCCGCGTCTGATCATTTTCGTCGAGCCGACGAGCGTGCGCGGTCAGCAAATCGCTGCGGGTGAGCAGCCCAATCAGCCGATCCGGTGCTGACCTCGATACCACCGGCAACCGGCCAACACCCCCGCGTACCATCAGATCGGCCGCTTCGCGCAGCGAGTTGTCTTCGAATACCACCGCCGGGGCCCGCGAGAGCAGCTGCTCGACGCGCAGCTCACCGCCCGCGCTCGGATCGGCGATCTCATGGCGCGTGACCACACCGAGCAGCTGGCCGCTCGCGCCGACCACCGGAAACCCATGGTGCCGGCTGCCGAGCGCGCCAGAGGCGAACCACTCCCGCAAGTGAGCCAAAGTATCGCTGGCCGCAAAGGCCACCACTTCTTTCGAAGCAAAATCGGCCACGCGCACTTGATCCAGAAAATCCGCAGCGTATTCGCTGGGCACGCGCACCCCGCGGCGCGCGATCTTCTCGGTCATGATGGTGTTACGCATGAGCAGACATGAGGCCAAGAAGGCCGCACTGCAACCCCCGAGCAGCGGCAACAGCCCCAGCGGTTGCAGCGTGGTCTCGAACGCGAACACCACCGAAGCCAGGAGCGCGCGTGAAGCGCCCGCAAAAATCGCGGCCATGCCGACCAGCCCGGCGATCCGGGGGTCGATGCCGAGCCCGGGGGATGCCAGGGCGGCCAATGCACCAAGCGTCGCGCCCAAGCCGCCACCAATCGTGAACAAAGGCGCGAGCGTACCGCCCGAGGTGCCACTGCCGAGCGCGATCACCCAGGACACGAACTTCAACGTAAAAAGCAGGAACAGCGCTTGGCCCGTCAGTGAACCCGACAAGATATGCTCGATGTTGTCGTAGCCCACGCCCATCGTACGAGGCGCGAAGTAGCCGACGCCGCCGACGGCAAGGCCGCCAATCGCGGGCCACCACATCCAATGGATGGGCAGCTTTTCGAAGGCATCCTCCACCGCATAGACCGCGCGTGTGACCCCGGTCGCGACCACGCCAATCACTCCGCCGAGCAAGATGTAAAACGCCAATGCCTCGCCGCTCGGTTGCGCGAGCTCGGGCATGGCGAAGACCGGGGCCGGGCCAACGATCGCCATGCGCACGCCGGCTGCGGTGGCGCTCGCCAAGGCCACCGGGATGATCGAGCGCGGACGGAACTCGAACAACAGCAGCTCGACCGCAAGCAGCACGGCCGACACCGGGCTGCCGAACGTGGCCGCCATGCCTGCCGCCGCGCCCGCCGCGAGCAACGTCTTGCGCTCGGCGGCCGACGTCTTGAGCAATTGCCCGACCAGCGAACCGAGCGCGCCCCCCGTGGCGATGATCGGACCCTCGGCGCCGAACGGGCCTCCCGTGCCGATGGCGATCGCCGCGGACAACGGCTTGAGGAAGGTGAGCCGCGGCGGGATGCGGCTCTCGTTGGTGAGCACCTGCTCCATGGCTTCGGGGATACCGTGTCCGCGGATGGCTTTGGAGCCGTAGCGAGCCATCAAACCCACGAGCAGCCCGCCCAGCACGGGCACGAAAATCACCATCCAGCCCAAGTGATGCTCGGCGGGCGCGACCGGCCGCAAGGAGAGCCGGCCCAAGAAAGCGGCATTGGTCACCAAGGCGATCATCGACACCAGCACCCGCGCGACGAGGCCCGCGACGAAGGCAATGCCGATTGAAAGCGCGCTGATGAAGATGACGCGCGGTCCGACCACGCTCGTCACGCGCGGGACATGCGCCGCCGCGAGCGTGGGCGAAAGTGACGGCGAAACCGGCAAGAGCCCGGTCGCAGAAATCGGCGTGTGGCGCTCGCGGTCAGCCATTTTTGGAACGGCCTTTCCTGACCAAGGCCGGGCCCTCTTCGAAGAACAGACTGGGGACCTGCTGCGAGACTTCCGCCATATCGACCACTTTGCCGAGCAGCTGCGAGAGCGCTTGGAGTTCGGCCTTCTTCAATTGGCAGAGCGAGGTGATCAGGCGATCTTGCGCAGCCTCCGGCGCGCTCTCGAGCAACGCGCGCCCGGAACGAGTGAGGCTCAAGTCGACGCTGCGACGGTCCTTCTTGGACGTCGTGCGTCGCACGTGGCCGAGCGCGACCAAGCGGCTGACCACGACCGAAACCGAGCTCTGATCGGTGGCCGTACGGGCCGCCAGCTCGTTCACCGAGCACGGGCTCTGGCGCGCCAAGCATTGCAAGACGAACAGCTGCGCCCCCGACAGGCCCACCCGTTGCTCGGCCGCGCGCGATGACACCCGCAGCGAGCGCACGATTTGGCGCAGTGAATTGAGCACCTCGCGCACTTGCTCGGGCAGCGCGGCCGCGTGCGGCGCGGGCTTGGCCGGCGACGACGCGCGGCTTTTTGCTTGGGCTACCATATATTGGGACCCATACGCCCGCCCGAGCCCCCGCGCAACTAGGGCTAGACTCTTTTTTCGGCGCGCGGCGGGTTGGGTAACGCCAAGCGGTCCGTGAGCCGTACGATCGCGTCGCGCACGAAGCGACACGCGGGATCGACGTCGAGCGCCGTCGGCCAGAGCAGCTCGATCTGGCCCGATTCATGAGCGAAGGGCAGCGTTGCCATGCGTAAATGTGGACGTACGCGCAGGATTTGCGCGGCGACCACGACCGGAATCGTGGCCACCAGCCGCCCGCCGTCGACGATCGCTCCGACGCCGCCGAAGCCCGCCACCGCACAGCGGATGCGGCGTTCACGACCAAAGGTCTCTTCGACCACCCCGCGCAGATCGTTGTTGTAGGAAACGATCACGTGTTCTTGCGCGAAGTAGGCGCGCTCCGTCGGGCGCGCGCCCAGGCGCACGAAGCGCGGATCGAAGACGCACACGAAGTGGCTGCGCAAGAGCGGGCGGCGGGCGATCGAGCTCGGTAGCTCGTCCGCCACCGTGACGGCCATGTCGACGCGCCGCGTGGCCAGCGCATCGTGCACGGTGCGAAACTGGATCGGGCTACAGATCAGGCGCATCTCCGGCGCATCTTCTTCCAGCAAGCGCAGCAGAAGCGGCAAAAGCCACTCGTCCGCGGTATCGGCTAGGCCAAGCCGCAGCGTGCGATCGCTGGTTTTGGGATCGAAACTCGCGGAGCGCAGCGTGGCCTGCACGATGGCATCGAGGTGCGGGCGCGCTTCGGCGACCAAGCGCGCGCCGCGCTCGGTGAGGACGACGCCCCGACCGTGACGGATCACGAGCGCTTCACCGATCGCCGATTTCAGCCGAGCGAGCGCGGCGCTGATCGCCGATTGCGTCAGGTACAGCCGCGCTGCGGCGGCGGTGACCGAGCCGGTATCCGCGACCGCGACCAAAACCGGCAGCAGGTTGAGATCCAGGTCTCTGGCATGAACGGCATTCATGGATCATATCTATCTTATTCGCTGGTTCATCCGTAGGGCGGGCGTTAGGTTGAAACGCATGACCACCAAGAAAACCAGCGATTTGGGCGGAGAGTTCACGTTTCCGGGCACGTCTTTGAGCGTCAAACGCCTCGGTTACGGCGCCATGCAGCTGGCGGGGCCAGGCGTGTACGGCCCCCCGCGCGACGTCGAAGGCGCCCTGGCCGTGCTGCGCGAGGCGATCAGCGCGGGCGTCAATCACATCGACACCAGTGACTTTTACGGTCCCCACGTGACGAACGAAATCATCCGGCGCGCACTGCACCCTTACCCGAAGGGGCTGGTGCTCGTGACCAAAGTCGGCGCGCGTCGCCCTGCCGACAAGTCGTGGCAGCGCGCCACCTCTGCGCAGGAACTGACGGACGCGGTGCACGACAATCTACGTAACCTGGGGCTGGAAGCGCTCGACATCGTCAATTACCGAATGATGGGCGCTGGGCACGGGCTCGAAGAGGGCTCGCTCGGCGAGCAGGTCGCGGTGCTGGCGAAGCTGAAGCAGCAGGGGCTCATCCGCCACATCGGCCTCAGCAATGTCACTGCCACCCAGGTGGCGGAGGCACGAGCGATTACTCCCATCGTGTGCGTGCAGAACAACTACAACTTGGCGCACCGTGAAGACGACGCCTTGATCGACCTCTTGGGGCGGGAGGGCATTCCCTACGTGCCGTACTTCCCTCTGGGCGGCTTCTCACCGCTCCAGTCCTCCACGTTGTCGTCGGTTGCCGAGCGTCTGAGCGCAACTCCGATGCAAGTCGCACTCGCGTGGCTGCTGCACCGTTCGCCGAATATCTTGCTGATCCCCGGCACGTCGTCGCTCGCTCACCTGCGCGAAAACCTGGCCGCCGCCGAGCTGAAGTTGCCGCCCCCGCTGTTGAGCGAGCTCGACGAGATCGGCGCCGCCCCGGCGCGGCACTGAAGCCAGGACCAGGCCATGGCGTGAAAATTACATAAAAATACGACGAATGTCGCTTTCTCTGACTGCCTGAGCGGCAATCGGTGACAGCTTCATGACTAGATGAAGAACCCGAGCGCTGTGGCCTTTCATTCCGCTGGATGCCTTTGCTTCTGTCTGGGCGCTGCCAGCGCCTGCGGGGGCAGCGACAGCGGCGGCTCATCGAGCGCGCCCTCCGCATCGGGAGCGGCCGGCAGCAGCAGTTCGGCGCAAGCCGGCTCGGCCTCGCTCGCTGGCCACGGCGGGGCCAGCGCGGGCGGAAGCGGTGCTTCTGCTGCGACCGCAGGCGCGAGTGCCGCCGGCTCCACTGGAATCAGCGGTGGCTCGAGCGCGGGTAGCGGCGCGGGAGGTGCCGGCAGCGCCGGTCAGGCGGGTTCGGCGCAGGCAGGCGCCGCCGCTCAAGCGGGCACCGCGGGCAGCGTCGGCTCCGCGGGCGCCAGCGGTGGCACATCGACGGCGCACTTCAGCTTTTTCGTGACCAGCTTGGAAGCCATTCGCCGCGAGTCGAAGAGCCAGAACGGTTATGGCGGGAACCTGGGAGGGCTGGCCGGCGCAGACGCGATCTGCACGCGCATCGCCGAAGCCTCGCTGCCGGGCTCGGGTGCCAAGGGTTGGAAGGCCTTCTTGAGTACGTCCACGGTCAACGCCATCGAGCGCATCGGCAGCGGTCCCTGGTACGATCGCAACGACAAGCTGGTCGCTAGCGACAGCGCGGGCCTGCTGCAAGAACGGCCGAGCGGCATGACCACCGTCAACGATTTGCCGAACGAGCTCGGCACGCCCAACCGCGCCGGCACCGGCACCGGCATGGACGACAATCACGACACCATTACGGGCTCGAACACGCAGGGCAAGTGGGACGGCGGCTCGACGTGCAACGATTGGAGCAGCGCAACCGGCAGTGACGGCCCACGCGTGGGTCATTCATGGCCGGCAAACAGCGGAAAATCGTGGATCCAGGCCCACACCGCGCCCGGTTGCGAGCCGAGCGTCGCGCTGGTTCAAAATGGCGGAGGCAGTGGCAACGGCATCGGCAATGGCGGCGGTTACGGCGGGTTCTACTGCTTCGCGCTGAAGCCGTAGCGCGCGCGACGATACCGCGAGCACTCAATGCGCGACGGGCGACGCGGCCGGCGACAGCGCGGAGAATGTGCGCCAGCGGCCAGTGCGCCAGCGACGGTAGTTGACGATGCCCCGGGTAATTTCGTCGAGCGCCATGCCCAGCCAGATCCCGGTCAGCCCCAAGCCGAGCAGCGTTCCGAAGATGAACGCGCAGCTGACGCCGATGCACCACATCATGCTTCCACCGACCACGGCGGAGAAGCGCGCGTCTCCGGACGAGCGCAGGGCTCCGCCGGCCACGATGTTCACCGCGCGGCCCATCTCGCCGATGACGGCGATGCCGAACAGCGGTGCTGCTAGGCGCAGGATCTCCGGATCCTGGGTCAAAAAACCAAGCAGCGGACGCTGGAACACGGCCAGCAGGATCGCGATCAGTAGATTGCCGCCGATGGCCAGCAGCAAAGCGCGGTGGAGCTCCCGATTCGCAGCTTCGAATTTGCCTGCCCCGACGCGGTGCGAGATTGCAATTTGCGTGCCGATGCCGAGCGCAATCGACCACAAGATGGTGCTGATACTGATGAAGCTCGAGACATAGGTGCGTGCCGCGAGCGCGCTCGCACCGTACGAAATGACGAACAGGTTGATCACGATCTGCGCGGTTTGATACGAGATCGGCTCGCTCGCGGCGGGCAGACCAATGTGCAAGATCGGCCGTAAGCTCTCGCGCAAGCGGCGCCACGAGATACGCAGCGGGAAGTGGATCCGGAGCTTCAAGTGCACGACCCCGATCGTGAACAGCATGCCGAAGGCCAGCGAGATCACCGTGGCGCCGGTCACCGCGGCCACGCTCGGCTTCGGTAGACCCCAAAGCCCCTTGGCCATGGCTGCGTTGAGCGAGATGTTGGTCACGTTGGTGGCCACCGCTTCGATCATGACCCACCGGGTCTCGCCGCGGGAATTGAGCATATTTCCGTAGGCGATTTGGATCGCCTTGAGGAACTGAAAGCTGCCCAGCACGCCTAGGTAGGTGTTGCCGAAGGCCTCACTCTCACCGCGCAAACCGAGCCACCCGGGCAGGTACGGATGGAGCAAAAACAAGACGGCGCTGACCAACACGCCGACCGAGAAGTTGAAGGCCAAGAGCGCCAAGTACGTGGCCGGCAGTTCGCCGTAGCGACGCGCGCCGAGCAAGCGCCCCGCTACGCTCGCCCCCGCTTGCCCGATCGACGAGAACAGCACCACGGTCGCTCCGAGCAGCGGGTTCAACGCGCCGGCCGCTCCCGCGGCGGCGTCCGAAATCCGGCTCAGAAAGAATGCGTCGGCGAAGATCAGCGACAGCGACAGCGACAGGCTGATGAACAAGGGCCAGGTCAGGCGCCACAAACCCGGCAGCTCGGGCTCGGCTGACGGCGGCAGAACGGGCGTGGCTGACATTTCGCCCGGAGGCTGCTCGAGTGAGGCTGACATGAGGGCGAGATCGCGCGATCGGCGCAGGCTAGACATAGCGATGGGCTTTCGCCCCGTCTACATAACCCCGAAATTTCTGGGTAAACCCCCGTGATTTCCTGGTGGAACCGGTCCCAGTCCCCGCACGCAGACTCCATTGCTCAGCCCTGGCAAGGGGAAAGTTCGTGCAGTGCCAATTCGAAACTGCGCGCGCGGACGCGTCTTTTGCCGGCTCGAAATTGTGCTTTCGTGATCGATTGGCGAGCACAAAGCGATAACGTGAACGAGATGAGGGGGGCGAGATGGGTGAGCTGAGTCTGGTCACCAAGTGGGTCGCCATCGGTGCCGGCACGGGCTTGCTCGGGATCGGCTTGGTGCAAGGAATCCAAGAGCTGGCCACGAAAGCCACGCCGAGTTCGGCCGCGCGCTACACGGCTGCCACGTACGCGAACGTGCCCGCGCAGCTCGCCGTGCCCAGCGCTTCGGCCGCGCCAATGCTCGTGCCCGAGCTCGAACCGAAGCCTGCCATCACGGCCGAGCCCAATCCACCGGGGCCGGTGCCGGTCCCTTCGCCAGCCGGCGTATCGGTCGCGCCCACCGCCACTGCGGCTCCCGAGCCGAAGGATGATGCTCCCCCCGCCGCCAGCGATGCCGGCGTCGCGGATCCGCCGGCGAGCGACCGCAGAAGTACGCTCACTCGCGAGTTGTCCTTGCTCGAACAGGCGCGCCGCGCGTTGAGTCAGCATGCCGCACGCAGCGCATTGCAAACGCTGGCCGGCTATCGAGCGGAATTTCCGCACGGCTCGATGCACGTCGAGGCTGCGGCGTTGCGCGTCGAGGCGGTCGAGCAAGCCGGGGATCGCGCACTGGCCCAGCGCTTGGCGCAGTCGTTCCTCGACAGTTTTCCAGCGAGCCCACTGGCCGCGCGCGTACGAGCCATTTCAGAAGTAACGAATGCCGGCGCCGGGGAGCAAAAACCGTGATCGATATTCGCGTTTGGGGAGATTAAAGAGCTGTGCCGGGGCTTCCAGTGGAAAAAAGAAAAGAGCCCCGGGATCTGCGGGATCGCCAGCAGCGGCTGGTCGATCGCGCTGCTTCGGGGGGTGCCGCTCGAGAGCGCCGTTGGCTCTCTTGAACTGCAGCCGCGGCAGTCACGCAAGGGACCGGGGGGCGGCAGGGCAGCGGGGGGGTCCTGCCGCTCCCGGCTACGGAGGCGCAACGCGCGACACCTGAGTGGGCCTCTGGTAGCTTGCGCGCGCCGTGCGTACCTCTCGTCGAATCTACTCGCTGATCGCCCTGACGCTGTTTGCCTGCGGGGGCACGGGCAGCCAAGGGCCAGCCGCGGCGCCGGCGCGGGTCGTGCGCCGGGCGGACACGCAGTCGGTCACGCCGGTCGTGGATCTGCCGCACGTTTCGCAGTCGGCCATCGCGCGGGTGCCGGCGGGCACGTTTGGACCATACCTGGGCATGCGGGCGAGCGGGGGGCTCGCGGTCTGGGCCAGTGTGCCAGAGGACGCCCGCTACTGGTACGCGCGTCCGCTGTCTGACCGCGGTGAAGCGAGCGGCGAAGTCGTGCTCATCGGCGACGCGCCGAGCGATCTCGGTCTCGTCAGTGTGCGGGCGTGGCACGAAAATTTCGCGCTGCTCAGCAGCCACAAGACGAGCGATGGTGAGGTCGTCACGCTGTCGGTTTTGGCCGACAACGGCGCCTTACGCTCGGGGCCGACCTCGCTCGGGCGCAGCAGCAAATCGGTGCTTTGGGTGGAAGCCATCCCCAATGCGCGCGGGGGAACCGTGCTTTGGGCCGCGAATGGCGCGGGGCGTGCAGAGATTTGGAGCGTGGAGGTGAACGCCAAAGGCGAGTCTTTGGGCGCGGCGCGCCTTTTGGCGCGAGACGTCGGAGCTTGGCAAGCCGCGTCGTTCGGCAAGAGCATCGCCTTGGCCGTGACCCACGTGGGCAAGGGCAACACGCATGGGCCCATCGAATTGAGCTTGCTGAATGGCCCAGACGTACCGACACCGATCGTGATCAACAGCGAGATCAGCGCGGACCTCGACTTGGATTTGGCCGCGCTCGGCGAGCGCGTAGTGCTCGCCTGGTCCGATCACCGCCGCGGCGAGACTCGCGTCTTCAGCGCGGCCGTCGACAGCAACGGCAAAATCATCGCATCCGCCGCACCCGCCACGCCACCGCTCGGTGAGCAAGCCGTGCTGCGTGTGATCCCGCCCACCGAGGGCGGCACGCGCGGCTACCTGGCTTGGGAAGAACTCGACGCCCAGGTCGCGACGTATCGCAGCTTTCAGGTCGCGGAGTTCCTGCCCAACGGGCGCGTCTCGAGCCCGCGCGGCCTGTTCGAATATTGGAAGATGGACGGTTCGATGCCCGAGATCGCCGCTACCGAGCGCGGCGTTGCCGTGCTCACCCTGGCGCCGGTCTGCCAGCACGATGCACCGTGCACCAAAGCCTCGCCCATCGCACCCGAGTTCATCGAGTTCGATGCTGGCTTCGTGATTCGCAGCACCGAACCGCTGTGGCCCACCCGTGACAGCGCGCCCAGCAGCTTGGCCTGGAATCTGACTTGCCCCAACGCCACTTGTTTCGCGCTCACTGCGCAGGCGGGCGTGCCCTCGCCCGTCGCGCTGACGCGGCTCGAACACATCACCGATTCTTATCGCGCACCCGCCCAGCGCGTGGAGTTGCCGCCCCCGCCGCGCATCGTCTCCGATGAAGCACTGGCCGAGACTCAGCCCCTGTCGCAAATCGCGTTGACCGAGACCAGCGCGGGTACCCTACTCGGTTGGATCACCGATTTCGATCCCACGACGCCCTGGGTCAAGTTGAAGAAGCCGACTGCCGACGGTCGCCTCGAGCCACTCCGGGCGCGCCTCGACCTTCAGGCATTTGCGGCGAGCGCGCCGTTCACGGCCCTGAGCGGCGCAGAAAATCTCTCGCTGCGCGCGCACTCACTGGGCGGCATCGCGCTCAGCGGTGGCGCCGCCAAGAAGGACACGCTCGCCGCCTGGGCCGGTCTCGATGCCGGCCAGCCGCAAGTCTTTCTGACCTTGGTCGACAACGCCGGCAAGAAGCTGACTCAGCGCATGCTGACCCACAAGACCGGCGATTTGAGCGATGTTGCGCTGGCGGCGGCCGGAGCCGACTACTTGGTGGCCTGGGTCGACGAACGCAGTGGCGATCCGGAGGTGTACGCGACCCGCGTCAACCACGCGCTGAACCACGTGTCAGCCGAGCAACGCATCACGCAAGCACCGGGCGCGGCCACCGATCTGGCGTTGGTTGCGACCAAATCTGGTGCGCTCGCGGTCTGGGCAGACGCGCGTGAAAGCGAACAAGCAGGCTCTGCCGACATCTACGCCAGCGCGCTCCGTAGCAGCGACGCGAAAGCCGCCGGTGCAGAGCTCGCGTTGCAGAAGACGCGTACGCATTCGTTTGCGCCGGTCGCGCGCGCCTATGGTTCGGGCGCGCTCGTGGCCTGGCTCGAAGCGGCCTCGGAGCGGAGCGAGGGCGAGCCCGCCCACGTCAACTTCGCCATGCTCGACGAGGCAGGGCGGGTCACCGGCAGTGTGCAGAGCGTGAACGTGGGCGGGGGCACGCCCGTCACGATCGGCTTGGATTGCGCACAGCAAGCCTGCCACGCGATCGTCTCGGTCGATGCGGGCGGCCGCGGCGAGCTGTACGCGATCGCCTTCCACGACGGCAAAGTCGAAAACCCGGTGCGCATTCGCACCAGCAATGGAGCCGCATTCAGCGTCGCACCGCTCGTGCACGGCAGCGAAGTGTACATCGGCGAGGCCGTGCAAGGCCGCGCCCGCTTGCGCCGTCTCCAGCTCGAGTGGTGAGCCACGGCGGCCGCGTGTTCGAGAGCGCGCACCAAAGTTACCTGGCCCAGCGCCGCTTTGGCTCGCTCGACGGCCTGCGCTGCCTGGCCATCGTGCCGGTCATCTGGCACCACTCCACGCCCCGGCCGTTGCCTGGCATTTGGGGCAAGGGCCCCGCGGGCGTCGACCTCTTCTTCTGCCTCAGCGGCTTTCTGATCACGACCTTGCTGCTGCGCGAAAAAGCGCGCACGGGCCGCATCGCGCTGGGCAATTTTTACGTGCGGCGCGCGCTGCGCATCTTGCCGCTGTACTACGCGGTGCTGCTCTCGTACGCGCTGTTCGCGTACTGCTCGTCGCCCGCGTTGCCGCAACGCGCGCACTTCTTCCGCACGCTCCCGCTGTACGCGACGTTCACCGCCAACTGGTTCGGCGAGTTCGGCGTGTCACACGCGATCCTGTTTTCGTTCGCGTGGTCCTTGTGCATCGAAGAGCAATTCTATGCCTTCTGGCCCTGGATCGTGCGCTGGCTGTCCGCGCGCGGGGCGCTGCTCGCGATGTGCGCGCTGCTCTTGCTCGACTACTGCGTGGGGCGGAGCACGCTGAGCGGTTACCTCGCGCGCATCGTCACCAGCTTCGCGGCCCCCATCGGCTTGGGGGCGCTCTTGGCGATCGCGCTCGCCGAGCGGCCCAGCTTCGACGTACTGTATCGAGTTCTCGGCCACCCGTGGGCCGCGCCGCTGGCGCTCCTCGGCGTCTTTGCGCTCTTGCTCTGGCCGGTCGCGCCGCTGCTCGTCTTTCAAGCCGCGCTGGCAGTGCTCGTCGCGGCGTGCGTGATACGCGAACGACACGGGCTCGCTTGGCTGCTCGAGGCGCGCGCGCTGAGCTACGTCGGCGCGGTGAGCTATGGGCTCTACCTCCTGAACTCGACGGCGATCGGCATCGTCCGCCGCGCCTTCCCGGCCCACGCCAGCGCGTCGGGCTTCGTGTTTTTCGCGTCGCTGCCGCTCGCGCTCGGGCTCGCTGCGCTCAGCCATCGCTATTTCGAAGCGCCCTGTTTACGCTTGCGCGAGCGCTTTCGCGCGACGCAGAAAGCGCGCTAGCCTCGGCGCTCATGAGCAATCCGCGCGCGCTCTCCGCGCCTTCGGGCACCCTCTGTTGGCTATCCAAGGATCTTCTGCAGGGGGCGATCGCTGCCTCTCACAGCAGCCCGCGGCGGCGCGTGATCCAACCCTTTCATCGCAGCGAAGGGGCGAGCCTGCAGCGCATGTTCAACGCCGTACAACCGGGCAGCTACATTCCACCGCATCGCCACTTGGAGCCGCCCAAAGCCGAATCGTGGATCGTGCTCACCGGCGCGCTCGCGTTCTTCACCTTCGACGAGCAGGGCGCGATCAGCGAGTGCCTGGAGATCCGCGCGGGCGGTGAAATCTTCGGTGTGGATCTGGAGCCAGGCGTGTACCACACGTTCTTCGCGCTCGAGCCCGACACGGTCGTGTACGAAGTGAAGGATGGGCCGTACTCGCCCACGACCGACAAAGCCTTCCCGGCTTGGGCGCCCGCCGAGGGCACGCCGGAAGCCAGCCGCTATTTGGCGCAGCTCGCCAACGAATTCGCTCAGCGTTCCAAGACGAAGTCCGCGTAGTCCGCCGAGCTATCGCTGTGCGTCTGATCGCCGTCACTCATGATGCCGACGCCCAGGAAATCCGGGACGGAAGCCGTGGCGTCGCCGTTTTCGAAGTGTTTGCGAAACTCGGCCTGCAAATCGATGCGTTCGGTCCGCCACACGTTGAGCGGCGCGCCGCTCTCCAGTACGACCGTGTTTTGGGCGACGAATGGATTTCGCTTCGTGTCGCAGACCGCGCCTTTGGGGCCGACCGCGCTCCACACGTATTTGAGCGTGTACCAACGCAACCCGCGCCGCCAAGACGCATAAATCACGGCGGCTGAGTCGCCTTTGCCGGCTTGGCACTCGTTGCCGCCCTTGGGCAGTGTCACTGCGCGCCAGCGCCAGCTGAGCACGCGCGCCGACGCGCGATCGGCGTCCGCGACCTGCACGGCCAGCACCGCCGTCTCGTATGGCGGATGATATTCAGCGCGAATGAACGGCGGATCGGCGTCCTTCACCACGCGATAGTAGTTCGTCGGTCCGGATTCGCGCTCGACGACTCGGAAAGCCGCTACCGGCAAGCGATGCCCTGCCCCCTGCGCCGCGCTGGCACTGCTGAACGCCCAGCCTAGACCGGCAAACGCAGAGAGCGCCGCGAATCCGGCGACAACGAAACGAGTCGGCGACACCAAGTTTTCCTAGTGACGAACCGGTCAGCCACAAGTGCCAATCAACCAAAAAAGCACGCTTCCGTGCTCCCAGGCTGGAAATAGCCTAGGCTTTCCGCGTGCCGCCCGTCCGCGCTTCCCGATTCGTTGCACTGTGCGCCGCGCTGTTTCTAGCCCTGCTCGCCGGCTGCGGTCGCTCCGTTTCCAAGAAGCCCGTCGCTAACAAGGCCGCTGCCACTCTGCCCACCGCGCTGACGGGTGCGAACGCGCCCCTCCTGCGTTCCTCCGCTACCCCCGTCAGGGCAGCGCGGTCGAACCCTGGGTCCAAGAACAGGTCGAGCTCGCCGAGGCGGAGCACTCCCGGGTGCTGGTCTACGTCGGCGCCAGCTGGTGTGAACCCTGCCAACGCTTCCACCAAGCCGTCGAGCACGGCGAACTCAACGGCACCCTCAATGGGCTCCGCTTCCTGGAGTTCGATCAAGATCGAGACGCGCCCGCCCTCAAAACCGCCGGCTACGTCTACCAATACATCCCCGTGCTGGCGTTGCCCGACCCCGATGGCCGGAACCACGGCAAGATGATCTCCGGCTCGATCAAGGGCCCCGGTGCGGTGCAGCAGAACCTCGTCCCGCGCCTGCAAGCCCTGCTCAGCGGCCAAGTCGTCGATTGACTGCGAACCTCGACTCTATTTCACGACGCCCGGAGAGAAGCAGGCGATGTTGGTCGTGATCTTGAAGTTGCTCGCGCGCGTGTGACGTTCGGCGTGGAAAATGTCCATGCTGTAGCTGCCGCCGGCGACGATGTTCAGCGCGGCCGCTTGGGCGTCGAAGTCGATCGTGCCTTCTTCGGCGTTGTGTAGGCTGCCGAGATCGAGCGCAAGTTGGCCGTTGACGAAGATCCACAAGTCGTCGTCGCCGCGGAAGGTGAACTTTTGGCCGCCCGTGTATTTGAACAGCAAGTGAACTTCCGTGGTGAAGAGGAAATTCATGCCCTGCTCGTTGTTGGTCTTGGGCGTGATGCCAAAGCCTTCCGTGGGCGAGAGCGGGAAGAACGCCGTGCTGTCGTAACCAAAGATGCCTGAGCCCGGCGGCGACTCCGACAGCGGTAGCTTCTTGGCGAACGCGCGGTTGATGTCCGAGGTGTTGTACCACTGACCGAACGAGTCCGCGCTGGCGATCACTGGCTCCGTTGGTTGCCAGTCCGTGTCGATCGCAGTGGGACTGCCCGCGAGTGCCGGATGCCCGATCCGGTCCTTGAACACGGGCTTTTGATCGGGACCCAACGTGGACTCGATCAGACCGCGGCGCACCACGTCGCCCATGAACGGCATCTCGAAGTCGGGATGCATTTCGTTGAAGTCCCGATACACGACGTCCAGGATGCTGCTGCAGTCCGGTTGGTCCAGCACCTGGCCGCCATCAGTGTCGATCGACGGCGCGTTGCCGATACCGAGCCCGTCACCCGCGCCGCTGCCGGCGCTCCCGCGATTGGTCTGGCTGCCCGCGTCCGTGCTCGCGGAGCAAGCCAGCGCGCCGCACAACGACACGACACAACTCAGAAAAGCAAACTGCGTTCGAAGCATTTATCTGGAACGGGTATCACATTTCGCCCCGCGCGCCAGGGTACGGCTTCGCGGCGCCGGCGCGGCAGCGAAGCGCGCGCAAATGCGCTGTGGCGTGTTGCTTCGGTCCGCGTTGGCTCGACTCGAAAGGCGCGCGCGCCGATGCACGTGGAGTGCTGTCGAGGGTTGAACGTTATTGCGAAAATCGTACGCGCTTCACTCCGCGGAGTGGTCTCCCGTTTCGGGCGCATTGCTGCGAATCGCGCGCGGCTCGAAACGAACGCACGCGTGAATTTATTACTACGACAATGGCTCGCGCCAACTCGCATCGAGATTGACTCGCGCGTGCAAGCGCGGTGATGCTCCGGCAGATTGGCATTCTCCTGAAAGTGACCAACGGATGACGACGTTGAGCCGGTTGCGCACGCTTGGCCGCGTGCAGTTCTGCTTATCTTGTTCGTTGGCATTGTCGACCGCGTTCGGCAGCGCGCGGGTCATCGCGGCGCCAAAGCCCCCTGCCGGCAGCGCAAAAAAAACCGAGAGCGCCGATCAAAAGGCCGCCAAAGGCTTGCTCGATCGCGGGCAAAAAGAGCTCAGCGCCGGACACCCGGAACAAGCGCTGGCGTCGTTCGACGCGGCACGGCAACTGGAAGACTCGTTGCGCGTCGCGACCGCGATTGCCAGCGCGCAGCTGGCCCTGGGCAAGCCCGCGGATGCTTTCCGCGGCTACTCCGCGGCTGTCGAAGCCAACCGCAGCACGGCGTCGCCGGCCGAGTCGAGCGCCGCGCAAGCCAAGCTCGAGGAGTTGAACGCGGCCAGCGCGCAGCTCGTGCTCGACATTGCCGAGCCCGACGTGGAAGTACAAATCGACGCCGTGGGGGTCGGTCGAACACCGCTGCCCGCGCTGCTCGCCAATCCGGGCTCACACCAGATCCTGCTCAAAAAGCCGGGCTTCGTGGGGCTGACGCAAGAGTTGCACTTGGTGCGCGGCCAGAACACGCAGACCTTCAAACTGCAGCGCGAGGTGTTGACCGGCAAGCTGCAGGTGAGCAGCAACACGGCGCACCCGACCAGCGAGCTTTTGGTCGACAATCAGGTCGTCGGTTTGTTGCCTTGGGAGGGCACGCTGCCCGTCGGCAAGGTGACCCTGATCGGTCGCAACAACGACGAGACCAGCTCGCCCACGGAAGTCACGGTCAGCCGGGACGTCACGACGCCGGTCGTGCTCGACCTGAAGCCCAACGCGGGCAACTTGGACGTGAGCGCGCTGGCCGCCGGCGTGCGCATCTCGGTCGACGGTCGGCAGGTGGGCGTACAGACCTTTCGCGGTTCGTTGCCCGTCGGCCGGCATCGCCTGACGCTCGAACGCGACGGCTTCATCACACAGCAGCAGGAAGTCGACCTGCGCCTGAATGAAACGGCAAGCTTCGTGATCGGCAACTGGGTGCCCGTCAAAGCGCCAGCTTTGCCGCCACCGGACGACCACGGGCTGTACTTTCGTCTCGACCTAGCCGCCTTGTTGTCGAACAAGACCGACGGCATCACCAATTACTGTGAAGAACAGTCGAGGAACGTGCATTGCTCGACGAACGTGCCGTTCGGCGGCAGCTTGGGCTTGCGTGCGGGCTACCGCTTCAAGTGGATTGCGCCTGAAATTTGGGGCCTCGGCTCGTTCACCGCGCAGTACTCCAAAGCCCGCTTCGAGCAGGGCTCGCTCAGCGCGGACAGCCCGTTCTACGGCCCCGAGCGGCGCGAAGATTACGTCTTCTTTCGCTACGGCTGGGCCGCCGGCGCCGGCGTGCGCGTGACCACGCCCACGCGCGGAGCGAGCGCCACGGGCGGGCTCGGCTTCGGCGTGTTCTCGATGTCGGGGCGCTACGCGCGCACGACGCAAGGCACGATGGACGTGGCAGGCCAAGCCACGGTGCCCACCGCGCGCAGCGACACGAGCAGCGTGGTGCAAACCTATGCACCGGGTTTCTTACTCGATGGCGGCGTGCTGCTCGGCTCGAGCCCGGGCAGCAAGCTCTACCTCGGGCTGACGCTGGCGATCGAGTTCGCGCCAGAGCACGCCCCGGTCGATGCCATCGCCGAAAAACCCTTCGGCAATGACCCCAAGTACGGCAACTACGGCACTCCGGGGCTGGACGTCGCGGCCGGCACGCAGTTCCGCTTTGGTCCGGTGATCGGCTTTCAGTTCGGCTATTGAGCGAGTTTCAAGCGGCGGGCGCGCTGCGTCGCAAGAGCGCGCGCCCGGCGCGAACGCGCTCTTCGTCCAATCCCGGCGCGTGCCAACCCGCGCGAGCGGCCAAGTGACGCATGAGCAGCACGCACACCCACAGCCGAAATGGTCGCCAGCCCCCCGCGATGCGCTGAAGAGTGGCCAGCGACGGCGAGCGCAAGCGGTACGCGGAGCCGAGGCCGTGCAAAATCCGCGGCTCCGCGGTGGGCAAGCCATCGCAGGGCGCCGCGCCGCGAAAGTAGATGTGGCTCGCCGCCCATGGCCCGACCCCGCGTAGCTGCTGCAACTCGCGGAGCGCCCGCGCCTCGCCCAATTCGCGCAGATGCTCGGCATCCAAGAGCCCGGAACGAGCGGCCCGCGCGACCGCGTGCAAACGCGCGATCTTCTCTTCCGACAAGCCGGGAAAGCGTTCGAGCGCCAATAGTCGCTCCGGACTCGGAAACACGAAGTGAGTCGTGCCGTTCAGCTCCAGGGCGTCGCCCCACTCACGCGCGAGCGCGAGCTTGATGCGCGCGGCTTGCTGCTGATTCATCCGCGGCGAGATCACGGCCCAGGTCGCGGCATCGTACGGCGATGCCTTGGCCGCGCTGAGGAAGCCTGGAAACTCGCGCTGCAAGTCGCCCACGACCAAGTCAGTTTCGCCCAGCGCGAACCAAGCTGCGGCGTCGGCCTCGAGCCCCAAGATTCGCCTCAATTGCTTGGCGAGCACGTTCGGCGGCGCGTCTCCCGCAACCACCACCTGCAACTCTTGGCCCTGTTCACGGAGCGACAGAACGACCGGCGCGAACGTACCATCGAGCCTGAACGCCAGCGTCAGCTGGTCGAGCGCAGCCGCGGCCATGCCCGACCCTGGCGTGAAGCGAGCATAGAACTGGGCCACGGCGGACAGTGCGAATCCAGCGGGTTTTCTCAATGAGAACGAGAACATGCGAATACTCCTCGAGGCTGAGACCAAGAGCAGTACCCGAGCCAAATGACAGCATCATGTCAGGATAGGCGCGGCCGGGATGAGAGAGGGGTGGGCGCCCGCAACCCGGCATCGCAGCTCGAAGAGCCACGCAGTTGTCGTCGCGACCGTTCGGAAGCGAGCTTACTCGTGCAGCTTTCCAGCTAGGTGACTTGCTGCGTGCTGTTGCGACGAACGATCGACGTAGCCGGATAGAGGGGTGCCTGTTGCACGTGCGTGCGCGGGATTTTGGGCAGGGTGTGGGCGAAGAAGATCTTCCAACCCTTGCACAGGTAGCTGAGGTTACCTTCGCCTTCGCGCGTTTTCAGGATGCGGGTGCGCGGGCACTCGCCCCAGCACAGCTTGAGGTACGGGCAAGACCGGCATTCGCTCGGCAGTGAGTTGTGCTTGTCGAGGCCGAACTCGAGCTGCTTGAGCGAGAAGACCATCTCGGCCAAGGTTTGGTCGCCGACTTTGCCCAGCTCATACTCGGGGTACACGAAGTGATCGCACGAATAGACGCGGCCGTCGTGCTCGAGGGCGACGTTTTTACCGCAGAACGGGCTGCTCGTGCACATCAGTGACGGTTTGCCGTTGAGCTGCGCAAACAGGCTTTCGAACAGATTGATTTTGACGCGCCCTTGGTCGTGGGCCTGCCATTCGTCGAACACGGCCGCCAAGAACGAGCCCCACTCTTCGGACACGACGCTCCAGTCGGTCACGACCGACATCGGGTGCCCGGGCTGCAGGCGGGCACTATCGGCCGTCACCAATTGGTGCGCCGGCAATTGCGCGGGGGCGTGGCGCTCGAACTGGCGGGGCTCGACGCAAGGGATGAACTGCATGTAGCTCGTGCCGACTTCGTCGCGCAGGAAGCGATACACCTCGAGCGCGTGGCTCGCGTTGTGGCGGTTCACGGTGGTCAGCGTGCTGAAGCAGATGCCATAGCGCTTGAGCTGCCGTGTAGCCGCGAACACTTTGTCGAAAGTGGGCTTGCCCTTCTTCGTCGGACGGTAAAAATCGTGGAGGGCGCGCGGGCCATCGATGCTCAAGCCGACCAGGAACGCGTTCTCAGCGAGGAACGCGTACCAATCGTCGTCGAGGAGGGTGCCGTTGGTCTGCAGATCGTTGGAGATGCGGCGGCCGGTCGGCAGATGCTTCGCTTGTAGCTCGACCACACGTCGAAAAAACGGCAGGCCCATCAGCGTGGGTTCACCGCCGTGCCAGGTGAACGCAATTTCTTCTGCATCCTGGCTCTGGATGTAGTCGACGATGAAACGCTCGAGCGCGTCGTCCTTGATGCGGCGGCTCTTTTGGCTGAGAAGCTCCTCTTTGCTCAAGTAATAGCAATAGGTGCAATCGAGGTTACACGCGGAGCCCACGGGCTTGATCGTGGCGTGCAGCGAGCGCTCGACGCCGGCAGCGCGTTCGCCATGACCGGCATCCAGATACGTTTGTACGGCCTCGGGGCTGATCTTGAGGCGCTTGGCAGCGTCGAGAATGGGTTCTGCGTACGACATTCAAGCTCCCTTCAATTGCTGACGTAGCTGCGCGTTCGTGCGTGCGAAGGCCGAGAGCTGGCGAATGCTGTCCCGCTCAGCATGCCCGCCCTCGTCTGCGGTGCTCAGCAACCGCTCGGCAAGCGCGGCTTGGGCATCCAAGTACTCTGCGCAGCGTGCTCGGCTGAGCAGGCGTCTTTCCAGCAGCGAGATCAGCACCGGCGCCAGAGACAGCGTCATGAACCCGGCTTCTGGCACGCGCGCGAGCGCGGCCTCCGACGAGAACAGCTCGCTGCTCAGCAGCTGAAATACGCGGTCGCCCCAGGCCTCTCGCTCGTGCGCGAGATCCGTGCGCCTTTGAGCGAGCGCCGCGCGAGCCTGGCTGTCCACTACTCTGAGCCGCCGCGTCACGAGCTCGAAGCCCGGTTTTTGGCCAGGCGCAATGCAGTCACTTCCGAAATGCTGCGCTTCGGCCTCTCGGCTCGCGAGCACGTGGTGCTGCGCGCAGTCCGGCTGAAGCGGGTCGAGCGGGACGACTCGACAAATTGCCGGCTTGCGATCAGCGTGTAGTGAGCAACGCTGCTGATCGTTCAACGCCGGGCAGCGCTCGGAGAGCGCCCAATCGAAGGCACGAGTCGCGAGCAGCACATCGTCCGTGCGTGCACGCCCCTGGGGTAAACGGTGCCAAAGGCGCGCCGCGAGCTGCTCGAACTCGCCGCGCAGCCCCGCCTCCGAAACTGGCGGACGGGCAATGCGCTGAATCGTCAAGCAGCCGAAGAACAAGTGCTGATGATGGAGCAACTCCGGCACCGACATTTGCGGCGGTGAGTTGCAGCACTTGCCGCAAGCCGAGCAGTGGTGAGACCACTCGGCTTGCGTGCCGGCGGCGCGCAGAGCGGCGAGCTGGTTCAGTAGTAACCCGCGGGGCGCAGCGGTTCCACACCGCCCACGCTGGTCATGTACGTTTGCCAGTTGCCGAATAACGCGCTCACGACGCTGCTGTTTTGCGCCGAAACGTCGTTCGTTTCGCCGCGATCTTGCAGGATGTCGAACAGCTCCCAATGGCCATCGGCCGGGCCGCCCTGCGCCGGCTCGGTCCAACGAGCCTTCCACTTGCCATCCGAGCTGAAGATGTAGGCGCGGCCATACGACTCGTCACCGAAAGGAGCGGTGTGCGCGGGAGCCGTAGAGCCTGCGAGCGCCGGCAACAGCGATTGGCCGGTGACCGGATAGACATTGCGGCCTTTGTAGACCACCTTGCCCTTGTTCTTGTCCAAACCACTCACCGAGTCGACGTCCGCGGGTGCAGGCGTCGTGGGGAGCACGACACCGGCCAGCGCCAAGAACGTCGCCGTGTTGTCGGTGACGTGAGTGAAGCTGCGGTACGGCGCAGCAGACCCGACCTGCCCCGGCAGATGCACGAAGGCGGGCACGCCGTAGCCGCCTTCACCGAAGGAGCCCTTGGTTTGCGCGAACGGGGTCGCGCTGACCTCGGCCCAGCGGAGGCCATATTGCAGGCGTTTCGCCGATTGCAGACCATTGTCCTGGCCCAACGTGGCGAACACGGCCGGCGCCGCGTTGGCTTCGTCGGTCGCCTTCGGATCGGCGCCCGAGTCGATCGGCCAACCTTCCGCGCCGTTGTCGGATTGGAACATGATGAAGGTGTCGTCGTACGCGCCGATGTCCTTCAAATGCTGGATCAAGAGGCCGATGTTCCAATCCAGGTTGGAGACCATGCCCGCGTAAATTTCCATGTACCGTGCTTGCGACTTCTTCTCCAGGTCACTCAGGCTGGCCCAGCTCTTGTTGATGTAGCCCTGACCGTAGTCGACATACGTGCTGGACTGCGGATGCACGGCGCTGATGTAATTTGCGCCCGCTTTGCCATTGAGCGCGCTGCCCGCAGGTCGGCTACCGTCGGGGTTCGGCAGAACCTCGGGCGAAACCGGGTGCGGTGCCCACGAGTACGGGATGATGCCCAAGCTCTGCAGCCGCGCGATGCGAGCATCGTGGATCGCGTCGTAACCCGCGTCGTAGCGGCCGCGATATTTGCTGAGCCACGGCTCAGGCACCTGCAGCGGCCAATGCGGCGAGGTGTACGCCGCGTAGGCGAAGAAGGGCTTACCGTCGTCCTTGTTGGAATCGATGTATTTGATCAGCTGCTGCGTATAGAAATCGGTCGAGTAGTACACCGCAGGCGTGCCGCCAGTGCCTCCCGGCTGACCCGGCTGTCCCGGTTGCACGTAGGCGCCGTCTTCGCTGTAGTTCTTGGAGCCGGCCGGTTCGTGCGCGAAGTGATTGCTCGCTGCGCCGCCCAGCAAGTTGTAGCTACGCTCGAAGCCCCATTGGTCGGCAGTCTTGCCCGAAGTGGCCGTTACGGAACCGACGATGCCTGAACCAATGTGCCATTTGCCGGCAATGTACGTGTGGTAGCCGGCATCCTTCAGTAGCTCGGCCAAAGACAGCGAGCTGTCGTTCAGGAAGCCCTCGTAGCCCGGCAAGCCTTTGCGCTCGTCGTTGGGGGCGCCCATCGTGCCTTCGCCGACTAGGTGGTGATCGGTGCCGGAGATCAACATCGAGCGGGTGATCGCGCTGACCGTACCCGCGTGATGGTTGGTCAAGATGCGGCCGTTCGAAATCAGCTCGTCCAAATTCGGCGTGTCGATCTCACCGCCTAGCGCGTGAACGTCGGAGTAGCCGAGGTCGTCGGCCATCAAGTACAGGATATTCGGCTGCCGGACGCGCCACTGGTACGTGCTCACTGGCCCCGGATCTTGGTCGGCCAGGTTCGCCTTGACGGAGAAACTGTGCTCGGCACGGGTCAAGTCCGAGAGAGTGACCGGGCTCTTGCATGCGGCGTAAGCCGCGTTGTCGAGACTGCACTGATAGCTACAGGTGCCGGCAGAGCAGCCAAACGAGAAGCTGGCGCTGGTCGCGCTCGTCACCGACTTGGGTTGGCTGACGAACAGCGCAACCGGGCCCGGAATCGGCGCGTCCGCGCCGTTATTGCCGTTCGTGCCGTCTTTACCATTGGCGCCGTTCGCGCCGTCTTTGCCGTCGACGCCGTCTTTGCCGTCGACGCCGTCTTTGCCGTCGACGCCGTCTTTGCCGTCGACGCCGTCTTTGCCATCGACGCCGTCTTTGCCATCGACGCCGTCTTTGCCATCGACGCCGTCTTTGCCATCCTCCCCGTCATGGGCGCTGCTGCCCGCAAGGCCGACCCCGCCTCCGCCCGCGCCAGGCGCACCGCCCGCTCCGTCGGTACTGGAATTGCTATCGCTGCAGCCCGACAACACGGCGCCCACGAGGACGGTGCAGGCAACAGTGGACCGAGAAACCATCGAGTACTTGCTCACGCGCTTTGATTCCTTGTTAGGGGCGCGCGGACCGTATCGGACGAACGTCTACCGAGCAAGACAAAGCTGCTGGTGACGCATGTCGAAATACGACAGGAATGATAGGATTTATTCCCTATCGGCGCGATAGGAAAAGACGGCACGGCGTCGAAAGAGATCGAGCTCTATTTTAAAAGCGGCTAGGGCACCGGTACGCGGGCCCACGCTAGCGAAGCGGTACGCCGGAGAGCTTCTGTTCCAAGTCGGCAATGCCCAGTTCAGAGCCGACCTCGTAGAAGCGTTCGCTGGCTTCGAACGCACGCAGCTGCCCTGCCTGCGCGAGCTGGTGCTGGAGGGTGTCGAGGCCAAACGCAACCTGCGCGGGTTGCAGCGCGATCACGGATCGACGCAGCGCGATCGCGCCGTAATCGATGTGGGTGAGGGCGCTGTCTCGAACGCCTTTTTCGTAACGCAGCACGAGCCCTCGGCCGATTGCGCAATTGCTGGCATCCCAGGCGCCGTGGTTTTCGTACACGCTCATCGTGCCCAGCGCCTCTGGATGCGCTTCCAAGTCGCGCAGCGGGGCCCCGTAATCGAACGGCAAATAGCTGTCGCCGTAGGTCACGAGAAAATTTTCGGCGAGCAGATTGCGCGTGAGTGCCTGTCGGATCGCCCCGCCGGTCCCGAGCAAGCGTTCGCCATCTTTCGAATACCTGACCTCTAGCCCAAAGGCGTCACCGGTGCCCAGATAATCCATGATCTGTTCCCCGTAGTGACCGATGCACAGCACGAGCTGGCGATAGCCATCACGCGCGAGGGCCTCGGCGAGCCAGGCCAAGAACGGGCGGCCCGCGATCGGCAGCAACGCCTTCGGCAAATCACGCGTCCGGGCGCCGAGCCGTGTACCGAGTCCCCCGGCCAAAATCACGGCCTGCATCAGTCAGCCGCCTCCCGCCAAGAAGTATCCACTGGAGCTCGAGATTGCGTTCGGCACGAACAATTGTGGGCTCGCTGCTTGTCGGGCGTTTTCGTCCATTTTCGGAGGTAGGGTAAACCCCTTCACCGCGCGCGAGCAGGTCGAATTTTCGTGTTCGCGGTCGAGCCAATGTAGGCAAGCGGCGCAGGTCGGAAACGCGCAGTTATCCGCTGTTTTTGTGGCGGTTCGCGCTGGCCATCGGGAAGGCGGTGGCCCAACAAGCCAGAGCTGCTATATCGCCGAACCTCGGCCGCCTTTGCGGTGGTGAATGGGTGAAACGGCGCGATGGAATCGATAAAGCTATTTTCAGACGGTGCGGATCTCGCGTCTTTGCTCGAGATGGCGAAAAATCCTCGGATCTCGGGCTTCACGACCAACCCGACCCTGATGCGCAAGGCGGGTATCAAGGACTACGAGGCCTTCGCTCATCAGGTTCTGGCCGAGATCAAAGATCGCCCGATCTCGTTCGAGGTCTTTGCGGATGAATTCGAGGAGATGGCCAAGCAAGCGAAGAAGATCGCGGCTTGGGGTAGCAACGTGTACGTCAAAGTACCGATCACCAACACGCGCGGCCAATCCTCGGTCGAGCTCGTCCGCGAGCTGTCGGTGAACGGTCGAGTTCAACTGAACGTGACGGCGCTGTGTACCTTGGAGCAAGTTCATCACACGACGCAGGCGCTGCGCGGGGGAGCCCCCGCGGTCGTCTCGGTGTTCGCCGGGCGCATTGCCGACACCGGTCGTGATCCGGTCGGGCTGATGAAAGCCGCGCGGGCGATCTGCGATGCGTCGGGCGCGAGCGCCGAGCTGCTCTGGGCGAGCCCACGAGAACTCTTGAACATCGTGCAAGCCGAGCAGGCCGGCGCGCACATCATCACCGTGCCGCCGGACATGTTGAAGAAGATGGCGCTGTTCGGGAAGAGCCTGGCCGAATACAGCTTGGAAACGGTGCGCATGTTCCACACTGACGCCACCGCCGCGGGTTACACGCTATGAGCGGCCCGAGCGCGTTCACGGCGGAGTTCTTGAAGGAAAGCGGGCAGCTGATCGCCGCGCTCGACGGCTCGGTGATCGACCGCGTGGCTGACGGCCTGGGCCGCGTGCGTGACGGCGGCGGGCGCCTGTTCATCCTGGGAGTTGGCGGCTCGGCGGGTCACGCCAGCCACGCCGTCAACGATTTCCGAAAGATCTGCGCCTTCGAAGCGTATGCCCCGACCGACAACGTTTCGGAGCTGACCGCTCGCATCAACGACGAAGGGTGGGACACCAGCTTTTCTGAATGGCTCAAGGGTTCGCGCCTGTCCGCGGCCGACGCAGTGCTGGTTTTCTCCGTAGGCG
>Ga0247778_1000735_pt1 | contig 28259 bp, 31 predicted proteins | sample UWRJL049202B5_FD_179939 | JGI IMG/M metagenome (GOLD analysis project Ga0247778, IMG submission 179939) | Plant litter microbial communities from Arlington Agricultural Research Station in Wisconsin, United States - UWRJ-L049-202B-5 | ecosystem: Environmental > Terrestrial > Plant litter >...
CTGGGGTAGAAATCCCTCTGCAAGAGGGACTGTTGGGACCTGCTCGTGAAGCAGGTCAAGCTTCTGGAGCACCTGCTCCTATTGTTGAGGAGCGCCTTCCCCCTCCCAGGCGCGCCCCTCCTCTGCCTCCTGCCTCTTCCGTTCCGGCACCTGCCCCTCAACTTGCTGCTCCTCAACTCGGCTCGAGATTCACGCAATTCTACGAGTGGGAAGCATGGGTCGATACAATAGCATAAACCGACGCAAATCAACATTATCAGTACACAGCAGACAGGATTCCATCGGCCCTGAGATCGCTCGTCAACAAGCCCATGTCGCAGCAGCAGTTGCTTTCGCTCGAGGGCAGGAAAGGAACTTTGCTGAGATGGGTGATTCATCCAACAGCACATCAAGCCGTCTCGACCGGCACAACTCAGTGTCTCAACAAGGCTCCGCGTGTTCTGGCGAGCGAGTACTCAGACGACAGCAGAGCGTTCGTTTTGCCGGGGCCCATGCCATACCGAGGAAGCAATCATTCAGCACTCGAGTGACCCAAAATGCGGTCCAACAAAATCCAAGTACAGCAGCTTTGCGGCCAATGGCCATGACTACGAATGCTCCCGTCCCAGCCGTTTACCGACCACCGAGTCGATCATCATCAATCGGGAAGGGCTCAACGAGCAAAGCCACAGGTGATGGTTATGCCACTGCTCTTGCAGCATACGACGAATATTATACACGCGAAGACGATATTATCTCTACTCCCTCCTCCTACCGCAAAATACGACGGTCAAAGTCCATGTACAGCCCACGCAAAGGACCACATGTCTTCTATGTCAATGGCACTCCGGACAGAACCGAAACCTCTTACATGGAACAAAGTATGCTCGACTCTCGAACACCACAGAATCAGACCCAGCAAGCTCCTTTGCGGGCACCAAAGTCGATGAGCTTTCTCCGGAGCCGAATTTCGACTGCTTTTCGCGAAAGAAACGATGAGGCCGTGCAGAAGGCAAGGGGCGGATTCTTCCACCACCCTCCTCAGCAACGACTTCGTGAGCAGCCTTCATTTCTGCACAGGTCACGAGCACCAAAGCCACAGAAGTCTTTTAGACAGTCCGTCCGTAGTAGTAGCGCAAACAGCTATGGGATGTCAGTTTCATCCGCAAATCAACCTCCACAGCCGAAAGAGTCTGTACTCGGAGACAAAGCTCGAAAGGTCTCTAAATCGATCAAGAACAAGCTGAAGCGAGTTCTCGGATTCAATAAGATTGAACCTGTGGCTATACCCAACCAGCAGGTCGACGCACAGGAAACACATTTTCGAAATTTCGACTATGATACCAGCGATGGTCAAGAGACTTTCTCCAGCATTCCTCACCCTGACGAGGCTGCACTTGCTCGCGTGGCTTCCCGCATACCATCTATCCGCATCACAAACTCGAACGAGATGTTGAATTCGCACTGTGGGAGCATCAGAAGCTTGAGGAGCGAGCAGAGCGATGACAAGTCGCGAGTTACAAGCTGGAATAGCACCGTTGTCAACACTGCTCCCAGCCAAGGAGTGAGAGGACTTTCCGAGCGAGACCAACAGCGTCTCTCTATTATCAATGAGCATGGAACTCATATCTCGGCCTCATCATTCAATCGATCCAGAGTACCAAACCAATTCTCAGCCTATCCTGTCATTCACCCACCCACCAAAACCCCTCCCGGTTTTGCATCCGCTGAGAGGGCAAGGCTTTACTCGACTCTCATGCATCGCTTGCATGACAGCAGCCCAGAAAAAACGCTCGAAGCTGCGCGATTGGCAAAGTTAGAGAGCACCGCTACTGCAAAACAGATCCCGGCACGTATCAGTTCTTCTCGAAGTAGCAGAGGTACAGCCACTACAACAATTCGACGAGTTCCACCTTCCGAAGCCACCACTAGTAGCAAGAGCCCAGAATCTACAAAGTACTGCGAGCAGGCAGTGCCACTTGGTGCAAACCCGCATCATGTCGAAGATGCAGAAAACCAGACTCAAGCTCCAACGGAGCCTATCCGTCAAACTCATACAAAGAATGAGGACGATATTTTTTCATCAAAGCCTTCTCCAATTAAGAAGCAACCTCTTGCTGTTTGTCAGCCTCGGAGGCTGGATTCGAAGGGATATTCGAATCCTTCCAGATCTGGACTTTCTTGCCAAGATAATGCGGACCATGGCAAATCATCTAGGAATGATGCCAAAAGGGTTAGTCCTACACCAGAACAGCTTGACCATCTCAGTGCCAAAGGGATTGGTCTTACATCGGAGCAGCTCCAGCGATTCATCGCCACAGGAACTGGCCTTACACCACAACAGCTTGCACATCTCGCTGAACCAGTCCTTCCCCCGGGGCCACAACGCATGCCTGTTGGTCCAGCACCACGCAAAGCCCTCCGCGAATCAAGATCTACATTTTTCGGAGGTGGTGCTATGACAATCGCACGGGCAACAAGCCCATTCAGACTTGCAATGGCCGAGGAAAATCTGCGCCAGGAGCCTCTCACCCCAAATCCTTTACTTCAAAGACCCAAGATCGTCGCCGACAATGCGAGCGATGATAGATCTGGGATTGTCTACAGCGAAAGCGTGTATTCACGATCAACCGGAGGTCGATCGTTTGCACCGGCTGCTAGCACTCTCTCTTTGCTGCCAGATGGCCAATCCGTTCCCGAAATGCCACTCAAAAGTTCAGGCAATGGCGACGCTGTTATTATCGAGAGAGCGGTTTACCGTCCAACTATGTGGAACGAGAGCGGTCATCGAGCTACGGAGTCCAGGGGCCCTGTTGAATGGAAGAAATGGATGTCCTGTGAGGTGTCCAAACTCGAGAGCGCCGCGGATCATGCTGCCAACAAGGGCACTTTCATCAGATATGTGCTACCTTCAATGCCTAAGTCTTTTAACGGTCATATTCGAGAGAGTGCTCAGATCAACGATGACGATACCGACATTGCACAACAGCAATCCACCGGCGTCAAACAGCCATTGGGGCTTGTTCAGCAGAATCAGAACATCCAGAACCCACCGCTTTTGAAGCCAATTCTGAAGAATCGATCAGCTGTCTCACTTCTCGAGAACATTGAACCAGCAGATACCGGCAGACCACCAATTGCTCCTCCACCGCCTCCGATCCCTGTTCGCTCTCCTATACGCACAGTACAATCCAGGGCTTCTCTGCGCTCCATCGGGACACCCAACTCGGCTCGCACAAATAGCGCTCCCAATTCAGCATACAAGACCTCTAGCATGAGCGGAAAAAACTTGTTGCACAAAAGAAACGCATCAAGCACCACACTTCGCAGTACTAAGAGTGTTGAAACACCCGCAAAATTGGTGAAGAAGCATGGACGCCCCTTGACCTCGGCGACAAACACACCAAGCTCGACTGGCGGAATCGCCAAAGCAGTCGAGAAACAGTTCGGTACAGCGTCAACTAGATCACGCATCCAGGGATATCAGAATGAGAATGAGAAGATGGCAGACAGTAATGATGAGATTTACGGTCCGGATGGAGCAGGCCTCATGGGTCCAGGCAGGGGAGAGTTAGCGGATAAAGATGCACAGACTATGGGCAGCCTGCGTTTGGTCGAGCAGTTCCTCAACAGTCGACGCAAACGGCTTGCCAGCGGTAGTGAGGATGGTACCTCGGTTTTTATTTGAGACGTCGAGTGTTATGATCGAATTCCCTTGCAAATTTTTCGTTGGCGAGGATTTTGGGTGTATAAGTTATTGCATACGGCGCATTGGATTAGCTTGCTGGACACAGAGATCCAGCTATTACTTGGAGCACTCATTGGCAGGCGGCGCATTGGATCAACTTGCTGGAGATATAAATCCGGCTTTTATTTGAGTTTTGTGTTTTGATTGATACCCATTGTTGACAAGTCGTTGGCGAGGCTTTGGGGTACATACATTTTGGCAGGCGGCGCATTGGATTAGCTTGCTGGACACAGAGATCCAGCTTGTTATTGAGGGTTTGGGCGTTATTGTCGATACCCATTTCTGTTTTCTTTTGGTTGGGGAGTACATTAATATTACCGGCATTTCAGCCCAGATTTTGGGAAGCTGGAGTTTATGGATACTTTTGCTTTTCTTTTCGGTGTCATGAGTTGGGCTTTCATAAGGAAGAGCCAATGGGATTGCTGCACTGTCAGGGTCTATGGATACTTGTTTTATTTTTCTTGTCGGTTTTCACATGGTACATTGGTTTGGGTTTGGGATATGTACGATTACGAATGCCATCATTTGGTTGGTGTTCTGGGCGGATCACTGGAGTATGGGTATTCTATCTGGGCATTGGATGCACGGAAAGAAGAGCAGAAACGGGATTTTGCTTGTATTGTACTATTGTAAGAGACAGGATTACGCATTACTTGAGGTGTTTCAGACGCTGCTTTACGAATACACATCATTGAAAACGCAACAAGTCTCCCCTTTGTGATTACAATACGTGAGTAGGGAGTTCTGGGAACTCCTGGTTGGGAGTTCGCCGGCTGGTTGGTCTGGGAAAGAAAAACGTCTTCTCGATTACGACTACCCCACCCACAGCTGCTCTCTCGAAGTTTGTCTTGATTTTCATAGCAGGCAACCTGGTAGCATGGACTTCGCCTTCTGTTTGAAGCAGAGGGTTTACAGTGAGTATCTTTGCCTTCATAGATTGGATATGGAGAGCATGCGGCTGTTTGCAACCCCGGATTGAGGGTTTGGGCTATATGAATGGAGTGAGGGAGAGCTGTGAAGTGGCGGGGGAGTTGGAAGGGTGTTGTGGTGGGAGACTCGGTGGGGTGGAAGTGGCATGGAGGTGGTACTTCTTCCTTGTCAGGTCTGGGAAAGTGGCTGCGTTATGAGTGAATGACTTGATGGAAGAAGATAAGAGCGCCGGTATTGACAGGTATTAGTCCTCCTCGTATTTTTCTTCAGGGCCGACCCTTACATGGGATGCACATACCTTGATAACTGTGCACCATAGATCGATTTTTGCCCTCGCTTACAGCGCACCACCTGCTATGATTTCAGTGAGCGCTCGCTAGAACCTCAGGCCTGAAAGGCCTGAAGCTCGCTATATTTCCGGGGACCTTCGCCAAAGTTGTATATATGCTTACAGCTTGTGCAATTATTGATCTTGGGCTTGAAGCTGCTCCTTGATATTTCATACCTTTACATATCTTCTCCAAAGATCAGCTTTTGCCCCGGCCCTGGCTTTCCTGAACCTCGATGTTGGGGTTCCTCGTCAATGACCACCTCATCTAAACCAAGTTTCTTGTCCAGCGTCATGGACACCCCAGCTGATGTGAACAATGTCTTCAGAACGAATCCCTGGGTAGCCGAAGAGAGCTTTCTCCGCTTTAATATGTCTAAAATATCCGTACACATAGGTTGCCCGGGTCCATAATCCAGGTAGTCGATCCCGTCGATCACACAGAGCAGAACGCCAGGAGATAGGTCAAAGAGGGCTTCGAGTAACGCTAACACGTCTTTCCAATTTTCCAATGGCTTCTCCAGCAACAGAAACCGAGCTTTCCCGAAATCAACACTTGTATCGAAGTCTGTCTCCAGCAGCAAGATGAGTTGGCGTATCAATGAGAAGGCCAGAGAAACTGCACCACACTGCTCTGCCGTGAACCCAGGTATCATATCATTACTTCTCACTGGCTCGCAGAAATGAAACAGTATTGGGGTCTTCGAGGCTGTTGCTGCATTGACCAAAGAGCCTGCCAGCGCGGAAAGTTCATTCGGATAATGTGATACAGGTGTCCCACGTATCCACAGCGTTGTCGACACTCTGGATTCCAGCCACTCCCGCAGCTTCATGGCAACCGGAGCGGATGCAAAGGGGGATGGGTGTAAAATGTTCAGGAGATCGACCGAGTTGCCAAGTATGAAACTCTCCAAGCCTTTCGAGTTGTCCCAGACTTCCGAGCGCTTGTAGTTTCGTCCATTCGGACTTGCAGCTTCAGAGACTTGCTGGATAAAGAGTACTTGGTTTTCCGAGGAAGTGCTTGTCGCTGAGGAAGTTTGCTGAGGTTGAAGTCTTCTTTCCTGCGATCTCTCCCATTCATCGGATCTGTAAATGTCCTCGAGCATGTACTTTGCCCGCAGACCGGATTCGCGTTCTAGTATCTTCATGACTCTTCCCCCAAATTCTTCTAATACTCTTTGTTGAAAAAGCGCTATTTCACTTTAGTTTATAGTTTCTATTCATGTGGTAAAATAAATCTCACGTTCTTTCAACTGTTGCATTTCGAATTTCCACTCCGCCATTTCTTGTTCAAACCGTCGTCTGCGCTGCTGCTCCAAGTCTTCCGTACTAGCCAGTCTTGTTTGTAAAACTTGCATCCCTCCAATCATGGCTTCCTGGTGGATGCTACTTGCTACATCTTTGATGCACTGCATTCGGTCTTCGAAACATTTGTAAAAATCTTCGTTGAAGGACTTCAGAGCCCTCGCTGTTAATGTTAGCATGAACTTTGATGGAAGATAGAGGGACACTTGCTTTTGCTTTTTGCCGTAAACCATTTGATGCAGTCCTTCAAATATAAGAAAATTTCCTTGTATAGTCTTGCCAGACCCCTTTTGGTGTATTGATTTGTAATCATGTCGGCTTCTCTCTTTGAAAAATCTGCGAGCTCTGTGATTTCATCCAGGGCACGCGATAGACCTTCCGAAATTTGAATGTAATTAACAGAAACCTGTTTCAATTAGAAATCATATTTCCAAATATTTGACATGTGTCAAACCTTCACAAGAGTACGTATACTTCCACAGAAGATCTCCGTATATTCGTTTGAGCTCGGGAATATATCAAACACAGTTCTGTGCTGGTGGGCATTCCGACAGAACTTGTTATAATAGTCCTTTGGCTTTCCTCCGCCGAATCTTTTTCTCTCATTCATCTCCTTTTGAGCATTTTGGGCTTCCCGGATAACTGATTCGAATGTTTCGGGAACAGGTCCCAGGGTGCTTCCGTGTTTGTTATCACTTTTCAAGTCCGCTTCGAGCAATTTCCATGCTTCGGCTAGAGCCTCGCGTTCAAGTTTCAGGAGCTGGCTGGAAATATTTGAGTATAAGATCTCTCAGCTCGATGTACATCGTAGCACTTACAAAGCTTCTTGATCTTGGTCATAGGGTAATAGCTCATGTTGCTCAGTCCTGATCATAGCTGTTTCAACAATGGTCGTAGGGCTTTCTAGGGCCCTGGCATATTGTGAGACTTCCACTCTAGCCTCGGTCATATTTTGTTCGATATGGAAATGATAGTATGATCTTTTTCGTACAGACGGCTGGTATCGAAAACAATTTCTCGTTGACTGTAGGGGGAGAATTAGATTTGTCCCTTTTGATAGGAAACCAGTTTGGAGCCTCATCAGGGAAGTAGCCTAGGCCTTGGGGGCGCAACGTCCTAGTTCGCTCGCTGAATTTGGCCCCCATATTGAGGGGTAATCTGATGTCGGTCATCTAAACTTGATTGGTGAGGTTTTCCCGGGCCCTGAACAAAAGGAGCTGGCTGCCAAGCCTGCTGCCGATATACTGGCCAATGTTATCCCTGCGAAATAAATTCAGTGGGAACACAAAAGCCTCACTTTTCCTCTTTAGGAACCGTTCTGCATGAAGCACACCGCGCTGATGATGGCTGCTTTGCGCGTTAAATATGCGGCTCAGTCCAGATGACTGAGCGCATTTTACACTTCGATCTTCGATTTCTCGCAGCCTAAATACTATACCACGATATTCAGACCGTAAGTCTCTGCCATAGCGGTCTTGAGCAATACTCTTTGGCGTAAAGAGATTACGTCGCACTCTGGGATCTCGCAACTATGGATAGCGCGACAAACTTCAAAGAGCCTCCACCGGCTATGAGCCCTCCTCTAATCCGACCTTCAGCACGATCTCAGGTCCAGGCGCCAGAGGGAACCGGCCATGATTCTCGTCCACAGTCCCGGAGATTGGAGTATAGAAGTAGATCTGTGAAGAATCGACGTGAAATTGATGTTGTGATACCTCCATTAGAGACCCCACATGATTTTCGGCCAGAAAGAGTTATCACCGATGACAAATCTGCAGAAGCAGACCCAAGGCCAACGCCGAGTACCAATGCTGGACAGACTACCGTACAAGAAGTTCACAAGATTATTCTTTCAGGGGTAAGCTTTGTTCATAGTTGGATCATACTTTCTAATGAGCAGCTCTGCAGATCAGTACAGTGGAGTTTATCCACACAAAAGATTCGCAAATTCCACCGGATCCTCAGCCAGTCCCAATCAAGGATGCTAGCGGCGGCGTGAAAGACAATCAAAACTCTGCCGAGAAGACATCCCCAAAATGTCTCTACCGGGTTGAATACCGGGACGAAGACGATGTTTTAGTGGGTGAAAAAGAAGGTGACATCCCGGCTGAAGTCAAAATCCCCGACAGAAATGAGGCCGTTATGGACGTTGTTACGACATTTTCGGTCAAAAGAAAATACCAGTCGGAAAAATCAGAGTTTGACCCAGCGTTAGCCAAAGCAACGAATTTAGGAACGGAGGTTAGAATCAATTCAACGCTTCTAGCCAATGCTTTGCGTGCGGTGGTCACTTACTACCCTGGCCAAAGTCTCCTGGAGGAACCCCTAGTATTCGAATCCCCATACCAGCTCTTATTTCATTACAGAAGGGATCTCGAAAATTACAAGGACAACCATCCTGACAAGCACGACCTAGAGTACCGCCAAGAGTGCAACCAACACATCGACATTCTTCTTGATTTTCTCCACCATTGTCTGGATGGGGATGTTGACAAAGAAGAGGCAAGGAACCAGCAAAGCCCCCCAATGTGCACATTCGAGTATCTCTGGACAATTTTGCGACCTGGAGTAGATATTTACACCAGAGATTGTATAGTGCCGTTAAATAGTCCGCGTTCTGTCTACGTCGTTAGCTCAATTGAGGGTGGTCCTACTAATTCTTCCGAGATCCTACCGTATAAAATTCGGATATGGAATATTCAGTCTGACGGAGAGACTCTGCGAAGATGTTCTAGTAGTGTAGACATACTACCCTTCGATGGCGAAAAAGAGATCAGATCTCTGGAGGCACTACCCTTGGATTTCTTGGAGGAGGTGGAGAGAAAAGCGCTCGAGGATCGCTTAATCGCCAGGGGAAAGCGATATTACGATTATACATCAATCTCTCACAAACACTTCCATGGCTATACTATGCATACTCCTCGGAGATTAGTAAGTGAATTGGGTAGGGCATGGCTATTTTGCGCTGATTTCTGAACAGTATGACGTTGCCGTGATGTTAGACACCGCGGAATACTTCTTAGACTCTCAATACAGAGTAAGCTATATGACTTTCATTGACGAGGGTCATGATAAGAGTATTGGTGTCTGGGGCTGCGGCTGCAGTGCATGTCGGAAAACAAAAAATACGGAAGGAAAAGTTCGCTTTTCTGCATATGACAGAATTCCACTCAAGAAGTCAGCCACGAAAGAACTCTCAGATCATCAGTGTTTGGTATGCCCGCCAAAGATATTTGTAAGTCTTGCAATGTGTGTGGTCGATCATAGTTGCTTCTGCTAACGCCAACAGGGATATGCGCTCAAGCAAAGGGCGTGGCGTAATTATACTCCTTCTCTAGCAAGACTTGAACTAACAAAGATCTCAAATAGAAACCTTGGACATGGATGCCATTGAAGACATGAAATTCGACAAAGATGCCATTAACGACCTGATTCTCGATCCAGAAGAAAACAAAGGACTTCTCAAAGCTCTGGCCTCACGATATACTCAAAAACCAGCTGACGATGATCTTCTGCCTGCCACTATAGTTGACGGCGTTACGGTGGTCCGAAAAAGAGCGGAAACATGGACTGTTGACTCAGTGGAAGGTAAAGGAGAAGGACAAATAATTCTACTCCACGGACCACCTGGCGTGGGGAAAACCTGCACTGCTGGTACGCTTTTGATGCTTACACTTCCCCAACCAATAATTACACAACATCTAACCCCGAAATTATAGAAACTGTTGCTGAGTTCACTGAACGACCTTTGTTGTCTCTCACTTGCAGCGACATAGGAACACGAGCCGAGGAGGTTGAACTGAACTTGAGATTATGGATGAAAAAGGCACGGCGGTGGGGTGCTATTCTCCTCATCGATGAAGCGGATGTCTATCTGGAAGAACGTAGCACACAAGCTTTCGAAAGGAACAGCCTAGTATCGGGTAGAAGCCACTGTGTTCTCCTTGAGATTCAATACTGACAGGAGCACTTGCAGTTTTCTTGAGAAATTTGGAATATTATCAAGGAATTCTCTTTCTCACCACGAACCGAGTCGGTGTCTTTGACGAGGCATTCACCAGCCGGATCCATATAACAATGTGGTACCCAGGATTTGATGACGCTCGGCGTGTCAAAGTCTGGAAAGCAATGATTGCAAAGCTGGCGAGAGAGAGAAAGGATATCAAAATTCCGTACGATTTGAATAAGTACATTGAGAAAGACGAAGATTTAAGAAAAGTGGAGTGGAACGGTCGAGAGATTCGCAATGGTGCGTACCTGCAAGCCTAACAAATTACTGTAAAGCTAATGAACTCTGCAGCCTTTCAGACCACAGTAGCTCTGGCAGAATTTCAAGCGTCAGAGGAGAAGTCGACCGAAATTGAACTCAAGATTGACTACCTCGATCAAGTTGTGAAGATGTCGAAACGATTTAAAGCTTACCTGGATACAATGCCCGATGGGAACGTGGCGAAAAAGGCATGGAGATATGGAAAACGTAATGACCAGTTTGATAGCACCTGATAATCACTTAGTGGGGAAGCTTCAGTCGTTCATCTTTCGCTACGCATTCCATGTACCAAGTTTTCTGAGCAACGATAGCAGTTCTTTAGCCGGAAATTAGGACTCGTCAATCGACAAGAAATTCGGCTAGTGCAAACTGAATACTGCCATAGCCAGTATCAACGATTGATCCAGCAAAAGTTCGCATTCCAAGATATTTCAATATACATAATCAAACGCCACTGCATTGGGATTACCATCAACACCACAATTACTGAGACAGCCAAAAGTTAAACCACTCTGTGATCCCCCTATAGCTCTGCTCTTTCACAAACTTCTCATAGGGCTCATCCAGATTACACCGCACAGCAAAGCCATGACTTACTCCCTGAAACAGCTGTAATTGATACCTCTTACCTCCTTCTTGCAGGATATCCTGGGCCTTCCGCCGTTTCTCGGCTGGGAAAGCATGGTCATTTTCCGCGCAGGAAAGTAGCAACGGCTTTTCGAGTTTTTGGAACTGCTCCTCGGTCAAAGCACCGGGATGGGCGAAGGCCCCTGCTGACAAGAAAGATCCAGGACCGAGCGAGTTCAACACGTAAGGAGCGCCAAAACAGTAGCCTACGCAGCAATATTTTGTAGACTCACTACCATAGGTTGAAGCAATGCTCTCCGTCCATTTTGGCACTGTAGCTAGCGCGAAAGAGGCGTGTTTAGAGCGCCATGCTGCGTGGTCGAAACTTGGATCCGTGGTTGTATCATCTTTGTCCTTCCGATGTTTCCAGATCGGATCCTGTTTCTCAGTCAGAGTTCATTATCACCCAATAAAGAGGGGAATTACATCTCTGAAATAATCAATTCCGAAAACAGTGTACCCCGCATCAGCAAACGCATCCATTAAGAGCATAGCGTTGTTGTAAAACCCGTGCACGTCGGGATAGTAAAATAGGACATTGCCGTTGCCTTTCCCTGGGTGCGGGCTACTGATGTAGGTTGGTGCTTCTTCAATTGTCTCTAATTTGCCGCGCGGTTCGCCGGTGTGGAGGGATCCGGTCAGGCAGTGGTCGCCGGGAGGGAGGGACAGGATTGAGGGTGCTGGAGCAGACATTCTGGTTTGATGAAGGGACAATGTTAAGAACAATTAGGTCGATGGGTTGAAATGATTACGCTGAACAGAAATTGCGACCAGAAAAAGAAAAAGTGATCTAAGACCCTGATGAGTTTAAAGGGGGGGGAAGTGGGGTACGGGTGAAGGGCAAGCCGAGGATTCGCCGATTTGATGCATACCTATCACTGGAAGAACATGACATCGTTCATTCTGTTTAGAGATGCCTGGGAGCCGAGGTATATTTGGACAGTTACGAAACTGAACATAACTCAGTTGCAGACCCTTTATAACTCGCTCAAAACAAAACTCCCTAGAATATTACCCCTCGACCTCTGTTGGATCCTCCAAATCCGTGCTAACGAGATCATTTTCTACCGTTCTAGGGCTGTTCTCCTCTTCTGGAGACTCGTGAGTCACCTCTTCCAGTCCCAAAATCGTCTGCCCATTAACATCCGTGACGGAAGATTTGGTTTCTTCGCCATGGAGCTTTGTTCCGCCCTCTGTGTCACATGCCGCATCATCTTTCGTCGGTTGGCGCAGTTGTTCCAGATCCAATGGCACTCCTTTTTGCGGTTCCATGGTAGGAGAAGCACAAACCCTAAATGAAGGGTTCTCATTATCACCCCTCTGCCCCTTCGGGTTCAGCATAACGCTCTTTTCTGAAAGTTTGAGCTCTCCAATCCTTGAAGAGCCGGGGTCGTTTTGTTGAGCTTTCGCATCGTCGGCATCGTTCTCGTCTTCTCCGCTTCTATTGGCAGCGGAAGCCGCAATCTCTGCTAATCGCGCAGCATTCACAGCTTCCGAAGGATCTTCCTGCTGCACGATACGCAGAACGCAGTCGTCGAGATGTTCGTAAAAGTCCTGCGCATTACTAAATATCCTTGAGCAAGTCGAACATTTCCCTGAGGCATCTGGAGCATATCCCGAAAGCCTTTTGGCGCTATTGATATTTCCTGACGTCTTCTTGCGACTATTCGGAGGTGTCTGTTCGACACCATGAACGCCTGTCAGATGGCGTTTGAAGATATCTGCGCGATTAAATGACTTCTCGACTGAAGATGGGCAAAAAGGACAGACCACGGTTCCTTTGTAATGCGTTAATGTATGCCGGTTCTTGTCGTATTTCCGAGCAAATCCTTTGATATGATAGTCGCATGTTTGAATAGGACATTTTTCGGGCCGATCGTTTTGGTGTGTGAGCATGTGAGCTTTCAGATCTTTGAAAACCTTCCCGCATTCCGGATATGTGCAACGGCCTTTCTCCCGGTATGCATCCTCAATGACATCAATATTGCTGCAAGATTGATGCGATGCTAACGACGGGCGGCGGGGTGGGGGATATGGGTAAAGAGGCGGGGGGAGGATGGAAGGAACTAGAAAATGCATTAGAATTTGATGTGAAATTGAACTCACCGAACAAGAGATAGAGTTATCTAGATTTCAAACTTACCAAAAAAAGCATCCTGTTTCCAAGCACTATGCCCAAAGTCAAACTCCTTCATACCTGAGGGGGAGAAACTGGATTCGATGCCAGGCTGACTACCTTGCTTGATTGGGCGTGGACTCCGGGACATTTGCGACAACGCAGGAGAGCAAGGATATGCCAGTGGTTGGTAGGCGTCATTCGATGGAGCCACCGAAGCTGGTCGACCGGTATATTGAGGATGTAGGATACATGGATCTGATAGCGACGCGAAATTATCCCATGAAACAATGTTAGGATCTAGTCCCAGACCCTGGGGAGCCCACTCTGGAAGGGGGAAATTATGCCCGTGACTTGAGTGCTGCGGCCCTGATGAGAAAGATGGTACTGCCGGGATACTCGAACCAGTATGGAAATCCAAAGAGCGAGAATCGCGATTCCATATGTCATACTGACATGTTTTCAATCGGCTACTCTCATTATGCTCATAGATCTGACTGTTTTTGTCCTGTTGGGAGCCTGGACTGCCCTGGTACGGGGTTTCTGGAATACGACCACCAGATTTTCCACTCCCGCTCACATCATAACCATGGTTGTTGCTCGATCGGAAGCCTGAGTTACCGTGACTCGAGTTGTCTGGGCTGCCGCCACCAGATCCCCCATTCTCATGCTCATCGTGACCATTGTTATCGTTTTCAGCGGTGGACTCGCGCTTAGATCTCTGACTATCCCGGTAGTGAATGCCGACTTGTAGATGATGTTCGGCTCCGCATTTTTCTTTCCAGAGGGTGACGCCTAGGTCCACTGGAGGATTAATTTCTTCCGATGCTCTTCTGAAATGGTCTTTGATATGCTCTAAACTTTCATCTCGGCTTTTCAAATGCTTGTCACAAAACCCACAAATTTTATGGAAAAAGTTCGTCACTTTGAACTTGCAAGTTTTCTTCAATTCTACAACCTCTGCATCGGAGCAATTGTGCTCGCCTTTCAGATGCGTGGCGAAGTTGTCGTCCCGGTAAGCTGGCCTGTAATGCGGACTCGATGAACAAGAATCCCCGGTTTGTCGATTGATTTTGGGACATTCCCAGACGTGTTTAGGAAAATGTTTTCGGTTGATATGTTCAGCCCAGCGTTCTAAAGGAAAGATACTTCGGCAATCGGGACAAGGGTACTTCACCGAGATCTTCTTACGTTTTGCACTTGGCGAGGGCGAAGCATTCTCAATTTTCACATGCGTCTTGGCGGGTCTTCCACGTTTCGCTTTCAGCGGGGTGGGGGCATTCTGATCTGCAGAAGCTGAAAATGGTGCTAGTGTATCTTGCAATTTGGGAAATACCTCACGAGATGTCCCATCGTAGGGGGACGAAGCAGAACTGACTTCGACGGAGCTTCTTACGCTGATGGGAGACGGCGGAAGTTGGCATGTCGACTTTTGAGACTGATGAAGGTTGTCCGCCACCAGTTTTGCCCTTCTCGACTTCTCATCTTTGAACCATGAAAGAACTTCTTCCATCAACAGGCCAACCTTTCGAGCAATGTCGAACATGTCTTCGGCTGTTATTGAAGCCGGATCCGTGTAGGAATTATAAACTCCATCCAGGAACCGATGCCGATCCCGAAATGACATAGGCGGATCACATGTCGTATTTAAAATACCATAACAGGAAAGCTGAGAATCTGGATAAGTCAGTGTGATGTTTATTCACGATTCGTCGGGCGGTTGATACCCTGAGAGGATGTTGATGTTGATCCAAGTTGGATCTGCGGGGCTTCTGTGGTAGAATTCCACGCCTGTTGCGCGTCTAAAATTACGGCTGTCAGTTCTTGGCTTCAGGCATTAGAGCTGAGATTCATACCACAAGTTGTGTTGCCGAATTCGGCCATTCCCAGAAAATTCCCAGGCCCAAATAGCGCATTTTCTGAGAAGTCCTGGACCTGGACCTGGCAATCCGGCGGCTGGCGCTCAATCATTTCCTATGGTCAATCGGGACGTGTCGTAAAATTGCGGCTGAAGCAAAAGATAGCATTCAGCAAGTGACAGTAGTGGGCCAAATTGGATCGATGCATTTTCAGCTGGGAGTCAGGCTCCTATTTGAATACTTGTTGGTGGTGGCGGCGGAGCAAAAAAGGCGACCAAAAGGCGATCAGAAAAGGCGATTTACAAAAAGGCGAACCATCATGTGACCAGACGAATTTGGCCAAATTGTCGGTTCAAATCCTTACTCCTAGTAAGGATTTTGTTTTTAGTAAATCTCCAGTGGATTGTATCAGAGTATGTATCAGAGTGATTTGAAATTTAATTTCACCACCCAATGTATATTTTCTCACGTGCTGTATCACCAGCCCTCCTTTTCGCCTTTTCGCCTTTTCGCTTAAAACAAGCAGCTCCTTCCGAAAACCCTTTCCAGTTCCCCCTTTTACTCTTCCGGGGTATTCGCACTTTCCTCCCATTCTTGCCTGCTTCAATCAAAATCTTCCCTCCCTACAGCAGCCCCGACCATGTCTCCACGAGTCCGCTCCCTGAGTCCAGCTTCGGACATTGTCATAGAAGTTCCAATGCCCTCAGTGCGTCATCAACCATTTCTTGTCGACACTGAGTACAAATTCTGTTCCAAATGAACCTTGTAATCTTCGGATTCCGATAGCACTGCCTGGCATCATGTGCACGTTTGCAGCTTGTGGGGTACGTCGTGATGTGCCCGCAACGTGAATGTTTGACCTGGGTGATTTTACACATTCTTGATTCGAGGCTTGGATGAATGTTTTTTTAAGGGACGATTGGTAGTGGTAGAAGAGATATGCTTGTGCAAAGTTCGGGGGGTGAAATGTAAATCCCTTGCGATGTGTTGATTTATAGCGATATAATGACCTATGCGCCGGGATAAAGGAGGAATGTTTTCATTATAGGCGAGTGTGATATTATTGGAAGGCAGGGCCCGGAAAGAGAATCAAATAAAAGGAGACTTGGAGAGTTATGAAAGAGATTACGCTGATAGAAATTTTGAAAAGGCGAGTAAAAAAAAGGGGGAAAGAATAGCTAGGCGAACAGAAAAAGGCGAACTTGATCGCCGGCTTCTCTTTCTTATACAATTTCAACTGGCATGATTCTTATTTTATCTTGATCCAACCACTATTATTCTTACCTCGGTCGTGTTTCGTCATTCAATATTAGATTTCAACTTGAATTAGTTGGACTCGGGCCAACACATGCTCACTGTCGCATCATCCCCATCAACAGCAAGAACAACGCTCGCCCCAAAGTCCAAGGGATTCCCCTCGTACACAACAAAGTCCTTACTTTTCTCCAGCCTCAATATATCTTCAATATTCGTCGACACCAAGTCAAGAGCCTGCTTCTGCGACAACCCCGCGTACTTGGCTGCCCAGCCTGCCTCCAAAGGAAGGTTATGAATGTGCGAATCGCCTGTTTCCTTGTTAGCGTGAGCTTTGTATATAGGCGAAGTAATCATACCTTCAATTGCAAGGCCAAATTTCACACCCGCGGCTGAGAGAATGGCTGCTGGTGATTTGGTGAGGGGTGGGCCTGTGGGGGCGTTGCGCTTTTCGAAAGTGTCAAATTCGCCACGGTTCGCGGTAAGAATTAGGGGAATTTTGGAAGCTGCTAGTTCATCGGCGACCTGAACGTGAGGTTAGAGTGGTAATGCTGAGAAACAGAGGAGCTAGTAATCTCGAAACGAAGACTTACAAGTGAAGCGCCACTGCCACCAAAGAGAACTAAACTTATGTTCGGGAAATCTTGCTTTATTTTGATTAGTTGCAAAATGTCATACTGCTAAACGTTAGTTGGCATTGAGAAGGAAAATTGGGTCATAGCTACCTCATTCTCAACTTTGACAACTAATGGTATGGTCCCATTTGCAACACTCCCGTAAATATTATCCTTATCCGTATTCTCTGAAATTATCGACCGCAACTTTTGAATCCCAGTCGAAACTGTTGAGACTGACTCGGTGGCTAGAAAAATGTAATATTAGCGCTGTGATCGCAATTCCCAAGAATATTACATACCTTTCGACACTGTTCCTATCGCGAAATGCATAGCCACATCATCTTGAAAGATACCTCCATTCAAAATACTTTTCTTTCCACTGGTTTTAATTCCAACACTCACGCCATCCACAAAACCATAAGCCATCGGAGCGGTAATCGCTCGTGTCGCACCTCCAATTCTAGCGCGTGGAAATGCTTTGCCTTCAAGATGAATCCCGTACTTGGCGTAAACGACAGCTTTGGGATCTATGCTTGAGGCTTTCTGACCGACAAGTCCATCGCCGGCGTCAGCTTCTCCAGATATTTCGGTGAGTCCAAGGCTTTCAGTCACGGCTGTGAGTCCGTGAGAAACGTGTCCGTTCTCGAGGTTGATGACTGTGCCTCCGACACTATGAGTTGAGCAGAGGTGTTCGGAGTCGAAGCAGAGTATCTTGCCGTTCTGGACTATCAACGTGTGATTGCCTCCGCTCATGGTAAATGCATCGAGGTAAGAAGCTGCGATTCCTTTAATGACAAGCTTTGCGCCTTCTTTCTCTATTTCTTGGCAAATGTGTTCTTTGGCATCGGGCGACAATACCTTTCGCACCGAGGGGGGATTTGAAGTATATTCGCTCGCGAACAGAGACACTGCCGAAAAGCTATCTGAAACTTTCTTGGGATCTAATGTTGGCCTACCGTCAACGTAAACTTGCAACGCGGTAGCACCGAGAGAAAGAGGATGCGAATCCCAAACCACGAAGTCGGCGTCATATCCCGGCCTGACATACCCCACACGGTGATCAATCTCCAACGATCGTGCGGGCACACTGGTAACAGATTGAAGGGCCAAGTCTTCGGAAAGGTGGAAAGAGTGCGCAGTTGCTGCTTGAAAACTGCAATAAAAGTTAGAGGAGAATATGTAGGTTGAGGGTAGTTATTCACAGCAGATATTTGGCATTGGTTTCTCCAGAAGAATGATCCTAAGACGCCTCAGTAAATCTACGCCTGGAGCCATTCCGCGGTACCTACCGATTTGTAGGCCAAGGGCACGCCGTGCTCGGCAAGGATCTTGCCAGCCCAAAGATTCGACTCGTAGCCTTCCTTCTTGAAGAAACCAAATTCGGAAAATGTGGCAATCGTGATATTCCTGCTCGGATAGTAAGTTTCACCCTCTCTTCCACAGATTGCGCTCAGTTCAATATGGCAGTACTTACTCCCCACTTGATTTGATCAATTCTGGCACCTCCCAAGCATCCAGTGCGTGGTGAAAGGCCTGAATTCGGAATCCAAATTCCTTACTATGCTTAACCATATCTTCAAAATCTTCGGATTCGTAGCAGTGAATGTTGACTCCGATCTTCCCTCGCAGCATCGCGATCGTCGAGTCGAACTCCAAAAATTCAGTAGCGCTTTCCTCATTCGTAGAAGATGACATAAAGCTAGAAATGGCAGCAGCATCTCCTCTTTCCTTCATAGCGGCGGCTTCAAGACACCATGCATCTTGCTTCTCCCTCAACTCTTTCGCTCTTTCCAACTGCTTCCTGAAGATCCACGCATTGCCCATTCTGGTATGTCCATAGACCCGTTTCGGATTCTCACCACAAGCGATCTTCATATATCTCCGTCTCTTCTCTTTCGAAACTCCATGCTCAAGCAATATCTCCTCTACGACCAATTCTTCATTTGCTCCCGATTTTAGCACATTCTTGACCAGAGTTCCTTCCCCGCCCATAATATTCGCAGAACCTGGGAGAATAAGGGAAGTCGTCACCCCTCCCGACGCAATGAGCGTCACCGCATCGTCGTACGCCTTGATCCCATCGACGATCCTGAGCTGAGGAGTGAGCGGCCCGGTCGAAGGGTGCACCTCATTCACGTCAGTTGTTGCTCTCAATTCCGGCCAGACTATAGCAAGATGATGGGAATGCATATCGACCAAGCCTGGAGTGACGTGCTTGCCATTCAACTCAAGAACCGTTACTCCCTCAGGAGGAGACAATTTTCCGGATTCTGAGATAGATTCAACGATACCCTTTTTGAACAAGATATCGACTAGGTGGTCGAGAAACTTTTCTCCGTCAAAAAGAGTTGCATTTCGGAGCAGGATGGTCTCATTTTGTCCCGACTTTGTATTCCACCGGGGATTTGTTCGTGATCCAGCCTGAGTTGCGGGGTAGCGAAGTGGCGGCGATTGATACTCAGCACATTTTTGGAGCTGGGCATCTAAACGATCGAGGTGAAATTGTGATAGCTTGATCTCACTCGGTAATTCGCGATATACATATCCTGGGAGTATAAGAAATTGAAGTCCTAAGACAAATACAGCAAGGGCAATGACTGAAAGTGGGACTTTTGCTCGGTACCGTCGCCGTCGTGATTCTTGGGTAGAATTGAGATTATGATAATCACATGGCGTCTTTGGACTGGATTGACCAATTTCCATCGTGATCTCGATATTAATCAAAATACTGATGTTTTGTGAAGAATTGAAGTCTGGCTACGAAGAGAAGTCGAATCGATATGCCATATCGCGTAATAAACACTATGCCTATTTCGGAAGGTGGGGGAAATAGGGGGTGAATCCACCGCTACATCAAACTGATCTGTATGGCTCCAAAATCTCTAAACATTGTTCCAGAACTTCAATCTTACCCTTCAAATCATCCTTCTGCTTCTCCAGGCCCTTGTTCTCTTCCACCAAAAGCTTAAAAGACCTCTCGTCATAATCTCTCCGATCAGGCGCAACATCAGAGATATCGACCAAGAAATGGCGTTCTATGACCTGCGTAAGGATGTTCGCGATATAGCAGTCTCTCATAATCTGTACGAAGTCAGCTGAGATCCGAAATCAGTCTTGAAGTCAGGGAACGAACCTTGTAATGGATCCACGCAGCTCGTAAGAAGTCCTCAGCAACCTCAGTGGCCTGATCTTCTTGTGTATGTCGACTCTGATGCTCAGCAAGCGTATTCGGATTCAGCTCCCCAGGCTCCATATCTTTGACAAAAGCTCCCACAGCCCTCGCCTTATTCCTCTGGTTCTTCTGCTGACGATACTCGGCCATGAACCTCGGGTTGAAATTGAGCTGGAAACGCTTGCGGTCCTTCTCGATCTTTTCGAGCTCGCGTTCCGCTTCTTCCTTCCGCAGTTCCAACTTCTTGTCCGCTTGTTGAAACATCCTTGAAGCCACCGTCTCCCAATTCGTGAATGCCGGCTTTGCATCTTTGACGTCTTCGGGTTGAAATGCCAAAAGGGTGGCGTGCTCGAAGTAATTCTTGCAGTGTTCATAGATCTTAGCTATGTGCTCCCTGGCAATTAGGCCCCATTCGTTGGATTGTTTCCAGAAGAAATCATTAATATGGCGTGGATCCCAGGTAAGGGGCATCTCCATGCCACGCTTCTGCTTGAGATGGTTCTTAGCGTATTCAATTTCCGCCTCTCGGGACATGATCTCTGGCCGGCGTTTGTCCATTTTAGAGACCAAGGAGACCTTGGCGATGGATTGGAGATCGGCATCTGGATCGATGGCAGAGATGTCGAGTTGGCTTTCCCATAGGTGGCCTTCGTTCATCAAGCGGTCGCGGAAGAGTTCGCTTTGCTCAACTATTCTTGAGCGGAGATGAATGGCGTGCAATGCGTCGAGGCTTGATGTTTCGTACTTGTATACGCCGTCTGAGTATGAGTCTGTGAGTCTGCTGAGTTTCTTGGTGCCCTCCAAGAATATGTCTTCCATCTCTCCTAGGGTGCGATTATGGCCACCCAACGCTTTGAGCTCTTTGTCAAGCTTAGATAGCCTCGCTCGAGCTTCAGTGGCAATCAACGGAAAAACATGACTTGCTTCTTTGAGAAGCTTGTCACTGAGTCGCGTCCGCAAAGACTCTACACCAAGGTTATGTTGGCCTAACTGGCTCCATGGGTGCGTGGCAAGGTATCGCTTCTCAGCCTCGTTCCGATGCTCAATGGGTGTGTTGTCTTCCAACTCTTTCGAGTTCCGATTTCGAAGAACATGCCATCCATGACGTATTTTCACGTCTTCGCTCTTTCCGAGAGCGATCATGACATACTTCTCTGCTCGTTCTGGGGACACATCGGGTTGTGTGATGATGCCAACGGTTCTCTCCCCAAGGCTGTCGATTTCAGAGCAAAGTGTAAGGATTGGTTGGGTCTTTGGATCGATGTTTGCAGCCACAACAGCCAGGATAGTGGAGTTCTTCTTTCTCATTTCGGTCTCCACCATGTTTCGTACGAGATTGACATTCTTTGGATTTTGAGCATCGTATGTGATTAAGCCTGGCAAGTCTAGAATTTGCAGAATCGGACGGTCTGGACCACTAATAGTGATGCAAAGAACATCCGAAGAAAACTCTGTTGATTGCTGATTGCCGAGAATCAGTCGCTCTGCTGTGGTAAACTGAGATTGGAGCTCCTGGGTCAGATTCGCCAAGTTCGTAATGGGAGAAAATTCATTGCCGGTGCTCCTTGTGTTCGAACCAGCCCCAGGTTGAATCGAGACAGTGACTGATTCCGTTCCACTCGGCTTTAGCGTAACTTTGGTGATGAAGCGTGTACAAGTATCCCCCTTCCTAGGAAACGGTATCTCTGTGATAGCTTCCAGTACGGAGCTCTTCCCAGAAGACTGGATCCCGCAAACGATGATCTGAGGAAGCTCAAAGTCGCCGTCGATGTTCAGAGATTGCAATCGGGTCAAGGTCCTGAGTAGTTCGATCTGCTCCTGACTATGGGCGTGTACGAATGGGTTCTTTGCTTTGGGAGTAACTTGGGGTGGGAAGTGATTGTGCGCCGGATCCGCGTCGTAGCCTCGCCCGTTAGAATTCGTATAAGGATAGCCCTCGGCGGGGTCTTGAGGATAGCGCTATTGAGAGTTAATGAACCTCCTTGATACAAGTTTGGGTAAGAAACAAACCATCGCCATTTTCTCGACAGTGTTGATGTTCACCAACTTTAGAGCTCTCAAAACTGCGTTCTTGGAGTAGATCGAGATGAGACCTTACAATGCCAAAAGTCCTAGAAGATGCCGACCGTACCGATAAATGAGCCTCTTCTGAAGCTGATCCCCTATTTTGTCTGCCAATATTGGCAACCGTAAGCAGCCATTTTGCGGCTGGATTGGAGGGAAATACGACACCTCTGGATTGGCTAAATCCAAGACCAGAACGCGCAGCCCGTACTTTTCCGCAGCCGCTATCACTTATAAATTCGCGCATTCAGGTAGCCCCTTCGATGAGTACCAATGCTGGTGGAACCTTGAGGCTTTCGAAGAGCTCTATTACGAGCTGCATAGAGGTCAGTGCGTAAGAAATAAACCCCGCAACATATCCATTTCTAAGACATGAGAACGTACGTGGCAACATCTGGCGAGAGAGACCCTTTGTTCCACATTTACTGTGCATTCGGTCATTTTCGCACGTCCCGCCCCCTGCGCTGCTCTCCCGTTTCGGCATTTCGGGCGCTCGGGAACCAATGATGCGGGCCGAGTCATACCCCATGTCTTCAGCTGAAATGCGACGCAAACAAATCACGACAGCCTCATATGCAATGAAATGCCTGCTGCTCCGATAAATTATTTATAATCAAGAATATAATAGTATAGTGGATGCGGAAATTTCAAGCGAGAAATGATACAAATCGCGATCGCCGATGCTGTCACCAAATGACTTTCGACGAGGGCTACCGGTCCGCATCGTAAAAATAAGTCGAAGCTCCTAACTCCTGCTCTTCGGCATCGATACGTTGTTCCACAAAGATGGATCCCATCACTATCTTAACAATCGTTTCTGGAGTCGTTTATATTGTGAAGGGCGGGGTCGAAACCTACAAACTCTTTTCAGAATTCAGAAGAACGAGAAAAGCAGCCGCGCCTGTGAGCAAAGATGTTGAGAAGGAGGAAGAGAAGTTATCCCATGCTCTCCAGGCTTGCGGTCCTGGCGTGCAAAAAGAATACAACGAACTAGCCGGCAAGTTCGGCACTATGTTTGCGCCGAAGGGAGACAGTAAGTACAGCACCGAGTAGAACTGCCAGAAGGCTAACATCAAGCAGAAGACTTCCGGCGTGAATTCAGAATCATCGCGAAGAAACAGAAAGGCTTGCTCGACAATGTCAGACTTCTCCAGGGTCAGGCATCCAGCAATGCACAAGATACACAGCTCATCAAAACGATGCAAACTCTCACAGTGGATGCGAGGTCTATCCAGGTAAGAGTGTCGGGTAGTACTATGCTTCCTATCCTGACGGGTTTCTGGAAGTTCAGCTGAGATTGACCGTCTTTCTTGAAACAGTCCCGAGGAAATAAAAGCTAACCATCTGTTTCTATTAGGGTGCCATGATGAACGCCTTGAAGCGCTTCTCAGAACGTGCAACACCTATCAAATTGCTTGAAGGTCTACGAACAAAGCCCAACCTCGAACCACTGGCAACATTAACGCGCCCTCGAGCCTTCTGCTATGGAGCACTGCTCTTACAGTCTGACAACAGCTTGGATGGTGCGGCACTTGCCACAGATCCAACATTGTACTGCTTAGGCTTCACTTGCAAGTTTTGCAACCTCGAGATAGGCGACTACAGAATGTCCAAAAGCGGGAAAACACTCATTTCAACACGCATCTTGGCTAGGTCGCATGTCACATCTTGTGGGTCTTTCTTGGATCGCCGTGCCTTCTACAAATGCCTCGCCTGCTATGCCAAGCATGGCGATGTAGACTTCGGCTCGGCGGAAGCTCTGGAGCGCCACTTGGAAAAGCATCCTAGGAAGGTGGAGCAGCCTGCGTACCTAGAAGAAGAGGACCTTGCAGATGAACTCAACATTGACGAGCAAAACCTTATCTTGGGCTCCGCGGCGGACGAGCAAGATGATGAGGGAGATTTGCCAGGGGGTCTTGATGATATAGACCAAGGGCTTCAGCTTGTGGCAGAAGCCGCTGAGGCTGCTCCGGTCCAAGACAGCGCTGTGTCGCCCATCGACGGGCCAGACTCCACAATCCCATCAAGTAATGCACCTTGGGCATCACCAGATGGAATGGACATGCCTTCGGCGCTGCCAACCGACGACTACATGAATAGGGGCGGCATGCACAGGCCCGAAACCCCAAATACCTATCAGCAGCCGGGGCAGCCGATGCAGAATCCTGGAAACGGGTATTCGCAACAGCAACAACAATTTTCCCAGCAAATGCCACAGCAATACCAACAGCCCGTAGCAGACAGCCGCACTAATAGTTTCACTTCCGTACACCAGCAGCGTCCCAATCCCCAACCCCAGCCTGGACTTCGGCAAACTAGTGCTTCGTCTTACTCGCCGTTGGCTGCTCAAAGCACGACCTCGTTGGAAAGCACTCGACCTACGCACAGCCCAAATCCAAACATGAACAACTATGAAAATGGCTATCCGCAGCCACACAGGAAAGAGAAGGAGCACTCTTTCCCGAGGTTTGGCATGGGTAAAAAGAGTAAATAATGCAGCTGGTTCGTAAAGAGAAGAGTTGTTAGGCTTGGTACGATTTAAGAGAACTGGGAGTTGGCCGAAATCGATATTCCCGTAGTCATAGAGAAGTACCGGTATAAATTTTGGCGCGTTAGAATATTCTCAGCGGAGTGAATCGTCTCGTACCTTCCCTCTGTAATGCCTCTTGCAACCTCCGCCCCCGCTCCTTGTAATCTGTCCGAATTGAGATATTGCCTTGATATTGTTTATCGATTTTTTCCATAAAACTTCGCGCACACCCAGGCAAATTACACGTAACGTTGGTAGTCTGTCCATTTTCAATACGCCGGTTTATGTACACTTGCTGCATTCGTCCCAAGCCTCTTTGCCCCACCACTCGTCCATCCCTCCAGCTCAATCATCGTAGCCCTTCAAGTTTTTTCTCGGTCCAGAGGGAACTGTCATTCCAATTCAATCAGCATTTGAAGCTCCTTGCTCATGTTGTTGGAAAGGAATCGGAGGAGCGTACTCGGGTATGTGAGAGGAATCTCAGGTCTCTTATTATCCCCAAGCGCACGTCGAATCGGAGGTACCACCACGAGCGAAACAGGTCCCAAGCTTCCAATAATGACAGAGTAGAAGATTGCAGGCTTTTCAATCGCTGCCCATCGTAGGTACCGGATCGGTTGCGAGAAGAATCGTGGAGTGGCCGACATGGTTGCTGGGGTTGTTAGCCAAATTCTCAAGCTCTTCCAGCACATAAACTTACCCAATTGATCCTTTTCAACCTCTCTGGAAAGGAAACTTTAAGGTTGCAGAGTCGTCAAATAGCTTGAAGATTTCAAGGCGCATCGTGTGAGGTCGCTGTCGCTGAAGCTCGGAGGTTATTAATAATATCTTAGTAAGCGACAAATGACACCCCTGTATGCTTGGCAATTGCATACGTTTCCTAATGGCGAGCTCCACGACGCGAAAGAGCAGAAGAGCAACGAGATTCTGTACAACATCCACAACGAAAATGCGGTGGATACTCTCTTTTCTGCTGCTGGGCCTGCTCGCCGTTGTGCAGGCCGCCAGTTCCAGTGGAAATAAATTGCTGGTGGTGCTAGAAGAATTGGCAGAGAAGTCGAAATACTCGAAGTATTTGGGGGATCTTGAAGGTACGGAGCTTTGATGGCATTTTTGTGTCTGCATTGCTAGAATCTTGCTAACGTTTGGAAACTCCAGCTAGAGGCTTCGCAATTACATACGAATCGCCAAAGAGTGATAAAGTTGCGTTGTTCGAGTTGGGCGCCAAAGCTTATGATCATCTACTTATTCTCCCACCAAAGTCGAAAGGTACCATATGACAGAATCGTACTTGGGAGCTTGTTCATTCTGATTTTATATAGGACTTGGACCACAATTGACCCCGAAACTCCTACTCGATTTCATCAATGCCGGCGGAAACATCCTCCTGACCCTCTCTTCATCCCATCCCACCCCGTCCGCTTTAGTCTCGCTCCTCCTCGAACTCGACATCCATCTTCCTACCGACCGTACCGCACTGGTGGTGGATCACTTCAATTACGATACCCTGAGCGCTCCCGAAAAGCATGATGTCCTTCTTGTCCCAAGACCAGATGCCATCCGACCCGACGTCAAGAACTTCTTTAAGGGAGACGGCAAAGGCGGGGAAATCATTGCATTCCCTCGAGGTGTTGGACAAACTCTGGGCAACGATAGCCCGTTATTGACCCCTATTCTCCGAGCACCTAGAACCGCATATTCATACAATCCCAAAGACGAGGTTGAGGGTGTGGAGGACGTATTCGCATCCGGACAGCAATTGTCTCTCATTACAACGATGCAGGCGAGAAACTCTGCTCGTTTCACTGTCATTGGCGCCTCTGAACTGCTCGAAGACGCTTGGTTTAATGCCAAGGTTAAACGTAGCCCGGGATTGTCAGGAGCCAATACCAAAGAGCTCAAGACATCCAACCAGGAGTTCGCGAAGGAGGTCACGGGATGGACATTCAACGAGATTGGAGTTTTGAAGGTTACGAGAATCGCACACCACTTGAATGAGGGTGAAAACAACCCTGTAACTAACCCAAAGATTTACCGAGTCAAGAACGATGTGGTAAGTTATATTCTAAGCTTTGAAATCCAGGCGGCTGACTTTGACCAGACATACTCCATCGATATCTCCGAATACCAATGGACCCGCTGGGTGCCATATACACCCGCGACAGAAGATGAACTCCAGCTCGAATTCTCCATGCTCTCACCCTTCCATCGCGTCCCACTCAAGTTGACCAAAACCACTTCTGACGCAACCCGATGGTCCACAAGTTTCAAGATCCCCGACCAGCATGGAATCTTCAACTTCAAATTCAACTACAAGCGCCCCTTCCTCTCCAACGTCGAAGAGAAGAACACTGTCACAGTCCGTCATTTCGCCCACGACGAATGGCCAAGGAGTTGGGTCATCTCCGGATCCTGGCCCTGGATTGCTGGTATCGCAGTGACCGTTACTGGATGGGTTTCATTCGTTGCGTTGTGGCTTTGGAGCAAACCTGTGCCGTTGAAGCTGACATCGAGTGGAAAGAAAGTTGTATGAATAAATCAAAATTGCCGGGACATAGATCACTTGTCTTTTTGGGGTCTCATTTGGCACGGAGGAAAAGAACTCATATTGTAACATTAGTTGAAAAGTTATCATTTCAATGCTCTCTGGCTTTTTGTTGTGATTCAAATTATGGTTCAAAGTTGGCCAAAGGAAACTAAATCCCTGGGTTCAAGAAAATGCAACGAAACATCGAGGAAGAGCCAGTTTGTAGCACTCTTCTGAGCTAGGGCGGGCCTAAGCCCCTGACCTACGACTTGCACTGCGAGATATATTATTATTCAAGATGTTTCATACGGGTTCCCGGGGCCGTGGGGTTTCTCTCAGCCAGTTGCTGCAGCAAAGTCAGCATGCGGTCTCGCTGTGCTCTTTCTAAATCACCGTGCGTGGTCTTCAACAAACGGCGACTCGCCATGTGGGCAAGAAGTTTTCGAGCCACTCGAGTCCGTTCCCAATGCTCCTTCCACATCTCACTGGTTCTTCCCAACAGAATCACGATGGGCGCACAATTGAAGGGTTGCAATCTCCGCGGGAAAAAGCTGAAAGCTCACCGTGGTCCAAATAATCCTCGCCCATTCACTTCTTGTCATTCTCTATACTTCTATTTCTCTAGTCTCTGCCGTTCTTGGTGCCTCTTCAGGCTCTCGTCCTCAGCATCAAATTCGCCTGCGGTCCCTACACTACATCACGCCCGACCTTGCACAGGTACTTGCACCTGCACTCACCACGCCTGCACCGCCCAAAGCTCTCCGGTGATGAAAAAGGTTAGACAGCCAGATATTTGGGATAGAGGACCCCGATAGGAAGTCCCATCCCAGTCAATCGGCTCACTCAAATAGGAAGTGACGAATTCCTAGAAATGTGATCTGGCTTATGCTTCACTCCCCAGGGGTTCCACGCTTTCTCCGGGATCTATAAAAG
>Ga0247778_1000736_pt1 | contig 28249 bp, 22 predicted proteins | sample UWRJL049202B5_FD_179939 | JGI IMG/M metagenome (GOLD analysis project Ga0247778, IMG submission 179939) | Plant litter microbial communities from Arlington Agricultural Research Station in Wisconsin, United States - UWRJ-L049-202B-5 | ecosystem: Environmental > Terrestrial > Plant litter >...
GTGGCTTCGGCCGCGAGGCAACCCTTCGATGAGCTCACTGGCGAGAACCAGAAAATCTAACGCGAGGTGGTAAACATCCAAACGCTCGTGATCCAGATCCATCCCACCCTATCGGCCATCCGCCGCGACCGTTGCCTCTTTCGCGCACTGGCACGGGCACGTTTACGGGTGCCTGAGCAATCAGGGACAAGACCCTAGGCTGATGGCGGACGGCGGTCACACAGTCGCCTGAGTGCTGGAGTGCGAAAACGAAATGCGCCGCCGAAGGCTGGGCCGGCCTTCGACGTGACGAGTGACCATCAACCCCAATCCAGCCGAATTTGGCTGTCAAGGGGGCGATCGCAGGGCGCACCACGCAGCTCGTTTTGCGCCGCTCCGGCTCGATTGACGTACCCGGCACGCGAGTTCCGACAAGGACGGAGGGGGTGCCGCCCTTGAAGGGTGATGATCGGCTTCGCACTTCGCCCCATGGTCGATTTTTGCCGGCTCCGGGCGGCGAAGAGCAACCGTTCATCCACGCTGACGAACTTGGGGGCCACGGCGGCTCTGATCCTCGCTGTCCAGGCCTGCGGCTCTGCGGGGAGCGCAAGCGATCCGCATGGATCAGCGGGCGGCCCGAGCGCCGCTGGGGGGGGCTCTGCGGCCGGCACCAGCGGCAGCAGCGGTGGCAGCGCGAGCGGCGGCAATGGCGACGCTCCTGTGAGCAATGCAGGCGCTGCGCCCGCGGGCGACGGAACGGCGGGGAACGTCGCGAGCGCTGGCTCGGCGGGCAACGCCGGTGGGGCCGCGACGGGCAGCGGGGCGGGGGCTGCCGGCACGGGGAGCCCAGGCGCTGCGGGCAGCGCGGCCACCTGCGCTGGCAAAACTGGAGCAATCCGTGCGACCGATCTGGCCTTTCCCGAGGCCGAGGGTTTCGGGCGACACGCAACCGGCGGACGCGCAGGCAAGGTCTACCACGTCACGAATTCGAACGACTCGGGCGCGGGCTCGTTCCGCGATGCGGTGAGCCAGCCGGATCGCATCGTCGTGTTCGACGTTGGCGGCTACATCGCGCTCGAGACCGCCGTTTCGGCCAAGAGCAACCTCACGATCGCCGGGCAAACGGCGCCGGGCGGTGGCATCGGCTTTCAGGGCGGCGAAATCTCGTTCGCCAATTCGTCGAACATCATTCTGCGACACGTGCGCATTCGCCCCGGTTCCGACACGGCCAGCGACGAAGACGACGCGCTCAGCCTGTATCGCGCGAAAAACGTAATCATCGATCATTGTTCCCTGGAATTCGCACCCTGGAACAACATCGACGGCGTGAGCGATGATTGGCAAACCCACCCCGTCACCGACATCACCTTCCAAGACAGCGTGATTGCCGACCCCACCGGTCAACAATTTGGCGCGCACACCGAGTCCGTATCCAGCCAGTGGTCCTGGTATCGGAACATCTTCGCCAATTCCCATAACCGCAACCCGCTCGCCAAAGTGAACAACGTGTTCGTGAACAACGTGCTTTACAACTGCTCGGCTGGCTACACCACGCACACCAGCACCGAATTCACGCACGACATCGTGAACAACTACTTCATCTTCGGCCCGGCTTCGACCGGCACCGACAACACTTGGTTTCAAATCGACGAGAACCAGAGCATCTATTTTTCTGGCAACTTGAAGGACGACAACCTGAACGGCACGCTCGACGGCGCCGCGACCACCCCTTATTGGTATCAAGGGGCCGGCACGATCTTGAGCGCAGCCTGGTCCACCACGCTGGCTGCCACCATGCTCAGCGCGCCTTCTGCCTATCGCGTCGCCGTGTCACGGGCGGGCGCGCTACCGCGTGACGCGATGGACGCGCTGATCATCAGCCAAGTTCGCACCTTGGGCAAAGGCACGACCGGCACGGGGGCGAATACGGTCGGCCCGGGCAGCCCCTTGTACACCAGCCAAATGCAAACCGGCCTGAGCAACGACGGCTACGGGGCGATCGCGAGCGGCAGCAAAGCCACGGACAGCGATAGCGACGGCATGCCCGATTTTTGGGAGAAGCTGAGCGGCTCGAATGAAAACGCCGATGACGCCATGCAAAAAAGCCCCGACGGCTACGCGCTGATCGAGCACTACCTCAATTGGCTGGCCGAGCCTCGGGCGCAAACCAAGAGCGGTGCCAGCGTGGATTTGGATTTGGCGAGCCTTGCGCTCGGTTTTAGCGACGCTGCGGCGACCTTCAGCGTCACGCAGGCCGCTTGTGGTTCCGTGCAGCTGGCGAGCGACGGGCACACTGCGCATTTCACGCCGGTCGCTCGCTTCAGCGGTGTGGCCTCGTTCGATTACGTAGTGACGGGCAAAGACGGAACCAAGTACACCGGACACGTCGGCGTGGCCGTGGAACCGTAGCGCTAGTTGTCGCGCAGGCGAGCGATCTTCAACAGCAGGTAGTTGCGCTCGGGGACGCTCGCGGTCTGCTCAGCCGCCTGCTCGTAGTACCGAAGTGCAGCGCTGATCTGACCCGAGCGTTCGAGCAGGTGCGCGCGCACGGCGGCCAGACGATAATGATCTTTGATCCGCGGATCGCGATCGAGGGGTTGGAGTAGCGCGAGCCCTTTGGCTACTCCTTCTGCCATCGCCACGGCAACGGCATGGTTCAATGCGACCATTGGGTTGTCCCCCAAGCCCAGCAAGACACTGTAGAGCGCGGCGATCTGCGGCCAATCCGTGTCTTCGGAGCGCGCGGCTTCATCGTGCACCGCCGCGATCGCGGCCTGTAGCAGGTAAGAGCCGGCGGCGCCGCGCCGAAGCGCGTCACTCACCAACTGCACGCCTTCGGCGATCGCGTGCTGATCCCAAAGCGAGCGATCTTGCTCGTCGAGCGGCACGATTTCACCGTTCGCGGTGGTGCGCGCCGGGCGCCTTGCGTCCGTGAGGATCATCAGCGCCAAGAGGCCGCTCACCTCGCCGTTCTCCGGCAGCAATTGATGCAGAGCCCGCGTCAGGCGGATGGCTTCATTCGATAGATCCACCCGCTGGTGAGCTTTGCCCGAGCTCGCGCCGTAGCCCTCGTTGAAGATCAGGTAGAGCACGTGCAGCACCGCGGCGATGCGCTCGCTCCGCTCGCCGGGCTGCGGCAACGCGAAGCCGACCGCCGAGCTTTTGATGCTCTGCTTCGCGCGGCTGATGCGTTGGGCCATCGTGGACTCGGGCACGAGGAACGCACTGGCAATCTCGGTGGTCGTGAGCCCGCCTACCGCGCGCAAAGTCAACGCGATGGCCGTCGGGCGGGTGAGCGCGGGATGGCAGCACATGAACAGCAGAACCAGGGCGTCATCCTGTTCTACGGGGGGTTCGTCGGGTGCAGGAGCCACGTTTTCTTCGGGGGCGATTTCGAGGACAAGTTTCGTTTCGCGCCGACGGCGCGCCGATTCCGACCGGATTTGGTCGGTGAGCTTGCGCGCGGCCACTTGAATCAGCCACGCGCGCGGATTTTCTGGCACACCGCTGCTCGGCCACTGCAGCGCAGCAGCGGTGAGTGCTTCTTGCACGGCGTCCTCCGCGGCGCCGAAGTCGCCATAGCGACGGACGACGGCGCCGAGCACCTGCGGGGCAAGCTCGCGCAGCAGGCGCTCGTCGATCACGGGCATGCTGAGACGGCCGTCCTACAGCGAGTCAGGCGGCGCACTCATCACCTGGCGCACCTCGATCTTGATGCCGAGGGGCTTACCGCCGGGGCCGGGCGCGGTCGAAGCTTTGCCAGCAATGGCATACGCGCGCTCGGCGCTCTCCACGTCGACGATCCAGTAGCCAACCAGAAACTCCTTGGCCTCGGCGAACGGACCGTCGGTCACCTCGGGAGCGCCTTCGCCGTGCGATTGCACGATGCGCGCTTGCCCCGGCGGCGCTAGCCCTTCTCCGCCAACGAGCTCGCCCGCTTCACGCAGATCTTTATTGAGATCTTTCATGAACTGGATGTGGGCGCGGAACTCTTCCGGCTTCCACTGATTGATCTGATATTCGCCGGTGCCGCGAGGGGCGTGCATCATGAGCATGAATTTCATGGTCGTTCTTCCTTCCTCGGCGCTCAGGCGCCGTCAAACGCGGCTTGGAGTTGGGCGAGGTCGAGCTTCTGCATGCCCATCATCGCCTGCATCGCTCGTCCGGATTTCGCCTGATCTTTGCTCGAGAGCATGACACCGAGCTGCTTGGGAACGATCTGCCAAGACAAGCCGAACTTGTCGACGAGCCAACCACACTGAACGGCCTTGCCGCCGTGCTCGAGCAACTTGGTCCACAGGCGATCGATCTCTTGCTGCGTCTCGACCTGAACCATCAGCGAGAAGCCTTGCGCGAAGTTGAAGGTGGGTCCGCCGTTCAACGCGATGTACGTCTGTCCGAAGAGCTCGAACGTCACCGAGAGCACCGAGCCCTCCGGCTTCGGTCCCCCAGCCGGGTAGCGCATCGTGTCCTTGACCTTACCGTCGAAGAGCGAGGTGTAGAGCCTTGCCGCTTCTTCGGCCTGAGTGTCGTACGTGAGGAAGGTGGTGATCGAGGTCGTCATCGTGTCTCCGTGGTATGTCGCCGGGCCTGTCCCGGGTTCAGCCAGAGGTCGGAGCCGTCGACCGGCTCTCGACATGACGGGCGGCGATTTTTTCGCCAGGTCATTTTTGAAACGCATTTGAGCAATCCGGCTAGGCATCCGGGCTGCCGAACACGACACCTACGCCACAAAATACCGCCAGCAGTAGAAACACGACACAAATCAAACCACGGTTGGGCACAGGCATGACGAGGTCCTCCGCCGCTCGGCACTAAGCAGAGAACACTTTCGTTCACCTACGGCATCGCCTGTTCGTCGCTGCAGAAGCAGTTGGCCAGCCATGTCACGGAGAGTTTGAATGAGATCCAGCAAAGCCCCTTGGTCGGTTTCCGCAATCCTGCCGGGACTGCTTTGCTTGCTGCCGACGCTGGGGTGCTCCGAGTCGTCTGGGGGTACTTCGACCCCGTCGGCGGGGGCGCCAAGCGCGGCGGGGGCTTCCACGACTGCCGGCGCGACGAGCGGGTCTGGCGCGGGCGGCACGGTGAACGCGGGCGGAGCAACGGGCGTGAGCGGAGCGCCCGGACCCACCGGGGGCGCAAGCAGCGGCGGCACTGCGGGCACTGCCGGTGCACCCGTCAGCGGGGGCGGCGCGGGCACTGCGGCCGGCGCGAGCAACGCCGGAGCGAGTAGCGGCGGGGCAGGCGCAGGCGCAAGCGCAGGAGGAGGAGCAGCCGGAGCAGCCGGAGCAGCCGGAGCAGCCGGCAGCGCGGCTTGCGCGCCTCCCACCGTATCCCTCACGGGGTCTGACGCAGTCGTCGGCGGCAAGCTGATTACGTTCAACGACAACGGCGGCTGGTGTTGGTACCAAGACGAGCGCGCAGTCGTGGACACGAAAGCGAAGAAGCTGGTGATTGGCTCGATCGCCAGCGGCGGTTCCCGAAATGGCAACATCGAGGCCGTGGTCTATGACCTCGCGGCGGGCACCAAAATCGGGCCGACCAAGCTCGGCAATCTGTCGATTGACGATCACGACGCCCCGGCCTTCAACATCCGTCCCGATGGCAAGTACGTCGCGACGTGGGCCACGCACCGCACGGATTGTAATACCTACTACAGCACCTTCGATGGTAGCGCGTGGGCCGCGCAAAAGACTTTCGATTGGAAGACGCAGGGCTGTCCCTGGGATGGCGATGACACGCACAAGATCACTTACAACAACCTGTGGTACATGGCCGACACGCTGTACGACGTCTCCCGCTCGGTCGGCACCAGCCCCAACCTGCTCGCGTCGACGGACAACGGCGACACGTGGAAGTACTTCGGCCGCATGACGTACACGCCCCTGACCGGGTATGTGGCAGGCTATTACAAGTATTGGGGAAACAACACCGATCGCATCGACTGGATCGGCACTGAAGCGCATCCGCGCGACGCCGACACCAGCCTCTGGCACGGGTACATCAAGGACGGCAAGATTTATAACTCGGCCGGCACGGTCGTGGATGACGCGGTTGCGGGCACGTCCGCCACTTCATCCGCTTTGAACGTGGACAAGTACACGCAGGTGTTCAAGACGGGCTCCACCATCGGCGGCGTGAAGCTCGAGCACGCCTGGAACCACGACGTGGTCCGCTACGCGGACGGAACGCTCGCCGTCCTCGGCCAGGCGCGCGTCAGCGGAACCGGCACGGACGATCCGGACAAGCGCATGCTCTATTTCCGTTTCGACGGGACGACGTGGAAGGGGACCTACCTGGCCAAGGCCGGTACCAAGCTGTACGCGGACGAGCAGGACTACACCGGCTTGGGCGCGCTGGTTCCGGACGATCCGACCACGATCTACATCTCCACGCCCTACAACCCGACCACCGACATGATGGGCTCGAGCGGCAAGCGAGAGATTTGGCGCGGGACGACTTGCGACAACGGCGCGACGTTCAAGTGGACGCCGGTCACGGCGAACTCGACCAAAGACAACATTCGTCCGGTCGTGCCCAAGTGGGACGCTAGCCACACTGCGCTGCTCTGGATGCAGGGCAAATATACGTCTGCCCAGAGCTTCACCGAAGCGATCGTGGGCACGATCACGAGTCAATAGGCCGATTCGAGCGTCGCGACAGGGCAGGTCAGGTGGTCGGTGGCGCGCGGCGCGTCGCCGACTCACACTCTGCTACCGTGAGTGTTCGGGCGCGTCGTGGTTGGTCGAACTGGGTCGTGGGCGCGGGGCTGCTGCTGCCTTTGCTGCAAGCTTGTACGGGCGACGAGCAAGGAGAGCCGCCTGCCTCTGCGGGAGCGAATCACGGCGCGGGCGCCAGTCACAGTGCGGGTGCTAGCCACAGCGCCGGAGCGAGCGATCGAGCCGCAGCGAGCGGCGAAGCGGGCAACGCGGCGGGCGCCGGTGGCAGCGCGGCCAGCGCCGGCACGCCGAACGAAAGCAGCGGCGTCGGCGGTGAGCTCAGCGGCGCCGGTGCCGCCGGCGCAGGCGCCGCCGTGCCACCGATCGACATCGAGCACGGCCTGGCGACGGTGACACAAACGCCGTGCCCTTCCTTCGGTGCGCTGATGGTGACCAACGACGGTGATCGGACATACGTGCTCGAAGCGCGGCGAGACGCCGAAGCGGGACCGTTCGGGTTGCCCTGGCGCAGCCGTTTTCGGCTGGCTGCGTATGACCAGGGCGTGCAAGCGTGGGCCTACGCCGCAGAGCCGGACGATCTAATCGGCGACGTGGTCGTGCATCCGTCAGGTGAAATCACGCTCTCGCTCGAGCGACAGGCCGCGGCTCGTGGCGCCGACGACCTCGTGCGGCTCTCCCGCGACGGCCAGCTGATCAGCACGACCTCACTCGCGTCCCCACTGACGGCTCCCGCAACGGACTATGCCCCGAGCGATCCACGACCGCTGTTCGCGATGAAGTCCGCGCTCGGGGATGCGACCACTGCCGGTTGGATCCGCCTCTTGCCCGAGGGCGAAAACGTCGTGGTCGCGTTGCTCTCCTACGCGGCTCCGCCCGGCAACACCGGCCCGCTCTCGAATCGCTTGGCGCTCGGTCTGGAAGTCCTCGATTGGCAGTCCAACGCTTACGTCGAGCGCTGGGCGCGCGTGGTGGAGGGCCAGCACTTTGCCCAGCCAACCGCCTGGGCGTACGACGAATTCCGCTGGACGGAACAAGCCGTCCGGCCATTTTTGACGCGTGATGAGTCATCGGGCGATTTGCTGGTCGGGCGCGCCTGGAATCAATCACGCTGCCAAGCGAACGTCGCTACCTTCGCCGAGTTCGCCAAGGAAGAGTGCCTGCTGCACGCCCCGGGCGCTCAAGAGAATGAGTTGCTGCCGCTTGCTGTGACGCGTTTTAGCGCCCGCGGAGAGCGCCGCGGGACACGCATCTTGCGACCCGATGCGGACGCGGCCGAGCAAGTCGCCTTTGGGCTCGCGGCGCGCCAAGGTGAGCTGGCCGTGGTGGGAGCGATCGTGCGTGAGCTTCCCGACGGCAGCAAAAAGACTTATCCGGACCCGAGTGGCTACGTCGATTACGACGGTTACATCTCCGTGTACGACGGCGAGGGCACGCAACTGAGGCACCACGACTACGATCTCGGTCACGGGGACGTACTGGCGGGCCTGCGCTGGCTCGACACGGGCATCGTGGCGGTAGGCGCCGCGGGTTGGGATCGCTGGCAAGGCGGCATGAGCATCTCGCGCGGTTCCAGCCCGTTTTTTGCCTGGCTTTCCCAAGACGGCCGCGATGCCTCGCTGCGCCTCGTCCCGCTCGGCGATGCCACGCGTCACTGGAATCTCCACGACGTGCTCGTGGAACGCGGAAGCGTCATCGGCTACGGCTTCGCTGATGCGCCCATGACGCACTCCGCTGACGGTGGCGGCGCTGCGGCGCGTACCTTTGGCTCGCTGCGTGTTCAGCTCGATTGAGCGGACTCGAAGCTCAGCTCTTCACCCGAGACGCGCACGCGAATCGTCGCGCCATCCGCGAATTTCCCGGACAAGAGGGCGTGCGCCAACGGATCTTGGAGATTGCGCAAGATACTGCGTTTCACCGGGCGTGCGCCGAGCGCGGGCTCGTAACCGCGGTCGACCAAGTAGTCTTTCGCGGCGTCGTCGAGTTCGAGCTTGAGCCGACGATCACCGAGTAGGCGCTCGAGGTGGCTGAGCTGAATGTCGACCACGAGCCGTAGGTGCTGCTTGGTCAGCGGCCGGAAAATCAGCGTTTCGTCGATGCGATTCAGGAACTCGGGACGGAAAAATTCCTTCAGCCGTTCGAGCAAGACATCGCGCAAGGCGTCGCGGCCGGCCTCGCTCTCGAACAGCTTGGGGTCGCTCTCCAAAATGCGATCGGAGCCGATATTGCTGGTCATGATCACGACCGTGTTCGAGAAATCCGCGAGCCGGCCGCGACCGTCGGTGAGCCGGCCGTCGTCCAGCACCTGGAGCAGTAGATTGAAGACGTCCTGATGCGCCTTCTCCACTTCGTCGAAGAGCAGCACGGAATAGGGACGCCGGCGCACGGCTTCGGTCAAAAACCCGCCTTGCTCGCTGTCGGCGTAGCCGGGGGGCGCGCCGATCAGGCGCTGCGCCATGTGACGCTCCATGAACTCGCTCATGTCCAACCGTGTGAGCGCTTGGTCGTCGTCGAACAAGAAGCGGGCGAGCGCCTTGGCTAGTTCGGTTTTGCCGACACCGCTCGGACCCAAAAATAAAAACGACCCAATCGGTTTACCCGGGTCGCGCAGGCCGACCCGACCGCGGCGCACCGCCCGCGCGACGGCCGCGACCGCGTCGTCTTGACCGACCACGCGTTGCGCGAGCCGCTCTTCCATCTTCAACAGTTTGTCGGCTTCGCCCTCGAGCATTTTTGCGACCGGAATGCCGGTCCAGACCGCGAGCGTGGCCGCGACCTCACGCTCGCCGAGGACGCGCGGCGGCGGCTCACTGCTGCTCTTGGCGGCCTCTTCGGCCTTGGCCAAGCGCGCCTCGAGTTCGGGCAAGAGCGCGTGTTCGAGCTCGCCCACGCGTGCGAAATTCTTTTCCGACAAAGCGCGCCGATGTTCGCCGCGCGCCGCTTCGACTTCGGCACGCAGCGCGCGCACCGCCCCCACCACGCCCCGCCGACCGGCCATTTCGGCGCGGATATGCTTGGTCTTTTCGTCCAGCGCGGGCAGCTCATCGAGCAGTTTTTGACGCGCGCTACGGCTCTCCGCGTCGTCGCTATGATCCAGCGTCTTGAGCTGAGCCTGCACGAGCTCCAAGCGCCGCAATAGCTCGTCCGCTTCCGTCGACACGCCATCGACCTCGACGCGCTTGGCGGCCGCGGCTTCGTCCAGCAGATCGAGCGCGCTGTCCGGTAAACAGCGATCGGGCACGTAACGCTTGGCCAGCTGCACCGCCAGCCGAATTGCGCCCTCGCTGATTTCGACGCCGTGATGGCGCTCGTACCGGGCTGCCGCGCCGCGCACGATCTCGGTCGCCTCCTCCAACGTAGGCTCGGCGATCGGCAATTGGGTGAACAGCCTGAGCACCTGCGCGTCGCGCTCTTCGAGCCGCTTCAAACCCTCGGGGGTCGTCGTGGCCAGGACGCGCAGCTCCGAACGGATCAGCGCGGGCTTGAGCAGCTCACCGATCGCGCTACCGCTCGGCCCTTGGCCAAACAACTGCTCGATGTTGCGCAACACCAAGATCACGGGCGATTGCGCGACCTCGCTGAGCAGCTTCTTCACCCGCTCTTCGATTTCACCGCGCAGGCGTGCGCCGCTGACCAAGGCTCCGCTGTCGATTTCCAGTAACTTGGTCGAAACCAAGCTGGTCGGCACGTCGCCGGCGGCGATGCGCTGCGACAACGCACGCACGACCGCGCCTTTACCCACCCCCGCCTCACCGACCAAGAGCGGGTGGCTCTTTTGGCTGCGCTCCAAGATCGTGAGCAAGCGCCGCACCTCCGCCACGCGCAGCAATACCGGCTCGCTCGGATCCGCCGCCAAGGGACGGGTGAAAGAACCGGGCGACGAATTGACCGAGCGCGCGGCCTGCGGCAGCGATCGCAACGCGGCCATGTGTTGCCGCAACGATCCGGGCAGCACGCCGAAAGCGCTCAAGATTTCTCCGGTGGCGCCGCGGATCTCTTGCGACAGCGCGTTCACCACGTGCTCGACCGCTACCTTTTCTGACTTTTCGCGATCCGCCTCGCGCTGAGCGCGCTCGAGCAAATCCAACATCGACGCAGAGAGGTACGCGGGCTCTGCGGAGCGCGGCAAATTGCCGAGCGCACGCTCCAGCGCGGCCTCGAACTCGAGCAAATTGCTGACACCACGCTCGAACACCGCTCGCACGCCGAGATCTCGTCCGAGCGCGCGCACGAGCAGATGCAACGGCTGCACTTCGGCATGTTTTCGTTCGTCGGCCAGGGATTGCGCGGCGGCGACGAGGGCCTTGGCATCCGGAGCATAGCGTTCGAGCGACAGCGTGGTCGGCTCACTAGCGGGGAGCGCGGGGGCGGGCATGAAGTAAGATTGTACACGGGCGGCGCGCGGCGCGCTCGCTCGCGTTTTCGAGCGCCGCGCGCTATAAACCCGAGCGGCACTATGGCAGGCTTAATCGCGTGGGTGGCCGAGTGATCGACGAGGCTCCGGTCTCGCTCGACAGCGCGCGCTTGCAAATCGTGCGGCTGGTATTGGACGATTTCGCCGATCTGAAGCGGGCCATGCTCACTGCGGCGCGCGTGAGCGCGACCACGCTCGGGGTCACGCGCGTCGGGGTTTGGTCACTGGCAGAAGACCGCAGCACGCTACGTCGCGTCACGCTGTACGATCAGCGGCGGTCGGACCAGCCCCCAGTCGATGATCTGGCATTGCCCTTGGCGGAGTGGCCCGCGTACCTGGCGGCGATCTCGTCTCGGCGCGTGGTTGCCACCGCCGATGCCCTGACCGATCCGCGAACCGCGCAGCTCGCCGACAGCTACCTCGTCCCGCACGGCGTCACGTCGATGATGGACGCGCCGTTGTTCCTCCGGGGTGAGGTCTGGGGCATCGTGTGTCACGAACACACCGGCGCCGTCAGAACCTGGTCCGAGCGCGAGATCGACTTCGCAGTTTCCGTGGCCGACATGCTGAGCACCATGCTCGAGCAAGCCATGCGCCTAGCCATCGAAGCACGCTTGCGTCAGGCCGAAGCCGAACTGGCCCAGCTCCATCGAGCCGAGGCTGTCGTGCGCACCGCGGCTGCGATTGGTCACGACATCAACACCTTGCTTCAGGCCATTTCCGGCCGCGCCGAGCTGGCCGTGCATTACGACCCCAGCAAGCAGTCGGAAGCGCTGCTGGACATCGTGGGCGATTGCCAGCGCGCCGCCAGAATCGTCGGGCAACTCCGTGAGCTGGATGCACCCACGCCCTCGTTGGGGCTCGGGTCGGATTTGTCGTTCGTGATCGAAGACACGCGCGCAACGCTCGATTCATTGCTCGCCCCCAGCCACACCCTGGCCGTCGAGTTGGCGCCGGAAGCGAACGTGCCGGCCAGCCGCGCCGATCTCGAGCGCATCGTACTGAACTTGGTCGTCAACGCCAAAGAAGCGATGCCGCTCGGCGGAATCGTGTCCGTCATCACCCGCCACAGCGCAGCCAGCGTGTCACTCGAAGTGCGAGATCAAGGCGGGGGCATCGCACCCGAGCAAGCCGCGCACATCTTCGAGCCGTACTTTACGACGAAAAACGGGCGCAACACCGGTCTCGGCCTGTTTGCGGTCGCGACCATCGCGCGGCGCACGGCCGGCGTCGTGTCGCTCGACAGCACACCGGGTGCCGGTACCTCCATCACCATCACCTGGCCTGCTTGAACCCAGGCAAAGCGCCTCGGCTAGGATTCCAAGAGCAAATCGGCAAAGACGAAGCCGTCGCGCGTCACTACCTCACCGCTGCGAATCGCGAGTGGCGCGCTGAACATCGGCCCTGCGTAGGCAAAGGAGTGAAACTCCCCGCGCTCTCCGCAAGGATCCACGCAGGCCGGAAGATCAGCGAGGAGCGCGCTATCGAAGTCGCGAGCCACGAAGCTCGGCGCGAGTTGCTTCGGATCGACGCAAGTCAGCCGCGCGCGTAAGCCGCCAGCGATCATGTCCCGCGCCAGGCGACCGGTCGGGATCCCCCAGATGGGGAACATCGGCTCGATGCCCGTGCCGGCCAGCTTTTCCACTCGATAACGACGAATATCTTCCAAGAACAGATCGCCAAAAGCCATCGCGGTGATGCCGTCGGCCTGCGCGCGCCGGATGGCAGCGCCCATGGCGGCTTCGTATTGCTCGTTCGAGCAGGGCGAAGGGATGCCCACCGCGTGCAAGGGTAGGCCCGCGGCGGCAGCCTGAACGCGCAACAGCTCCGAACGCACCGCATGCATGGCGACGCGATCAGCGGACTCGTTGATCGTGGTCAACAAGCCCACGATTTCCACGTTACCCTGTTGCCGCAGTGTGTGCAGCGCCCAAGCGCTGTCTTTGCCGCTACTCCACGATAAGAGTGCTTTGGCACGCATGGTTTGGGTTTCCGCTAGTGAGCTGCCGCGCCCGCGACTTGCCAGGCGCCGTCGGAAAAGATCACTTCGTCGTCCAGCAAGACGCGGTCGGTGACGACGAACGTGTCTACGTGGTGGCGCGCCTCGCGCGGGTGAAGGTGTGGCTTCTTGTACACGCCGTGGCTCGCGCCGAGTGAAAGATGCACGCCGCACACGCGTTCGAAGGCGCCCACGTCGCTCACTCGGCGCTCGCGCGACAACGCGCGATTCATGCCGAAACCGAGTTCGCGCAGCCAAACTTGCCCGCCTTCGTCGCTGCGGATCGCGCTCAGCACTTGCTCGAAGGCGTCGCTCGAATGTTCCGCGTCGACCACGCGCCCGTGTTCGACGAGCAAAGTGATGGGCAAATCAGGGACGTTCAACCGCCGCGACCGGTCGGTGAAGCCGTAGATTTTCACCCGCCCGTGCACGGCCTCGAGATCGCGGGCCTCACTGAACACCTCACCGATTGGGAACAGGCTGCCCACGTTCTTGAGTCCGGCAAAGTGTCCGATATTGAGCTTGGCGCTCTCGAGCGGAGTGGAAAAATGCAGCGTTTCTCCGTCGCTCTCCAGACGCACGCTGCGCGCGGCGTCCATCTTCGCCTTCAAGGCATGGCCGACCCCTCGATAGTAAGCAGGGTCGTAAGCGAGCGCAGCCAGGTAGTGCGGCCACTCGCTCGCGCCCATGCGGTCCAAATTCGCGTGCTCGACGACCTTGATCTCGCGTTTGAACAGCTCGACGCGGATGCGATAGTCCGCGATCTTGAAGATCGAGGATTGAATCAAGACGACCAGCGCCCCCGGCGAAAGCTCGGCGAAAGCAGCCTTCACCGCTGCGGGCGAGAGTCGATCGAAGAGCAGCACGCGAGCCTGCGGCAGGCACTCGGCATATGCAGTGAGCAACAAGCGCGACAGCTCGCTGCGCTCGTCAGCCACGAGCAACGCCGCGTGTTCGTCGCTGTGCTCGAGCGCGATGGTGAGCGTGTCTTTCACGTTGCGCGAGGCGAGCGACGCGAGCGAGTTCATTCAGGCGGCTTTTCTAGCACAGCGTACCGTGGCTGCCCCCGAGGGCTACTTCACGAGCCAGCTGCCGCCGCTGGAATTGAGAGCAAACACGAAGATCACCACATAGAACGCCCAAATCACGATCCAGACGAGGCTGAAGATCCCGCCCAGGATCATGCCCACCAAGGCCAACTGGGCACCGCCGACTCGCTGCGGATTTTCACGTGCCGCGCGTCGCGCTCGCACGCCCAGCCAAATCGCGACAAAACCCAGCGGGAAACAGGTCCATGCCATCACGCCGCAGGCGATCGCGCCGATCGCTTCCGACGAAGCGGGAGGCGCAGCCGGATGGTTCGGAACCGGCATGCCGTAGCTGCCCACGGGCGGCGGTTCGAACGGGTTCGGTCGTGGCCCAGGGTCAGGCGGCAGCTGGTTCATTCCGGCAATCCCCTGCCCAAGCCCTCACTTTCGCTGCTGTCGCCGTTGCGTGCGCGGAAGCTCGCCAAGCAACTGCGAGCTTGGCGCGTCAAGAGCACGCAGCTCAACAGCTCGCGATCGTAGGGCCGCGTCAAACACTCCTGAGTTTGGCGCTCGATCTGCGCATCCATCGCCGGCGTGACGTAGCGGTTGGCACCGACGACCGCCTCGGCGAAGCGCGCGCACTCTTCTGGACCGGGTGCCTTGCGCTCACAACTCAGCATCGAGGAAGCGAGCAACGTCAGTCCGACGGCGGCTCGAGCCAACTGGTGCGGCGTGGACATCTTTTTGAGCTCGACTCGGTCAGCCTCGAAGAGTGGCCCCAAACTCTGCTTCGGCCGCTTTCAGCATGCGCGCCTGCACTTCGTCGACCTCTTTGTCGGTCAGGGTGCGCGCCTCTTCGGCCAGGGTGCGCGCCTTCGGATCTCGACAAATCACCCGGAAAGTGAGCGATTTTTGACCTTCTGGCAGAGAACCGCCCCGAAATAGCCCGAGCAGTTCGATCGATTCGCACAGCGTGCCTCCCGCTCGTTCCAGAATTTCGCCGACCTTGCCCGCGCCGACGGCATCCCCCACGACCAGTGACAGATCGCGCGTCACCGGCGGCAAGCGCGGGATGGCGCGGAATTGGGGGACCTCGACCCCCACACGTCGCAGCGCTTCCAAGTCGAGCTCGATGATCTGTGCCGTGTGCCCCAAGTCGAGCGCGTCGACCACGTCGGGGTGGAGCGGGCCGAGCTGCCCGAGCAGAACATCCCCAACCCAAATCTCGCTCGCGCCGCGCGGGTGGAGATGGGCGGGCTTGTTTGCGGCCAAGCGCACCGCGGCTTGCTTACCCGTCACGCGCTCGATCAGCTCGAGGGCGATCCCCTTGGCGTCGTACACGTCCACCTCCTCCGGCTTGAGGCTGAGGTATTCGTGGCGCGTGCCAGCGAGCACAGCCGCGAAGCGCAGCTCTTCGCGCGGCAAGTTGCCGACGTCGGCCTCGAGCCGCGGCCGGGTGCCTGCCACGGGCTCGCTCACCAAAGCGCCGAAGCAGCTCCCCAGTGTGAATAGGCGAGCCCGCGTTTCACCTCGACGGCGCGCGCGGCGCAGCGCTTCGAGCAAGCCAGGCAGCAAGCTGGTGCGCATCACGTTGCGTTCTTCACTCAGCGGATTAGTGAGCCGCACGCTGGGCTTCGGCGCGTGCACTTTCTGCAGATCGCTCTCGGAGACGAACGCGTAGGTCACGGCCTCGGACAGGCCGAGAGCGACGGCCCCCGCGCCGACGTCGCGCTCGAGCTTGCCGGTGGCTCGCGGTGATTGGGGGATGACCGCGGGCAAGCGCGTCGGGATCGCGTCGAGCCCCCGCACGCGGCAGACCTCTTCGATCAAGTCCACCTCGCGGGTCACGTCCGGGCGGAAGGACACGGCGCGTGTGCGAAGCACCGCGCGCTCGCCCGTGCCCGTCACTTCCAGCACGGGAAAGCCGAGGCGCTCGATGATGGCGCAAGCTTCGGTGAACGGCACTTGCACGCCGAGCAATGCGTCCAAGCGCGAGGAACGCAGCTCGATCTCGGGAAGCGCCGGCTCCGTACCCCGCGCGTGAATGGCACCCGGCACCGCCGAGCCCGAAGCGAGCTCGCTGAGCAGCGTCTTGGCGCGCTCCAGCACGTGGGCCACTTGGCCGTAATCCACCCCGCGCTCGAAGCGATGACTGGCCTCGGTGTGCAGCCCGTAGCGGCGCGCCGTGCGCCGTACCCCACGCGGCACGAAGTACGCGCTCTCCACGAGCACGCGCCGCGTGGTCTCACGAATTTCGCTGACTTGGCCGCCCATTACGCCGGCCAAAGCGCTCGGCCCCTGGGCGTCCGCGATCACCAGATCGTCCGCATCGAGCGTGCGCGCGACGCCGTCGAGAGTGGCAAACGGCTCGCCCGGAGCGGCGCGACGGACGATGATTTGCCCGCCCCGCACTCGATCCAAATCGAACGCGTGCAGCGGTTGCCCGAACTCCAAGAGCAACAAATTCGTGATGTCGACGACGTTCGAGATCGGTCGCACGCCGAGGCTCTGCAAGCGCCACTGGAGCCAGAGCGGCGAGGGAGCGATCGTCACGTCCAAAACTGCGCCTGCCGCGTAGTGCGGGCAGCGCTCGGGGTCTCGATTGTCGACCTCGATCAGCGCGCCGAGCGACTCGCTCGAGCTGCGCGCGGGCGTGCCGGCCGCGGGCGGCGTGAAGGGCAAGCCGAACAGCGCAGCCAGCTCACGCGCCAAACCGACGTGGCCGAGCGCATCGGGGCGGTTCGGGGTGACATCCAGCTCGTAGATCGTGTCTTGCGCGGCAGGGAATGCAGCGATGAAGCGCGCGCCGGGCTCCGCGGAGCCCGCCGGTAAAATCAAAATGCCCTCGGCGCTCTCGGCCAAGCCGAGCTCGGTCTCGCTGCACAACATGCCTTCACTGAGCACGCCGCCAATTTCACGCGGAGCGAGTGGGCCGTCCATGCCTGGCAGGGTGGCGCCGAGCGGGGCCAACACGACCAAACCACCCACAGCCGGCACGTTGCTCGCGCCGCACACCACGCGTTGCTCGACCCCACCGCGATCGACCGTGACCAAGTTGAGTGAAGCGCGCTTCGGGTGCGGCTCCTTGGCCAGCACCCGCGCGACCAAGATCGCGTCCAAGCCGGCGCCGAAAGCACGCACGCCGTCGACCGCCAACCCGGCCGCTCCAAAGCGCAACGCGACCTCCTCGGGCGAGGCGGTCAAACCAGGGAGCAGCTCTTTCAGCCAACGATAGGAAGCGCGCATGGGGGGCCGGCTTTTAGCACGCCAAAGCAGGTCTTGCTCGGGGTTTGCGGCTGACCCGCCGGACTAGGATCCGGACCTCGCGTGTTATAGCGAAACCATGAGCAGCGCGGAACCCAGGTCGGACGCGCGTACGGCGGGCCCGCCGCCCGGGACCTGGAGACCCCTCGTCTCAATCTCGGAACTCATTGCGAGGCCAGTGAGGCGGGTCTTCGGGTTCGAGGCCGCGAGCGGCGTGCTGCTGATCGCGGCCGCCGCGGTTGCGCTCATTTGGGCCAATTCCACCGTGTCCGAGAGCTATGGCGCGCTCTGGCAGAGCCCCGTCGGCGTTCGCTTGGGCTCGTTCACGTTCGAGCGTTCGCTCGAGTGGGTCGTGAACGATGTGCTGATGGCGATCTTCTTTTTCGTCGTCGGCATCGAGATCCGCAAGGAACTCCATGACGGGCAGCTCTCCGAGTGGCGGCGCGCTGCGCTGCCCGTGGTCGGCGCATTGGGTGGCATGGCTGTGCCGGCGTTGCTTTATCTGGCGTTCGCCGGTGCGCCAGAGGCGCACAGCGGCTGGGGCATCCCGATGGCAACGGACATTGCCTTCGCGCTGGGCGTGCTCATCCTACTCGGCAACCGCGTGCCCGCCGCTTTGCGTGTGCTGCTGCTGGCGGTCGCGGTGATCGATGATTTGGGTGCAATTTTAGTGATCGCGATCTTCTACTCATCGGGGATCGCTATCTCTGGTTTGCTGCTAGCGGCGTTCGGGCTGCTCCTGATCGCAACTTTGCGCGCGATGGGCGTACGCCGCATGCCGATTTACATCGCCCCCGCGATCGTCGTTTGGGCCGGCATTTACTCGGCCGGCATTCACCCGACGATCGCCGGCGTGATGGTCGGCTTGCTCACACCAGTTCAGGCTTGGCCGGGCGTCGAAGCCGAATCGCCGGCGGACTACTTGGTGCACGCGCTGCATCCCTGGGTCTCGTACGCGATCATGCCGATCTTCGCCTTGGCCAACGCGGGCGTGGACGTGAGCGGGCTCTCTTTGGCCGGTAGCGGCGCGCAAGTCACCCTGGCCGTGGTGGTCGCTTTGCTGCTTGGCAAACCGCTCGGGGTCGTGACCGCGAGCGCGCTCGCCGTGTGGGGAAAGCTCGCGCTGTTGCCCGCGGGCTTGGGCGCGCGGCACCTGTTGGTGCTCGGCGTCGTCGCCGGCATCGGCTTCACGATGTCGCTCTTCATTGCCCAGCTCGCGTTCGTTGATCCGACGCTGCTCGGCGCTGCCAAGCTCGGCGTACTGGTTGCGAGCGCGCTGGCCCTGAGCGTCGGCTTGATTCTGGGACGCTTGCTGTTGCCCCGCGTTGAACCAGCCAAGGCTCCCCACTGAGCTCGGGCTCAGAAATCGACCGTGAGCAGCGGTGTCTTCCCGCCTCCGACCACGTTCGGTTCAGGCTCGCCGCGCAGCTTCTCCGGCACTTCTTGCCAAGTGTCGTAGAAGTGCCCATCGACGAAGAAGCGCACGTGGTTTGGATTGCTCTCCACGCGTGAACCGCCCGCGACCGGGGCCGCCGCGGCCGGCGTGGGTAACACGGTCGCGGTAGCAGCGGCCACGGTGGCAGGGCTGAACAGAGCGTAGCTTCGTTCGGGTGGAGCGGCTCCGAGGTGGTTGCCCAGCGGGATCAGTTCTTCTTGGCCGTCCCCGTCGACGTCAGCGCGGATCCAGGCGAGCTGCAGCGCCTGGTTATAGGTGCCATCTCCCACCATGCCCGCGATCGCGTCATTGAAGCGATGGATGATCTGCTCCGCATCGGGCAGTTGCTTGCGCACGGCAAAGTGCAGCGTGCGCGTCACGAGCGGCACCTTGCCCACTTCGAGTCGGGCGCTGGCTTCTTTCTCGTGCTGCTCGAACAAGTACGAGACGACGAGGTCGTCGAGCAGCAGGTAGTCGACCTTTCCGGCGAGCAACGCCTGAAAATTCTCGCGCTCGCTTGCACCGCGTACGAAGCGCGTCTGGCCGGCAGCATCGACCGCTTCGCCGTACGCGTAGCCCTCGACGAGCGCGACGCTCTTGCCCTTCAGCTCGGAAAACGAATGCGCAGACACATCGCTCCCCTTGCGCGCCAGGAGCACGAGGCGATTTTCGAGGTAAGGCTTGGAGTAGAGCAGATACTGCTCGCGATCTTTGCTCCTCCAGAGCGCGGCCGAGCCGTCGCACTCCCCCTGTTCGAGCTTTGCCGAGAGCTGCCCGTCGGGAACGAAGATCGTCGTCGAGTCGTAGCCGGCACGTTGCAGCGCACTCTCCGTCAAGGACAATGCCACCCGGGGTTCGCCCTCCGCGCCCGTGAAGGGCAACCACTTCGTGGACACCAAACGCAGCTTCGTTGCTTGCCGAGCAGGAGCCGCAGGCGCTGGCACACTCGAGCCACAGGCCACGGTCACAGCGAGCGCCAAAAGCAGAACACCGGCCAGCCAGCCCACCCGAGCCAAGAGGTTACGCATCGAGTGGATCCGTAAGCGAACGTTGGAGTGGCGGCAAGTTTCGCCGCCACGGCGACGGAGTTCTCAGCGCGATCGCGCTTGGTGTCAGCGGGACGCACGCGTCATCTCTGCGGAGTTCCCGCCGCTGATTGGCAGTCGAGGCCGCTCTCGACTCATTGCGGCTTGTACAGCGAGCGGCTCACGCAATCATCGAAGCAGCGTCGCGACTCGACGGCAACGGCATCGACTCGCTGTCCATCGCTGCTCTTCCGTGAGCGCCAACGCCGGCCATCGAGACTACCCCGGAGGGTTGTGGGCGCGGGCAGCGACGCTGGAAACGCTGCAGAGCCCACCGTGGCAACGGTGTCAGCGGCGCTCGCCGCGGCTCGCTAGCCGATCATCGAACGAGCGAATTTTGCGCTCATCGTGCGCGCGTGCGGCGCTCAGCGTACGCCCGTGCGTGACACGCGCGACATGTTCAGGAAGCTTTCGGCGCGCTCGCTTTACGTCGTCAAAGTAAACATACACGACACGGGTACGACATCTGCGGCCCGGTAGGTGTAGTGCACGATCACTTCATTGACGGGAATCAGCGAGTGGCGTCGACGTCCACTCATGATTCGAAAAGCGTTCGCTTGAACCTCGATTCGGGAGCCGCGCCAGGCGAGTGATCTGCCCAACGTTGCTGCCGTTAGCGGTTCGTTACTCCTGCGTTATTCGTTGAGACAACCGGCTCGATCGCTCGGACCAGCGATTGAGACTCCCTTTGCTAATGGAGACACCCATGCAGTCAGTCTTTTCCAATCGTAGTCGCGGTTTTCGCGGCGCTTTGTCGCTGGTTCTACCCGGCGCCTTCTTGTGCGCAGCGCTGGCAAGCAGCGCGTGCAACAAATCCTCCAGCGCATCGACGGCTACCGAATCGTCGGCCAAGGTCGAAAAGGCCGCCGCGCCCGCCGCCACCGAGCGCTCGACGGAAGCGACCGGAGCTGCGGTCTTGTTGCCGCCCGGGCTCGAGAAGTCGACCACCAAAGCCGCAGACTTTCCGACTGCAAAGATCATGACCACGGGTCTGAAGGTCGACGACGACAGCGTCACCGTCGGCATTCTGCACTCCACCACGGGTACCATGGCCATCAGCGAGACGGGCTCGGTGCAGGCAGAAAAGCTCGCCATCGCCCAGATCAACGCGCTCGGCGGCATCCTCGGTCGTCAAATCAAAGTGATCCAAGAAGACGGCGCGAGCGATTGGCCGACCTTCGCCGAAAAGGCGCGCAAGCTGCTGGTGAACGACAAGGTCGCGGCCGTGATGGGCTGCTGGACCTCCGCCTCGCGCAAAGCGGTCCTCCCGGTGTTCGAAAAGGAGAACGGCCTACTCTACTACCCGACCTTCTACGAAGGTCTCGAGCAGTCGAAGAACGTATTTTACACCGGTCAGGAAGCCACTCAGCAGATTTTGGCGAGTCTCGATTGGGTCAACAAAGAGAAGGGCGCCAAGAGCTTCTACTTGATCGGCTCGGACTACATCTGGCCCCGCACGTCGATGAAGATCGCCAGGAAGCACATCGAAAACGTGCTCAAAGGCACGGTCGTCGGTGAAGAGTTCGCGCCGCTCGGCAACACTCAGTTCGGCTCGATCATCAACAAAATCAAGCTCAAGAAGCCAGACGTGATCTTCGCCGCCGTCGTCGGCGGCAGCAACGTGGCTTGGTTCAAGCAGCTGAACGCCGCCGGCGTCACGGCCGCGAACCAGACCCTGCTCACCATCTCCGTGACCGAAGACGAAGTGCTCGGCATCGGTGGAGAGAACCTGACCGGCTTCTTCTCTTCGATGAAGTACTTCCAAAGCCTCGACAACCCGAACAACAAATCGTTCGTCGAAGCGTTCAAGAAGATGTGGGGCGAAAAGAGCGTGATCGGCGACGTGACGCAAGCCGGGTACCTCGGCCCGTGGATCTGGAAGGCCGCCGTCGAAAAGGCGGGCAGCTTCGATGTCGACAAGGTCGTCGCAGCCTCCCCGGACATCGAGATCAAGATCGCGCCCGAAGGTTACGTGAAAGTGCACGCCAACCACCATTTGTGGAGCAAAGCGCGCATCGGCAAAGCCAAGGCCGACGGTCAATTCGAGGTCGTGCACGAGTCGGATTTGATCGAGCCGAACCCCTTCCCCAAGGGTTATCAGTGAGCTGAGCGGGTGACTGTGGATTTACCAATAACCTGAAGAAAGATTGCGATGAGCCTGAACGAAATTGGTTCGATGGTGGCGATGCAGGGCTTCTCCGGCCTGAGTCTGTTTACCGTGCTGCTCTTGATGGCGCTCGGGCTCGCAATCATCTTCGGTCAAATGGGCGTCATCAACATGGCGCACGGCGAGTTCATGGCCATCGGAGCCTACGTCGTGTACCTGTTTTCACAGCTCACCCAGAACTTCGCGCCCGGTCTGCGCGAGGTGTACTTCGTACCGGCGGTCGTCGCGGCGTTCTTCGTCGCGGCGGGCGTCGGCTACGTGGTCGAGGTTTTACTGATCCGCCGCTTGTACAAGCGCCCGCTCGATACCTTGCTCGCCACCTGGGGCCTCAGCCTCGCCATGCAGCAGTTCTTTCGCTCCTTCATCAACCCGAAGGAAGTGAGCGCTGAGTTGCCCGAGTGGCTGCTCGGCGCCTTCAACCCCACGCCCTCCATCCAGGTGCCGCGCAACGGTATCTTCGTGATGGGCTTGACGATCCTGGTGACCATCGGCGTGTACATGCTGATGCTCAAATCCCGCTGGGGGGTCCGAATCCGGGCCACCACGCAGAACCGGATCATGAGCTCCGCCGTCGGCATCAACACCGATCGCGTCGACCGCTTCACGTTTGCGCTGGGCTGCGGCATCGCAGGCCTCGCGGGCGCAGCGTTCACGACCATCGGCTCGACGGGCCCGACCAGCGGCTCCTTGTACATCGTCGACACCTTCTTGGTCGTCGTCTTCGGCGGCGCGGCGAACCTGATCGGCACGATTGCCTCGGCGTTCTCGATCGCTCAAGCGCAATCGCTACTCGAATTCTTCCTCACCAGCGCGATGGCCAAAGTGCTGACGCTGCTGACGATCATCATCATTTTGATGATCCGCCCTCAAGGGCTGTTCACCACCAAGGTCCGTACCTGACTTTCGGCAGGAATCATGAACCTTCTAACCAAGAAACTGAGCAAGACCGACCTCCTCGGGGTCATCGTGCTGTCCGCAATCATCCTGGTGCTTTTCCCAGCGGTCTTCAGCATCTTCCGCCTGAATCTGATCGGAAAGTACCTCACCTACGCGTTCGTCGGCGTCAGCCTCGTGCTGCTCTGGGGCAATGGCGGCATTTTGAGTTTGGGCCAAGGCGTGTTCTTCGGCCTTGGCGGCTACTGCATGGCCATGTTCCTCAAGCTCGAGGCCTCCGACCCGATCTCGACGAAGATCCAGACCACGCCCGGCATCCCTGACTTCATGGATTGGAATCAGATCACCAAGCTGCCCTTGTTCTGGATGCCGTTCAAGAGCCTGACCTTCACGATCTTGGCGATCCTGATCATCCCGGCCTTCTTCGCGTTCATCATCGGCGTGGCGATGTTCAAGCGCCGCGTGGGCGGTGTGTACTTCGCGATCATCACCCAAGCCGTGGCGCTGATTTTGTCGGTGTTGATCGTCGGCCAGCAGGGCCTGACCGGCGGCATCAACGGCATCACCGACTTGAAGACGATGCACGGCTGGGACATCCGCTCTGACTCCGCCAAGTACATCTTGTACTACGTGAACGGCGTCCTGTTGATCGGCTGCGTGGTTTTCACGCGCTGGGTGCTGTCCACCAAGTTCGGCATGCTCTTGCTGGCCTTGCGGGAGAAGGAAGATCGCGTGCGCTTCTCCGGCTACGACGTAGCCAACTTCAAGACACTCGCCTTCTGCATGTCGGCCGTGATGTGCGCCATCGGCGGCGCGATGTTCACGCTGCAGGTCGGCTTCATGTCGCCGTCGTTCGTCGGCATCACGCCCTCGATCGAGATGGTGATCTACACCGCGGTTGGCGGTCGCATGTCGGTAGTCGGCGCCGTCTTCGGCACGCTGCTGGTGAACTTCGCGAAAACCTTCTTCTCCGAACAGTATCCCGACTTGTGGCTATTCTTGATGGGCGCCACGTTCATCGGCGTGGTGCTGCTGTTCCCGGACGGCCTGGCGGGCTTGTACGTTCGCTTCGGCAAGCCGTTCGTGGCACGCCTGCTCTCCGGCAAGGGCTCAGCGAAGAAGAACGACGAACCATCGGTAGCGGTCGCGGCCGCACTCGAAAGTGGAGGCAAGCATGGGTAGCCACGAGATGCTCACGATTCAGGGCCTCGGCGTGTCGTTCGACGGCTTCAAAGCGGTCGATGACCTGAATTTCATCGTCGATCGCAACGAGCTGCGCGTCGTGATTGGCCCGAATGGCGCCGGCAAAACCACGCTCTTGGACTTGATCTGCGGCAAGACCAAGTCGACCTCCGGGTCGATCATGTTCAAGACCATGGATCTGACCCAAATGAAGGAGCACGCGATCGTGCGCGCGGGCGTGGGGCGCAAATTCCAAACCCCGTCTATCTACGAAAATCTGACGGTATCCGAGAACTTAGAGGTGTCCTTTCCGCGCGGTCGCACCGCCTTCGGGGCGCTGTTCTTTCGCCGGACGCAAGACGTCAACGAGCGCGTGAAGAGCGTCGCCGAGGAAGTGTTACTCAGCGAAAAGCTCGACCAACAAGCGGCGCTGCTCAGCCACGGCCAGAAGCAGTGGCTGGAGATCGGCATGCTGCTGATGCAGGACCCAGAGCTATTGATGCTCGACGAACCCGTGGCCGGCATGACCGTCAACGAGCGCGAACAAACGGCAGAGCTCTTGAACCGCATCAGCAAGAATCGCTCGGTGATCGTAATCGAGCACGATATGGAGTTCGTACGCAAAATTGCGCACAAGGTCACCGTGTTGCATCAAGGCAAGGTGATCGCCGAAGGTTCGATGGACAAAGTGACCGCCGATCCACGCGTGATCGAAGTTTATCTCGGCCACTGATCGCGAACGCCTGCCAAGGAAACCGAAAAGCCATGATCGAAATCAAGGATCTTCACGTCAGCTACGGGCAGAGTGAAGTGATCCACGGCGTCAATCTGGAAGCCAAAGCCGGCCAGATCGTCGCGGTGATGGGCCGCAACGGCATGGGCAAGACCACGCTGTTCAAATCGCTGATGGGCGTGATTCGCAGTACGTCCGGCACGATCAAAATCAACGGTGTCGACGTGACCAAGATGCCCAGCTACCAGCGCGTGAAGCAGGGCATCGCCTACGTGCCGCAGGGGCGCATGATTTTCCCGAGCCTCACGGTTTGGGAGAACTTGCTCACCGGTTTGGAAGGCTCGCCCACCGGCAAGTTGCCGCCCGACATCTTCACGCTCTTCCCGGTGCTGGCTGAGATGAAAACACGCCGCGGTGGCAACCTCTCCGGCGGCCAGCAGCAGCAGCTGGCGATCGCGCGAGCCCTGGCCGCGGAACCCAAAGTGCTCTTGCTCGACGAACCGACGGAAGGCATTCAGCCCTCCGTCATCAAAGACATCGCCCAAGTGCTGCTCAAAGTGCGGGATTCTCGGAATTTGACGATTATCGTCTCCGAGCAAGTGCTGAGCTTCACGATGGAAATCTTGGATCGCCTGCTCGTGATCGAAGGCGGCCGATTCACCGCCGACGAACCGCGCGAAAAGGTGGACGTCGGTGAAGTGCGGCGTTTGCTCGCCGTCTGACCACGAGAAATCTCAGCGAGGAGTGAGTTCGGCATGATTCACGGTGATATCTCGAGCAGCAAAGACACCGTCGGCGTCGCGGTCGTCAATTACAAGATGCCGCGCCTGCACACCAAGGCAGAGGTGCTCGCCAACGCCAAAAAGATCGCCGACATGCTGCAGGGCATGAAGATCGGGCTGCCGGGCATGGATCTGGTGATCTTCCCCGAGTACAGCACGCACGGCATCATGTACGACAAGCAGGAGATGTACGAGACCGCCTCGGCCATCCCTGGCGAAGAGACCGCGATCTTCTCAGCCGCCTGCAAAGCCGCCAAAGTGTGGGGCGTGTTCTCGCTCACCGGCGAGCAGCATGAAGAGCACCCGCACAAGGCGCCCTACAACACGCTGATCCTAATCAATGATCAGGGTGAGATTGTTCAAAAATACCGCAAGATCATGCCCTGGGTGCCGATCGAAGGCTGGTACCCGGGCAACTGCACCTACGTTTCTACCGGCCCCAAGGGGCTGAAGATCTCGCTCATCATCTGCGATGATGGGAACTATCCGGAAATCTGGCGCGATTGCGCGATGAAGGGCGCCGAGCTGATCGTGCGCTGCCAAGGCTATATGTATCCGGCCAAGGATCAGCAGGTGCTGATGGCCAAGGCGATGGCCTGGGCCAACAACGTCTACGTCGCGGTCGCCAATGCCTCCGGATTCGACGGCGTCTATTCCTACTTCGGACACTCGGCGATCATCGGCTTCGACGGTCGCACCTTGGGTGAGTGCGGAGAAGAAGACTACGGCGTACAGTACGCCCAGCTTTCGACTTCGCTGATCCGCGACGCGCGCAAAAACATGCAGTCGGAAAATCACCTATTCAAGTTGGTTCACCGGGGCTACACCGGCATGATCAACTCGCGCGAGGGGGATCGCGGCGTCGCGGCCTGCCCGTACGATTTCTACAAGAAGTGGGTCGAAGATCCGGAGGGCACGCGCGACATGGTCGAATCCTTCACTCGGCCCGCAGTGGGCACTGAAGAGTGTCCCATCCCCGGGATCCCGACGACACGCGAGCCCACCCATCGGTAATGTCCGCGGCGCCGCTCGACGCGTTTCGGATCTCTGAAGAGCCCTATTATTTGGCTCTGTCCGACGAGGTCAAGCTATTCGAGGCCGCGTATGCGGCGCGCTTGCCGGTCATGCTCAAAGGCCCGACCGGCTGCGGCAAGACGCGTTTCGTGCAGCACATGGCGTGGCGCTTGCGAAGGCCCCTGATCACCGTGGCCTGCACCGAAGAGATGAGCGCCTCCGATCTCTTGGGACGGTACCTGTTGGATGACGGCGCCACGCGCTGGCAAGACGGCCCATTGACGATCGCCGCACGCTGGGGTGCGCTCTGTTACTTGGATGAAGTGGTGGAGGCGCGCCAAGACACCCTGGTCGTAATTCATCCGCTCACCGACGACCGGCGCTTGCTCTCGCTGCCCGCGCGGAGTGAGACATTGAAAGCCCACCCCGAGTTTCACTTGGTGGTGTCGCACAACCCCGGCTACCAGAGCGCGCTCAAGGATCTGAAACCGTCCACGAAGCAGCGCTTCGCGGCCCTCGAGTTCGACTACCCCGCGCGCCACCAAGAAATCGAGATTTTGGTCCACGAGACCGCCTTGGCCCGAGATCTCGCCGAACGCTTGGTCTCGGTGGCCGAAGCGGCGCGGCGCCTCAAAGGCCACGGTCTCGATGAAGGCATCTCGACTCGCATGTTGGTGCACGCGGGCGCGCTCATTCGCCAAGGCATCGGCGCCGAGGCGGCCTGTCAAATGGCGCTCGTGCGCCCGCTCAGCGATGATCCGGATTTGATAGCGGCGCTCACTGCGAGTGTGCGGGCTTGCCTATGACTCGCCCACCTCTCGAGAGCGAGCAGCCCGAGCTGCCTGGCGGGGCGAGCCGCTTCGTGCGCGCGCTGTGGGGTTTCGACGTGCGGGTGCGCGCGTTGCCCGCAGCCAACAATGAATTCGTGCAGCGTCGCCCGCGCTTCGTGGCGGCGAACCTGTGGCTGCCCGCCACGCCACTCAGCGGCGTGCCCGGCAGCTTCAGTGACTACCTTTTCGCGGCGAGTGCCCACATCTCGGCTCATCTTCGGTTCGGGGCGCCGCGCTTTCCAATCAAGTCACTCAAACCGGCCCAAATCGCGATTATCTCGCTGTTGGAAGATGCACGCGTCGAGCGCTTGGCGAGCGCGCACTATCCTGGCCTCGCGCGGCTCTGGGCGCCGTACCACGAGGCACGGGCGGATGGCGCAAAGACCAGCTGGTCACTCTTGGCCCGGCTCGCCCGCGCCCTGCACGATGATGCCTACGTCGACGGCGACTCGTGGGTCAGCAAGGGGCGACAGCTGTTCTTCGAGGCTCGCGCCGAGTGGCACGATGCCAGCCTGTGCCGTCGCATCGGCAGCGCGCTCGGCAACGACCTGGGCCAAATGCGCGTGCAGTTCAACGCCAAAGATTATGCGGTGCAGCCCCCCTACCGTGACGACAACATCGGCCTCTGGCAGTTCGAGCAAGAGCAAAACCAAGACGGCACCCAGCTGGAATCCGAAGGCGTGCGGCGCATCGAAAACGACACGCCGGTGCCGAAGCAGCGCGAACGCGGTGAGCCAGAAACAACTCCGGCGCTCCGGCGGCCGCA
>Ga0247778_1000737_pt1 | contig 28060 bp, 21 predicted proteins | sample UWRJL049202B5_FD_179939 | JGI IMG/M metagenome (GOLD analysis project Ga0247778, IMG submission 179939) | Plant litter microbial communities from Arlington Agricultural Research Station in Wisconsin, United States - UWRJ-L049-202B-5 | ecosystem: Environmental > Terrestrial > Plant litter >...
CCAACCACCCATCAACTACATCCCCCTCAATCCCCGCCTCAACAGCAATCTCCCTCAACACGCCCGCATCCGCAATATCCCTCTCCTTCACATGATACGCCTCAAACAACCCCTCAACCAACCTATCCAGCACTTCCTCACTCTCCCCACTCTCCCTCCCAAGATGAATCAAACGATGCGCGTCCCTCGTACTTCCAATCTTACCTCCCCAACTAAACTCAATCCCCACAGACTTTCCGACTTGATCTACACGCTGTGTAACAGCTGCGATTTTCTCGGGGCTCATTCCTTTTAGTTTGGTTTTCATGAGTTCGCGTTTATCAATGCTGGGAGAGGAGGAGGGGGGTTGCAGGTAGTACGGGGACCAGGTTATGGTGAAGGTGTCGGATTTGCCGGAGGGGTAGGTGGTTTGGTAGAGGGTGATTGCGCGGGTGAGGGTTCGTTTTGCTATGTAGCACCACTAAAAGGAGTATAGAGTTAGGTCCCTTTTGGAAATTTTGGTTGGGGGGAAGGGAAAGGGGGACTTACTACGCAGACGATGTCGGAGATTATCTCGATGGTTATGAGGGTCATTTTGTGTGGGAGTTGTGGGGGAAGTTGTCAGTGTTTTCGGGTGCAAGAGAGAAGAAGCTATTGAAGTTGCTAAGTACTTATAAGTCGTCACGGCATTGTATATATGGTCCGAAAAAGCTTCTGCCTACGACCACCGATGAACACCGAACGCCGGTGAGAGGTTCGTTCACGTGACTCAACCCTTTCTAGCAGACTCAGGCACAGTCTTTAGAGTCTATGCGGTGCTATGAATAGAAATGAGGTTTGTATACATTGAACTGCGTGTAGGTCTAAAGGCAAATGTTTAACTCCTTTTTGCGCTCAGGAAACTTGACGCTCAGCAAGCTCATGCGGGGTTCGCGGCTGCCTTTTTGAAGCACTTGAACATATTTCAAAAACCCATAAATACTGAGAAGATTCGAGTTAAACAAATAATTCAATGCAACCATTGTTTTGAAATTTCAAGACAATACAGCCCGTGTATGTCTTTGGCGCCATTTACGGGGAAGTGATTCTTCTCGAACTCTAGACGTCTAGCGAAAATGGAGGACAACTCAAATTTTGCAGCTGAAACCGAGCAGCAATCAAGCCCAAGAAACTAAAAATATGTGTCTTTCCTCTCAAACTACTAGAGCGGGACTTACCTGAAGTTGTCTAGGTAGTATTTTCAGTGCCGCTCATCGAAGATGTTCCGGTGCTGCTCACAGAAGCTAGCGCTTTGTTTTGGGAGTATCTATACCTATTGAACTCTGAGGCTAAGCCTATTGAGTTCTACAAGAGGTGAGTGTATGACACAAGCAAACCTCATAACAAGTGTTCCCCCCCGGAGGTTCCAGGCATTTCGAGAGTGGGATAAGTGCTAGTTTCGATCATGAATGCAATCAACTGAATTCTATTCTACACTGATAGCCATTCAGAGACCCATTTATATATCCAGTCGATACTAACAATATCCTATGTCTCTCAACGACGCACTCTTAGACCGGGCCTTCTCCAAGCTCAGAATATTCGTCCCTTCTACGTCTCCCATACTAGCCGAAAAGAAGTCCAACAATTTGACAGCGGGATTTAATCTCAGAAGCACCTCTATATTCTCAGAGGCACCACTTGACTTGCTAGAGGATCGGAGCTCGAGGTCCTGTCGAACTTTTGCGAGCCACGATTTCGCAGGAACAATATCGATAGGTTTTGATGTCAGTGACTTAATGGTCAATTTTATGCCAGGCAGTAGATCCGACCATCTCGTAGACTTGGGATTCTGAATGTGGAATACCTCAGCCCCTGATGGTGTTGAGGTCAGGGACCCGTCTTTAGGTACTGATAGCTCAACGATCGTTTCAGCCAGAAGATCAACAGGAATCCAGTCAACTTTGTTCAAACTAGCTCCAAGGCTATTAGGTAGTGCACTAATGTGAATAGAGCTCATGAACAAACTCGGCACCCATTCAGCAGGATTCCAGATGCCTTTTCGGCGAACTGGCCCCGCGATCTGTCCAACTCGGGCAATTGACACTGGGATGTGCAGATGCCGTGATGCTTCGTCGCACAACACTTCTGCAATGAACTTGCTGCTCTGAAGAAGTTCTACTGCCTCGGAAAGTTTTGTAATGGTAGGATTGCTGTAGCTTGTTGCAATAGCAATCTCCGGCATACGGAATCTCTGTCGCAACTCTCTCGTTATGGTCAGGGCTTGCAGCGAATCTATTCCAAATTCGAAGAAGTTATCGTGACTGTCAATGTCGGTCTTTCCTGATGCCCGAGCCAGAATTGTCTTTACGGCATCAGAGATTGCCTCGATCTCCTGTATTTCGAGAGGTTTTGCAAATTTGTCGGCAGTGCCAATGTTCATATCTGCATTCTGGTACAGTCTGTCGAGCTCCGCAGTATACTGTTGAAGGGTAGCCGCCCTCTGTATTGTGCCTTTACCTGTACGAACAACAGGCTTATTAGGAGTCATTGGGAGGATCATGGCTTTCTCAACCTTGGCGTGGGCTGGAGCAGCTTTGTTTGCCTCTTGGATACTAGGCCAGATTCGCTCAATGAAAGCAGCCTCCTCAGCGGTATCTCGAGGAATCGCGTTCGGAGCGGGCTCCGGCATCAAGGCGGCCTGAAACCGTTGTGTGCCAATAACGATTGCAGTCAATACTTCTGCATTCTCAGCCACGACGTGATGTTCCATTGAAATCGGATTCGTCTTCTCTCCATTCAGAAAGACGATAATATCATCAGCACGGGCGCGCCAACTCCATAAGTCATACAGAGTAGGATGCAGCGAGAAGAGATCACGAGTTCCATTCTCCTTCAGATCGGGGAGAATAGTAAATGTTGGCTGTTCATTTTCCTTTGCTTCGTCATGTTTGATATACAGCTCGTAATTACCATCTGCGACCTCTCGGAACTCAGTGCCCAGACAAGGGTGGAATTGAACATATTTCCGGTCGTATGAGCTCATATCTTCGGGTAATAATTGAGGTGTCAATACCACCTTAGACGCTCCATATCGGCAAACTAATGGCAATTTAGCTGCAACCTTGTCGCCCACTGCCTGCGGAAGGTCTCCGGCAGCATAAAGACAGCGCTCGAGATTTTTGGAGCAATAATCTAGAATTGCGTCGTCTTCAGCTAATTCCAGGACAATTGACGGAACAAGAAAAGCGGCGTCGGCAGGAGTTTGGTGAAGTGCTTTAACAACACCCTGGGCTGTGGAGATAGCTCCTGACAACGGCGCTATCATGACTGTCCCGAAAGGAATTGCAGCGAACAAATGACTCACGAGACAAGCTCCATGGAACGGAGGGAAACAATTCAGAACTCGTTTTCCTTGTACTAGCCTATCCATGGACCTGATACCGGCTGGAGGATCCTTGGCCAACATGCTCATGTTCCGAGCAGCTGTTTCGTTTGTATAAATCAATGGCTTTGGGAAGCCTGTTGAGGCAGAAGTATGAATGACCATGAACGGCCCAGAACGTACCTCTTTGAATGTCTTGTTATAGATATAGTGTGGGTACTTTGTGTCCAGTAGATCTACAACACTTGGTACAGCGACATGCTGCATACTATGTGCCTCGAGGATCGTGCTCACAGGAGGTGGTTTGGGCTCCGGGGAGAGCAATTTTGTGCATTCCAGCCGTTCGAATAGCTTGACATGAGCTGGCACGCTGTTACGTGGTGAAGTCAGAAACAGCACATATCCAGCTTTGACGGCCGCCAAGACCAAGACAATATATCGGAGGTCATTCGGTCCAACGTAGGCGAGAACCTCATGTCGCTTCGATGTCCCTAGTGTTTGGGATAGCCACGAAGCGGCTCCATTGACAGCATTTGCAAGATCACAATATGCGATTTTATGGTAGCCGGCGTCGTAACTCAGAGGCGATATTGGGTACTCATCATACAAAGCCTGGGGGGTCTCACGGGACAGGTGGTCGACAATATTGGGCAGCAGTTCATTCTTCCACCTGGAACGTTGGGCGTGTTTGGTTGCCATAATTTGGGCGTGGCAGATTTGGACTCAATTGATAGTGTATCGGTTGCAAGATTCGGAGGTCCTCGGGGATTCGGTTTCCCAACTTTCCTGGACTATCGGGTAATTCAAACGCACTTGTAATTCTCAGGGATCATTAGTCAAGGATGACGGCACCAACAACTTCCAACAATTGAGCATTCAATGAGGAAATCAAAGCTTTTTTGGGGGCGAGGTGTGTCCCTAGCCTAGAAGTAGCGTACCCCAGAATCGGTATAATCGTATGCGTAGGAACGATCAGCCCCCTCGTCTAACAACTAAGGTTACTGTAGGTCCCCTTGAAATAACAGATGGACGTAAATTTCATGTGAAGACTTGTTACTGCATGCGGCATGCAGGCTTGGTTTAAGCTTGTTTGAAAAGCTTACCAGTGGCATGCATTTAAAAGGAAGCTCGGGATGATCAGATCTCTACCCCGCCAGTGACTATACAAAATGCGCCGATGGCTGGTGAACGCCATTCCAGCTGCTACTCTTCCGAGTCTCAGAGTTTGTCTCAAAAACTTCTCACATGGCTGAGGACTTTCCTTCCATCAAGCAGGATTGGATTGGTCCTTGAGCCTGTTCATGAAGTCCATTTGACTCTCAAGACGTTAAAGTTTTCGCGGTGATTTGAGAGGTGTAACCAATGATGATATCCAATCAATGCATGTAACTTATCTTGAGCATGTGTACTCCAGTGGGGCACTACGTTATAAGATAGCGCTGCCCAACTTCTCCGTGGCTTAATGCGCTGAGCCACAATTGCTTGTTTTACCTTACCCGCCAAACCAGCAAGAATCCAATAATAAATTAGGGACAAATGAAAGTTTGCGGGTAAAATTGCGGTAGAGCTATATTATGAGTCACAGGGCCGTGGGAGCGTTGGTTGTTGGTTGTATGTTTGAAAGTGACCGGCGGCAGGAGTTGCCACAAAGTGCCTCCAAATTGCCGAGAAGCCACTTTCGTCCTGAATTCCTACTTTGGGTACTTTGGGATGGATGCCAATATGGCCTCTCACAGCTAGCATGTTTTGAAGTGTTATGATAACGAGAATAATATTGTTGACAGTCCTAGGCCAAATCCGAATTTGTAGATCCCCTCTGCTTCGACCCTCATGGCAGAACTTCTCCCATTTCCCTGCTGGCCCATACCATTGGAAGTATCATGGGTCTCCAAATCCCATGTCCCTGCGATTTGATCCCCAGGAAACTCCTTGTAAGAAGGTGCCAAGACCTTCAACACCAGCCCGTCTATCGAGGCATTCTGGCACCCATTTGGCTTCCCACTCGCCGCATTCATGAACGGCGTAAATCGTAATACCACCAATGTCCCAGGCGTCATGTTCCTATCCTCCATCTGCATATCTACAGTGCTGATTGTGCCATTGAGAGAGACATATGGTATGCGTGGGGTTTCCTGGGCAAATTTGTAAATGCTCCTCGCATCCGATGCAGAGAGGGAAATGTTGTTTTCCAATGGATTGATAGAATCAATTCGCCGCAATGCTTCAATCTCGTAAGTCTTGGCGGGAATAGTGCAATTCTGGTAATTTTGAGGGCATTCGATAGTTTCGATGGGGATTGAATAGGCAGCAAAGCATGCGGAACACGGCTCGGTGGAGACTTCGGTCCAATTTGTGCAGGTTGCTGCTGCTCGCGAAATCATAACATATCCAGCAAAAAAGACTGTAAATGATATTGGTGTCCACATTCTAGGAGACCTTCAGCCGAATGCGAGCATAAAAATTTGGAAGAACATCTTTCAAAGCGGATCTTGGTGTTTTTATGAAGTGACGTCGGTCCCAGTGGGACGTGCTATTTTCTACGCCGCCAACCGATCAGGCCTTACGGCGTAAACAAGGCTGAGTTCTGTTGGCTTCGTTTGAAGTTCGATGCCAACTTAGTCGGCCTTGAAATTTGGTCCGATTAAGCCCGTCCAGTTGGCCCCCATTGGTTGCGAAAGTCATTTCAGCAGGAAGGTTATTTTATTCTTATTTATAGACGGGAGATACTCTATCCCAACGGGAGTTGCGGAAGTCTTTCAAAAAGCGGAGAGTCGTCCTTCGGAGAAAATTGAGCGGTCCGTCAGCCACAACCGTGCCGCTCTCTTTTACGGGGGGCAATGGCGTCGATCTTGACTACCGACGCTTGTATATTTACGTACGGAAACACCCTAGCTCGCCCAGCACGCTAAAGCACCTGCAGTCAGACCGGCACGAGCCTTCCGGATCCGACACCTTCCCCTCTTCACATCAAACCGCTTCCCATCACAGCCAACCTACGAATCCGCGATAATATCCATTCCACAAACCAAATAACACGGTATGAGCGGTCAGAATCTTGATCTTAAGTGCGATTTTGCGGCCTGCATCTCAGAAGTCTGGGTGGTCATATCAGAGAATGTAAATCTTGACTCTAGGCCCTGAAGAGCGAATTCGCGAGACTAGCCCATAGTAGTCAAGTGCTCGTTCTGCTGATGCTTGGTAAGAATCTTGGAGGATGTCTTTGCAACTTTGCATGAATTCGAGCGACCTGGGGCTCATCCTTCACCCGTTGGTTTTTATGTTCCATGTTAAAAGTGGTTACCCTAGGGCTATGATTCTTGAAGCCAGGAATGGCAGAAAATGGGGTGAAGAAGGTATTGTTCCGACTCAATACCATGCTTGGAAGAGGCTTCGTCCTACATCGAAGCAGAAATACGTCCGGAGTCCATGAGAAAGCGGAGAAACTGTACGAAGTATGGCGGGGTCTTTCGAAACTCCGGCAGCTTCCCCGCCAGGACAATTTTCGAAGACCGACGACATAAAGTTCGACGCGCTCGTAAGTAGCGAGATGCCGACCTCTTTCCATCGGACGCAGGGGGCACAGCGGCGCAGCCGTGGGGCGAGGCCCAAAGTCATGTCATAGCGATATGTTCAGATTTTCCCCGCGCATTCTTCGTCAAGGCAAATCCGACGTCAAGACCGCCTTAGAGCTACCTATTCTATCATGGGGTTTTCAGCATGTCCAGATGATGAAACCTTCGGGCCTACAGTCACTGCCTGTCGTGATAACTTCGATTTTACCATCAAGTTTGAAAGGATTTTTCTCTCCCTCATACCGTCTTCGGTCTTTATCGCTGTCGCTCTATCGAGAGTCCTGTTTCTTGTTCGGCGGCCTGAAATCGTACAAAATTACATTTGGCGAGTCCTCAAATTGGTACGAATATGCGAGAAGAATTCTACCGAAGAATCCTTAGTCAAAGACGCTAATTAGTCACATCAAAGATAGTGGTCATTACACATAGTGGTCTCCAATTGTCCCTGTTAATTTTCAGCGTCAAATTGGGTAATTCGAAGCTTTTGCTAGTATCTTCCACCGCGGCAGGGTTTGTGGCAGCGCTTTGCATTTTACCAGTCTCGTTTCTGGAGCATTCCCGATCGCTACGACCTTCAATTTTGCTGAACGTGTATCTATTCTTCACAGTCTTGTTTGACATCACCCAAACACGAACGCTTTGGCTTGCCTCCATCACTTCCAATGAAGTGACTTTTACTAGGCTGTTCACTACAACGGTAGTGGCGAAAGCCATCATCATTATTTTTGAGTCCCACGAGAAGTCAGATTGGGCACAATGGGAAGGCAAAGAACACAGCCCCGAAGAGACGAGTGGCATCTTTAGCCTGGGGGCCTTTGTTTGGCTGAACCAACTGTTCTTTGCGGGGTATCACAAAATCTTGACCTTACGAGACCTCTTTCCGTTGGAAAAGGGTATGATCACGGAGACTTTACAATCGAAACTTACAAGCCAATTGGAATCGTCTAACTTCAGTGGTCAGAAGTACGGTCTGGTAAAAGCCTTGGCAGTTGTCCTCAAAGGACCTCTGCTTCTTCCAGTTGGTCCGCGGGTGGCGCTCATTGGGTTTCGGTTCTGCCAGCCCTTTCTTATCAACACTCTCCTGGAATACCTGGAAAAGCCGGCCGGAAACTCTTCCAAAAATGACGGTTACGGTCTCATAGGAGCAACCATCCTTATCTACACCGGAATAGCTCTCTCAACTGCCCTTTACTGGTACTTGCATGAGCGAACGCTGTGCATGTCACGAGGGCTACTCGCTGGGGCGGTGTACAAGAAGACAACGGAAGTTAAGCTGTCAGCCGTTGGTGACTCGGCTGCGCTTACTTTGATGAGCACCGATGTCGAACGAATAAGGCTTGGCTTCCTAAATCTTCATGAGTTTTGGGCAAATTCGATCGAGGCTGGCCTAGCAACTTGGCTGCTTCAACGTCAACTCGGAGCAGCCTTTGCCGCCCCTCTAGTTGTAGTCCTCTTATGCATAGTCTGTGCAACCTTTGTTAACAGATTGACTGGTCGAAGGCAGAAGGCATGGATGGAAAAAATACAAAAAAGGGTAGGATTGACAGCAAATGTGATTTCCAATATGAAGCATCTGAAAATATCGGGTCTCACTGGTCCTGTGGAGAAACTGATACAAACTATGCGAGTCGATGAGCTGAAAACGGCATCCAGATTTCGATTGGTTTATATAATTGTCATCACTTTTGGCTACACCCCGATGGCAATGTGTCCTGTCGTAACTTTTGCTTTTACAACCAGGGCTCTTGACGCCACTACAATCTTCACATCGTTATCTTACGTGCTACTATTGGCTGATCCTCTGGGTTACATCTTCCTCAATACTCCAGATCTTTTGGCCGCCGTTGCATGCCTTGACAGAATTCAAGCCTTTTTGTGGAAGGGCTCCAGGATCGATTTCCGTACGTTGGGGACAGAAAAGCTACGGTTGTTGCCTGAAAATGGGAGCTCTGAGATGGAAGACAAAGATTCATCAGACTCGCTGATTGAGATATCCAACGGATATTTTGGGTGGGAATCCGATCATATGACTCTGCGAGACATCAATCTCAAAGTGTCAAAATCTCATCTCACAATGGTCGTGGGGCCTGTTGCGTCTGGCAAGTCAACCTTGTGCAAAGTTCTCCTGGGAGAAATACCCGAAGCAAAAGGTCAGATCACCATGAGTTCAGGATTCTCCTTAAACAGAGTAGGATACTGCGACCAAACGCCATACCTTTTAAACACCTCCATTCGAGAGAATGTTGTCGGGTTTTCCGATTTTAACGACCAGAGATACAAAGATGTGATGGACGCCACTATGCTAGAGTCCGACCTATCATTTCTGCCAAATGGAGACCATACTGTGATCGGAAGCAACGGAGTCACTCTCAGCGGAGGTCAAAAGCAGCGGGTTTCGATGGCACGAGCTCTGTATCTCGACTCAGACTTTCTCATCTTCGACGACATTCTCAGTGGCTTAGATGCTGATACTGAAGAGCATGTTTTTCGACGAGTATTCGGCTCAGAAGGACTACTCCACCGCCGGAAGGCAACTGTAATTCTATGCACACATACTGTCCGACACCTGCCTTCCGCTGATCACATTGTTGCTCTGGGAGTCGATGGAAGCATCGTCGAGCAGGGGACCTTGGATGATCTTACTGGAAACACCGGCATGAGTTATATTCAGAGTCTTGGTAGTAGAGGCAATGATGTTAAGACACCGACCACTTTCAAGACCCTCGATTCCGAGGAATCCGCACCCATAAGAGTTGATAGTCCAGCTATGGCTCAACCCGCTGTGTTCAGTTACGTCGACGATAAAGATAGAATGATGGGCAACTCTACTGTTTACCGGCATTACTTAGCCAGTCTAGGTAGAACGTCCTTGGTCGCTTTTGTGGTATTCGGTCTTGGTTGGGGCTTCTTTTACAATTGGGGCAACATATGGCTGCAGTACTGGTCGAGAGACGTTTCCTCGGCTAATCCATCAAGATCAAATTCTTTCTATATTGGTTTATACGCGGTCTTCCAGGTTTCTTACCTTGGTTCGATGTTCTTTGTCTTTCTGCTTTGCCTGACGACCATGATCCAAAGGTCAGGCTCGAAGCTCCACCGGGCAGCCCTGGTCACTTTGGTCAACGCACCATTGAAGTTCTTTGCGACTACCGATACTGGAATCGTCACAAATTTGTTCTCTCAAGACATGAACCTCATAGACCACGAACTCCCAATCGCGGTTACGAACCTTGCACTAGATGTCTGTAATGCATTGGGCATGGCAGCCGTGATTGCCTCGTCTTCGCCGTTCTTAGCTATCACCTACCCCTTCTTATTTGCTATTCTTTACGGGATCCAAAAATTCTATCTCCGAACCTCACGGCAGCTTCGTCTTTTAGACCTCGAAGCCAAAAGTCCACTCTAGTATGCGTTTCCTGCGTCTATTTAAACGAAATGTGCTGATTTGGGCCTTAGCACTCACTTTCTTGACACAATCAAAGACGTTGCGACTTTTCGTGCTTTTGGGTGGGTCAAAGAAGGTATTGCCACGAATAACCAGCTACTCGACACTTCCCAGCGGCCAACCTACCTCTTAGCCATGGTGCAGCGCTGGTTAGGCCTTGCACTTCAACTCGTTGTTGCTATTCTAGCAATCGCAGTAGTCACATTAGCCACGCAGCTGCGTTCAAGCACCGGGCTAACCGGTGCCAGTTTGGTCACTCTCATGACATTTGGAGACATTCTAAATTACATTATCAATTGGTATACCCAGATCGAGACTTCTATCGGTGCAGTTAGCCGATTGAAGAGCTTCGGAGAAAAGGTCAAGTCAGAAAGCCTAGAAAATGAGGACGTGGTGCCGCCAATGGAGTGGCCAATGCGGGGTAGCATCCAGATCAGTGGAGTTTCAGCCTCATACGAGTAAGTCTCCGAATTCCAAAATCCCTTTCTCGCATTCTCATACCGTGCAGTGAACGGAAAGAAGTCTCTGGTGACTCTGCAAATAGTAGTAATAGAAGTGGCAACCTTCTAAAAAATCTCGCACTCAAGAATTTGAATATCGACATTCATGCGGGTGAGAAAGTGGCGATTTGCGGACGAAGTGGAAGGTATGTTCCATTCCCACCAAATTTTCAATAGGCACTAACGGCTCGTTTTAAGTGGGAAATCATCTACGATCCTTCTCCTCCTCCGTCTTCTAGACCCACTTTCTTCGTGTTCTCAAAATATCACGATTGATGATATACCCCTCCATAAAATTGACAGGGCAACTCTCCGGGAGCGGATCATCGCAGTGCCCCAGGAACCCGTTTTCCTTCCGGACGGCTCCTCATTTATGGCCAACTTGGCTCCACTTCACGATTCCTCTGAATCCGAGTGTCGTGCTGTTCTCCAGACAGTAGGTCTCTCGAACCTAGTCGAGAAACGAGGAGGTCCACTGGAGAGCATGTCGGCCGATACGTTATCTCAAGGCCAAAAGCAGCTTTTCAGCCTCGCTCGAGCTGTTCTCAGGCGGAGAACTCGAACTAGGGACCAAACCACGGCGCCTGTTTCTGCCACCGAGGACAAAGACAATGGTGGAATACTTCTTCTGGATGAGGTAAGCTCGAGTGTGGACCAAGAAACCGACCGCGCTATGCAGAAGATCATTCAAGAGGAGTTTGCGAATTATACGATTGTCATGGTTAGTCATAGACTTGAGATGGTGATGGACTTTGATACAGTTTTCGTTATGGACAAGGGAAGTGTCATCGAAGCTGGTCACCCAAAAACATTGGTTGCTCAAGATAAAAGCTACTTTAAGAACTTGTGGAGTATTAAGAATAAGGCTTGAAAAGTTAGATTGAGGTCATCGGGGTGTGTAGTAAATAGAAAATGAAAAGTTATTCTTGTTAGCCCACAAGAATCACTAAGGACATGCCCCTCCCACAATTCACACTGATCGCCATCGGAGATCTCCCAAAATCCAGCACAATCTTATATTTCATAGCAAATTTCAGCACCCTAATTTGGACTACACATTTAAAGGGAAAAATCTCGCTATTTCATGATGTGACCCTGAGCCCGAATCCGACCCCCGTATCACCGCTTATGAAGTGAGGAAACTTCTTTTTTCCCTCGAACACGGCCCCTCCCGATCGTGGCAGTGATATTCACAATCATCACCCTGTGATGGATTTTTCAAATCAAGCCGTGAAATAACATAACCTCTCACGCCCCTCAAGAAGTCCTTCCGTAGATCTTCGCTTTCTAACAAAGCCTCCTCTAGATCGTCAACTTTGAATCCAAAATCTCCTTTGCTATCTCCACCCTCGATCATCTCCTTTAACTTGAGGCTATACAAAATTGAGCGGAGTAGGTAAAGTCGAAGCCCCGACCCTGGGGGCGCGGCGTTGTACTCCGCTCCTATACCTTTGAAGGTCTGGAGCTTTTTATTTTCTCTGTGGTATGTCCTTATACGATCAATGACCGTATCTTGGAAGTCTGGCAGGCAGAGCTTATCGCCTAGGGCATATAAAGCAAAGATATCGGACTTGCCACCCCATTCCCTGACGTTGTCCATATGCACCCACTCAAGAAGGACGTCGAAACTCTCCTCCTTGTCTTCGGGGAATGTAGCTTTGTTTTCGAGAGCTTCCTTGAAACCAGTTTGGGAGTCGAACATCAATTTGAAGTAGGGGATTCTTCGGCAAAGGAGGTCCTTGTGGACCCGGAAGAGCTTGGGATTTGGATCTCCTACGTAGAGCTCAACGAGTTCGGTGCCGATGAAACTGCTCGAAAAGGTATCAGTTCAGAGATCTTTTGATACGTTCTTCAATGCTAAACTACTTACTCGTTAAATTTAGGAAAGAGTGGGGTTCCGGTGGTTGTCCCTACTTTCAGGCTGGTATCTGGCTTTGGGGGCATGCTTGATCCTCCCTGACGAAGTTTTGCAGGATAGTATGTACTTCCCATTATAAACTTTCCAGATTCTTAGAATGTGGCGAGTGTTGAATATTTGATACTTATAAAATCTATATGCAACCTCTAGGCCCGCGATTCAAATGTGAGAGGTCACAGGTGCAACCATTCACTGGTGAACAGAAAATGTATTGGTTGCTGAATCACATTTGGGTAGGAATCAGCAAGTCGTTGATTGAGAGGTAATTTGCATTCTACAATAGCTCGATGGTATTTATGCCTCTTTGAGGGGAGCAACCAATCTGCTAGTAGAAGTACCACATTCTCAAAGATGTGATCCATTCCGATCAAGTCCAATGGGACACAAGAAATGCAACAGGGCACAGCCTTTTAAGTCCATCACCCCAGATCTCCAAGACCCTATTCCATCAATGTTCTTTAGGCCCATCCTCTTCTTACAATCCGTGACACCAGACAAGAAATTTAGGACGCTTTCTTGACAGGACAAACGTCGGTCTTTCCGTGCCAATGATAGTCGCAAATGTGAGCATAACGAGGATCAGTTAGATGTACTGGCGGTGATACAGAAACTGTGCGAAGCCGAAATAGGAAGTCCTTTCGAAAGTCTTCAACATCACCCATAAGATCTGAGAGTTCTTTGGTTGGCCATGGATTTGGTACCACTTTGTTGGTCACGAAGACGTAGATCAATGAGCCTGCGCAATACCGACGAAGTGGAGATCCGGCCTCGGTTTTGTTGTAGGCATGTTTGGTACACCAGATCGCTGGGTGCTTGTTCTTCGTAACTTGGTGAACGCGATAAGCCTCGAGAATATTGTCTGCCAGATCGAATGCACAAATATTCTCGGCGAGGACATAAAATGCGACCATATCGTAAGTGTGATGTCTGGGTCCTGTTGTCTTATAACCCAGAGGCCGAACAATGCCAGTGTAAATCCACTCGATGAGCAAGCCGAATGACTCTGCAGTGTCTTCTGGGAAACTGGCACGACTCTCCTTAGCATCCTTGAACCCCCCTTGGAACATCTTGGCAAAGTACGGGACTTTATTGCAGAGAAGCAGCTTATGGACTCGGAGAAGCTCCTTCTGTGGACCGACAAGGAGTTCGACGATTTCATTTCTGAGGATTCTGCGTGCTAGATTCATCAGTAAATGCTCCATCAGTAGTATCGGATTGTTCGTTTTGACGTACTCAGAGAAAGGCGGTGCGGCCGCTCCAGCTCCTGATGTAGGATTTGTAGAGAACATGGTCGAGATGGGATGAAAATCCGTTGACAATCTAGTGTCGTCAGTGCTCTGGATATCTGGCTTGACAATGGATCTTACGACGTTGAACTGAAGCTTCTGATCTCATGGCTCAAGCAACTCTCACGAGTTGGAGATTTGATGGAGATGAAGATCCGAATGAAGTTAAAGTTCAAATAAGGCGAGGTGTGAAGAGTTTGGGCGGCCACAGGCCAGATTGAATCGTGGAAGCTTGGAAGTGAATCGAAGACCTAGTACTTGTAAAACATCCATCTCATGATCCCAACAAAGGAATTTCACTATGCTTGGATTGCAAGGTTTCAGAATCTTCAAATCGAAACAACAAATCAATGAACATAAATAGTGCCCGGCATAAATTCTCATAGTGGTAGACGAGACTTCGATCATCACCCTAAAGTCTCTCACTAAAGCTAGAACTGTATCAAAGCCCAGTATCCCATTCAATCTCTCTTGCATGGACATTTCACCTCCTTCCCATGAACATGATAATCACAAGCCGGCAATCGCCTCGGATCCACAGTAACCATCCCAACCTCCTGTCCCCTCATCGATTTCAAAACTCCAAGCCCAAACTCCGAATTTCCAGCAATCAACCGATACAAAGCACTCGTAGACCACATCACCAGATCATCCCTATGTCTGAACACCGCAATGAAATAATGCACAGATTTCATAGCATAAATCCACGGCGCCGAGCCAACAGGAACCCGCTCTACGATTTCTGATATGTAATCCACGGCCGGAAAGCCATTTTCGCCCAAATCATGACTGATCCACGCATCCATGACCAAGTCACAGAGATTGGCTAGCTGAAGCTTGTAGGCTAGGCAAAACATGTAGAGTGGATTCCAGAGCCAGAGGTGGTTGGGACCTTCTTGCACTGTTTTCAGCGTTGGGAGGTTGCCGGTATGGAGCCATTCGCGGAGGATTTCGAAAGACTTTGGTTCTTGATCGGGAAATTCGGCGGACTTTGGGGGTTCTGGCGCTGGGTTGCCTTTGAGAGGGATGGGGTTGAAGTAGTTGTTGAAGTAGGGGATCTTGGTACAGAGTTTGCGTTTGGGGAATCTGAAAGGCGATTTTGAGGGGCCGACAAAAATGCTGACTTCTTCGGGGAAAGTGCTTTCGATTCTGGGATGCGTCAACTTTTGTTTCACAATGAGAAGGGATTGGACTTACTCTGCTTGAGAAGTCTTTGGTGCAAGTTTCACTTGCTTCGGGATCGGAATCTCGGCGTCTGGTGATTTTGCTCGCCGTTTCGTCGTAGTCAGAGTGCTGGTTCTTCGAGCTGGTTTCATTTTCGTCAGCGCTTATAGGTTAGGGGCCACACAAGGTGGGAGACATTTATATTATAGTTGAAAAGTTGAAGGGTTCAAAGGTTGTGTTTGTGAATTGAATTCGAGACTCTTTAGCTTCACGCCGCTGAAGTCTAGTGGGTGAATGAAGTGTCGGAGTTCTGGATTCCTATTAATATTAAATGAAACCTTGACATTACTGGGCAGAAGATTTGCTTGTATGCCTTTGGCCTAGTTAGATAATTCACCAAATATAAGTGAAACTTTGAACATTGCTTGAATATCGGCGAATGAGGGTTGATAATTGGCAAAGGCTTGGCATAGAAGCCAATGTATTGCAATTGAAACACACCGTAAAGATTGACTAGGGTGGTCTGAAGGGTATTCTATTACACGAGTGTTGGGGCCTTGGACAGGTATCTGCCGGCACGTAACAGCCTTGGCCACGGAGAAACGATGCAACTATTGTTTACTAGCCAATTGCATATAGTAGAGTCGATAGCTCGATACGTCTCCCAAGATCTTCCAAAGTCGATCTATGTTAGTGCTAGTTCTAAATACAGCTGCGAATTTCTTAGAGGAAGATGACGGTTTTGTGGACCTTCTCTGGGACTACAGAGAATGAATTAGCAGACTGTTCAAGTAACAGGAGCAAATCCTCCTACTCACTATCAGCTGTCTTCCAAGGGCATGGTACACCTTTCTCGTGGGTGTGAAACTTGCAATTTGGTAACTCATTTGGCTCTTGAAAGTTTCCTTCAGTGGCTTGCAAAATTCTTACAACATCTAAGTTGAGATCTGGAAGATCAACCATCAATACTGATATATCTGATGCATCCACCGAAACCCATGCCTTTCCCAGAATATAAGTGGCGCAGCAATATGCTAAGTATTTCCTGTAAGTTGAACCTGGGGGTGTCAACTCATAGCCCTCCCTAACAGTCTCCAAAACGGGTATTCCATTTGTTTCCCTCCCATGTTTGCGGATTGTGTCCAGAACGACGTCCATCAATTCGTTAACGCACAGCTTATCGGCTAAAGCGTAGAGGTTGGCCGGGCTCCAATTCACACTACAAATGTAGTTATCGCCCTTAATTCTTACTCTTGGCTGAGCAACTCATCTGAGCACACTGAGCACCCTAACAAGCCAGGGATCAAAAGTCTGTGGTTTAAAAGGCTACGGATGCCTTTTCTAAGCTACTAGGTATCTATTAATAATATCTGTATTTATATAATTACAATACTTTAGGGTCACGGGTCAGAGGCAGAGGTAGAATAGGCGACTGTTAACTGGCAAAGACCGTCGATAATACAAGGAGGAAACCCTAGAGATAGAAGATCCCTTTCTAAAGCGGGAGTTTCTCTTCTATTAATAGTCCTCTAGTATCCCTCCAATCCTTCTTGCATTCCTGACTTACGAATGCTATCAAATATTCTGCTTTTCTAACTATGTAATAAAGCTGGGAATGAGGCCAAATACTCTTCAGCATGGAGAGCGGCAATATGCTTCCAATAGAATGCTCCGGTCATATGACCGAAGCTAAGTCACGGGGTCCTGACCCCTTACAGTTAGCTTAGAAAGATAGGAAGAATCATACTGTATTGTAGGGGCGGTTGCCGACCCTCGCCCAAAAACCCTTAATATAAGGGGGGCCGCGTGCTCGATCTCGAGCCCTCGCCGGCCGTGCGGCCGGCTCGACCTCTCGATCTCGCCCGCGGGCCCCCTAAATTCAAAGGTTATTTAAGTATTTTATAACATTTTGGAGTCTTATGATAGAGATTTATATTGGAACCTTGCCCTATGGCTTTTTGATTATTTGTCACTTGATATTGGGACCTTATTCTGTGGTTTCTTGATTATTTGTCACCTGATATAAAAATCCTCATGGCTTCTTTTGCTCCTCTCAGATTACCTGACAGAAGAATCTCCTACAATAACTCTTTTCCCCCCTCTCAGATTATCACCTGACATAAGAGCCCTCACAACGATCCCCCCCCTCCCCCTGTGCCTAGCCACTGCACAATGATGCACAAGTCATGTGATTTTCGACTCCTATAGTGGCTTTGTATGAGGAATGAAAGGTACCCCCTTTTTTAATCCCCAAACAAGTTTTTGGGCAATTTACCGATGCTGTAATATTCTATTAATACTAGAAAGTGCTGTGTATACTCAAAAGAACCGCTCATACAAATTGGTCAATGCATCTACCACGCAAGCTGCCTTTGGATGTCCATACGAGCTAAGTAACCGCTCTCCGTCTGCATCTACGAGCTGCCCGGGTAGAGTCGAGCAACGCCCAAGACAATATGAGACAATACCTCGGTACTCCCTGGGCATAATATCGCCCGAGCCATCAGCTTGAAAGTGCTTTCTCAGCTTTGCAGAAAAATCCTGTCTCTCCCGCTCAGTCTGAGCCTCTTGATATTTTCTAAAGGAAGTGAACGGCATCCAAAGTCCAATCACGATCAACACCATACCGAGGGAAAAGACATCATGTTGTGGATTTTGCGCCTCCTTTGCGTAGCCTGGTAGCAAACGATCCGGATGTAGATACACTCGCCAGTCTCTATCCTCGACGTCGATAAGATCAGAAGAGGCGAAAATGGACCGTGATGTTTCAAATCCAGCTAGCATAGGTGATGTGTTAAGGACGTCTAATCGAATAGACCCCGATACTATGCGTTCCCTTGAAGACTTTGGAACCTGCAGGTAGAGATTGAAAGGATTGATAAGTCCGTGACAAATACTCGCGGAGTGTAGAGCAGCGACTGCCTTTGCATAATGGAGTGCCAGCCAGACCCGCTCCTTCACTGATGGTCTCGCGAACTTTTGCAGTGACTCATCCAGGCCGAACAGATTTTCCGCTGCATAGATGAAAAGGAAGCATGGAGTAACAGATTTTTCCATAGCAGAGATGCAACGAAGTGGCACAGTTGACAACCGGACGGCTCCTCGCTGGCTGCAGAGAATCATCCGAGCCGTGCTGACGAACGCTTGACGGCGCATGGAGTGTGCTTTATCGGGCTCGTGTTCTGGAAAAGGTCGGAATTCCACCATGACCTTCTCAAAGCCCTTATCCGTCTGAAGAGCGCCAAATCTCCTCGGTTTGAGCTTTAGGCCAGATGAGTCGGGCTTGGTTAAAAACTGCACAATCTTCTCGAGCCAGCTTTCCTCTTCACGACTTGCTTCCAGTACTAGCTCCGTGGTAAAGTAGAGAGAGTTAAACGGAACCCATTTTGGCTCCATATCTTCTAATATTCCCATCGTCTTGACGCTATCACCTTCTGAAGACAACTTCATGGACAAGAGATGACTGAACGCTTCCTCATTCTTGCTTCTGGTGAAAACTTCTGAGTTCGGAAGGTACTCAGAAAATTCATCCTTCAGTAAAACCTGCAGCTTGGAATTCAGCCGGTTGGTATGCTTCGCTAGATCTTGCAATGCACCATTCATGTTTCGTGAGAAGTTGGGAGAGGTGCGCCGGTCTTCGAAGAGATCACCAACTGCCGCCAAGGAAGATTTAACAAATGGTTCTTCGTCGGCCACGACGGAACTGATATCCATAGCACGCGCTCGATTACCTCTTAGGACGGCTCGACAAGCAAAATCCTCGGCGCGTGCAATCCAAATCTGACTTTCAGCCAGGGTTTTGTGCAGCTGATGACCAAGCGGTATCGGATCAAATGGAAGCATCTCCGGCATTTGCAACGCGCTTGAAACGTAGGTTAAAGGTATTCGCAAGCGCAAGAATCCATGGAGAGCTGCCTCTACACCGTCGCTTGCTGAGGGAAGTGTTCCGGATATGAATCCGTCCGTAACTTTTGCAAGCTCATTCACCAGAATCTGATATATGACATCCTTGTGGTCGAATTTTGTCATATTTGAATGATCCGACTCACTTGGGATCCGCATCTCCAGCCATGCAGGTAATCCCAAGATCGTCGATTCGTCTGTGACTGGAATGTACGCTTCACCTTCCCGTCTCCATGATGCGGAGGGACCGCCTGATTCTTTTTGTGTGTGCACCAGCTTATGCCCGGGCTTTCGTTCGTAGATTGAAACGATTTGTATCTTCAAGTCTGTCCCAACGAGGTCCTTGAAGTCCTGCAGCTCCCTTCGAGTCCCTGCGTCGTCGCCTCTAAGTTCGGCGACCAAAGCCTTACGAGCAGCACCCGTAGGTTCAGCAGCAAAGTTTTCAGATAAATACGATTCAATGTCGTCCGTAACCATTCCCTGATGAGGGGCACCAAAGAAGACGATCTTTTTTAGTGAGAGCAAAAGAGCTTTATGGAACGCATTGCCATCCTGAATCTTACATTTAACAATAGACTACGGGCTTGTTACTATCAACACTGCCATTTTTTTGGAACAAAACAAACCTTCGTGATGACTCTTGCCCCATAACTATGGCTGATGAGAACGAGAGGGCGGTTAAGAGCCTAGGTCCTTTAGCGTTCTCCTTTTTGGGGGGGGGTCTTTTGGTTGTACCTCCTTGGAGTCGCGAGCCAATTGAAGACTCGACAAGAACTGCGTGCAGAAATCTTCCAAGGTGTGGAGCATGTTGTTCGACAGCTTTGTGTTGTATCCATACGTAAGTACTCTGGCAGCTGGAAGGTCATCTCGCAGAAACTCTCGCGGCCACATCACTCCAGTAGTCCTGCTTGTCCAAGAGCCAAAGGCATTGCCGTCAAGCCCTGTGACGAAAATCACGCTGCTCACTAGTCAGCAGAGAGAACGCTAGGACGGTCATCGCTGGCGGCCATGTAACGCACTCCATTTTGATCTCCTCGGGACGGAGTGAATCAGAGACTTGAGTAAGTCCGAGGAAGTTCAAATCAATATTCAACACCATCTCTTTGACGGGAAGTTGGCGCTCAGTCATGCCGGTCTTGTCTCTCTCGACATCCCTGAGAAAGGACGGTGTCTGCGGGTGGAACCGAACGAGCGCATTTTTTGAGTTGGACTGCGAGTGGTACGAGGGAACCAGCGAGATGACGGACTGAATCGTATCGCGTTCGTCTTCTTCGAAAGCTTGTTGAAGACAAACTGACAGGTCAGCCGAGCTGAAGTGCAAGGGGATGTGCTGTACTCTATACGTTAAACTCTTTCGCTGGGCCATAGCGAGTGCCAAGCCGGGCTGATCACAAGTTGGAAATATGACCGCCGCAGCTGCGTGGTAATTTGTGTTATGTATTACACTCCAGGGGTGTTGAGCCTCATGCCCCTGGTGGTACGCAGAATACGCAGAATGCGCTGTATGAAGGCATGCAGAGGTGCCAAGGCTGGGGCTGATTATTTGCAGACCGCCTTGGGCAGAACGTTCTGCCACCAATTACAGTACGAAGTACGTGTAAACAGTTGGTACGAAGTAACCTTTTCCGCGGTTTTCTTTGTACAATACCAGCGATCTCCAATGGAGAACACGGACAACAGCAGCGTTGGCCTTTCTACGTCGGATTTGGAGCACGCTGTTACGACTATCCAGCAACATGAAGGCCTTATCGGCTACCGAAATCTGTTGTCATATGCAAGTGCACTGGGTGTTAAGATCTTTCCCAAGGTTTCCTTCGACATCGGTTCATGGACTCAGATCGGAACTGGATCATATTCGACTACATGGAAGGCTAACATCGTCACAGAGGACGGCCTCGTTGTCGCCGTCAAGCAGCCTAACGCATCCTTCACTCGAGCGAGCACAGACGTTGAGAACAGTCTTCAGCATGAAGGTTTGGCAAGCATTATCCAAGAACTACGAATCCTAGGGAATGCGAAGTTGCGAACCCATCCGAACCTTCCTCACGTCCTTGGTGTTTTCTTTCAGGAGGAAAAATACCCTGACGGAATCCGACCTTGTGTTATATTCGAGCTTGCCACGTCCGACCTCAGACAATATCTAATTTCCAAGCGCGTTAGCGGTATCTCTCCATCGGAGATGATGGGGCTCGCCACAAACGCTGCCGATGGCATTGGCGCTCTACACGTCTGCGGGCTGGTTCATGGCGATGTGAAGCCGGACAATATACTTCTCTTTATGAGGGCTGGTGCTTTGACGGCTGCAATTGGGGATCTTGGCACTTGCGGTGCTCCCAGCCAGATATCCGGCGTCATAAATGGGTCTTTGGGGTATTGTGCACCAGAATACCTCTCTGGGAGCCCGTTCGCGGGCCACACCAACAAGCCATCGCGCGACGTGTACAATTACGGCCTTCTTCTTTGGTCCATGTTAACTTACTGCAAAGAAAATCCATTCCCACGCGACCAGCAATTTGAAATTCAACATGACGACGAGGCTGCACTGCGGCTCCTCCTAGAGAAGATCCCTAGCAACACTGCCCTTCCAAACTTTCGTGACCTCATTCTCCAGTGTGTAAAATCTAACCCCGGGAATCGGCCAAGCATATTCGAAGTATCTTGGACACTTGATCCAGCGTCCAATATGAGGTAGCTATGGACTTCATCCTCCGAAGCTGCTTGTGCTGACGGCGGCAGGGAGTTGCAAGAGGTCACAGAAGCTATCGATAGACAGCTGTTGACAAACCCGGCTAACCCAAGAGTGAGCTTTTCCAGCTGCTGCTACGCATTGGATCCAAGGTTGAACAAGTTGCTTTAGGTTAAAACACTCAACCAAATGTCGCTCCCCACACATCTCATTGGCAAACTCCGTCAGGAGTATGGCAGGTTTGCAGATCCTGCGGATGGCATCCGATGCGCAATCACGTTGGCCGGACTGTATTCTGGTGCTATTGGACCCCATATTGACGGCCCGTGGAATGTTGTAGCTAAGATACAGTGGCTTCTCCAAGCAATTAGACTTGGTTCACATGCATCCGTCACCTCAATTATGCATGATAAAAATGCTATACGCTTGTTGGAAGAATTTGGCCCGGAACTCCCAAAAGTTCGCCATAAATCTTTCGACTCGCCAGAGATAGATACGGACGCGCTTCTTCGCCGCCTAGAGGAGTTTGCACTGATGCCTGACATAGATAGTGCTAATGTCTTGGTATGGCTTGGGGGCACTCCCGACTTCGACGAGTTCACAAAAAGACTGGACGAGCAATCGGCAGGTCATAAAGTGGACAGTGACGCCGTCGATGGTGGTGACCCGCGCCTCGTCTTCACATTGAACCGAGGGGCAGACTTAGAGCTGGTAGATTCGGATGCTTACGACCTTCACTTCGTCAGTGCATCTGAGATTTCTCGAAGCGTCTACAACAATTCACTCGAAGATTTCATGATGCTGGCGGAAGCAGAAGGCATGCAGCCAAAGGATCACGAAGCGCAGAATCATATGGCAGCCGCTATCTTCCATGGCAGTCTGGATATTGTGCGTTATCTTGTCCATCGATACGGAGTTGCGGCGGACGACAGTTGGGAAGGCATTACCCATTTAAATCACAGCATCTTGTACCGGCGCTCTCTTATTGTTGGATTCTTCCTCGAGCATGGTGCCGCGCTGGAGGAGGCTCGTGAAGAGAAGCTCTCGGGGTTGCATCTGGTCAGTCGCCATGATGATCCGGAACTTGTAACCATGCTTTGCGACCACGCTAGGGAACGTGGCAATCTTTCCTCCATTCTCGAGTCCAGGACCAGCGGAGGGCCTGTATCGGGGTGGACTGCGGCTTATACTGCAATGTGTTGTCGCTCTTGGAAGACCCTCGAGATATTGCTTCGGTATGGGGCTGATCCCAACTGCACCACAGAAGACGACTGTCCAAGAATGATCGAGATGGCTGTCCGACCCCTAAGCCCAGCGGCTCCAATATCGATTCTTCAGATGCTGCTGGAAAAGGGTGCTCGATTGAATGATGAATTAGGCTACCACGGCTCGCCCTTAATGTGGGCTGTCAGATCAAGCAACGCACTTGCCGTTTTCCATCTCCTACTTCACGGAGCCGCCGTTGGCGATGCCGCTTTGGAAGACGCATATGAAAACGCCAATGAAGAGAAGGTAGGCGGAGAAGCCCTTCCGGTTCAAGATGAAGACGGGGAAGAATGCAAAGATGCGGCGGAGCATATGTCCGAGGCGGATTCTCTAATTGTGAAACTCCTCCACATAGGAAGCGCAAGGCATCAGGGCTGGGAGCAGCAGCTGCAGGAGACGATAGAAACGCCACCCCAAGGCTGGAGAGGGAAGATGTGGGTGAAGAATACCGGGCCCCCTGCGTATATGCTAGAGGTACAGATCCCTGATAGGGGATGATTAATTCAAGTTTAAACGCATTCATTAACCGTTGACAATAATTGAATAAACAGCTGTATTATAATCTTCTAGGGAGAAAGGTTAATACACTACCATACTTTTTAGAAGAAAAGATTTATATACCACGACTTCCTTATCAAAGACTTTAATACTATAGCTACCCCGCTATTACGGTGAGCTCACCATCAAGCTCACCGCTGCTATCGCTATAACTCCGATTCAAAGTATTTGTATTTGTATGTCGACCGTAGGTTCGTACGTTTGTAAGGAGAATTTCAACGTTATAGATTCCCCCTTCATTTAACACAACTATCAACTTTATTATAACTTCTCTGCACAAGCTTTAGCGGAGTCTGCTGATGATGGCGACGACGAGGTATAGTCTCGATATCATTGTTATACATGTAGAGAGAGGGGACAATTTTTCACGACACGTAGCAGGCCTCATAATTAGAGGCAGTTAGCGACGACGAGGTATAAAGAGTTATAATTTGGAGCGCCGACAAGGAACGGGGTGACTTGTATTTATTAAGTGTTATTTGAAGTCGCCTTGGAAGGCGTATGAGCGCAGGCATATTTTAGGGTTTGGTATTGGAGACTTCTTCACGGTATTGAATGTGACTTGCCCTTGGCTTAGGTATGCTCACCCTCAACTCAGGTTAAAGTACTCCAAGAATTGACCCTTGAACATCTTCTCGAAATAAGGGACCTTGCTGCAGAGGAGTTTTTTGTGGGCTCTGAAGTGACGCTTTTCGGGTCCGATGTAGAGATCGACCATTTCGGTACCCATTAACCTGGAAACTGCAGTTAGCGGATGGGAAATAGTCGTAGTGGGGTTCGAAAGAGCGTACTCGCTGAAAGTTGGGTGGTCAGTCTTCTTCTCCATGGCGGCTTGGTGTCGAGGATGGTGGTGCTGAGAATGAAAGCATGAAAGTTGGCTTCGAAGCGGGACTTTGGATTGAATCGAGGCTGACAGTTGGAAGATTGAATATGAAGACAGGTGGGATTTGATTGTTTGAACTACTTCCGAACTCAAAACACAAGACGGAAATGAATATTTGGTGGGGGGAGATTTTTTTGGATTGTCTATTGGGTATTGAGGAGTTTTTAATGTCCCACTTCACGGGAGAAATCTATAACACGTCAGAGAACTGACAATCCTTCACTTTGGCAGATGATTGATATGTGATAAAGAAGTTCAATTTTCTGAACCTATGCGGCTATGTTGGCCCGTCGTATCGACCCTCGCTATTCTTCCATCTTCCAAGGACACGGAATGTCTTTCAGGTGGCTATGAAAGTCGCAATTCGGCAGTAAGCTTGGATCCCCAATTATTCCTCTATTCTCCCTTATGATCGCCATGACATCTAGATTCAAACCCGGATCCTCCTTGAGGAGAGTCCAGATATCTTGAACTTTCCAACTGTCCTCATTCACGAGAACATAAGCACAGCTCATCGCCATATACTTTTGCAGAGCGGAGCCGACATCGGTAATTTCGTAAGCCATTTCCATAGCACCAAACATTGGGAGTGTGCCATTTTCCTCATCATTCTTTCGGTACATATCCATAGTGATGTCCATCAGCTCAGAAATGCAAAATTTCTCGGCCAAAGCAAAGAGCTTTAAGGCATCCCAAGACGGAATGTGGAGGCTTTCTGCGTCATTGTCAGGCGTGCTCGTCATTGGCGGCAAATAACCGTTATAAACCCAGCCTAACAATAAATCAAAAGTTTTTGGGCTATCCTCAGGAAACCGGGCTGTATTGGTTGCTGCTTCTTGGAAATTGCCCTTGAACATTTTTCCGAAATACGGAATCTTGGTGCAAAGAAGCTTCTTGTGGACGGTGAAGTGGTCTTCCTGGTCTTTCTCCGGATCGCCGACGTAAATGTTCACCATCTCATTTCCCATTCTCCTAAATGGTGTCAGACATTGAACCTGACGGCTGGTTTCCACTTACGTCTTGAACGTTTGATGAGGCTCATTCTCGCGCTTTCGCTTGCTCTCTTGGGGTGCCATGATTTTTCGAGGGGAGAAGGTCGATGGTATGAACGTTGAGGTCTTTGGCTGGCGGATTGGCAATGTGGACGACTTCGAAAAGGTTAGGATCTCGTCGAGAAAGTAGTTCGCCCAGGGTCCTACCTCCAAATTTCTGTGTAGTAGCAGAATATTACTGGCGCTCGTGGTGATATCAATGTCTCAGCAGTAGCCAAACTTTGGGGTGCGATACAACGAGCAATTGTGGATTGATTGGGCCACCTTGCGACAGACTCTGGAAATGAAGAATCGGAGATGTTGTGATGAAGAAGTGTTTGAAAGTGGCGAGCTTAGATTCTCCTTCACTTTGAGGTCTAGGAAAGTGAATATGGGAAAGAAATGGCAGTTCGGGTTGGCTGCGAGAACGTGCTAGGAGACTACTCTGCCCCCACCGGTTGCTATTTTCTACCTAGCATTGATATGCAATTCGGCCCATGATTTCTTCCCCAATTCAATCTACTCTGCGATGATTGTCAGGGTCACAGTGAAATCGCCTTGCTCGCGAACAAGATATTCCCCACTTGATCCTCGACCGTCTCCAACAGCAGCTCAGAGGCATTGCTTTCAGCTACACAACTCTATCTGCGAGATACTTGCCTGCAACAACATTGATACTCAATCGTCTAAGAGATCCTCGACATCGGTTCGACAGAACATCAGGTTCTGGGATCTTGACAACACTCATATTCCATTCACCCAGATAGCCAGGGTAAGCTTCCTGCTCAATTCCCCTCTTTGCATGGAGCTCAGGTAGCTTTAGCTGAGCAAATTCTCCCAGATACCTCTTGACCTACGTCCAGCTTACTGGTGGATCTCTTTCCTCGTGACCATCACTGATCACCCTCGCCCTCATTTGAAGCAGCTGGACAGCATGGCAAGCCAAGGAATCAAGAGAAAGGCGGATGCTCTGGATGAAGATGAAGATAAGCCACAAATGGCACAAACCTTCCAAAGGTATATTTTATTACACCATCCTCTCAGTTTCCATTCAATAACTCACCACCAGCAGGCGAATGGGAAAAACCATGATCTTCATTTTCGTTAGTGAAGATGAGGACCTCCAAGTCTTCGCCGTTCACGAACACAAACTCTGCAGCAAAATCCCATGGTTCAAAGACAAAATCCAGAAAACCCCTGGCGATAGCAAGCCCGGATACGTCAAACTCCTACACGAAAACCCCCAAGCCTTCGATTTACTCCTCAGCTGGGTATACGACGGATCCCTTCGAAAATTGACCACAGTAATCGACGAAGAAAATGGAAGCACCAGCGCATTTTGGCATACCGTTGGACTGCACCGTTTAGCCCAAAAGGTTGAGCTCCCTGAACTCATGGACAAGGTTATGGATGCGCATCGGCGCTTTGATAGGGAGAATTATGTCCTGCCCAACCTAGAATTTGTGGAGAACGGCTATGAAATCACGTCGCCCTCGTCCCCGTTCCGACGATACTTGGCACATACTTGTGCATATAGGATCTCTGAGGAGGGGGATGAGACTTGGGAGATTGAAAATTTGTCGAGGTTGATGGTCGCGATTCCGAGATTGAATTTGGATGTTTTGCAGGCTTTGAAGGAGATTCGGGGGAATGTTGTTAGTCCGACTGATATGCCGGATTGCCATTTTCATAGTCATGGTAAGGATTTACCCTGTCCTTGGAAGAGCTGAGGATGTCTCGTCAGGGTGGAAAGTTGAGGGACTAACGTGGCGGGGAATATACGAACGGAATGGGTGCCATGATGATAGACAACAAGGTCCGCTTCCAAACCTACAAAAGCGTTTCATTACCCTTCTGTATCTTGAAATAATCTGTATATGCCCCCAGGGACAGTTGAGGCGCGCGATGGTTCATGTCGGGAAGGGGAAATCCATCGAGGCCATTATTGAATGCCAAATTGTACCACTAACTGTGATGATATATCATGTCTCTGTTCTCATGTGTAATTTGTGGCAGTAGCTTTGAAGGAACACAGAATTATGCCAGTGCCGTAAAACAATTCACTTGCACATGTTAGGGCATAGGCCATGATGCGAATTCTTGTGAGGTTGGAATGCAACACCCGGCGTAGCCTCGCCGTTCTCGCAGCCACTGGACCCCGACTTCGAAAATGTTTTCTATTCACATTAAATCATCTGTAGATATACCAAATACTCCATATCCCAATCCTCTATCTAATGACCACCCGTAGTCGGCAAACCCAACGCCACCTTGAAACTATCATAAATCAACCATTGGAACGCCGTCAACGTACCAATCATCGCTATCCTGACCGGCAATCCGTTCCATAGTCCACTGAAGCCAATATTGCTGTAGATCCTGCCAATAGCTTTACCGGCACCCTCTCCGGCTTTTCTGTCAGAGTTCAGTTTGGACACCATTACATCTGCTGGGTGCGAGATGACCGCGCAGGCAATACCGGCGATGTAACCACCGAGAAAAGAA
>Ga0247778_1000738_pt1 | contig 28003 bp, 32 predicted proteins | sample UWRJL049202B5_FD_179939 | JGI IMG/M metagenome (GOLD analysis project Ga0247778, IMG submission 179939) | Plant litter microbial communities from Arlington Agricultural Research Station in Wisconsin, United States - UWRJ-L049-202B-5 | ecosystem: Environmental > Terrestrial > Plant litter >...
AGGGTGAAAATGGTTGCGAAGCAAGCGGATTCCCAGCAGAGGACGAGACAGAGCATGGTAATGGATACATTTCCAGAGGTTTGCGCGGCCGCAAGAACGAAAATGAAGCACCTGCAACACAGGGGAGTCAGTAACTTCCTGTTCAAGAAGTTTTCGGGAATGTTATTTCCTCTTTGAGAAATTTATGGAGTAAATCGGAGTACATGAGATGAAACTGAAAGTGATTGGGGGGTATATGAACAAAGGCCCAGAGTTGCTTACATGCCAAGGTAGGTTGCGAGAACGTAACGAGGCTTGATGAACCTGAATGTCATGAGACCACCAGCGACGAATCGATTGAAAGCGTAGAGACCCTGAGCGGCGGCGAAAATATCGGCTGCGAATTATTAGCACGTAGAATTCAGATGCTGCGAAGAACAACTTACAGGATAAAGATGCGCTCTTTCCGGCTTCTTCGCAGAAGTTGACGAAATAGTTGGCAACTGCGACTTGGGCACCGACATAACAGAACTGACTCCAGACGGCAAGGAACAAATTGGTCTGTTTCCAGAATGCTCCAGGATCATAGTCGGCAATTTCCAGCTCCTGAGTGCCCATGTCCGCATCTGTAATCTCAGGCATTGGGGCCAAGAAGAACAAGACCACGAGAAGACCAACGAAGCAAGCAACACCGAGATAGACCCATTGGACGTTCTTCAAGCCCTCCGCAGTATCAATAGTCTTGGCGAAGAAGACCCTACTTGCCAGCAGAGGCGCAACAAATGAGCCGACTGCTTGAACTGCTTGAGCCAAATTCAATCGAATCTCAGAGTACCGGGGAGGTCCGCAGATGGCGAGGAAGGGATCGGCAGCAGTCTCAAGAGTCGCGAGACCAGATCCGACAACGAACATGCTGCCACAGAATCCACCGAAAGAGTGCTTAACACCGCTGGGCCACATGAGGAGGCATCCGACAGCTAGCACAATGAGACCAGTCATAAAAGTAAGGCGGAAACCCCATCTTCGGAGAATCCAGCCGGAGACGGTGGGAGGGCAGAGGAAGTAAGCACCGAAGTAGGCGGCGGACAGACCAGAGGCCTTGGAAGGTGTGATATTGAGAGATTTCTGGAAATGCGGGTTCAAGACGTCGAGTAATCCATATGCGAAGCCCCTGCGAAATTGAATTAGTTTTTGTTCTGTGGGGGGATTTTGTGAATTTCTCGTTTCCTTGGACTTTCGAGAGGGACCTCAAGAGGGATCATGCATACCAGAGGAAGAATAGGATAGTGACTGCGGGGTAATGTCAGTACTAGTTGCAGAAGTAAAAATAAGCAGCAGCGGAGACTTACCCAAGAAGCAGGGTACGAGGGACTGCTTCAAAGTCAGATGCACAGCTGCGGTGACCACATCATCAGAGATGGTGATCTTGCGTTTGTAAAGACCCATCGTGGAGGCTCTCGTATCGATTTCTGCAACGCCAGGTAGCAACTGTAGCAATAGTGTTGTGGTTGCTGTGCTGCAATGCGATGCCCGCGTGGTGGAAAGGAAGAAGAAAGCTTGGAAGACGGAGAATACGAAGCGATTAAATACCAGTACGGTAGCAGCGACTGCAAGCGGGGTCCAGCGGGGAATTTTTCTAGAAGCTATTCAATTCACACTTGTTGAGGTTGGGGGAGGACAGCAGAGGGAAGCGACGATGGACAACAAGTACAAATCACATTCACTTGAAGAAAGTAGAAGCACAACACCATAGCTCTCTGCAGCTGCCTTGCATACCTGCCTCTTCGGTACAGTGATCCACGAGACCCTGTGCGCCGGGACGGTACCACAGACCAGCAACAGCCTCGACCCAAGAGTTCATGGGCAAAAGATGAGGCGGGGAATTAGAGTTGATAGTATTCGTGGCTTGCGATCCTGGCATTGGTGCAGCACGCAGCTTCCTTGCTTGTCTGCTGCAGTGCGATGGAACAGCGAATAGTATTTTCGTGCTGTGTTTTCGGTGATAAGCAACCCGAGTTTGTTGCGTTCAAGGGGGTTGACATTTGTAAATTCATGGTAAAGTGCATAGAAACTGCAGTTGCTGATTCGAGATCTCCAGACTTGGCGTAGAAACATAGTGAGAAGTGAGAGATTCAACAAATAAAGCACAAGAGAAAACGCCGACGCCAACCCGCACCCCATGACTTGCACTTCGGATGAAGATCAGGAGACTGCCCTTGTGTTACCTTGAGGCAGGAGAACCGAGAAAGCACCACCAATTGTTTTTCCGGGGTGGTATTGGGATGGTAATACGAGCCACGAGGTAATGATGATATTTACAAGGCGGTAAGAGGGGTAAGCGCACAAGGTCAGAAGGTCCCAATGTCTGTCGGCATAGGACGAGGTGAGCCTTGAATAAATAGAAGGCTTGGGGATGTGGCTTCTGGAAACGCCTTGGTGGCGCTTCCACGGCTTGATGGCGTTCTTCCAGACTGAATTGAGGAGGCAGACACATGATATTCGCAGCAAGTGATGATATTGCTATCGATCGAGGTCAAGTCATGGGAATCGAAGAAATGCAGCATCGCGAAATCGTCCTACCGAAGAAAAGAAGTTAAATTGTTTGCTGAAACAGGAAAGATTGGTACTTCCTCACACCAGAAGGCCAACTCTCGAAGCATCAATCCGTGCGGATACAACGTGGCAACGAAAAGACTTTTTCACTTCTGCTTCCAGTCTTTCAATCCGGCTTCCAGACTGGCGACAAGACTCCTGCTTACCGCCATTTCCTCGAAGCTGACTCTGCCAGTCCACCATTCGAGCCAATTCTCAACTCTTGCTCCTTCTTCTGGATCTAGCAAGCCCACACTAACGTCGAGTAACTCCGGCCGCCATTCGCAATGCCAAAATATCGTTGCGCCGCAAACGCGGCAGAATTCCCTTGAGACGTCCTTCGAACTTTCGTACCTCTTCAATGTCCCCATATTGAAATCTAGAGGTTTCCCATCCTCCTGGAAGATATTGCATTTCGGCACAAAAGCCCAGGGCTGAATCTCAAATCCAGATGCCAGCCGGCAAGACGTGCAGGTACAATTCCCAGCTAGATACTTAGTATCGTTGCTCCTCAGCCACCAAGTCTCGTTTTCCGGATTCTCAGACGAATTGCTATGAAAAGCCTTCATCAGATCTGGAAACGGAGATTGTACAGCTTTGGAAGCTTCAGTCGGCCGAGTGATATAGAGCTTCACTCCCCCGCAATGACATTGCCCCTTCAATCTGTCCGAGCTTTCTTTGCCCGGCGGCAGTTTCTCCAGCGTCCCCTCAGGTATAAGCCCCTTATCCGCATCTTTCAACATCCACCTCTTCAACTTCCTCTTGCTCCCATCAGCGTCCTCGATCTCCTTAAACCACACCGAAACCCCTCCATCCAATGTATCCTCCACCCATTTACACCCATTCCATTTTATAATTCCCTCAGTATGATCCCATATCCCCGTCGCCATATGCCACGTCCCACTTGTAGTGCGATTGACGAACACATGCGCGCCGCAGGTAGAGCAGAAATACCGCACCAAATCATCAGAGGTAGCGTAGGATGTGAGGTTATATTTCGCGGGCTCGACGGTGTGGTTTCGTGGCAGCGTAATATACGAGATACCGACCGATCCAGAGAGTCGTCTGCAAGTCGTGCAAAGACATAGCGCGCGATCGAGAGGGAGAGAGGAGGTTGGGAAGTCGGCTTGGTAGGTGAAGGTGCGGCAAGCGCAGGCTGCTTTGACTGTTGTTGTCGCCATGATGATGGTTGTGAGTTTGTTGGGAGGGGCACGATGATACCCGTCAGCCGCAAATGAGGGGAAAGAAGAGATATATCCTACCGTAGTCTACTCACCGCGCCCTTCTCTTTGCATGCATATTGTCCCTGTGATAAGGCTTGCACGGCTCAGATAGGATCGTCATGCATATCTCCTGGCGGCTAGTTGATGCAGAAGGAAGGGCGTTGTGAAGTTCCTCCGGGTCTGACAGAGTATCCTTGTAGTACGAGATCACGTGTAGTGGAGGTTTCTCCTCGAAGCTTTTTCTCTTCATTTTTTTCTTTCTCTTGGCTGGCGATATCTTGTTCCTCTAAGACTGCGTTCTATTTGTACTTTTCAACTCAGACCCACTAGCAAAGCTAACTCCACTGATCCTGCTAGCTGCGGATAACTTCCGCTAGTTCGGTTGTCAAATCTTGTTCCTAGAAACAAGCTCCCGCTTACACCTCTACCGGCATCGCCCTCCTTCCCTTGATAACCTCGGGAAGCATCACAGATGTACCGGTACCGGATTCCTCTACGGCAGTGACTGGTATCGGCCCCGTTCCACTAAACAAGCATTCCACTCCCGATACATTATGAGTGCTTTGAAGCATTCCAACTCTCCACGAAGTTATCGCAGACGAGTCATGCACTGCAACCCAAATTCCAAGCAAAGGAAATCTTCCTCGATTGGCTCAACCACTTTTCAGCCTCAAGCCGACTATCCGTGGTGCCGTCAGAGGCGCGACTTGAGGCGCGCTTTCGTGTTCAATTCCTGATGTTCTTCCTCTCCGAGATATCCCCGTCACATGCCAAGACCTCAAAATTCATTCTGTTTGGTTCCGTGCACAGCTTCAGTGGGCTGATGATTCAGCTTTATTGAGTCTTTCGTCCGTATGAGGCTTTTGATAACGTTCCGAGTGGAAGGATCTGTGCAAGGGTATGGCATGCTTGTCGGGATTTGCATTTTTCATATATATATGGCATGATCCCTCACGTTGATTTTGTTTTTACTTCATATTCCCCTCAGTACATACTATTTACTTGCTGGGTATTGCCACTTCTAAATTTATCTGCTGCAATCACAAGTCTGGATATACTCAATCACAATGTCGGATCCAGCTGAATTACCTGAGTCCCCCAATCGAATATATGCATCTATCTCTGGGAACCCAACCTCACCTACAGTTACTCGAACACACACCAATGGCTCTCGTATGAGTCGTACACACACCAACAAATCCCATATACGCCGGACAAGTTCACACATCTCTCAAAAAGAGTCTCGAGATCCGAACCTCGATGTCAACCTCCCATATCGAACACTGAGTGCCGGAGCAAATCTCAACGAGTACACGATCGAAGATCCCGCCGGAGAGATCGATGGTAGACTTGAGTCAGATGGCGAGCAACACTACAAACTCGTCACATTCAAGCCAAACGACCCGGAGAACCCAAAGAACTGGTCCAAGGCATACAAATGGTACTGCACCATGGTTGTCGCAGTCACGTGTTTCGTAGTCGCGTTCGCATCTTCAGTCATCACCGCAGACATTGCAGGCGTACAGAAAGAGTTTGATGTTTCAGAAGAATTAGCTCTCGTCAGCATCTCCATCTTCGTCGTAGGCTTTGGACTTGGTAAGTCCCCCCAATTCCAGACTATAGAAAGCTGTACTAACAATGCCCAGGACCTATGGTCTTTGCCCCTCTCTCCGAAGTTCTCGGCCGCCGTCTTATCTATGGAACTACCCTCCTCCTTGCAGTAATCTTCATTATCCCCTGCGCGCTCGCCCCCAACATCCAAACTCTCCTCGTCTGCCGTGCCATCGACGGCATCATGTTCTCAGCCCCAATGACCCTTGTCGGCGGCACCCTAGCCGATCTCTGGAAAACCGAGGAGCGCGGTGTACCAATGGCTGCATTCTCCGCCGCTCCATTCATAGGTCCCGCAATCGGACCGCTAATCGGAGGCTTCTTGAGTGATGCTGCAGGCTGGAGGTGGTTATACTGGATCCAACTGATCTTCGCCGGCGTCGCCTACATCCTCATTACCTTCACCGTCCCCGAAACCTACGCACCCACCATCCTCGCTCGCCGCGCGAGAAAGCTCCGTGCCAGCACCGGAGAAAAAGATCACGTCACAGAACAAGACCTCGATATGCGTCCTTTCAGTGAGCGTCTACGAATCTTCCTCATCCGCCCTTTCCAGCTCCTTTTCGGCGAACTCATCGTCTTCCTAGTCTCGGTCTACATGTCGGTGCTCTATGGGTTGTTGTACATGTTCTTTGTCGCCTTTCCCATCATTTATCAAGGCGGCAAGGGCTATTCAGCCGGTACCACTGGATTAATGTTCATTCCCATGGCACTCGGTGTTCTCTGCTCAGCTGCTTGCGCGCCGCTAGTCAATAAGCACTACCTCACGCTCTCAAGAAAACATAACGGATCGCCGCCTGCGGAGGTGAGATTGATACCCATGATGGTCAGCTGTTGGTTTATCCCCATCGGTCTCTTTATTTTCGCTTGGTCTTCATATCCGCACTTAAGCTGGGCTGGTCCAGCCATCGGAGGTTTCCCCGTCGGATTCGGATTCATCTTCCTTTACAACTCCGCCAACAACTACTTGGTGGATAGTTATCAGCACCAAGCGGCCTCCGCACTAGCCGCAAAGACCTTCCTGCGCAGTTTCTGGGGGGCGGCTGTGGTGTTGTTTACGGAGCAGATGTATGCGCGACTCGGGTATCAATGGGCGAGCAGCTTAATTGCTTTTATTAGTTTGGGATGTTGTGCTATTCCATTCGGATTCTATTTCTTTGGGGCACGCATAAGGAAGCGCAGCAGGTTTGCGTTTAGTGAGAGTGCGAAGGATGTTGAGACAGGGAGTGGGGAGGAAGAGGAGGGCAGGGCGACTGAGGGGGAGTTGGAGAGGGCGAGGAGTTATGTTAGTGTGCCTTGAGGGACTTGCTGCCTTTTCACTTTGTACGCAGATGGCATGCTGTTGGTGTTTTCGAGCGCGAAGTTGGCGACTTGGAGTACACTGTTTCGTTGCGAGACAGGAGTTGACTGACACATCGGCGCTTCAGGTTGGGGGTTTTTAGACGGCGTAGAATAGATTGTATAGCATAGATTTAGATGAGTAGATATCCCTTATTTAATACCAGATAGAAACATCCATAACTATTATTTTCACGGCGCGTCTTTCTTCTCAAGAGGGAAATCATACTTGCTTTGAATTAAAATTCATACGGATAGGACGCCCGGCCGCGAGGTATCGTAACCGGGCACCTTGAACACAAGATTGATATGCAATCTCAACATTTAGCGGAAGAGAAAAAAGACAGCCAATAACAGCAATTACTTTAATTTTATTTTGGGGAATTTTTAATGCTATGCTACTACCCAAAACTTATCGTAAATTGAGATTTCCTGATTTGATGAAGCGACGCGGATTGTCTAAATCAGGAAGGCAAAAGCAACCAGCCAATGTCCTAGCACCTACCAAGGAGTAAGCTAAAGCAGGGCCCGGGCGGGAGGCGTACTTAAGAATCAGATTTGAAATTAACATTTCTTGGAAGATAAATATCCACCTGTGAATTTTCCTGTACGAGTAACCAACTCGTTGGTGGAAGGTAACCAACCAACCAACCTAGGCTGCAAATGCAGACCTCGGAGCAGCACAACCCATCCAATATTCTCGAGTCCCGAACTAGAATCACGCGAATCATTGACGCTAGGCTGTCTTTACCATCCCTTATGAAGTGGGAAAGTTTTGAGAAAACGGCCCAAGTAGGCCATACAACTTTCCGTAATTTGAACCAAAAATTGGCAAGGAATATATAAATTGCCCGGGGAAGCATCCCTGCGTTTTATAGTCTGTACAGTACTGTACCAGGGCATCCTACAATGTTACATGACCCTAGTAGTCAGTGCATAAGGGCCTGAGTAGTTCAGTAGAATTACCCCCTGTACGGTACTACCGCAGTTGGCCTTCGGTGGCATTCCATGTGCAATCATCGTCACTTTTCTAGCCTGATACTTCTTCTTTTTTATTCCTGAACAGCATACCTAACACTTGTACTGTATCTTTGAGTCGGGAATTTTACGGTTTGTCGGGATCATGGCTCCCAGCAGCAGGATAGGCGAGCTCGCTGCTATTATTCACTCGCAAATTCAACAAGTCGATACCCACCTTGAATCAGAAAATATCCCTTCTCCCTCTTTCGACGTTTCCTGTCCGCGTTTTCTACCTGAAGAGCTCCAAGCTTCCCGACAAGCTGTTCTTGCGGCATGTGATGAGCTCACGGCCCTAATGCGTGGTCCAACCGTCTCGGTGCTTCCAGATGTAAGAGCATTGCTGCCCCATTCCGGACCAGATATCAAAGTCTGAAAAGTAATTGGTTTTCCCATAGGCTAGAAATTGGGCCAGTTTTCAAGCTATCTAAAGATTCGGAATTGCGAAAACTTTTCCACCTTCAGATACCGCCACCTTCAGCGAAATCGCGAGCCGCTGTTCCCTCAATGAGTCCGATACCCGCCGCTTGTTGCGCCACGCTATGACACATTATATATTCAAGGAGGTCTCGCCTGGTGTCGTGGCACATACCTCGCTCTCCAAAGCGATTGCTGAAATGCCGTCGCTGGAAGACACTATTGGATTCGTCACTGTCGAGTTATGGCCATCGGCGACGAGAGTAGTCGATGCGATGGAGAAGTCGCCGAATTCCGAAGAACCCAATGAAGCTGGATTTTCGTTGGCTAATGACACCAATATTCCAATGTTTGATTACGTCTCAAGGAACCCCGAGCGGGCGGGACAGAGTTCATCAAACCTTGAAAGTCGTTTTGGTCCTCAACCTGCTATCTCCTTTGCCGTCTCATCTTTTCCTGCAACGTCTTACATACTCCAAAACACTCTGCGTCGTTTGATCCACGCTTCTCTCAGTTGTGTCAAGCTCAAGATGGTAGATTTTCCCTCCTTTTCCACACCCCAGAACAAGCTCCCGATCTAGTATCGAAGTAGATCCGCTGATCTGTTCGAGAACTCCTGCATCTGATAATTTCGTCTTTCCTCCCTCCTTCTTCTCTTCACTGCACAACCGGTCCTTGTTGTTTTCTAGATCAAAAAGTAGGCTCACAAAAATCAATGGTACACCCCTTCCATCCGCAAGGTCTACATACTGTTTGAGCTGATCGATATCATCATACGGTACAGGTACAGATGATACTGCAAGACATGCTGTAAAGATCACGATGAGACCTTCATCCTTGACCCTTTTCAATCCCTCTATTGCTGCTTGCCGGAATTCTCGTCTTAGACTGTAATGGCTTTCGTCTCGCGTAGGTTCAATGGCTACGACTGGATCGATGAGAAGATGGTTGTCCATCAGACGGTGAGGGACGTTGATCTTTTGGAGTCGGTCTCTGAGGGACTTTGCGATTGTGAGCTTTCCTACCCCGGGAAAGCCGTTGAGCAGCATGATGCAGCCGAGAGGGAGAGTCTCCATGTCATTAGCAGTGCTGTCGTCGTTGATCTTGGCAGAGGCTATGTTGAGAAATATTAGACTTTTGAAATGGAATGTTGGAAACTATGTAGCATAGTGTTTTAAGTGTATATGTAGGACGCGATACCGTACTAATTTGGGAGATACGGATGGAGCTAGCAGTTTAGCGTGGTTTCTTCTCCACGCAATGATAACCCCAAACCAGAAGCAAATTGATTTCTGAAATGATATTTTTATTCTTAAACTAAAATATCATTCAACTGTTCAAAATTTTCTGCTAGCTTCTATAATAAGGGAGTTGGGGAAATCATAAAGTGTGTCTAGAAACGCGACACAAGTAAGCGAGAGTCTTTGAACTACTCATTCACGATGCTAAACAGCTAGTACCATCCGTATCTGCCAAACTAGTACGGTACCACAATGCGACTCGGCAGCTGAAAAAAGGGCGCGAAATGTGGTGCAGATTCACGTGGCAATGTAGCCTAGCATAATCCGGACCAGGGTGAAGCTTTTCAAGCTGCACTTACTACATTACATGTGAACTTTTTAGAAGCTGTTGTTTGAAAAAACAGAGCTCAAAAATGGAACCTGGTACGTAATGCTCTCGCTATTGATTACGGGGCTGTGGCAGGTCAATTAGTGATGTTCAAAATGATTGCTCGCTCTCACTCTCACTCGGGCTGGCATTGCTTTCCCTGTGTAACAGTCCGAGAATCTGCAGCCGCTGCCTAGATCTCATGTCACTTCCCGCACCCCCTGCTATTTCCATAGAGTCTCGCATTATCATGATTTTGTGACAACTCTTCCTATGACTCATTGCAAATACGCAAATGGCACTACATTATGTTCTAGTAACTGTCAACGATGCCTACTACATCGAACCTTCGCCATCAGTTCTCCATCTAAAATCTCCTGCCAAACATCGCATTGGTAGACATCGATCGAAATGCTACCGAAAAGAAAGACACAAGAAAATAGAACTGGCAAAGCTCCCTGCAAAATGGCCCCGAAGAGAAATTTCGGAGAGATCTAGGACGAGTAAGTGTTCAGTCCAATCTCAAACTCACTTACTTAAGTTTCACTCAGTACACAAACTCCCACTATCGATACCGAAGTCCTACCTCGAGTCGGAGCTAACGGTATGGATATCAAAGTCTCCAAGGCACTCCTCTGCGGCAAACCTCTCTACTTCAAAGCAATGTTCTCTAGTAACTTCGCAGAAGGCGAGGTACAAGGCGCGACTCTTGAGCCCATCGAAGGCATCATCTCAGCACAAAGTCTCACCACTCTTCTCGAATAACTAGAGTCTGGTTCTGTCACCTTCAATAAAGGCACCAAACTGCAACTAGCGGACGAGATTGCCGCCGCCCTCGAAACGGCGCGCTTTACTGATCTCTGCGGTATCGAGGAGTTGCAATTCATTATCGCTGAGCATATACGCAAGATTATTGTTAGGAATAGCAGGTCCATCAAGCGTGTAGGCTGGCACGAGCTCGAGAAAGGACGCTTTCATAACAACACCCGCGTTGTGGAACTCGAGCATGCGAAACGTGCCGTGCTGTTACCAAAAGGAAACGAGGTACGGAAGCTCTTTGCCAAAGCGGCTGGTGAAGGGCTTCTTAGATGCGACAAGCCAAAATTCTCAGTGGAGATGATGAAATCTGTTCCGGAATACATGAGTGATGTTTTCGAATGAGGCTAGGTTGACGTCGTTTTTGGATCCGATTGGGACCATTGATTGGGGGGGAGGAGGTTAAAGAGGTTGATGAAGAGGATGATTATAATGAGGATTGGGGCTTGCAAATCGGTGACAATTACAGACCTGGCACGCCACCGCCGCTGCCGGCTGGTTTCATTGGCATGGATGCTAGTGGCTATTACTATATGCCTGGGTTTGTTACGACTTGATGGCACGAAGGGTCTATAACTAGCCAAGTACTTCAACATCTATTTATGCCTTCAATCCCGAACTTTCTCTCTTACAAATCTGTGACCGCCCTTGTGCATTACAAAATTCCTTAGGGAAGCTCAAGAGTCTCCAGCGTCGGAGCGGGCAGAGATCTAAAGGTCGTCTCAGCATGCACGACTAGACTGCGCAATGGGGCCCTATCCCCCACGGGGTCTTATATCCTACCCCGCCCCATTCCCTAGATAAATTAGGGATAAAGCTGAAAAATATTCCGACGAAGTGCGCAGAGACCCGTGTGGTCAATTCCGACGATTGCTAAGACATAGCAAATGATCAATGCAGCCGTTAAGCCACATGGCTTTTACTTCATCACGCTGAGTTGAGCCTTTAAACGAACGCTCGCCTCCCCCTTTCTTAGCTGCAAACAAGCGAGCCCCACAATTTCAGCATAGCCACAACCCCGCTGCCTAATAAATGTCAACTTCCAGCGATCAGCGTCATCTCACGCATTTCACAATAAATCAACAATACAACAAAGCCATGTCTGAACACGAACAGCTCCAGTCCTTCCACCTCTTTCCTCAGCTCCCCTTAGACATCCGCCTCGAAATCTGGACCTGGACCCTACCCCGCGCCCGCTTCATAAACTCCCGGTATCAACCCCTCCAAGCACGTGCAGAATTCCCCTCCTTTCCCGCCCTATCTATCAACACCGAATCCCGTTCTCTAGCCTTAAGCTATTTCACCTTGACAGAAATAGGAGTGTTTGTGGACTTCGCGCACGATTACTTTCATCTCCCTTTGAAAAGTGGGGGTGAAGACCGATGGGAGACGCATCCACAGACCTCTAATGCCGTTTTCAAGTTCCGTGATTTTGAGCATGCGAAGAAGAGGTTTCAGGGCACGTTTGAGTATTATGCGGGGATGTTATCGGGGTTGAAAGAAGTCGTGGTGCAACTTCATGTTGTGGGCTTGAATATGGCTTCTATGACACCCGAGAAAAATGAAAAGATGATGGGGGAGTTCCGGGCGTGGGCGGAGCAATCGGTGAAGGAGAACGGGAAGAATGGCGCGGCTGTTAAGGTGGGGGACTGTGGGCTTTGTGAGGGATGTAGGCGGATGAGAAAGAAATGGCATGATGGGGCTGCTTCGATGATGGAGCAGGCTTACTTTTCTTTCGGGTATACGTTTGGTTCAACAGGGCGAAGGTGACCTACTTCTCGCGAAACATTGATATTATAGGGTTAGAAAGTAGTGTGTTCTGAACTGTAGGCTCAAAACTGTGGAATATCTTGTTCAAGGGATTTCGAATGATTGTAAGGAAGTGGTATGGATTCAAATTTAAACTTAAAGCACGCAGCACCCGCCTCTTTTTGTGTTCTTGCCCGCGTGTAATTATCCCCGATTTCCCTTCCGTTGTGTCCCCAATGTTTCAAAATCCTTATTCCCGCACAAAACTCATTTCCAGTTTGTAGGCCAGGCTGATCAATTCCTCACTCCAAAAATCCCCACAAATTATTCAAGCTCTCTGCAAGTGTTGGATGAGCCCAAATTGCGTCTCTAAGCCTCTCCCAGCCCAAACCACCCATTATCGCCGTTTGCACCACACTCATGATCTCGCCTCCCTCAATCCCCAAGCACGTGAAGCCCAGAATTTCGCCTGTTTCACCGTCAACAACAGCCTTCATCATCCCTCTCGTCTCAGCTGTCTCCAACGCTCGAGCCACATAGCTCATTGGCATTTTTGCAGTCATTATCTTCTTGTTTGGGAATCGAGAGCGAGCCTCATGTTCGTGAAGACCGATGTGGCCTAGCTGAGGGTCTGTGTAAACCACATAAGGGACTTGACGAACTTTGGTCGAGAGCTTGGTGACTGGAGGTGAGCTTGAAAGGAGGTTGTTCTTGATGATTCGAAAGTCATCGTACGAGATGTGTGTAAATGCTGGAGGACCTTTCACATCTCCCAAGACGAAAATGTTTGGTACAGCGGTCTCAAGAAATTCGTTGGTCTCAATGTAACCGCGACCATTTGTGACGAGGCCTGCAGCTTCGAGGTTGAGAGTGTTCGTGTTGGGGATGCGGCCAGCTGCAAAGAGAAGGTGCGTTCCTGAGATGGAATTCTCTTTCTCTTGGGTGCGAACTTTCAGATCGAAGCCTTTCGCGGAAGGTGCAACGCTCACGGTTGTACTTTCCAGAAGCAACTTCAAGCCATCCTCCCTCAAGATATCCTGCAGATTCTCAGCAACCTCTTTATCCTCCCTTGGAAGGATCTGCTCTCCCCTCTGCACAATCGTGACTTCCGCACCAAGTCTCCTCATCAGCTGCGCAAATTCAACGCCGACGTAACCGCCCCCAACTACTACCAAATGATTTGGCAGAGAATCCAATTCCATAACACTTGTAGAATCTAGCACGACCTTCGGGTCGAGTTTCTCCACGCCTTCCAAATGTGGCGGCGCAGGTCTCTCTCCGACGTTCACAAAGACTTTCTCCGCCTTCACCAACTTTTCACTCCCATCGTTCAGCTTCACCTTCACACTGCTCGCATCCACGAAACTGCCCTCACCCATCAGCACGTCCACTCCCGCAGCTTTAAGCCGCCTCTCACTGCCTCCTCTGAATTGCGTAACAATGTCTCTCTTCCTCTGGCGAATTTTTACCATATCCACAACCACTTTATTCTGACCCTCGCCTTCCTGTGTATGGATGCCATAATCTTGGCCTCGTCTCGTCAAGTAGGCGGCTCGTCCACTAGCGATCATTGTCTTTGTGGGTGTGCAGCCCTCATTGACACAGCAGCCGCCGATGTGAGATTTCTCTATGATAGCTGCCTTCTTACCGGCTGAAGCGAAGGCTAGAGCAAGCGGTGTTGCCGCCTGGCCAGAGCCAAGGATCAGGGCGTCGTAAAATGCCGGAGAAGCCATTGTAAACTTTCTTGAGAAGAAGGTAGGATTTTTGAGCGAGAGACCCGGCTTGTAGAGTTCCGCTTGCAAGAGTGAGAAATGTTTTCGGAAGTTGAGTCTTGATAGACAGCGCATGCGGGGTAATAACTGATGGACTGCTTGAAACTCGATGAAAGCTAATATACTAGATCTTCGAAGATTAGATTAGGAATCAGGTGAAAAAATCCTTGAACAATTTAGATTGAAAAGAGCTCTGGGATGTTGGGGTCCCTTGCATTAATATGAGCTGTTGGATCAGGTGGTTTCTGAATAAGCATCCTGCAGGTTTTACATTGAGGCGTCTCGCTTGCCCAGGTGGCGGAATTCAAACAGGGGCACCAGGGGCGGGGGAAATTTTAGCGACCGAGCCCCTATTTTTGATTCCCACTTTGGGGCCACCAGTGGGCGTCTTGCCTTGGTGAGGTAAGAACATGAGATTCCTAGGTACATAAATTGAAATAAGAAAATTAGTAATCACAACATTCAATCAAGCTTCCGTGGTCCAATGGTTAGGATTCCACCCTTCCATACATTGATGTTAGGTGGAGGTTCGTGTTCGATTCACGGCGGTTGCAGAATACTTTCTTTTTTGTCTTTTGCTGCCTTTGTCATTTTCCCTGAGATGCTTAAGTTACAGATGTGGTGACGCATAAGTTTTTGTTTTTTCTTTTCTTCAAGATTCGCTTTCGTGGGCTCGCTTGAAAAGCTTTGGTCACCGCCCCCACTGTTGATAAGATCACCTGATCCGCCCCAATAATTCCCCCTTTTGCTTTAGCGACGTTCTTTTGCACTGACTTCTAAAGAATGAAAAGATTTATGCAAAAAACAATTTCACGCGCCTGGGCAGCCCATAAACGGCCTTCGTAACCCGTATTGAAGGCTTGAGATGGGGCATTCCAAAGATGTTGGTTGCAAGTATGTTGGCGGCGTGGTCGGTACGGGTAAGCACAGTAAAATATTGGCCTTTCGTTTTTCACTATGCGCTACCCCTCATGTAGGCTTTCTCTGTGACCACACTCACTTACCACCTCCGGCTTTATATAAAATCTCACCTGGCTATTACGCAAAACTTCCCTAATTTAAATCCGTTATCAAAGATTCCTGTACGCCTCACAATTAAAGGGCCTTATCATGGCCTTACATCGCTATCCTTCGATTAAATTCACTCTTATCATCTATATCCTGAGTTGCATTTCTGCAAAAGCCGTCGACTACCCCATTGGTGTTTCTCTCGGATACTCTTATTTGTATTTCAATTGCCACCCCAAGCAGATGGGCAACTTCAGTTCGAGCTGATGAATACAGGTCATCGGCGTATTACGGTGCACATAACCAGCTAATACACGTTGTCACGGTCAATAGCAGTGAAGAATGGCGAGAATATTTCTGGGCGACATGGACTGACAAGAAAAAGCACACGTGAGCCTGAGCCCCTCCGTAAATGTTTATTTTCGAACCTACTCCACTTATGGCTGGAATTGGATCTAAAATTGACAAACCTAGGCCAGATTACGACCCCGAGACCATGGCAATGTTCAGGAGAACTCTCGAACTAATACAATCTGCCACAGACAGCGAACTGCAACGACCATCAGAATTTCGTTCCATCACCACACCTGATCATTTCAGCCTCAGGTCCTCGATGTCAACACTGATGCGCGCAGCTTACGATCTTAAGTACTTCGGTTCTGGACAAAGCTATCAGGTCATTCAATTATATAATGCGGCTCGCCTTGCTTACAACCTTGATAACTGCAGGGGATACGGTCTCCCTGCTGGATGCAATTTATTTGAGATAGATATGTTCGCTCTTGTGATCGAATACGAAGAACGGTATCTCACGGCCAAAATTTTGTCGATTTCAGAATATCTCTGCTACCCTGAGTCGGAACAAACTTTCCCCGAGAACGGAGAGGGCGAGATTGGAGAAGTAAGACCTGATGGTATTGAAAATTCACTTTCACTAATGCAGTCCAGCATTTAAAGAACTCCTCCAGTAATGTTTTCAAGTCGCTGTCACTATCCATTAGTGGCTTCATGGACGAAGCAATCGCTCATTTGGTGGAGATGAACTATCCAGACCCGGCCTCAAAAGTTCAAGGAATCATTTTGACGGGTGAAGCCTCCTCTGCAGGAATGGAAAACATGAAGAGGATAATCGAACACGCGCTGCCAACGTATAAAGAACGGTTTCTTTTTCATCTTGAGCCCGGAAAACTTGGTGCCATTGGGGCTGCGCATCGCGCGAGGCAGTGCGTGACGGAAAATGCGATCATGAGCCCTAGGCAACCTCATAAGGAGCTGTGAAAATCTGAGGATGCGAACGGTCATTATGGGATTCCCTCTTCACGATGTAAATTTTTACCTAGGTATGGACTGTGAATACCGCAGTGGCAGTATATGGGAGAACCTGTGTGCGTGTATTATAAGCTTCCATTAATTCTTGGGTTCTCCTGATTAATTGTGGCTTTATCCCATGATTTTAGAGTTTCAGGGGGGCCTTCGTCAGTCACGCCTGCAGTAGCGACCGTGTAGAGTGCTCCTTTCCACGTTCTAAATCTAAAGTCGTCCGAATTTCAACCGCCTTACCCAAGTGGAAAAGTTACGGAGTAAAATAGCATGAGATCCCTTAAGCCTACGCAGAAGCGGCTGATAAAAGACTGAGATGCACACATCCTAAAAATAGGGAAACCTTGCCTTAAATATAGTTCGCTATACTTGTGGCATTGCTCAAAAATCTGGCGTGATGAAAATTTAATGACAAGCAGGATTACCCATTAATAAAACAAAGCATCGCCCCCGTGGGGCTGGGTCTTTTGACGGGCTACCTAGCTAGTAGTCCCCGCGGCGCGATGTGCCAAGAAAACCGAACTCGCATAGGGTTCCCGATCAGGCTAACTAAAAACAGCATCGTTCAGCGAGGTCCATCGACACGAGGCACTAGTCCAAGGCTAAGAATAGGATAAGATTATGAAACATTGCCCAAGCTGTATAGAGTCACCATTGCGGCATTACCTATTGAGGGTTTTTTTCCTTTCACGTAAATTGCAATGGAGCGGAAACAGTGAACAGTCGAGGAGCCTCAATTCAATTCCTTTAGTCTTAATAGACTTCCCCTACTTCTATTATTATCCCCAGATATACGTAATTTTCAGCAAGCCTTCAAACTCACCATTAACTGGGTCTCCCCTGAGCTTCTGCAAGTTCCACCCAGGGGGGCAAACTGCTCGATTGGCATAGCCCGGGAATTATACTGATCCCTCAAGAAAAGCCGTTAGCTTCTTGTTGCTGGTATATATTTGCAGGCAATGCAAATCTTGTTCCTGTGTGGATAATAGTGCTATAATTAAATCAAGGCTTGTTAGATTGGTAGGGGTTTTCGTCGGAAGAGTCTGCCCCATTTGCAGCAGGAATGCCGTCAGGGCAGGGAGGGTGGCATTTTAGAATATGTCAGTTTGAAAGTTTACGTTATTAGCGACTTTCGTAACTAAAAGGAGTGATAGCTTATACATCCTTCGATTTCTATCGGTTACCTATTTCTATCCCAAGGGACTTTTAAAGGTGCACTTTGTCACGTAGTCCAGATCTCCTGTTTCTCAACCACTCATTGAATTTGATGCACATTATGCTAATAGGGACTCTACAAACCCTCGTTAAACCCAAAGGATCATTCTGATCTAGACTATTCCATTATCGGGGTGAACTTTCTACATTTCTACGATTCCCAGCGTTTTCTGTTCTGAAATTTCGGCGCACTCGCCCCACGGCATCGTCAACGATGATCGGTCCTTCCTCTCGCCCTGCGGTATTCCGCTCCATATATACATTTCCCCATCTCCCAATAGTGGATGAAGAGGCTAGACCATCTTTACAACCGCAATTAGGTCAAATTTTAAGATTCAAGAGAGTACGACTCTTGGCAATCGCTTCAGTTTTCCTGGCCTCTTTTGCGCTTATACTTTCGGAGAGTGAAAGACTCTACAACTTCGACTACTCCAAATTATCATGGCCAAGCCGTGATCAATCCTTGACCATTGATGATCTGGCAAGTAACATAGACTGGTCAAGATTCGCCTACACTCAATACGCCACAAATTCGGAATACCTCTGCAACTCAGTCATGATTTTCGAAACTTTGAGCCGCCTGGGAAGTAAAGCAGATCGTCTGCTAATGTATCCTTCTACTATGACGGTGGATGAAGAATCGAACAATACAGAAAGCAAGCTTTTGCTGAAAGCTGAGCGCGAATATGGGGTGAAACTGCGCTCAATAGAAATTCGACACCGAGACTTGGGGGATGGTAAGATGTGGGCGCTCCAAAACACTGCCATCCTGCTGACGACTATACAGACACATGGCAAGACAGCTATACCAAGCTGCTGGCTTTCAATCAAACAGAATACGATCGCGTCCTATCCCTCGACTCCGACTCGACTGTCCTTCAACACATGGACGAACTGTTTCTCGCTCCCTCTGCACACGTCGCCATGCCACGAGCCTACTGGCTAGAGAACCCATACCTCAGTTCACAAATGATACTGATTCAGCCATCTACTGAAGAGTTCAAGCGAATCGACCAAACAATAAATAATGTACAAGCGGGAGAATTCGACATGGAAATCGTGAATATCTTATATGGCAAAGACTGCATGATCCTCCCTCATCGTCCTTACAACCTCTTGACCGGCGAATTTCGATCAAAAGGCAATCATACGCAGTATTTAGGAAACGAATACGAGGGTTGGAATCCTGAAAATGTCTTGCAAGAAGCGAAGTTCTTGCATTTTTCTGATTGGCCGATGCCGAAGCCATGGTTGTCAGCAACCACCAAATTGAAGCAGGAAAACCAGCCAAATTGCGACGTGCTGGAAGATGGGAGAGAGGACTGCCGAGCTCGGGATCTGTGGCTTGGATTTTATGAGGATTTTAAGGCGAGGAGAAAGGTGAGATGGGATTTTGTTGCGATACTGAGGACTTCAGACTTGCTAACAAATATTTACAGAACGTTTGTGGCTGAAAGAACCTCCCCAGATATGGAGAACAGCGCCAAATGAATCACGAATCCAAATGATATTGATCCTGAGTCAACCCTGCTCAATATATAGAGCAGCGAGGCTTTTAGCGAGAACCACAACTCGTCATCACCTACGCCATACCGACCCCGATAAAACAACTTTTGACCGCAGGACAAGGCACCAGAGACAGGATAGAGTCAGACCTGCAACTAATGGGGGATTCAAACTTTGGGAAAACTTACGGTTTCGGAAGCAGGAGATTGTATCACAATCTCCACCCGCGCATCTACCGGGCGAAGATGCTGTTCAAAACGTGGTGCTATACAGGGTCATGGAAAGAAGGAGGGATATATCAATAGACACAGGGCCTGTGGCGAGCATTTCTTGTACTCGAAAGGTTCTTTTCATAGATGTTTTAGATGTTTTATTCGTCTTATGTTGATGGGATTCAAAACACAACCGTGGTGGAAGGACTGGGGACGTATTCTAAAGGAATTAAATAGTCTCAAACTAGTCCAATTGAGTCTATATTATGCTCAGACAGGCAAAAAAATTTCTTCACGCCATGAACAGAAGGACCTGTCGGCGAAAGATGCTTAAACATGCTAAACCATCTGTGATCATGGATCACATCCCATATCCCACCTTCTTATACCCCTGACTCCCTACATCAAACTCCGGCCACTCCCCCCTCATCACCAGCCCCCTCTTCTTCCAATCCCCCACAACAGTCTTCTCCCCACCAAGCCCCAACGCCTTCCTAAACTTCTCCTTCCCCCACCGCGGCTTAACAGGAGGCACCTCCCCAAAATCAGGATGCTGAACCACCAACCCATCACACACCAAACAAACCTTCGTTCACCCATTTTCATCATGGCCCAAAACATTCGCAATATGCATCCCATTAGGCAGTAAAACCCCATTCGGGTACTCCCCTTTAGTCCTAGATATCTGCTCCCCGCACGGGCAAACGGGCCAGCAATACGTATTCGGATCCCTCGGTTTCCTTCCCCGTTCCCAGAATGCATCTAGCCGCAATCTAATCTGTCTGTAACTCCTTCCCGGCGTCTGGAAAAAATCCATAATTCCTCTAAAAGGATATATAAAATCGTTTCTCCTTATCTTTTCAGGGAAGCGCTGTCGGGTATCATATTCGCGCCGTTCAAATTCCGCCATGATGCGATCAATACACGCCCAGCAAGTCTCCGTAATCATCGGCTCGATGCAATGACAGCTCTGATACCCATTTGGGTAGAAACCGTGGGCTTTATTGTGGCAAGAGAGGCAGACGGGACGCCACCATCCCATTGATATGAATTCCCACTCCAGCAGCGTTCGCGCATCCACCGTGCAGAGGAAGCAAGATACCATGGGCTCGCCGCTTGCTTCATATTGTGTCCCACGCTGCGCGCGGCGACAGCACAAGAAATCGGGATATATTTTCGGGTGCCCTCTTACGGTGTCCGCGTAATCACGTCTCCCCCACCGCTCGTATAAATCGGGTCTGCGCATATACTTGCGGCGCATGAAGTGTGCTTCTGGTCTGGGTAGATGCGGGTTGCGATCTGGCGGCACGACGGCTGCAGCGAATTTGGCGGCTCCGGAGTGCCAGCAATTACTTTCTTGTCGGTAGACGGTCCCGCGAGATCGGAGGCTGATACTGCTTGCAAATCTATTGGCCTGGAGGGGACCGACGTCAAAGGATAGAATGGCATCGCACCGCTCATCTGAAGGGTAGTGATGTGGGCGAATATCTTGGATGGAAATTGGTTCTTCGGGGTTAGGAGGCGGAGTCTGTCTTGAAAGTACAGTTCTCGTATGTCTTCGAACTAAGCAGTCGGTAGCGCAGAGGGTCATGATATCCCGTGCATTCAAGTATTGAAATAGCTTCAATTGAATCGAGCCCGGACGAAACAATACGCTGAACGGGGTATCTCGTCTAGGAGTTGTGTGATATTGCATCTCTCCATTATGGTGTGACGCGACGAGGGTCGGTACAGAGGCATAAGGGGGTGATAAAGGCCATGAGTGACTGCCCTTAATATTCGGCGCGTTTTTCTTTTCCTGTTCATTGAATGGGGTAACTATTGCCAATTTATCTGATTTCAATAAGTCAACTGAGCGACGAGGGACGCTTGAAACGATTGGAGGATCATCTTCCTCGACGGCCATGGCATACATTATCTAAAAATCGTTCGTCGATATTCTCAGGTTCATTGTTTTGCAAAAAGGTGATGATTTTCGAATCCAGAGAATGGAAGAACAAAGGATCCAGGACTTAAAAGACTCTAAAGTGATACTGATCTTTGCAAACAAAGAGAACATTGAACGGACAAGGCGATGGAGGCGTCTAAGAGTCTCAATAGGAAAGTTCATTGCCAAATGCGGAACCGAAAATATATTATTTCCCCGCCCTACTCATCCATGTTTGAAAGCATATTATCTGGTGTCGATCAAGAATGTCAGGGAGGGCGAGGTTATTAAATTGGAAACTCGTTTTATTCTAGGTCTAAGTCATAACTTCTGCCATGAATTCGTGTCATCTGCCATCTCATCATCAGAAGTTCTCGGCCAGCATCATGAAAGTTAGGCCAGCCTAGCTTTGATTGCAGCAACAAGGAAGCGAAACTGGTCAAAGCAAATGAAAAGAAAGTCGCACAAAATCGACCAGTATTCGTGAGAATGCAAGCTAATTGGCATACGCCAAGTAGACCGAAAGAGGAAGTATATCTTTACATCAAAGCCAAATCGGTCGTAAGCTGGGAATCCCAAATTAAAATCCTCCATGAAGGTGAAATGCTAAAATTTAGTGGACCTTGGAGGTTTGGCGACACAAGCCCTTCTCGCAGGAATTGTCGAACCAGCCCAATCGAACGTCATCCATCCACCAAATCTTGGGCTGATTAGCAACCGAGACATTCATTCGCACGGCTGTAAGATTACGGAAGGAATCATTGAGCGTGACTGGTGAGAGCTTGCAGTCACGGAGGGGTGGGCATGCGGCAATATCGACGATCTGGGAAGCGACTTGAGTAAGCTCGTTAGTGGCGCCCTCCCGACGTAAGCCGGTAACTGAAAACTTGCAGTCAGGACCCTTCGAGTCACAGCCAAGGGAAGCACCGTAGAAGTTAAAAGCGAAGCAGCCGGTGAGACCACCATCGCCATCGGCAAACTCCCCTGAGTAGCCAAATTCCTTGGTATTAGGTGCAGCCTGATCATTGGTACCATTGACATTGAGTAGTGGAACGAACTCGAGTAGGAGAGGTCCTGAAGATGGAAGGTAGGGGTCGGTAGGCGGTGGCACGGCAGCAAATCCGTCGGACCAGTCGAATTGATGGTAAGGATTGAACAAAGGCACGGGGTCCACCGTACCTGGGTCTTGGTTGCCGATAGCCAAGGGAGGGATGTCATCAAACTGGGAGAGTTAGCATGCAATATATCACATGACAGAAGATCTGTGGCTTACGTTCATCGTGAAATCGCCCACCAAACCACATGAAGATTGACTTGGAGTAGCAGAAGACGTGGATGAGGCAACAGTTGCATTCGAAAAGGTCGAGGAAGCTGATGTTGAGACCTGCACGGAAGACTCAGCAGTAGTAGATGGCGACGGGGCCGCTGAGATCGTTGAAATGCCTGAACCGTCGGTGGAAGAGTTGAGCGCTAATGGCACTGCGGTATAGACAGTCGAGAAAGAGCTTGTGGGAACGACAATTACCGAGCTGTTTGTGGTGGGTCTGGGACTCAAGAGGGTCGAGTTCGAAAAAAGAGGATTTGCGAAGCTGGTGCCGGAGGAAGTCGGCTTTCCCTCAATCGAAGAAGTCGTTGATGCAGCATCAACCGTCGAGGGCGCTGTAGGGTCCGATAGAGACGTGTACACACTGAACCCAGCAGCCGCAGACATGGTGCTTAATGGCACGATAGAATGCTGCCCGTAGACGTCGAATGTGGAATCAGTGGCGATGCTGTAGCTTGATTGTCCGCCGAATCCAGATCGGGCAGAGATAACTGTTCCAACGACGCCAGTCCCGGTAGCAACGTATGCAGTGGAGGTAGTATTCCATCCGTCAGGCCCAATGCCGGTGAATTTTGAAGGAGTCCCAACTGAAGCTGAAGCTGTGCCCTTAGCAGACAAGCTTTGGGTGAACGTAACATGCTGGAAGCTTGTGACCGTAGTATGAACAACAGTGGTGCTTGTTCCTTCAGGGGTGGCTGGGGCGGCGGCCGTGGGCTCAACGGTCACGGTCACGGCATTGGACAAGTAGACGTACGACTCCGATGGAGACGGAGTCTGGCCATCCAAGTAGTGGGTGGTGCCATCTTGAACATAATAGCCGATAATGGCTTCGGTGGAGGTGGTTGGCGACTTCTCGACGTATGGAACAGTGACATAGGCCGTGAGGGTGCTTGTCACAAGGTCGGAAGCACCGATAACGCCCTTTTCATTGCCACCCGCAGAAATTGACTGAGCTTCGGAAGCAGTTGTGGTGCTAAGGAGAGTACTGATAGCCGTGACAGTCGTTGGCTTTGGGACCTCGCTGATCTCGACGCCAACGGTAGAAGAAGCGGTGATGAAGACAGTAGAGGTGGAGGCTGCGTCGTGAACGGTGACGGTCGGAGGAGATGGAGTCACAAAGACGGTACTAATGCTTAGAGCACAGCTGTCGGCAGCATCATTACTGTGAGATATTAGCATGGAGCAAAATTTAGGCTCGAGAGACGCGTAACTTACTATGATGGAGGAACACCAGCAACGAGAGCAGCAAAGCTCAACGTGCCTGCGACGGCGTTGAATGAGTGGACGCGCATATTTGTGTCGATGCGCTCGATCTGTATTTACTGCGAAGGAAACCAAAGAAATGGATCGTAACGAGCGTGGTGAGATGGAGAGTTGAGGTTGAACGAGTGGCTGGAGGTGGAAAATGAATGTGGGAGAATGAATGAAGGAGGAAGGCTTTTCTCTATCGAAGGTTGGAAGAAGAGGTCGTGTGAATTGTTGATGATGAGGAAGCCGGCTCCGTTTGTTGTTGCCGTTAAACCAGGTAAATGAAGGAAGAGCCGAGTTTTGTTTTGCATTCACTTACCGCCTGCCAAACTACCAAACATTGAAGACGAGGCAAAACGAGCAGACTACGAAGGTAAGGCACAAACGCTTCACCGCCTTAATATGGTATTTGATGTGTTCTCTTTTGCCGTTTCCCTTCATCATCGTGCCATGGAACAGCGTGTCGTATTACTTGGAAAGCAAAGCAAGGCAAATCAAGGAAGGAGCGACAGGAAGCAGACGCGAGGGAAAAAGAGGGAAATTAAAGGGATTCACTTCTTTGTGGTAACTTCCATCTTCAAGTTTCCAAAATGAGGTTGTACGACGAGAGATAGTAGGACTACAAACCGATGGCACCAAATTTGGCATGCAAGCTGCACGCTCCCCAGATCCGACGGAAGCCTGCAGACAGAAGTCCTGTTTTCCAAGCAAGTCTGCCGTTTCAGTTCAGGTACCCGGCTGTCAAATTTGACAGCTCAAAGGCGCTAATGGAGATAGCTCATGTAGCACATATGCGTATCTAAATGAAGGAGCGAGTACTTTGCAGAAGATCCTGTGACTCGGTCTTTTGGGCATCTCAAAAAGGACAGGTGAACAAGATCCCGTACGTCTTATGCAATTTACCGGTATCCTCGGGCATTTGACTAGGCATCTTTCGGGTTCTTACAGATGCCATCGCAAAGGCCTCTACCATGACGGTACCTGAAGCTCTATCACGGTCAGCATGAATACGAGATGATGCTACAAGGGATAGTTCGTCTGATATCACAGTTAGGCACAGAAGTGCAGAACAATCGAAGGGATACCAGATTGTTAAACGTTACCTTGCACCTTCCACCGATCTGTGCTTCCCCAAACTGTTCCATTTGCAGATCAAGACAGCCCTAACACAAGAACGCTTCAGACGGTAACACCAGTTGAGAATACCTTGCACGAGCAGTTCTGCAGGGCTGACAAGCGCAGAATGGATGCAGAACGGTTCAGACGGTATGACGGATTGGGCATACCTTGCACGGATGATTGCAACCAGGAGTAACCTGTCAACCTCGTGGGAGATGAGCCCTGGTAACATGAGGAGTTCATCGTCACGAGAACTTGGGGACGAAATGTCGACTCGATCAATAGTAGTATTCAAGGATAGACATATTACTATCACAATACCTTGCCCACATGAAAGATGCTGGACCGGCTACAGAACTTGGAGTAACGTAACCGGTCAAATTCGTGGATGACGAGCGTTAGTAACGTTGAGGAGCTCGTCAGGACAATAAGCTGAATTTCACTAGGCAGCTTCAAGAAGGGACGGAATAGCACCCGCTCCAATTCCAGTTGCTCTTGACCATCCGACGGACACGAGTCGATGCTCCAGGCTACAAGATTGTGCATAGAAGTCTCCTCGACAGCTCGAGGCAGTAGAGTCATAACGGTAAGATAGCCGCGATGTAAAAACCGTGAAGTCAAAATCGAATTTTGCAACAATTGTTACTTTCTCGACCTTAATACCTCGGTATTATCAATTAATTTCCCCTTTCTTCTCCATCGCATTCAGTTAGTAAGCTTGCTGCTCTTGCTCAGGCGCTAATCACCCTCGGCTCACCCTCGGCTTAGTCAATTCACCTGAGTTGTATAAGCAACCTGAGCAATTTACCCGAGCAACCTGAGCAATTCACCCGAGCAACCTAAGTACCTTAAACATTTTAAATAATTTATTTAAATAAATTTAAATATCTTAAATAAAAAAAATTATATTTATATTTTAATATAATAAAATTAATAAAAATTTCTTTTAATATTTATTGTTTTACTAAATAAATTTGAATTTAAATATTTCAAAATTATTTTAAATAATATAAAAATATCGAATAATTAAATTAAATATATTATATATAATTGTTGCATGTATTACACGATGCAGGTTGCTGCCTTGGTGCCTCAGGCACCTACTGTGAATAACCTCACTTCCTGCCCTTATGGTACCATCATTTTATTACATTTACACACACAGCCTACGGCACTTGCACTTTATTGCATCATAATATTATAAATATTTATAATAATAATATTATTAAATTAAATTTTATTGTTTGTTTATAGAAAGATCTTATAGTAAATTGATAATAAATTAAATAAAAACCAAAAATAAATTTTGAAATAATTATTATTATTTTAAATATAAATTCTGGATTTAATATTTCTATATTTTTGAATTATTATATATAATTATTAATAAAATATAATTTATAAAAAGTTTTTTATAAAAAAAATCGGTTTATATTATAAAAAATAAAAAAGGAAATATAATACGATAATTTATTTTATTTATTTTAGAATACAATCTTGGTTAAATAATTAATATATTTATAAGAAATTAAAAATTAGATTAAAAATATAAGACCAATTATAAATTGTTGCGACATATGGGTTCACTAACCCTTAGTAGTGATTAGTCAGCCATATTGGCTCCTTAAGAACCTCTTACCTCCTTTTATATCCTAGTTTTATAAGTTTCAATATAACTTTATTCAAAACCTTTAATAGTTATATTGTTATATATTGTAATAGATTATAAACCCGGTCTTGCATCTAATAGTTTATATTTTTATTAAATAAAAAAATCCTGCTTTTTTCTTAGGGAATATTTTTATTATTTATCTATATTATATTAATAATTTCATCTCGAATATTTTGTTATACTACAATTTTAGAACTCGAATATTAAATGTTTTTATTATTTTATTCATTTTATATCTACAAATATTAATATTTTTATATATCAAACTACAAAAACTAACTCTCTTTGACGTATCTGTTATTATATTAAATTTTCGGGCCTGATCAGTCTATTAGTATCTTCGATTTTTTCGCAACTTTAGTATTTTGATATATAAAAGTTTTGCAAATTCTATTAAATTATTATATTATTTTCTACAATAAATAAAAATAATTTAGAGCTCTATATTATTATCAAATATTTTAATATTGATGCAAAAAGGATTATTTATAAATTTTATTATTATTGATTTATTTAAGTTATATTATAAATAATTATATCCATATTATTAAAACAGGATTATACTATTATATAATTAAATCTTTTAAGGCTATATCTTCCACAATTATTTAAAGTTTTTTCAATATTACTTTGTATTTTAATATTTATAATTTTTTTAATTTTTATATATATTATTGTTAATATTATAATTAATACAAAAATTTTATAATTATTTAAAACCCAAAAATTTATAAAAAAAAATAATTATCCTATTTAAATTATTTAGATTATTTTTATTTTATAAATTAATAGTTTTTTAGATTATATCGACGATATTGAAAAAAAAATCAAAAAACTTTTTATATCTATATATAATATATTTTTCATTTATATCAAATAGTTTAAAAATAATATATTCATTTGTTTTATAATTGTTATCAATTTCAAAAAAAAATCTATATAATATATATCAAATATTATAATTATTAAAGAAATATGGAAAGTTTTAGAAATTTAATATAAGGGAATCGGATATAATATCAAGTAAATTTATATTTATAATTTTTATAAAATATAAATTAATAAAATTAAAAATATTAATTAATTTATTATTAATTTCAAAAATAATATCAATAAATTAGTTTTTTTTAACTATATTGCTCTGGATAAATAATATTTTTAAGTATAATATAAATATCAATATTTATTAACTCACTTCAAAAAAAATTTTATATTTTTTTTATTTTATATTAATTTTATTAATAAAACTCGTGGTATAACCGGTTTGAAAAAATATAATATTAGCAGAATTTATTATAATAATAAACCCAGTAAAAAAAAAATTAAAAAA
>Ga0247778_1000740_pt1 | contig 27883 bp, 31 predicted proteins | sample UWRJL049202B5_FD_179939 | JGI IMG/M metagenome (GOLD analysis project Ga0247778, IMG submission 179939) | Plant litter microbial communities from Arlington Agricultural Research Station in Wisconsin, United States - UWRJ-L049-202B-5 | ecosystem: Environmental > Terrestrial > Plant litter >...
CATCGACCACTGGAAGCTCGGTGAGGATCAGGTCCAGGTGCTGAGCGAAGTCGCCCAGGGTGGCCGGCCGCCAGAATTCACTGGCACCGACAAGGAGTGGTATAACACCGGTATGGAAGAGCGACGCGCCATCAAGCAGGACGCCAACAAGCGTCTCCGCCTGAGCGAGCAGATTATCCAACACGAAGTAGCCGCCGAAAAGCAGGCCGTCATTGATGGTGCACACGGTGAGGCTATCACATATGACGACAAGGCCAATACTGCCATGCAGGAACACCTCCAGAGTGTCAGCGACGCTGCGTATAGTGCTAAAGAGTCTGAGCTGCGGGCGAGTACTACCGCCCGGCTGGAAAAGGCCCGCAATAACCCACACCTGAGCGAAAATGCCCGCCACACGGTGGTTACTGCTATCGAGCAAGAGATCGAAGCCGCCGCTGCTACTGCTGCCGAAACTGCTGCCCGTGAACGTCAGGCAGTAATAGACGCCAACGGCGGCGCCCATGGCCTTGAGAAACTATTGAGGCGCGAGATTAAAGAAGCGGTAGCTCAGCGCGACCGCGAAATCAAAGAAACACAGGAGCGGCACGAAAGGGAGAAGCGCATAGCCCAGCTTAAGCGCATCCACGGCAGCGACTACGAAAACCGCTACGACGAAAACGGTGTGGCTCGCCCCAAGAACGTCACAGCTCCTGCTGAAAAGCCCGAAAAGCCAGTGCAGACCGAAGCCGAGCGCGTCGCATTCCTCAAGCGCATCCACGGCGATGATTACGACAACAAATTTGACGAGCACGGTGTGTCTCGCAAGGGTACCAGTGCTGAATATGCTTCTGCTCCTGAATCCATACCTATCTCTACGTTCAGCACCGCAGGTAATGAAACCCCCGGCAAGCCATGGAGATTCGACGTAGAACCTGAAGCAAACAATGGTGGTAAAAATGTTCCCCGGCCCGAAGCCGCAGGCGCTGTGCCCGCATTTGTTAATGATGTTGAATTCCGGAGCAACCTCTCAAACAATGTCTATGTCCGCCGCAATGGCGTACTTGAGAGGGCTGGTGTCCCCGGCTTCGACTATCCGGTGGATGATGATTATGATTTTTCGTCTCGCCGTACCCCTGAAGCTGCAGGAAACAAGTACGAACCTGTCATAGATGCCATCGGTGATACCGCTGTGAATGCGGTCGTAGAAAAGCCATCATTCTTCAAGCGGTTCAAAGTCGGTAATACTGCAAAAGCTGATAAGCCTAAAAAACACAAATGGGAGCCGCGCAAAGATTTTGACACGTTAGTACCACGCGAATCTAGCCGTGTAGGCAAGCCTGAGCTTCACTATGCTGCTGAAGATCTATACGCTGAGGAACTCCGCAATCTGACGCCTAAGGCGCGTGCAGAATACATCGCCCGCTTGAAAACCCAGGAAGCCGCCGCAGAAGCAGCAGCCAACCCCAAGGAAAAAGTAAGCCTGAAAGACCGTGCGAAGAACGTCCGTGGCAAGTTCAAGGTACGCCGCAAAAATGGTGGCTATGTTGATAACGGAAACTGGGATTACTGGTTTAACCGTGATGATGAGGATGACGACGACGATCGTTTCTAGAGTAGCTGGCGGAATACGCGCAAAACCAGCCCATATGGGCTGGTTTTTGTTTGGGCAGGGAACTGTATACTAAAGTGCATGGATATACGCAAGCTGGTAAAGGCCGTCGTGCCGAAGAATTTGTTGAGTGCGGTGGCGCCCTATGGGCACCTGGTGGAGGCGGTGGTATATAACTGCGCCTATGGGTTTCCGGCGCGGGGGATGAAGGTGGTGGGCATAACGGGCACCAACGGCAAGACCACGACGAGCTTCATGGTACACCGGATGCTGCAGGAATCGGGCCGCAAGACTGGGCTGATGACGACAGTTGCGTGGGGGGTCGGCGATGACATCCGCAACCAGACGCAGCATATGACGAACGTGCCCGTGCCGCTGCTGATGAAGCGGCTCAAGCAGATGCGTGCGGCCGGTGTGGAATGGCTGGTGCTCGAGACGACCAGTCACGCATTGGCACAGTACCGGACGTGGGGTGTGCCGTACAGCGTGGCGGTGCTCACGAACATTTCGCATGAACATCTGGATTATCACAAAACGTTCGAGCGCTACGTGGCGGCTAAACAGCGGCTGTTCGTGTTGGCACAAAAGAACAAGCGCGGACTGCAGATGGGTATCGCCAATGCCGATGACCAGAACGGTGCCAGCTTTGCGGCGGTAACGGAACATTCCATGCTGTATGGTGTGGAGGCGGGCGATGTGCGGGCGAGTAGCGTGGTGATGAACGAGCAGGGTGTGAGCTTTGCAGTGCAGACTTCGGATGAAACATATCATATTACCAGTAAATTGCCGGGCAGCTTCAATGTATATAACTGCCTGGCGGCACTGTGCGTGGGGCGGGCTGCGGGCCTGAGCGTATCGGAAATAGAGCAGGGGATAGCGGCGCTGCCGGGAGTGGCCGGACGCATGGAAGCGGTGGACGCCGGGCAGAAGTTCGCGGTGGTGGTAGATTACGCACACACGCCGGATGCGCTCGAAAACGTACTGCGGGCGCTCCGTGGCTCTACCAAGGGCAGACTGGCGGTGGTGTTCGGTGCTACGGGCGACCGCGATACAAGCAAACGTGAGCCGATGGGGCAGGTGGCTGCGCGGCTGGCAGATGCGGTGTACCTGACGGACGACGAAACCTACACCGAAGACCCGGATGCGATCCGTGATGCGGTGTATGCGGGTATCGTCGCGGCCGATGGCGATGATAAAACGGTGGTGATACCGGACCGGCTGGATGCGATCCGCCAGGCGTTTGCTGCTGCGCGGCCCGGAGATACGGTGCTGCTGGCAGGCATCGGCCACCAAGATTACCGTGCTATGGGCGGTGAAAAACTGGCCTGGGATGAGCGGGATGTGGCGCGCCAGCTGCTGCGCGAACTGCAAAAACAACCGCAGAACTAATTGTTGACGCGCAATTGGCACTCGGCTATAGTGAGTGCTGATGTATTAGCGCTCAATGCGAGAGAGCGCTAATGCTTACTAGACGTAAGGAGGAGTGAATCATGAGTGTACCTATTCAGCCGCTAGCGGATTACGTGGTGGCACAGGCCGAAGAAGCCGCAACCAAGACTGCCAGTGGGCTCTATCTGCCCGGTGGAGCGCAGGAAAAGCCACAAGTTGCCAAGGTTGTAGCCGTGGCCAAAGAAGTGAAAGGCATCAAGGTGGGTGACCGGATTATCTACAAAAGCTACAGCCAGACCGATGTAAAGGTCGGCACCGAGCAATACATTTTGGTAAAAGAAGAGGACGTCCTCGCGACAGTCGCTTAAGGGAGTACTGAACATATGGCAAAAAAAGTATTTTACGATGAAGATGCCCGCCGCCGGATTCTGGGCGGGGCAGAGATTTTATACAACGCAGTAAAAACAACCATGGGCCCCAAGGGTCGCAACGTGGTAATCAGCAAATCATACGGTGGCCCGACGGTCACGCACGATGGTGTCACGGTTGCCAAGGGTGTAGACATTGCTGATGTCGACGATGAGACGTTGGGTTACAAGGTGGGTGCGGAGCTGATCAAGCAGGCAGCTAACAAGATGAACGATGTTGCTGGTGACGGCACTACTACTGTTACTGTTTTGACCTACAACATCCTGGCTGAAGCCAACAAGCTGATCGCTGCCGGGCACAACCCGATGCTGCTGCGCAAGGGGCTCGAAGAAGCTGCCAAGGCGGTGATAGATGAGCTGCAGCAGATGGCTGAACCGATCGAGGGCAACAAAAAGCGCGTGGCCGAAGTGGCTACCATCAGCGCAGGTGATTCCGCAATCGGCGATCTGATCGCTAGCGTTATCGAAGAGGTCGGTAAAGACGGTGTGGTGACAGTGGAAGAGGGTCGTGGCCTGACGCTGGAGAGCGAAGTGGTGGAAGGCTTTACCTTCGACCGTGGCTTTGCCAGTCCGTACATGGTTACGGACACTACCCGCATGGAAGCGGTGTACAACAAGCCGGCCATCGTCATTACCGATAAGAAGATCTCGAACGTACAAGAGTTCGTGCCGCTGCTCGAAAAACTGATGCAGGCCGGTAAGAAAGACCTGGTGCTGATTGCCGAAGACGTGGAGGGCGAAGCGCTCGGCACACTTATCTTGAACCGCCTGAAGGGTGTATTCAATACAGTGGCCATCAAGGCGCCATCATTCGGCGACCGTCGCAAAGACATTCTGAATGACATTGCTATCCTGACCGGTGCGCAGGTTATCACCGAAGACCGTGGCATGACGTTCGAGAACGTGGACCTGGATGTGGTCGGTACGGCCCGCAAGGTGATCGTGAGCAAAGACGAAACGACTATCATTGAGGGTGCTGGTGCGCCGGAAGATGTCGCGGCGCGCATCGCGCAGATCAAGGGGCAGATCGACCCGGCTAAGTCTGCAACCGATTACGCCAACGAGAACTTGGTCCAGCGCAGCGCGTCATTGCAGGGCAAGGTCGCTGTTATCAAGGTGGGCGGTGCTACCGAGACCGAAATCGAAGAAAAGAAGTATCGTGTGGACGACGCCGTAGCTGCCGTGAAGGCTGCATTATCCGAGGGTATCGTGCCTGGTGGTGGGGTTACGCTGGTGAACCTGGCCGCCAAAGTCGACACGACAACTAACGGGCATGGTGCACAGGATATGGCTTCGGAATCATTTGGCAAGCACTTGCTGAAGACCGCACTGGAACAGCCATTCCGCATCCTGCTGACCAACTCCGGCCTGAACGCCGATGAGTGGTTGCCACAGGTCAAGAAAGCCAAGGCGGGGCAGGGTGTGAACGTGAACGACCCAAGCAAGCTGGTCGACATGAAAGCTGCCGGTGTGGTGGACCCGGTCGCGGTTACCAAGCAGGCCGTGCAGAATGCCGTGAGCATTGCCGGCACCGGCATGACCATGGGCGCTTTGGTAGTAGATGTGCCAGAGCCGAAGGGTGCAGCTCCTGCTGCTCCTGACATGGGAGGTATGGGCGGGTTTTAGGGATATGAGAGAACCGAGATAGGTTCTCTCATCGCGTCGGGCTTGCTCTCTGGCAAGCTCTGGCTGTTCTTTCCTGAAAGTGCAAAAAAATAACCTCGGGGTGAACCCGAGGTTATTTTTGATGAAAAGGGAAAGGCTAGCGGCCTTCTTTGTAGCCGCCGTAAGCGCCGGAGCCGAAGCCGCTGGTGAGCTGCTTGCCGCTGACTGCGCCGGACAGTGACTTGCCGGTCATCATTTTGATGACGGAGCCGAAGCCAAAGATGGATGCGACGGCGAGGCCGGACATACCTAGGAATTCTTTGCGGCTAACTTCTTTTTCTAGAAGAGCAGAGACGTGACTTGTCATGACAGTTCCTTTTATTTTTAGATTTTGATTTTACGATGATTTTATCGCTGTAATTCTGATTGTAACCACTTGTGTTTGCGAAGTCAACAACTTCGCAAGTTTTACTGGATCACTTGTCCGCGAAGCGGTAGGTAGTTGCGACGTGACGGTGTAATGGCGGCGGCGTAGGTACGGGGATAGACAGCCGGCTGAATGGGTTGGGGGACTGGCTTGACTGCTGCGGTCGGTGCGGGAGCGGCTTCGGGCTCTTCTGGTATATCGGCCGGGCGTTCCTCGGGGTCTGGTTCGAGCGGCTCGGCGGCAATGAACGGCACAAGGGTGCGCCCTGCCCGCTCCGCTTGCCGCTGCCGGTCTTGCTCTCGCAGCTGCGCCAGTATGTCGGGGTCGTGTTTACCACGGTTGACCAGCCAGAGCAGGAGGATGCCGAGCTGGTAGGTGACGATGATAGGCAGTACTACCAGCAGCTGATCCACGATATTCGGCGTGGGGTTCATGATGAATGCGATGATGAACGCGGCAACTATCAGGTGACGTTCGTACTTGAACAGGCTGCTGGGTTTGAGCGGTTTGATACGATTGATGAACAGTAGTATCAAGGGCAGTTGGAACATCAGGGCGGAGCCGAACAGATATAGTGCGACGAACTGCATGTATGACTGGATGGTGATAAGCGGTTTGACCTGCACGGTTACGAACTGGTGCAGCAAGAAGTGTAACGCCTGCGGCAGACCGATAAAGTAGCCGAAGAGCACGCCTAGTACGGCCACGATGCCGGTCGAGGCAGAGGCGAATAACAGGAATCGACGGCTGGTATTGTGCATAAGCGGCTGCACGAATGCCAACAACTGGTAAATAATAACGGGTGTAGCCAGCACCAGGCCGATATCCAGACAGACGCTGAACAAAAAGTTCATGCCGCCCATCGGGGAAGTGTATATAAAATCCTGCCCATGGCTGGGGCGCAACAAAACATCTATGAGCTTTCTTTCAAGCCCATATGCCACTGCGGCCCCCACTGTAACACAAGCGGCGACATAAAATAGTCGCCGCCGTAACTCTTTCAGATGTTCAACAAGAGGGAGCTTTTCCCGGGGCGCTATATCAGCTTTCGCTGGTCTTCGCGTCGCTGTTGGTGTTTTTGCTCTCTTTTTCATCCCCACTCAAACCCTTGCGTAATTCACGTGCTGAACTTCCGATACTACGTGACAATTCTGGCAATTTCTTTGCTCCGAATAGTAGTAGCACGATTCCAAGAATGATGAGCAAGTCTGGAGTTGAAAGATCCAGGAATGCAAATTGTGAAACCATCTCGATTACCCTCACTTCTAATATTATTGCTATTAGCTGTCACCATGATATCATAAGCATGTTAAGTCAACAATCAATCATACAAAAAGACAACTACCTATATGTACTACACTTTTGCATCAACATATGGCTCCGGCCAGTATGATCGTAACAATTACAATGGCACGAATGCGACTAGCACGGGTAGTACGGGAAACGGCACTGGCACGAACGCAAATGGCGGCGGCCTGAGTGATACCGGTATTATGATCGCCCTGGTCGTTGGTATCGCAGCGGCAGTCCTGCTGGCAGCTATGGTGGTCCGTATCTGGAAGCGCCCTGGCCGCGCAGCTAAGTCTGCCGGTCCGACCGTCAGCCAATAAACAGCTTTTCGCTGCTGTAATTCAGATAGGCCAGCAACACCAGACTGGCGCATAGCAGGCCGAGTAAAATCCAGAACTTGGTCTTTTCGCTCATACTGTTCCTTCCAGTTTTGCCACTACGACCAGCCGGTTGACCGGGTGCCAGAGCGGGGTGCAGGTGAACAGGGTGATTCGGCTGTCATCCGTATTATCTTCTATGTATGTGGCGTTTGGCGACACTTCGCTGATGGTGCTTACTTTGTAGGTGTAGGTCTTATTATTCCAGATGACGCCGATCTCATCGCCGGCTTTGAGTTTGTTGAGGTAGTAGAATGCTCCGTGCGGTCCGGTATAAGAAAACCGGTGCGCCAGGAACACGGTGTTGCCGCCTTTGTCCGGTGTGGACGAATCGGGCCAGCGCCAGATACCATCTTTGAGCGTATTGAACCAGCTGCTCTTGGGGCCTTCGAGTGTTGGTTGGTCGAGTAGCATAGCGGGGATGATGAGGCCGTTGGGGCGGGTGGCGGCGACAGCTGGTGTGGGTGCCGCGTGTATGGCCCGGTGTAGCTGTGCCTGACGGTGGGTGTGGTGCGACTGCCACCAATAGGTTACCTGGGGAACAAGAGGGGCGGCGATGATATACCCGTTTATCAGGACAATTAGTGTAAATAATACATTATTAGTACGGTGCAAAGAAATTCGCATATGGTTACAGCATACCGTAGATACGGCCTTGCTGACTACTGATGCTGGGCCGTGAAGTAATTGATTTCGTTGATGACGTCGAGCAGGGCCTGGGCACGGACCTTTTCATCGGTGATCTGCTGGGCGGCCTCGTAGGCTTCTTTGATGAGCGACTGGTCGTCGGTGCTTTGGATCATCATCATCTTGGTGCGGAATTTTTCCTCTGGCGTCTGATCGAGCTGGTCTACGAGCGGGCTGAGCTGGGCGAGCGCTTGCTGCTTGAGTTCGAACAGTTCGTCGTTGGTCGGGATGGCGGCGCCAACTGCGGCTGCTGGCTGCTCTGGCGCTGGTTCAGGTGTTTCGACAGCCGGCGGATCGAGCGGCATCACGGGTTCTTCTGCGACGGGCTGTTCCGGAACAGGTTCTGGCAGAACGGGGTCAGGCGTAATCTGTTCAAAGGGCATGACTGCCTCTGGTTCTGCCGCTGCGTCGAGCGTCGGTTCCGGCTGCGGGGTAATCTCTGCTTCTGCAGGTGCGGGTGGAACGGCTGGTTCCGGTGTGATGTCTGCCAGCGGGGCAGTAGTAGGTGGTTCTATGGGAGCGGGCATTGGCGGCGGCGGGAGGGGAATGCCCGCAAAGGTAGATCCCGACGCCTGGTTCAGGACGCCGGAGGTTTCCGAAGCTGTTGCCGGCTCGTCGGCCGGCACGGGCAGACTGACGCCGGTCGTGGGGTCTACGGCGAGTGGATTAAGTGCGGATGTGACAGGGGTAGGCTCTGGCGCCGACTTGTTCGCATCGTTATTCTGGTGTCCGAAAAGCATCCCTACCCCCTGTTACTTGTTGACACAAGCGTTTCACAATTCACCGTTAGCAATTTACAATAGTATAGTATCAAAGTTTGTTCGTAAGCAATAGCGGAATGGGAGACAAGATAATGTTGGATGATTTGCAGAAGATTCATGAACGTGATCCACAGGACGCATTAGGTATCGCCGAAAAGCAATGGCAACAGCTGGAAGAAGACTTTGAGCTGGCGGTCGAGCCGCACGATTTCAAGAACGTAGTGCTCGCTGGCATGGGCGGTTCGGCACTGAGCGCGCTGGTGGCTAAGAGCTGGCCTGGTCTGCAAGTACCGTTTGAAATCTGTCGGGCGTATGACATTCCGAGCTATGTGGGTGCGGACACACTTTTTATAGCATCCAGTTATTCGGGCAACACCGAAGAGACGGTGAGTGCATTGCAGCAGGCGCAGCAGACCGGGGCGACCATCGCGGTCATCGCATCCGGCGGCAAGCTGGAGGAAATGGCGGCAGAGGGTGGCTATCCGTTCCTGAAGCTACCTGGCGGTTTCCAGCCACGCCACGTGGTGTTCGCGAGCCTGAAGGCCCTGCTTGCATTGTTCGACGGCTACGGACTCACGAATGGCAAAGCGTCGGAGCTGGCCGAGTACAGCAACAAGGTCCAGGAATATATTGCCCGCTGGACTGCAACCGTGCCTACCAGTCAGAACGTGGCAAAGCAGATCGCACTCGAGTGCATGGGCAAATCCGTAGTAGTGTATGCTGGCACCAAGCTGGCACCTGCCGCATACAAATGGAAGATCAGCTTCAATGAAAACGCCAAGCACATCGCCTGGTGGGATGAGTTTTCGGAATTCAACCACAACGAATTCATGGGGTGGACTGAGCAGCCTGAGCAAAAACCGTATACGGTGATTGACCTGCGGAGCAGCCTGGAACACCCGCAGATACAAAAACGGTTCAAAATCAGCAGCAGGCTGCTTTCGGGCAAGCGCCCTGAACCGATCGTGGTCGATGCAGAGGGGGCTGATCTGCTTGAGCAGCTGCTGAGCACTATCGTGCTCGGCGATTTCGTAACCCTGTACACGGCAATCTTAAGCAATGTGAACCCCACACCGGTGGCTCTGATAGAGAAACTCAAGCAAGAACTGGTGGCCTAAGCTAGCCCCCGTGTATCTTCACAGCCAATCTACAGCTACGTTTGCGACAATACCACTACGATAAAAGGAAGCTGACATGAAGATATTAGTAGTAGAAGACGAACCGAAAATTGCAAGCAGCCTGCAGCGTGGGCTGCAGGCAGAGGGCTACGTAGTGGACGTAGCCGCAGACGGAGACATGGCCGAGACACTCAGCGGAGCTACTAGCTACGATATGGTATTGCTCGACTGGATGATTCCCGGTAAATATGACGGCCCAGGGCTGATCAAGCTATGGCAGGAGCAGAAGAATTTCATGCCGATCTTGATGCTGACCGCACGCGGCACCATCGGGGACCGTGTGCAAGGGTTGGACGCTGGTGCCGATGACTATCTGCCAAAGCCGTTCAGCTTCGATGAACTGCTGGCGCGTATCCGTGCACTGCTTCGCCGGCCGACGGCAGGCGAGGGCACCAGCTATACACTGGGCAACGTGGTAATCAACAGTATCAGCAAATCAGTAACCAAAGAAGGCAAGGATGTACATCTGACTGCCAAAGAGTTCCAACTGCTGGAATATCTGGCGGCACGCCGCGGTGAAGTACTCAGCAAAGACCAGCTGCTCGACCATGTATGGTCGGATGACAGCCGGGTGCAGCACAACACCGTAGAGACGTTCGTGGCAAACTTGCGTAAAAAAATCGATAAACCGGGTGGCGAAAACATCGTAAAAACTGTACGAGGTTTCGGCTATACTGCGGTATAGGCATATGAACTTATTCCATTCAGCCCGGCTTAAACTGACAGGTTTTTACTTCGCCATCCTGGTGGCGTTCTGTCTGCTGCTGACATTCGGAGTGCGGGCAGTTACTAACTATGAGCTAAGCCGCGGTGAAAATGCGCAGCGCGGGGCAGTGCACCGGCTGTTTGAACGGTGGTCGGCAGACGATGACATGCAGGGTATCGTGCCACCGAGTGGCGACCGGTTCTTTGCCAATACCCAGCAGCAACAGTCAGATGTCACCCGGCAGCGCCTGAACCGTGACTTTTTGCTCATAGACATCGTGTTGCTGGCAGGCGGTGCGTTTGCCAGCTATTGGTACGCCGGCCGCACGCTGAAGCCTATCGAAGAAGCACATGAGCAGCAGAAGCGCTTCACCTCTGATGCCAGCCACGAGCTGCGCACACCGCTTACCAGCATGAAGCTGGAGAATGAGGTGTTTTTGCGCCAGAAGCAGTTCAGCGAGCACGATGCGCGTGACCTTATCGCCAGCAACCTGGAGGAAGTTGAACGCCTGGAACGCCTGGCGACCAATCTGCTGGCGCTGAGCCAGTACGAACAGGGCGGACTCACCAAGCAACCGGTAAAGGTCAAACAAGTGGTGGAGGAGGCCGTGACCCGTGCTAAGCAGCGGATGGATAGCACATCTCATCCAGTATTTACGCTTAAGATAGCACCGGCAACCATCATGGCTGACCGTGAAAGCCTGACGGAGCTCATGACCATTCTGATAGATAACGCGGTAAAATACGGGCCCAAGGACGGCGAAATCGTAGTTGGCGGTGAAAAACGCGGCGAAGGCTACGTGCTGGCAGTGCGCGACCACGGCCCGGGCATCGCTGCCGAGGACTTACCGCACATATTCGAGCGGATGTACCGGGGTGATAAGGCCCGCAGCAGCCGAATCAGCGGGCACGGTATCGGGCTCAGCCTTGCGCAGCAAATCGCAAAGGCCAGCGGTGCGACCCTCGAAGCATCGAACCATCCGGACGGAGGCGCGTTGTTCATCCTGATGTTGCCCTAGATGGGCTATACTAAGCATATGCGTGTGCGTCGTCGGCAGTTCAGCTCCCGCGAGCGAGTCGTGGCAAGCCTGGCCGGCTTGACCACGGTGAGTGTCGGCCTCTTTGTGTTCGGCGCCATCACTAACCACAGCTGGCAGTTCGGCTATCTTGTCTGGAATCTGTTCCTGGCCTGGCTGCCACTGCTGATCATGGCACTGCTGTTCCGCAGCCTGCAGAAGCATGTGTGGTCCAGTTGGCGGCCGTTCCTGCTGACACTGTTATGGCTGATATTCTTGCCGAACAGTTTTTATATGATCAGCGATTTCGTGCATATCCAGGATGTGGTCAGGCACAATCTGCTGTACGACGTAGTGATGTTCACGGCATTCATCTTTACGGCGGCGTTGGTCGGTTTCTGTAGTCTGTACATGGTCCATGTGCAGCTTCGTCGGCGTATCAGCATGCGGGCTTCCAGTGTGCTTGTCGCGGTAATACTGTTCCTGTGCAGTTTTGCGATCTACCTGGGCAGGGATCTGCGCTGGAACAGCTGGGATGTGCTGGTGAACCCGGCAGGTATCCTGTTCGATGTGTCGGACCACCTGATCCATCCGTTGCAGCATACGGATATGTTCAGTATGACCATCAGCTTCTTTGTGCTGCTGACGAGCCTGTATGTGGTGGGCTGGCAGCTGGGTGAGGCCATGGGGGATGCCCACGTCGTACATCCGGCTGAGTACTAAACTAGCCGCCGGAGCGTTTTTCTGCATTCGCCGCCCCTGTTTGGTATACTATTATTGATATGAACGAGATACAGGAAGCGATCAGCCAGGTAGTAAAAGACGTATTTGGCGTGGATGTTGCTGCGGAGCTGACGCGCCCCGATGCACAGTTCGGCGATTACAGCACCAACATCGCACTACAGCTGAGCAAACAAGTGGGTAAGAACCCGCGTGAAATCGCCGAAACGCTGGCCGTGAAAATCCGTGAAAACTTGAGTGCTACGGTGGCTGACGTATCTGTTGCAGGGCCGGGTTTTTTGAACCTGACGCTTACCGAGGCTGTGCTGGTGGCCGGTCTGCAGGCGGGAATCGCCCAGCCGTGGGCGGAAAAGCAGGTGGTGACAGAGTATTCCGATCCGAATCCGTTCAAAGTGCTGCATGTGGGGCACTTGTATACCAGCATTGTCGGCAGTGCTATCTCAAACCTGTTCGAGGTGGCAGGCGCGACCGTGCACCGTACTAACTTCGGTGGGGATGTGGGTCTGCATGTGGGCAAAACCATGTGGGCCATCTTGCAGCAGATCGGCGAAGACCCTGCAAAGCTGGCGGCCATACCCGAAAATAGTCGTTCGGAATGGATGGCAAGGGCATATGTGGCGGGCACCCAGGCATACGAAGACAGTGAGACGGCTAAGCAGCAGATCGTAGCGCTGAACAAGCGGGTGTATCAGCTACACGCCGACGACGACCATGAATCACCGTTCGCGCACATATACTGGACATGCCGCCAGTGGAGCTACGATTATTTCGATGCATTCTACGATCGCATCCACACGCCGTTCGAAAAATACTACCCCGAAAGCTCGGTGGCTCCGCTCGGCCTGCAAACCGTGCGCGAGCAGCAAGCCAAGGGCGTATACACCGAAAGCGACGGGGCGGTGGTGTTCGAGGGCGAACCATACGGTCTGCACACCCGGGTATTCATAAATTCCCACGGCCTGCCTACGTACGAGGCCAAGGATGTCGGCCTCATCATGCAGAAATGGGCCGATTACCACTTTGATACGTCGGTGGTCATCACCGGCAACGACATTACCGAATACATGAAGGTGGTGTTGAAGAGTATCGAGCAGTTTGCGCCCGAACTGGTAGCTAAGACCAGGCATGTACCGCACGGCAACGTAAAACTGGCCGGCGGGGTAAAGATGAGCTCTAGGCTGGGCAACTTTTTGCGCGCCACCGATGTGCTTGACCTGGTGGGCGAGGCAGCCGCAGAGATCAGTGATCAGCCGAACGAAAACACGGTGCTGGGCGCTATCAAATACGCGTTCCTCAAGCAGCGCATCGGCGCGGATATTGTTTTCGACCCCAAAGAATCAGTTGCCATTGAAGGCAATAGTGGGCCGTACTTGCAGTATGCCCATGCCCGGGCACGCAGCGTGCTCGCGAAGATAGATGGTTCTGCAGAAACAGAGCTGAAAGGTTTGCAGCCGGACGAGCGGAATCTGCTCCGCAAGATTACCGAATACCCCGAAGTGGTTGCCAAGGCTACGGCTGAGCTGATGCCGCACCTCATCTGTACGTACTTGTACGAACTGGCGCAGGAATTCAACCGGTTCTATGAACACAACCGCGTCATCGGCGACGAGCGCCAAACGGTGCGCGTGCAGCTGGTGGACCACTATGCAGATACGCTCAAGAGCGGCCTGGAACTGCTCGGTATTACCGCGCCTGACCGCATGTAACGTACAATAGGTACATGGCTAAAACAGAAGAGACACAGATAGTAGAATCAAAGAACGGCGACGTAAAGGTGGTGCAGCCAGCCGGGCATAAGCACACCGGCATTACGGTGCTGCTGGATTCCGATGACATCGTCCGGCACCAGGTGGGCGGCTTTGCGAACTTTTTGCGGGACTACGCGGTGGTAGGGCTGGCGATTGGTTTTATCGTGGGTCAGCAGGCGAACGCGGTAGTCAAGCAGCTGGTGGCCAGCTTCGTGGAGCCCTGGGTACAGGTGCTGTTCGGCAAAGATTGGAACCATCGGTCTGCCACGCTGCACCATGGACATGATGTGGTGCTGGTGCCGTGGGGTGCGTTCGTGTACACCATGATCGAATTCTTTTTCGTGGTGATCGCGATCTACCTGGTGGTAAAGCTGTTCCGGCTGGATAAGCTCAAAAAACCGAGCGACGAACCCAAGAAGAAGGGCAAAAAGAAATGATAGACGTGAACGAAGATGAGCTGAAACAGCGGCTGACGCCCGAACAGTACCACGTGCTGCGTGAACACGGCACGGAAACTCCCGGCACCGGTGCGCTGTTATACGAAGAAGAGAAGGGTGAATACCATTGCCCGGTGTGTAGTGCGCTGCTGTTTACCAGCGATGCCAAATACGAATCCACCATGCCGGGGCTGATCGGCTGGCCGAGCTTTAGTGCGGCCGCCAGCAATGACGCGCTCAAACTGGTCGACGACGACAGCTTAGGTATGCACCGCACCGAAGTACTGTGCGCAAACTGTGGCAGCCACCTCGGCCATTTGTTCGAAGACCCTACCTCGCCGAACGGCCAGCATTTTTGCATAAATTCTGCGGCGCTGGAGTTTGAGAAGAAATAAGCTGATTTTAACCTCCTAGATTAACAGTCTACGCTCCCATGCAAGGAGCGGACAAGATAAGTTGCCGTACTAGTTAGATTATGTTATACTAATGTTCGTAATGTACGCACACGCAACATTAGCACTTTAGGAGAGTGAGCACATGGCTCGCAAGTGGGAATACGCTCAGTTACTCACAAATCGCTATAATCCCAGTAAGGGAGATGCAAACCCTGAGTCGATTCACGCTTGGATGTGCTATCCCGATGGACGCTCCGTTAAACGTGCGGAATGGAACACTGTCGACGGAAAGCTCGTTGGAAAGTTCTTTGATGCAAATGGGGACGAGTTTGATCTGTCTGGATCTGCTGTCTTTGAGGTGTACCTCTACAATGAGCTCGGTAAACAAGGCTGGGAGCTTGTGGGCGAAATCCGTAATCACGCCGCGCTTACTCAGGGTGCGGGCTACTACGCGGCTGTACCTCTTGCTAGTAAGACTACTTTCAAGCGAGAGGTCGACTGATGAGCTACGATCAACCCGGACCACTACTCCCGCCCGACAGCCACGGCCAGCAAAACTGGGACCCGAACGGCCCCTACGGCCAACTGGTCGACGGCATGGACCCATGGGGTCGAACCATCGGCGAACTCGCCCAAGGTGAAAACCCACCGCTGCACGCATACATGCCCATGGGCGACGGAACGGCAATGCCGCTACTGCAACAGCCATACGGCCCACCTGGCGGCGTGCTGCCCGGTAGTGCCGGCAACGACACAAACGTAGCGGCCATCGCACTACTGCTCCTCTTCTAGACAGGGACGTCGGACGGGGTTCGAGCTTGACGATTTTATATCGCCGCCTTAAGCTCACCCCTTCCGACTCCCTCCGACTTTATTCCAAAATGTATTTCATTTATAAAATAATCGCACGCTAACACCCTGCGTCGTAGTATTTGTTGCCCCAAGCGGCCATCTGCCGGAGTACGGGCACTAGGTCTTGGCCCTTGGCGGTCAGGGTGTATTCGATGCGGGGTGGAGTCTCGGCAAAACTCTGGCGGGTGATGATGGCGTGTTTTTCTAGGTCGTCGAGCCGCTGCGACAGGGTACGGGGGTTGATGCTGCCGACGGATTTTTCGAGTTCGCTGAAGCGCTTCGGGCCGTTTGCCAGGTCGCGCAGAATAAGCGCGGTCCATTTGTTGCCGATGATTTCCATGGCGGATGCTATGCAGCCGACTTTGGGTTCTAGATTGGTACGTGTATCTTGTACGTTCATACTTTACTTTGTATAGTATTGGCCCTATACTTATAGTTACTATACAAAGTATACCACATAAGGGAGCAAGTACATGACTAAAATTGCAGTAATCGTAGGCGCGACACGCCCGGGCCGTGTAACTGATAAGCTGGCGAAATGGGTCGCCGAAGAAGTTAAAAAGGATTCTGATGTCGAAATAGTCGACTTGGTAGACTACCCGATGCCGTTTTTCGACGAAGCGATCAGCCCGCGTTACAACCCGGAGCGGAAAGCAACTCCAGAAGTACAGAAGTGGCTCGACAAAATTGCTGAGTTCGACGGCTACGTACTGGTAACGCCAGAATATAACCGTACTACCTCTGGTGTGCTCAAGAACGCACTTGATTTCCTGGCATACGAGATGGAAGGCAAGCCGGTAACGTTGGTCGGCCATGGTTCAGCCGGTGGTGGCCAGGCAATTGCCAGTCTCCGTCAGGCCATACCTGGCGTAGGTGCCATTACACTTGCAAAGGCGCTGTACTTTACTGACCGCGTCGGTGAAGCTGTCGACGAAGCTGGTGTGCTCAAGGCGGAGCTTCAGGACAACCCGTACGGACCGCAGGCAAATCTCAAGGCTGCAATCGATGACCTGAAGTGGTTCGCAGACACCCTGAGCGCCGCTCGCAAATAGGCAAGCAACGTACGCAACACAACTGTATGTGATAAAACCGACCCTGCAAAGGGTCGGTTTTCCGGTATAGTGGGGCATATGCAGATAACAGTCTTCGGAGCGTCGGGTAAGGTGGGGTCATTGGTGGTAGAAGAAGCGCTGCGGCGCGGACATACGGTGGTGGCGTTCGTACATAGCCATAATCTGTTCAGCCCCAGCGGCAAACTGATCGTGCGGCGGGGTGATGTGTACAATGCGGCAGATGTTGCCGGAGCAGTGCAGGGCAGCGACGCAGTGGTGAGTGCCTTAAGCAGCTGGGGCACCAAGGGCAGGGATGTGCTCAGTAGCTTTGTGGGTGCCGTAGTTCCGGCCATGGTGAGTCAAAACATGACACGCCTGGTGACGCTGACCGGCATCGGTGTGGAGCAGAACCCCGGCCCGGTGCACCGGAGCCTGCTGAAACTGATGGCCATAGTACCGTTCGGTAAAGTGTTTGCAGATGCGGAAAACCACGTCCGGTTACTCGGGCAAAGCAGCCTGGACTGGACAACAGTGTGTTCGCCGGTAATGAACAATTTTGGCGGGCCAACTTATAAGCTCAATCTGCATCTGGGCAATCCGCTGGCAACGATCAGCCGCCAGGCTGTTGCAGCAGCGCTGCTCGACCAGATCGAATCGACCGAATATCTGCGGCAGACGCCGGTGATTCACCGGAACTAGTCAAAACGGGTTATAATAGCTGCTATATGGAGATAGACAAACACGCGCCCAGCACGAAGCTGCTCTGGGTTGACCTGGAAATGACCGGGCTCGATGTAAACGAACACGTAATCATAGAAGTCGCGGCAGAGGTGACGGACTGGACGTTTCAGACGATTGCCAGCTACGAGGCAGTCGTGCACCAGCCGGATGATGTTCTGGCCCGTGCAAACCCCTGGGCGCGCGATCAGCACGCCCAGAGCGGACTCACGGAGCGCGTACGCACCGAGGGTAAGCCGGAAAAACAGGTTATTGCTGAGTTCGGTGATTTTATCCGCGAGCAATTCGGGGATGAGCCGGCTGTGCTCGCGGGCAACAGCATCCACAACGACCGGCTGTTCATAAAACAGTGGTGGCCCGAAGTGGACGCGCTGCTGCACTACCGCATGCTGGATGTCAGTTCGTGGAAGCTGGTGCTGCAGGGTAAGTACGGCGTGGCGTTTGATAAGAACAATACTCACCGGGCGTTTGATGACATCCAGGCGAGCATCGCCGAACTACAATTTTATATCGAGTGGTTCAAAGACCATCGCCAGTAGGTGCGTGCGGCAACAATAGCTATTTAGCACACATTTTTGGTACAATGTATACCAAATGGACCACAAAACCGTAGAAGAATACATTTTGAGTATGCCGAACGCCCGGCTGGACTACCCGTTCGGTGAAGGGGTGGCTGTCTACAAGGTGGGCGATAAGATGTTCGCGCTTATCAGCGAAACCAAAGACCCGATCAATCTCAGCCTCAAGTGCGACCCGCAGCTGGCCGAAATTTTGCGCGAAAAGTACGTGACGGTCATGCCCGGTTACCACCTGAACAAAAAGCACTGGAACACCATACTGCTAACCGGCGAATTACCCTGGGAAGAAGTGCAAGGGTTCATCCGGCATAGTTATGATTTGGTTGCAGAAGTAAAATAGACACAGAGATAAGAACGACAATTTCTACAAGGGGCCTCGGTAATCAGTGCGGCAGTTGTACTGTACTTGACCCAATATATGGAGGAGAGCTAAGCTAATGGTAATAGCCGCCCCTAAGAGGCAAATAAAAATGCTTAGCTCCATCACTATCCAAGCCTCCCTAAATCTGCTAGCTGGCAAGTATGTCAGCGATGGCAAAGAAATGCGCCTGAGAAGCAATACGTATTGGGGTATGCTCGAATCACTCAGCTATGAACGTTCACAAGCAATAAACTTGGGCAGAGACATGCTGTCTTGTGATGCGCCTTATGGCAGGTTCTTTGGAATTACGCTACTCGGAGAAATATGTAATCCAGTTGAAGTAGGCGAAGGATTAGAGGCGGATATGATTGCTGATTGGATTACCGATGCAATCGACGGCGAGACATCGGTCAGCTGTTTATGTGCGATGGCACAAACCCTGGGAGGCATGTATAGGCCACGGGCGGAACGGGGACTCATGGAGCTGTCTAGAAGTGAAAATGATGACGTACGCTGGAATGCCGTAACCTGCTTTGGCTCCATTACGGTTAACCGCAACTCGGCTCGGGTTACAAAACGCCTGATTGAACTGAGCAAGGATAGGGTTGCGAGCATACGCGATTGGGCTACCATGTATCTGGGCGATGTCGAGAAAGCAAACGAAGTAGTTAGGGAGGCGCTAGTTGCGCGCTTGACCGACCGACATCTGGGTACGCGCACGGAGGCAATATATGCACTAGCGAATATGCATGACCCGAGAGCATTACCGGCGCTGAAAAAATGCCTTGCAGGCTCACGGGCGAATCAAAAAGACATCGAATCGGCCGGGGTGTATGGGTTGGTTGAGCTATATCAGTACTTGCGGGGGTGGGACGGTTACGGCGAGGTATACAAATGGGCATGTAAACGCTGTAGTCCAGATAAAAGTGTACGAGCAGCGGCAGAAGACGAATGGTATGACAAGGAGTTTTGGCAGGAAAAACTAGCCGAGGCAACTACTCAAGCAGATCGCCGAAGCGGACATGACGCGTAGGAAGTGCCTCATCTGGGTGGCTAATTAGCCGCCGAAGTAGGCAAGCTCTTAGCCTGCTCTAACAGCGCAGCCGCCGCAGTAAAGTTCTGTTCCAGCAGCTTCTTGGTACTTTTGCTGGTCGTGGTATCGTATGTGGTTTTGAGCAGGCTCTGGTAGGATTCGATTTCGGCGGTTAGTTCCTGGGTGACGGCGGTGTCGTAGGTGTTGGCGGAGGCGGCGTTATCCAGCAAGGTGTCGGTTTTAGGGTTCATGTCCAGGGCAAGCTGCTTGGCTTTGAGTTTGGTGCCATGGTCCGCCAGGTAGGCTATGACAGCCGTCTGGCTGCTTTGCATGGTGGCGTTGGTGTTGGCTACGAAATTGCTGGTGTTCTGAGTAGAGACCTGCTTGGTAGCTTCGGTGCTGACACGGATAATTTCCTGCTGACGCTGAGCGATTGATATGAGGGCAGGGGTGCTGCTTTTGGGCCCCAGGGCGGACATGGTGATTGCCAACCCCGCGATGATGACGGCTGCTACACCTGCGAACAAGCCGATCTGTTTACCGAACGACAGCCCGCCGCCCAGTCCACTGCTGTGCTTTTTGGTGTTGGGCTGCATGATGAACTCATATGGGTTGTGGCCGCTGGCACCAGGAGTGTTATTGATAGGTGGCAATACGCCGTTCTGGCCGTACTGTGGCTGCTGAGGAGGCGGTGGCGGAGGATTGTAACCGTTTTGGTTCTGCTGGTTTGGATACATCTTACTGCTTATAGTAGCAGATTTTGCGGCTGCACGGCAGCTTTTTGGGGTTGTTTACAGTGGTAGCGTACAATATAAACAGATATGGACGCAAAGGACGAGATCAAAAACCGCTTGAGCATCGAGGATGTGATAAGCGAATATGTGCAGCTCAAGCGCGCCGGGCGCAGTTGGAAGGGCTTGAGCCCGTTCGGCCCCGAGAAAACGCCGAGCTTCGTGGTGAGTCCGGACAAGCAGATCTGGCACGATTTCAGCAGTGGTAAGGGCGGCGATATGTTCAGCTTCGTGATGGAAGTAGAGGGTGTGGATTTCCGTGGCGCGCTGGAACTGCTGGCGCGTCGGGCGGGTATCGATCTGGACCAGTACAAGCAGGCGGGCAGCGGTGGCCCCAGTGGCAAGACCAAAGAGCGCTTGTATGATGCGCTGGAACTGGCGACGAAGTTTTATCAGACACATTTCAGCCGCAGCGAAGTGGCGCTGACCTATGCGCTCAAAAAACGGGCATTCAGCAAAGTGACGGCGCTGGAATGGCGGCTCGGCTACTCGCCCAATAACGGGACTGCACTGGTCGATTTTCTGCGCAATAAGGGCTACACGGCCGAGGAGATCCAGCTGGCCGGCCTGAGCAGCAAGAACTACCGGGGATTGGCCGACATGTTCCGCGGACGGCTGATGATTCCGCTGTGCGATCCGAGCGGCCGGGTGATCGGCTTTACGGCGCGCCTGCTGGCGGATAACCCAGAGGCACCTAAATACATCAACACCCCGGCGACACCACTGTATGATAAAAGCCGTCATGTGTTCGGGCTGCATCTGGCCAAGGATGCTATCCGCAAAACCAAATTCGCGGTGCTCAGCGAGGGCAACCTAGACGTAATTACCAGTCACCAGGCTGGCGTGCGGCAAGTGGTGGCCACGGCGGGTACGGCGCTGACCGAACCGCACCTGAAGGCACTCAGTCGCCTGACCGGTGACATACGACTGTGTTTTGATGCCGACCGCGCCGGCATCGCGGCCACCGAGCGGGCTATCCCGGTGGCTGCGAAAGTGGGGGTACAACTCAGCATCATCACCATCCCGAGCGGCAAAGACCCGGACGAACTCATCCGGCAGGACGTAAAAGTCTGGCAGGACATCATCACCAAGCCGCTGTATGCGGTAGACTGGCTGATTGAGCGGTATGTGCAGCAGCTGGACCTGGCGAGTGCGCAGGGCAAAAAGGCACTCAGCGACGTGGTGCTGCGGGTGGTACGCCAGTTGCCCGATAGCGTGGAGCAGGACCACTACATAGGCAAACTGGCCGAGCTGCTGAGCGTGAACAAAGATGCACTGAACACAAAACTGTCCAAAGTAGAGGACGAGACCCAGCCGGTGCGCCGCCGCAGCGTGCAGCTGCCAAACCAGGAGCCGCCAGATAGGGAAGTGTTCGAGCGCCAGCGCAACGAAGAAAACCTGATGGCGATCACGCTGCTGCAGCCCAAGCTGCGTCCGCATTTGTATTCGCTGACGTCCGATATGTTCCTGAATGACAAGGCCGAGCAAGTTTTTGCATTCCTGCAGGAGCACCCGGACTACGATGGAACAGATAACGAGGGCGTGCAAAAGTTTGCAGAGTATGCTAAAATATTGTCATTAGTCTATGAGACGCTTTATCAGGATTTGGATCTTGTCGAGCTCGGCTACGAAGCCGCTCGGTTGCAAGCAAAACTGATAACACAATATGTACGAACCGAAAAACAGCAACTGATCGCTCAGTTGCAGGATGCTGAACAGAACGAGTCGGATACGCTCATGAAGCGGGTCGCTGAGCTCGATGATCTATTACGCTTAAATCAAGGAGGAGCTGCTAGTGGCAACTAAGAAAAACAACGTCCCCAACAACCAACAGGATAAACTAAACGCCCTGAAGGCGGAACTGCTGGAGCAGGGCAAAAAAGCCGGCCACATCGAGGCCAAGGACATCACGGCCAAGATCGCCGATGCACCCGAAAATGTCGAAGTGCTGGATGCGCTGTACACCGAGCTGGCTGAAGCCGGCGTAGAGATAAAAGTAGCCGAGGAACCGGCTCCGACCGACCTCAGCGATGAATGGCTGATCGACGAGGAAGAAGAAGTCGTCATCGAAGACCAGGCCTACCTGGATGACATCGCCGACGACTCCGTCCGTCTGTATCTGCGTGAAATCGGTAAGATCCCGCTGCTGAACGCCGAAGACGAGCTGGCGCTGGCCAAGCGCGTGGTCGCGGGCGAAAAAGAAGCCAAAGACCAGATGGCTGAAGCCAACCTGCGGCTGGTGGTGTCTATCGCCAAGCGCTATGTGGGTCGTGGCTTGGACCTGCTCGACCTGATCGAAGAAGGCAACACTGGCTTGCTCCGCGCCGTCGAAAAATTCGACCCGGACAAGGGGTTCAAATTCAGTACCTACGCAACCTGGTGGATCCGCCAGGCCATCACCCGTGCCATCGCTGACCAGGCACGCACCATCCGTATCCCCGTGCACATGGTGGAAACCATCAACAAGCTGCTGCGCACCCAGCGCCGCCTGACCCAGGACCTCAACCGCGAGCCAAGCAACGCCGAGATCGCCAAGGAAATGGAGATCGACGAAGCCAAGGTTGAGCACATCATGAAGATCAAGCAGGACATCAGCTCTTTGGACGCGTCAATCCGTGACGACGAAGAGGAAAGCGTGCTCGCCGACTTCATCGAAGACGAGGACACCGTAACTCCAGAGGAATCCGCCACCAGCCAGCTGCTCAAAGAGCAGGTCAAGGACATGCTGGGCGCACTGACCGAGCGCGAGCAGAAGATACTCAAGCTGCGCTTCGGCCTGGAAGATGGCAAACAGCACACACTGGAAGAAGTCGGCCAGGAATTCAGCGTCACGCGTGAGCGCATCCGCCAGATAGAGGCCAAGGCGCTCGCCAAGCTGCGCAAGCACAAAGACGCACGCAAACTGCACGACTACATCAAATAGTCACCCAGAAAGGCCCCGAGCAATGTTCGGGGCCTTTTCTTATGTGACCGCATACAAAATAACATCGGGCGTGTGGCCCAAAGGACTGGTACAATAAAGGCGTGAAACTGATAGGTACATCGGGAACGAATGGCAGCGGTAAGGACACCGTGGGTGAATTGCTGGCCCAAAAACACAATTTTTTATTCATATCTGTTTCTGATCTGCTGCGGATTGAGTGTCGCAAACGTGGCATTGAAGTTAGCCGTGAAAACCTGCGAACGGTGAGTAGTGAATGGCGGCGCGAATTTGGGCTGGGTGTGCTGGTGGACAAAGCGCTGGAGCTGGCCGAAAACGCTCCCCAAAGCTATGCTGGCGTAGTTGCTTCGCCAATGCGTAATGTTGGTGAGGCGCAGCACTTGAAAGACATCGGTGGAACGCTGGTGTGGGTGGACGCCGAGCCGCGTATTCGTTATGAACGTATCCAGGTAGCTAATCGCGGCAGAGCGGCAGAAGATAATAAAACTTACGAACAATTCCTGGCCGAAGAAGAAGCTGAAATGCACCCGAGTGACCCTAATGATCCAAGTGTGCTCAATATGGCAGGCGTGCATAAGCTTGCTGATGTTGCCGTACGCAATGATTCAGATATCCAAACGCTGCAGCGTACTATCGACGCAGCGCTAGATTTGTAGTGGCCGAGCCAGTATTAGCGCCTGAGTAACAGGGGAGCTATTTTACCTTTTTACTCAAATATGATATAATGTAAGTATGTGCTATGGTCAAAATCCGCAGTGCACTTTGACAGAGTAATGAGTGCTTCAGTTAGGCAGTCAGCGCACACTTTTGGTGGGTTGACTGCCTGGCTGAAGACTTCAGTTATGAGCGATGAGGAAGTGTCATGAGTATGATGGATGCACGTATGATCCGGCGTACGGTCACCGAGCTGCGCCTGGAAATCCTAGTCGATAGCGTCGGCAAGCCGGGCATCTTCCGCTATGACGGAAAAGTGCTGCACTGGTACACCGACAAGGGAGTCGATAGCCTGACGGTCTCGGAGAATCCGGGCCGGCCCACGTACGTCATCGAGATCGAACTCGATTGCCTGATCGACTATGCCTACGTGAGGGCGCTCCAAGAATTCTTGGGCGTCAGCCTGTTTCCTTTGCTGATGAGTGGGTTAGCGACTCGGCTCAACGAGCAGATTGACTTCAAAGTCACGAATGACAAAGTGACCGCGCTCATGGAGCGTGGTCAGGCGAAGGCTGTGTTCGAACGTCCTGTGAGCTGAGGTTCGCGCGGCACGGTGCGGGCGAAGGCGAGTGCCCCTGCGGCATTATCGCCTTCGCCCGTGCTGTCCGCTTTGCTCACCCACCGCCTCTCCGCTTGGCTACTCATTACTCCGTCTTCTACCTAAGCGCTGAAGATTTTTTCAGGTCTTGGGCAGGAGCTATACGGACGCCGCCAAATGTTTGCGGATCTTTTTGGAACCATGCTTGGCAACGAGTGCAGTATGGCTATGTTTTTTGGTATGGCGGTGGAACAAGCGCACTAGCGTGTAGATGGCGGCCGCGCCGACTGCGCTCAGCCAGTCCCAGACGGTGAGCGGGGCGGCACCAAAATAAGGCTGCACAAGCGGGTTGTACACGATGTTCGCTATGCAGAACAGCGAGATAGCGAAGGCACTCAGCAGCTTCTTGTTACTCCACAGGTAGGGGCTGAACAGCTTCTGGCCCTGGGAGCGTACCAGCAGCAGGTTCATGAACTGGCACAGCACCAGGGTGACATACGTGAGTATGCTGGCCTCCAGATAGGGTCCCACATGCGTACCGATGTGCACGGGGCTGATGTGGTTACGTACGAAGAAGAATAAGTAGTTGGCGTAGGCCAGACAGGCGGCCAGCAGGCCGAAGCTGACGAACTCGATGATGGTCTTGCGGTTGATGATATGGTCGCTCACGGACCGGGGTTTGTCGCGCATCAGGCGGCCGACTGCCGGGTCCCAGCCGAGGGCGGTGATGGGGAACATTTCGGCAACTATATCAATGGCTAGTATCTGGATGGCGGTAATGGCTGCCGGTACGCCCCAAATGGTAGTTGCGGCCAGGCTTATTAGTATGACTAGCAGTTCGCCGGCATTGTCAGTCAGGGCACAGCGCGCCGCTTTTTTGATGTTCTGGAAGGTGAGCCGCCCCTGTTCGATGGCGGTAACCAAGGTGCTGAAACTGTCATCCAGCAAAACGATCTCGGCGGCCTGTTTGGCGACATCCGTGCCGGTGCGGCCCATGGCAACACCGATGTCGGCGCGTTTGAGTGCGGGGGCGTCGTTGATGCCGTCACCGGTTACGGCGACCACGTTGTGACTGGCCTTTACCAGTTCCACGATGCGCAGCTTGTCCTCGGGGCTCACCCGGCTGAACACTGCACCGCCGTGCAGCAGCATGGCTAGCACCTGGTTGTCGCCCAAGCGTGGTAATTCCTCGCCCATTACTACGCTTATATCACCGCCGTTCAGGCCGGCTTTGCGGGCGACCGCCATCGCGGTGGTGGGGTAGTCGCCGGTTATGATGGACACTTTTACGTGGGCAGTCTGGGCGGCCACCATGGCGGCGGGAACTTCATCGCGCAGCGGGTCTATCATGCTGACTATGCCGAGGAATATCAGCTTTTGCTCGGCATCTTCCAGGTGGTGCTTGAGCGGATCGAAACCCTTGGGCAGTACCCGGTAGGCGAATGCCAGGTTGCGTTCGGCTTCGGCGGCGTGTTTTTCGTTGTAGGCGGTAAAGAATGCGCGGTCGCGGGCAGAGAGGGGGCGGGTATGGCCATGGTCCCAGAGCTCGGTAGAGCATTTGAGTACGCTTTCTGGCGCGCCTTTTACGAATGCGTATAATTGGCCGTCCACTTCGCGGATGCTGGTCATGCGTTTGCGGGCGCTATCGAAGGCGTATTCTTTGCGCTCCGGGAAGCGGTCGTTCAGGTGGGCGGGCTCCATGCCGGCTTTGCGGGCCAGGGTAATAAGCGCCCCTTCGGTAGGATCGCCCACCACGTACCATGTGGCGTGTTCTTCGTCCGGCGCGTTTACTTCGGCGTTGCTGGCGAGGGCACCGGTTTCGAAGAACAGGTGGAGTTCCTGCAAGGCTTTGCCGGGTAGCGGTTTGCCCTTGGCGTCGCATATGGCGCCGTTCAGCTCGTACCCGGTGCCGGATATACGGTATTCGGTCTTGCCGATCAGGGCCTGGGTGACAGTCATCTCATTCTTGGTGAGGGTACCGGTCTTGTCGGTGGCGATTATATTGGTAGCGCCCAGTGTTTCCACAGCGGACAGTTTTTTGACGAGCGCATGGGCTTTGGCCATCCGGCCGGCCGTTTGCGCTAGGGTGATGTTCACTTCGGCTATCAGGCCGTTCGGTATCATGGCGGCGGCAATGCTGATAGCAAATAGCAGGGCAGTCTTGATGCCGATATCCGATTGCAGCTCGATGATGGTCAGCACCGCTGCCAGCAGCAACGTGCCCTGGGTCAGGCGCACTCCCAGGTTGTTCATCTCCTTTTGCAGAGGGGAGCTGTCTACGTGCGTGGTCTGGGTGAGTCCGGCGATGCGCCCGAGCTCGGTGTGCATGCCGGTGCCGGTGACGACGGCGTGCCCGTTGCCTAGGGCCACCGTAGTGCCCATGAATATCATGTTGTGGCGGTTACCAATGGGGACTTCCGCGTCCATGGCGTGTTTGAACTTGCGGGTCGGCTGGCTCTCGCCGGTCAGGGCAAAATCATTGGTGGCCAGCTCGTCCTCTTGCAGTACCCGGGCATCTGCCGGCACGCTGTCGCCGGCTTCTATGTATATGACATCACCGGGCACCAGATCGGCGCTGTTTATCTCGTAGGCTTTGCCGTGGCGCAGTACTTTGGCATGAGGCACCACCAATTGCTCCAGGCTGCTGAGCAGACTTTCGGCTTTATGTTCCTGAAAGAACCCGACCACAGCGTTCATCACGGCTATCAGTACTAGTATAGTGGCAGTTTTAGTGTCGCGTAAGTACAGAGAAAACGCGGCGCTTACTAGCAGAATTGCAATCAATAGATTTTTAAACTGCCGTATGAAAATCAACCACGCCGGGACGTGTCTGGTGCGCTCCAGCTGGTTTTTGCCGATGTGTCGCAGCCGATCAGCCGACTCGGACTTACTGAGGCCGTCAGTCTGGCTTCGTAATTCTTCAAGCGCCTCATCGGGCGAGAGCCTATAAAAAGGGAGTTTGTGCCCATCCATTCTGGTAGCATTATAACCTGAACCGGTTGTTTTCGCTTGCGCTATACTATGGGTATGATCACGAAGCTCTATGAGAAGCTCTTCCGGCCGCTTTTGTTGCTCTGTGGACTGTGTATGGTGCTGTCCATCGCGCCGACCGTGGCAGCATCCCCGTTCGGGCAAGGGGTATTCGGGGCGAATGTGCCGTTCGGTTCGCTCACCAGCATAACTATTTCGCTCGGCAGCAATGTGAACATCAGCATGACGCCGAGCGGCGGAACGTTCGTGGGCAGCGGTTCGCACACTATCAATGTGACCTCTAACGACGTTGTGGGGTATAGCCTGTATATCTATGATGCGGGCGGCACGAACATGGTAAACGGCGCGAGTACGATTCCGGCAAGCAGCAACGGTACGCCCGCAGCGCTAGCTACGAACACCTGGGGGTACAACATAGACGGCTCGAGCAACTATCTGGGGCTGACCTCGCGTCCCGTGCTGCTCAAAACTGCCACCGGCCCGTACAAATCGGGCGATAGTACGACCGTGACCTACGGAGTG
>Ga0247778_1000741_pt1 | contig 27849 bp, 30 predicted proteins | sample UWRJL049202B5_FD_179939 | JGI IMG/M metagenome (GOLD analysis project Ga0247778, IMG submission 179939) | Plant litter microbial communities from Arlington Agricultural Research Station in Wisconsin, United States - UWRJ-L049-202B-5 | ecosystem: Environmental > Terrestrial > Plant litter >...
GAAACAGCAGGCGAAGAGCTTGGATAAGCTTGAGGAGGAAGCGGGGTTTTTGAGGTTGATAGGGGGGACGGGGTCGAGCCATGTTGTGAGGTTGTTTAGGGGGGTGTTTAGAGATAGGGGACAAGGGACCGTGGCGGGGTTTGATGAGATGGGTATTAGTGTTGGAAGGATGTATTTGGAGTATTGTGAGGGGGGTGATTTTGGGGGGTTTGTGATGGGTATGTATAGGTATGTGGCTATGTCCTTCTGCGATCATAAATCAGCGCATGATTCGAGGTGTGAGAAAGGAGCTAACGGAAGACAGAAAGTTTTCGGCGCGGAATCCCATGCCCGAGAGACTCATTTGGTGAGTCATTCTCGGAATCTGGCCTGTTCCCAAGTTGACGGCGAAATTGACACAGAAGCTAACAGAGCTATGCTAGGCAAGTCTTCAAATGTCTCGCCCTCGGCCTAGCAGTCATTGAGAATGGAAATGAGCTTGGAGAAGGCGCTGAAAGTTGGAAAGACGTGCATGATATTCTACACCGCGACATCAAGCCAGCAAACAGTAAGCTCCACATTCCACCACGATGAAGTTGCAATATATACTAACACCAAGTTTAGTCTTGGTAGGCAATAATGACGAAGATCATCTCCAAATACCAATTTTCAAGGTCAGTGTCCCCATACGGGCATGCGTGGAATATGAGTTTGACTTCTCAGCTAGATTTCAGACTTTGGTCTGGCAATGGAGGCACGCAAGATACAGGATAAAGACTATGTGTCCCGCTATGCGAGGAGGGGTACAAGGAGCTTCTGGGCGCCTGTAAGTCAAGAGACCCTGGACGGAGTGCTCGATACCTTCTCCAGAAGAGCACTTGTTGAGGGCTAAAGCTGAATGTTGTAATCGACAGGAAGTGAAAATGACGCACGAGTCGTACGAAGAAATTGCGAGAGAGAGGAAACTTACCAATGCACTGGATGTTTGGTAAGTCTTCGCCCCCTTCTTTGACCGCTTCACAGGAACGTTTCTGTTTCGTGGATAAATCACTTATTTTACTCTTCATTGCTCAAGAAGCCGATCGATCAGTATAAGAGACAAAAAGTAATACTAACTCATTACCCAGGGCTCTGGGCAAAACCATGTATTACCTCATCTGCCGTGGTCGAGACATCCCACCAGAAACATTCTACGCAAACATCAGACCACAGACCTGGGCAGCGCCCACTCTTACAATGGGAAAAGATCTCCTAAACGCACCCTACAGCTCCGCATTACGCCGCTTAGTCCTTCACTGCTTAGCATTCGATTACGCTCTTCGACCGAAACCAAGAGAGCTTGTAAAGTATATCGATGAAGCGTTGGCGGCTTCCGCTGCTGTACCAATGGATACAGAGTATTGGCCTTCATCCTATGATGAGCCGGGAGATTTAGATCCTAGTTGGTTTGGAGAGGTGAAGGCTGCTGGTCCGCCAGAACTTGGTGCCCCGCCCCCAACACCAGCGAATATTTTTCCATTTCAGTTTCGACCGCAAGAATTGGTTCAGAGTATCATTGACGGGCTGTGGAAAATTGCTTTGGGGTAATACTGAGGGGAAACTAAAGTGATAGAGTATTTAGGAGCATATATTCTTGCAAACAAAAGTACCTTCGTAGAGAGCACAAGTCCACGCGAAAAGGATGAGATTCACTAGGGAAAACTAGAATTCGAAAGTAAAGGAGTGACGTAGATCAAATCTACGCGGGATCTTGAGGGTTCGTGAAAAGCACAAATCGCACCTCAGCAAATGTTCCAAGATACATGAGTTAACAGTAATCTACTCTCCTTTCTTCTCCTTGAATGCTTTAATCTTTTCTACCATCTCGTCGATTTTCTTGAATGAGTAGTTGTCATACATCCCAGGGTAAAGAAAAGGTCTGAGATCAAACCTATCAAGCATATTAGCATATTGAAAGACAGTAAGCCCTAGAGCTAGGAGCGTTTTAGGAGCTTATTGTTTCATTGTTTGAAAAATAATGCTGCCTTAGCTCCTAAAAACAACTCCCAGGCTCGGCCTTTTCAAAATGGATTTTCTGCGCTTACCTGTTATCATCCGGCGAGTAATTCTCCGCGTGATACGATGGGGTGATCGTTGTCTCAAGAATTAGCAAGCTGTAAGAGCAAAGGCGCTGGGGACCTGAAACTCACCATCTTATGTCGGTTGATGGCAAAATAATGGTAGAATCGCTTCACCTGTTGCCTTATTAGTATGGTAAGAAAGGGTATGTTTGTAGGAGCTCCGGAGAATGAGAGCTGTTTTGGAAACGAGCTTCTGAGACAGCTCCCATGCTCCGGAGCTGCCGCTTATAAACTGGCTTTCTTGTATGAGAGAAAGCGTACCTTAACAGCGACTTCTTCCGCACTCATCTTCTCGGGTGTCCACTCGTGCACTAGGTGCTGGAACATGCCATACTGTCGCACTATTAGCATGGCCCAAAGCTAGAAAGAGAGCTCTCAAGCTGCGGAGCTTCCGCCTCTCAAATGTCTTTTTGTATGATAATATCCTTACCGGTCCTAACTTCTCTGTCTTGCGGAGTCTACCGACTGCAACACAGGGGAGTCAGTTATTTCCTATTCAAGAAGGTCTCGGGAGTGTTATTTCCTCTTTGAGAGATGGATAGAGTAGATCGGAGTACATAAGATGAAACTGAAAGTGAAGGGGGAACATATGAACAAAGGCCCAGAGTTGCTTACAAATGGAGAGCTCCTCATAGGTCATACCCATGTCGATTTCGTCGGACTGGACGTAGTCTTTGGTGATGGGCTCTAGTTCAGCGGTAGGGGTCGCATCGAGGAATTCTTGGAGGATTGGGAGGTTAAGCTCCTTTTCGGCATATGCAATAAATCCTTTCAAATCTGTCTTCGAAATGCCGCCAATAGGATTGATGTCCGCACTGCGAAGCGTGTTAAAAACGCATCCTGCCGACGAGGGGGCTGAAATAGTACGAAGGTCCCCGGAAAAAGTATGTTCATCGTCTACCTACTGAACAGTCACGTGGTCGGTGTCATCGTCGGTCACGTGCTTGAGCATTCTCATCCACTAATTATGGCTCAACCCCTAAATATTCCATACTTTTCGGGGACCTTCGTAGGGGAGGTATAGAAGGAGATGAAGGGAGTATTACCTGGAGCAATCGTACTTGGTCAAGTATCCTGGAAGCTTGTTAGCAATTCTGAAATAGAATCATGGTTCCTCTGCTTGAAAGACACACCACGCAGTGCCTCATCTACGTTGGCGGAGCCAAGGACGAGTAGACTCCCCGCTCCTGGTCTCTTCCTCGTAGTCGGTAACATCTGCGCAAATGTGTAGGCGATCACCATTCTCGATCTCGACTGGATGTTCTGGAGCGCGAGATTCTCTGCTGGGGTTCCGCCATACATCTTGAACTTCGGTTCGAATCCTGTAGCTCCTGCCAGAATGCCTTTGGCGCCATGATACATATCATCAATATCGGCTTCGGTATGGTATGCACCGATAGCTTCTGCCAGTTCTTTGGCTCTTTGTCTTGTTTCTGGGGAGGACTGCGTTGACATTCCCATGTAGATTGTGTGGAAGATCTTGTTGCATAGATCTTGTGCGCTGCTAGGAAGCCAGCCGTCCTTCTCGTATGGTCCTGCGATCCGCTTCACGTCTGCAATGACTTGTTCGTTGCCGTCCTTGATTGCCTGGATGACAAGCGTGCACATACTGAAGACTAAGACGGCAGTCGAGGCGCTGTCGATGCCGCCACTGAGAGGAACCAGCAAACCGGCGGCTTTTGATCTCCTCAAATAGTCCCACATCCTGCAACACAGGGCAGTAAGTAATTTCTTGTTCAAGAAGGTTTCGGGAATATTGAATTTATTTTGGAGGAATAGGTGGAGTAAATTGAAATACATGAAATGAAACTGAAAATGATTGGGGGTAACATGAATAAAGATCCAGAGTTGCTTACCAGCAAGCAGGACCTAAAAGTATTTCTTCTTCCACGGTGTGATATCTCGGTTCCATCTTGCGCGAGGGCTTAATTTCGGGATCGAAATCTTCCCAAGCAGAAAGACTGAAGTTTGTTTTGACGCGTTGATACTTTGGCGCTTGGATGCTCTGCATTCCTCTCGCCGGCGCGAAACGGTGGCTTCGAACTTCTTCCAGATCTACGACTGCCGTAATGACTTCGACATCGTTAAGTGAGAATTGACTGGCCTGGGCAACTATTTCGCCATTAATAATTATCATGGCGCTTCCGTCGTAGTAAAGGCGCTCGCCATCGCATCCCTGTTGGTTGGCGTAGAGATATACACCACCGGATTTTTGAGTCGCTTCCAGAATCAGAGATATCCGTTGGTGCAGTTTGCGACTAGGAGAATTAGTAATGTGTTCATTCGCATGGTAGATGTGGATAATGGAAAGGGGAGTAACTTACAGATTGTGATGACTACCGCTACTATTGGTGAAGATCTCCACTCCATCAAGACCCATGCCAATATGTGGAGAATCAGGTGTGAAGAGCTCTTCACAAGTCTCCGCCCCAAGGCAAGTATCCTTTAACGAAATGACAGCATCGCCAAATGGAACCGTGTCTTCGCCCTGTAGTTTCTGGATCATGCGCGGGAGAAAATATTCCTCAACGTATCTTGGGCGCGTCCATGGAATGAAGAACCTCATCTCTCTATAGTTTCCATCATTAGCCAAGAAGAGTTTAGGTCTGATCAGTAAGATCTTTCCGTCCAAAGCGAGGATGCGGCAGTTGAAGCGGTTGTTGCGGTGCATGACGGGCATGCCGATATCGAGGAGAATTCCATGGCATGACTCGTCTTGGAGAATTGTGGCGAGCATGTCCCAGCAGTGGAAGTACAGATCTGGTTCCAGGAAATGGTCACTTTTTGGTAGTTAGTAATTTCCTATTCAAGAAGGTTTCGGGAGTGCTTTTTTGGGGGGGGAAATATATGGAGTAAATCAATGTATATAAGATGAACCCGAAAAGGATGAAGGATATGAACGAGGGCTCAGAGTTGCTTACAGACATCCATAGCCACATATCTCCAATTCGGGCCCTACGCGTAGCTTTGACCCTTTTCCTTTAGCTGTCTGAATGCTCAAAATTATGCGAGCGGTGTTTCCTTCGAAATCTGCCCCGTGATTAGCTGTAGATTCCGCAAATCCGAAGGCAAGCTCAAGTACCCAGCGCCCACTGGTCTATAATATGTCAGCATATGCCTCTTACAGCGTACAGTATAAGTCTGGGAAAGTTGCAGGCCGCCTATGTCTTCATACCCAGCCAACTCCGAGTCAACCCCGAATGTTAAGGAAGAAGGAGACGTACTTAAATTGCATGTTGCAACAGTAATGAGGTGCCCCATTGTGAGGCAGTACTTTTATTGTATCCGAAACGAGATATTGCAAGATTGCACATATGAGGTTGAAGTTGAAAGAAGAGGGTGGTTCAGAGGCCAAGGTCGAGATATAATTGCAAACGAGGCTACGCTTTACCGTTTTAGGACTCGGTCCTTACTTTGATGTAATGACTCAGCTATGGGATATCGAGTAAGCGATCTGGTTTAGAAAATTTGGGGTATTTGGTAAATTTAAATTGAACAATTATCATATTTTAGGAGGGGCAGCGATCGAATAATAAAAAGATGAGGTTGGGTTGGGTCCTTTGAGTGCACGCCAATGAAACCTCGCTTGTGGCGGGGCATGCAAGGAAAACTAGATACAGTACCCCTCCTCGATCCCCTAAATTTTATTGCCCTGCAATTCCCTCAGCACGAATATAACGACAATGCCAGTGAGTTCCTAAACCATGCTAAAAAGAAGGGGAGACACTAAGCAGGTGTCTACAGTTAATAATACTCACCGGCTACCCCACGTCCGGGAAAACGCATCGCGCACAGCAACTACAAACCTACCTCCAGACCCGCATCTCCTCTCTCCCCGACCCCTCCTCCCTACGCGTCCACCTCATCTCCGACCACACGCTCTCCATACCCCGCAGCGTCTACAACCTCGAGTCCAAATCGCAGCACGAGCGCTCGAATAACGCCTCTGAAAAAGACGCGCGCGCAACCATCTACGCGGCTGTGAAGCGAGTACTCAGCAACAAGGACATTGTGATTTTGGATGGCGCGAACTATATCAAGGGATGGCGATATCAGCTATACTGCGAGGCGAAGGCAGTACGTACGCCGCATTGCGTGGTACATATCGGAACGCCTGTGAGCCAGGCAAGAGGCGTCAATGATGAGCGGCTAGCGGGCAGTCTTGAAGGGAAAGGAGAGGCGGAGAGGCCGTACGAAAGCGAGTGCTGGGAGAATCTGGTGTATAGATACGAAGAGCCAAATGCGATGGCCAGGTGGGATAGTCCTTTGTTCACCGTACTCTGGGATGATGCGGGGCCGCCATGCGACGAGATTTGGGAAGCGCTGGTTGGAAGTGATGCAGAGGGTGGAAAGAAGGTTGTTAGGCCTAATCAAGCGACGGTGTTGAAGGCGCCTAGTAGTGGGGACTACCTTTATGAGCTGGACAAAACCACACAGGGGATCTTGAACAGGATATTGGACTGGGCGAAGGATCACCCAGGAGAGGGTGGTGGTGAGGTTAGTGTTGGGGAAGCTGGTGGACAGGAACTGTTGGTAGAGTTACCTGCTAACCCAGTGGGGTTACCTGCACTACAAAGGATTAGGAGGCAGTTCATTAGTTTGAACAGACAGAACTCGGTTCCTGTCAAGCGGATCAAGGAGAGTTTTGTGGCCTTTTTGAATGATTCTTTTGAAGCGATATAGGAGAGGACAGAAAAGCATAGTCTGGAGTTTGGTCACGGATTTGGAATCGATACCCAGAGCTGCATTTTCAAGAATATTTTACTATACTTTCGAAGAAAGATTTATAGGTTTACACCTTTAATCCACCTCGCTACATATTCACCCCATTTTTCCCCTTCTGCTTCGCCAGCATTCAACGCCCAGGGAGGACTGATATGGTTGTGACCAGCAAGCGTGTAATATGTAATATCTCCTCCCCAGCTCTTCTTCCACAGCTCAACAAAGTCCTCCATCGGCTTTACAATTTCAGTCACAGGATCCCATTCGCTCGCCAGCGCCAAAACCTTCGGCACTCCCGTCTCTTCCCTCGACACTCCGCTCTTGACAGCAGTCTCCATCAATCCATAAGGACTGTGCGCTTTGTACCCTTCTTCGGATCCATAATACGCCATCAGCATACTATTCCTCTCCGGCCCCGCTTCCCCAAAATGAAAAGGTGCTCCGAGTTCAATTGCGCCCTTCAAAACGATACTTCCTTCCCCAGCAATATACTTCTTCCTCTGATCCAAGAAGCTCGGCTCAAACAGCCAGGTCGAGATATGGACCCCACCAGCTGAGTTTCCCATGATAAATACATCCCGTTTAGCAGAAGTATCATATTTCTCCACCCATTTCAACGCCAACGACACATCCTCGCCACCGGAAGGGAAAACAGCATCTTCGCCCCCAAACGGCGAGTTCACACGTCTGTAGTCAGGAATAATCGTCGTGATTCCTCTAGATGCAAAGAAAGCGCCCAAATTATGGTACACGAGGTTGAACTGGGGCGAGATCTTATCGCCCCTCACCAGGCCGCCTCCATAGAAGAATACCAGGATGGGAGTATCCTTGGTCTCTTCAGGTGCCTTGTAGATGTCTAGCTTTTGCCGAGGATGGGAACCGTATGATTCTGTGGTTGAGGGAGTAGCGAGGATGGCATCTTTGTTCTTGGATATACGCGGGGCGTATATTTTGAAAGTTGGTTCGAGGATGGCGGGGATATCTTGCCCGTTTGAGGCATTGAGAGCGCGGATTTCTTCCATACTGTTTGTCGTTTGAAAAAAAATGGTTCGATATCCGGGACGAGGGGTTCCTTTGATGATATAAACTTATCTGACGGGTAAGGATGGTAGAGCCTAAATAGGAGTGTTGTGGAAGTACGCTCCACGTGATCGAAGCGTTGTCGCGGATTTCGGCCAACAACGACGTCCGGCGAGTCGGATCCTCCGTTTCTTTCACGATCCCGAATGGCAACTAATAAGGAGAGGTTTGGAAATTCGGGGTCGCTAGGAATCATACCCCTCCTAGCTTACGTCCACACCCCACATTGTGGGGAACGGACTGGCGTCCACTTGGATTCAGATGAACATACGACATTGCCATCACGATGTCCACCTGGCTAGAAGACAATTTTTCTAGATAAAATATCAATCACTGGAATCAAGATGCTCTCTCTTCTAAAAGCAGATGCTCAAGGCCGTCGTCTCTTGGATCAAATTCCTCCAAGACCACCAGACTGAAATCCAAACAGCCGAGCAAAATCCGAACAAATGGCAGCAATTGAGCACCTCAAGACTCCCCCAGGCAAAGCTCAACCTTACGTTCTCCCTTGTTATACCGGCGAGCTATGGACGATACCTACTTCTAATTCAACAATGAGATTACTGGTGACGGGAAAAGAAACCGGCAATGCGTTTGCGGTAGTCGGAACGGGCGGCACATTCGATAAACCCATTGGTTTTCATTATCACAAAGAAGCACATGACGTATTTTTGTGCTTGAAAGGCAAACTTAATGTTTGGGCGAACGATAAAGCTCGCTCTCTGGGTCCTGGGGGCTTTGCTAGTGCGCCTCCGGTATGTTTCTTCATATTCCACGTGGTCAGGGACTTGACGCTAATTTCAGACAGGGAACGGTTCATCAATACCAGATTGACTCTGCTCATACGGAGTTCATAGGTTTGATCGTGCCCGGCGGTTGGGAAGAATTCTTCCGTTTCATTGGGGAACCCTATGCTGGGCCTCTCTTCCCCACGAGTGACAAACGGAATCCCTTTGAAGTTCTCCTTCCTAAACTCATGGCGGCAACTGAGAAGTTCGACATGATTCCGGTTAGAGACAAGGCGCAGTTTGATCCACAACCTTGGGATGCCAGCGATGGGAAATTACCCGGTGCGTGCGAAGAAGGAGGGTATTTCTTGAAGGAGGGAAAGGGTGAGAAGTGGGCTGTTGGTAGTACTGTGGCGAGACCGCTTGCAACGAGAAAGGAAACGAGGGGACGATTTAGCATTTACAGCTTGGAAGGAAGCTCGTTCAATTCTGACAAGGGCTTGAGCCAAATTCTAGAGTTCAAGGAAACGCATCATGCGATTTTTACCGCGGACGGCATTCTGAAATTGATCGTTGATGGTGCCGAAGTAAAGACTACAGCTGGAGAGACGACATTCATTCCTGCGGGTACGGGATGGACATTTGGGGTTCACAGCACGTATGCGAGGGCATACGTGTTCGCAAATGGCGGGGGTGTGGGGGAGATTCTTACTTCTCTGGGGACGAAGTACGAGTTTCCGATTGTGCCGAGCGAGGCAATTGTATTTGATGAGTGTAAGTTGAAGGGTTTGGAAGACGAGCTGGGGTTTCTGGTCATATAAGTATATGCCTATTCACCATGAGAACTTCACGCAGGGCATTTGTATCATGTTTCCAGATCATTTCTCAAATTCAGATGTAACTTTTATTGTAAAGGTCACTCAGATACACGGGGATATTAGATCCACCATGACGGAACAAAGCAAGTTTTTATGGTTCAAGCCAGCCCATGAAATGTCCAAGTGGACGTCACTCTTGTTCAGGGGGCGATTGGAGTTTCCCTTCATCTAAGTCCCATGTCTTTGAACAAGATTCTCAGGTGCTTTGCGTACTCCTTGCTATACAGCCTTTCCATGATATCTGCCGGGGCAAGAATAGGCGGCTTCTCAACATTGACAAGAGAGTCATCGAGAAGCTCTGGATATGCTGGGCTTGGGTCATCGACGTAGAAGTGAGCTCTCTGATTGCTATTGACGAACATGCGTTGGCATGGATATACTTCAAGCAAAGTCGAGTTCACGGAAGTCGTGTCGCGAAGTTTCTTCAGATACTTTTGTGCTTTGGCATAGATGCGGAACTCAGCGATGTCGTCGATACCAATGAGAAGTCGCCGTGAGGGGATTTCAGAGCCAGTAGCCGGAAGTCCCTTCTTGACAACCTCGAAGACATACGAGAGATACCCCAAGGAGCGAAAATCTTTCGGGCGTTCGGACCGCTTCAAGAGCCCGTAGAAGTCGCGCCAGCTTCCGTCTGGTTGCTCACTGAGTTCTTGAAGAACATCCTTCAGCGAAGGGCTTTTACCGGCTGCGACCGATCTTCTGATTGAAGTCGCGATCAAGTTATCGCTCTGCCTGATATGGATTTTGTAGTTGCGTTTGGTAGTTGTGTTTCGCCTCTGCATTTCGTAATGAATTGCTTTTTCGAGGATTGCACCCATCTGGTCATGCCGACGGTCAATGGCATCCATCCAGTGCAAAGCTTGCTCGGAGGTGCATAGTCCTTGATCCAATTTGGCAACTGCCGATGGGTAGTACTGGAAATTCGGAACATCCAGATTGATGTTGATTTGATCAGCTGATACGGGGTGCGTGTCGTCAACAGCTTGCCGCCGTGAGATGACCAAGGTTGCAATATTAGCTATCTGAAGAGGGGCTTGAATTTAGTATTTGCCAATTTCGGCATTCATGTATACACTTACAGTAGGAGCGATGCGAGCAACATATTCCATCTCGTACATCGTCGGTTTTGCAATTTCAAGTACTTCTGCGTTCAGCCCTCCTTCAAGGCTCGCTGCCAGAAGACTTCCAGCGAACAGACATGTGCCAGACATAATTTCCACGGTATCGAAACCGGCAAGGCCATTGGTGATCGCTACTTCCAATTCGGGAGATGTGCATGAAAAGTTGAGGTTCTGGTGACAAGAGAAGTCGTAAACCCCTGCTTTGGTTCCTTCACTGAAATGGAAGTCCAAGTGCTGGTAGGACTTCATTGTCTCTACCCCTCTTGTCCCAACAAAAGCCGTCTTCCCGGCAATGGCAAGCGGGCCTCGCAGAAAAGATTCCTTTGAGGTGCCCAACTTCGTGGCTGAGGATTGAGAGACATGTGTCCCATTGAAAAGATGCAAGACCTTTTCGTTGATTTTCTTGTCATTCAAGAATGCTTCCAAATGCTCGTCACTGAAGAGAGGCCGAGGTCCAAAGGTTGGCAAGGTGACTTCGTCAGAAAGCTTGAAGTAGTCCTGGATGCCATACGATGGACTCTTCTGGTCTTTGGGTAGCCGGAATTCTTGGAAGCAAATTGAAGCACGAGTCTCGTTTCCTGAAGCTAAACGCAGATCGGCAAACAGCGTAGGGGGGCTCATTTCAACGTTTGAAACGTCAGACCGTCAAGGTTGAAATTCAAAAAGACGAAGAGATGGTGAAAATTCTTCAAAGCTCGAGTACGTTGAAGTAGGTCCTCCACGGAAGCTAGAACGAGGCTTACCGTGATAGATATATTCCGGATAGGATCCGTACGTGACTGCAATACGATCCACAGCATGCAGAAGAGAATGAACCACAAATCTGGAAGCTCAGAAAGCCAATACATTCCGTTCATCACTTCACGTGTGATGAATTTCGTGCTCAATGTTGAGCTCAGTATCCTCAACATTCTAATAACCCCGTCAATGCATTTGTCGTTGTATCAACAGACTTTGTCCCATCTGGTTCCGTTTGGCGGGTGTTCGAGTTACCCAATCACGCCAGTCCTCATTCAAGAGTGTATTGCCGTGTCAGCTTCAGGGCGGATGAAGATTTTCTTGGATGATCTCTCCAAATTTTCTTGTCTGACAATAGCCATCTGGCGAGGAAATTTTATTACCTTGAAAACTTGCGAGTAGTAGGGTACAGGTACGAATGGTGCATTAGTTTGTGTTTGGTGGCGCGGTTACCACTGCACCGCGCTTCAATGAAAATTCAAACCTTCAATATGACGCGATTGAGGCGATTTCTTGCCGCTGGGGCGGGGTAGCCCCGTAGCTGAGAGATTAAAGGCTACACCGTCGGAATATCCAGCTGTGACACAGTTGTGCAAAAGGGCATTAATACCCGACCCAATGACTCGGAGCTTGCTATAGCTACACATGGTGGTACGGCCAATAATCTGCTGCCGAATTCTTTGTCCACACAGATTCTCAACAGATTTTTTGTGTTCCATACTTATTCTCCAATCAATGGCCCCAATTGAGGATTGTGGACTTTGGCCCTAGCTTTTGGGGCAAGAGGTGGATCAGGTACCCCTGACGCTAGCCTTGGGGGACAAAGTGATTGTGTATGTTGTGCGAAACCCCAGAAAACGGATGCGGCTGCCCCACCTTGACACCTATTACCCCTCCGATGCAGTTGAAGAATACTATCGGAATGCTTTTGCATTGGATACTTAAAATTGGGACGCCCGTAGGTCGACCGCTAAGTAACATGCAAGAACAGTTCTTGGAAGCTTCGGGTGTCGCCATTGGTCCCCTGTACGGGAGCTATACGCCTTCATATGAAACTGCAGGATCTGGTGATCTACCCGTGGACGTCAACTATTTCAAGCCATTGACATGGGACTGCATAGCATTGTAGCTGAGATTGGACACTTTCGGATGATACAATTGGAGCCCGATGCTTTGGATTGAGCTTTGGTACACAGCCTTACCATTGCCTCTGCCGGATCTCCCTGTAATGCCTTGTGGAATTGAAGCATAAAAAGAGGAAAGTACAGACCACGTTTACGGCGTCACCAGCACGCCAGATTAATGGAACATGGGGTCATAATTGGCTGAAAAGTGACTGGGCCAAGCTATGTTGCAATAACAGCTTCGGATTAGATCGGTCGAACAATCACTAGCAAGAGGAGAACCCGCATCGTTGTGGTATTGTGGCTCTACGACATGCCCACAATTAAGTAATGGTAATATCAGGTACAACACAGATCTATTCGCGGTTTCCGAGTGCACAGACTCAGCAAAATATCAGAGAATCTGGACTATTGAAAAGTTTCAGCGTGTCCATTTCATGGCCACCCAGCCGCAGGAGCTTAAAGGTACAGCTGGCAGAGAGATAAACTTCATTGCAGCATTTCTGGTTAAACTAACTTTGTTCATATCGATTTCTTTGAGGATTGCAAATAACCATTGCCGCCATGACTTCCAGAGTAGACCTTGAGGAGTGGCTTACTCACCCTCTGATATTCTGTCTGCATTCTATCAATTTCAAAACTCTGGGTACACTTCTTGTTCTTGCGGCTGCGTATTTGATGCGCTCTGCTGGCTCCCCGGCATCATCAAGCAATGTCTTGTCTTACCTTATTGATGTAAGCTTCATTTGTTTCAAAATCTCCAGTTGGACACGTCTGATCAATCATGAAATTCTAGTCTTATTTGAACTGGCGGTATCCTATCAAGTCAAGTGATGGGAAGAATGATCTTCCAACTTTACCTTATGTGTTTCCCAACGGCCAGGGAAATGAAGAAAAGCTTGCCGAGAGTGCAAAGGGACAAAGAATGCTAGAGAAAAAATATGGCAAGATGTATCGCATTTGGTCTGGTGCCACCGGTGAAATGTTAGTCTAAACTTTGCTGTTTCTTTTGCACTTGGAGCAATGAAAAATGGCTAACATGATATTAGTGTTCTCACACGTCCCTACCAAGTCCGAGCTGTTTTCAAAGACTCCAATCTCCATTTGAAGGGCGAGAACTTCAATCAAGGGTGGCTCTGCGGACAAATGCTCGGAAACTGTCTTGGGATATTGAATCTTGACAACTGGACTAGAGTTCGAGGCGTATGCACCGACAGCTTCCATCACAGCAAATCCCAATCCCACGTGCCATACATGCAGCAAAGAATCGAAAAAGAACACCGGCTGTTGCGAAGCGGGAAGAAAATTCAGAGCAAGCAAATGATGGTCCAACCTTCAGAAGATCTCAAAGTCCTCTCTTTCAAGATATTCTGCGATCTGATATACAGAGATCTCCCAGAAAGCATGGAGTTCGAACTCCGAGATCTTTTGAAGCTGCGAGAAACCATTTGGCTTGAAGTGACCAAAGGCGGAATCTGCAGATTCTCTTTCAGTCAATTCTTACCTACTGCAACGAACCGCACCTTGCGACTCTTCAAAAGTAAATGGGAGGAATTCAACGACCGCGCATATCGTCGCGCCAAGAGTCTGGACCCAGAAAGTGGTGCCCTGATCATCCTTCTTTATTCGGCTCTCGAAGAAGGCCGTATGCATAAGATTGAAGTCCTTCACACCCTAGATGAGCTTTTATTTGAAAATCTCGATGTCTCCCTTGGAGCCCTGGCATGGAATATGATATTTCTCGCAGCACATCCAGAGGTCCAGGCACGGCTGAGGAACGAAGTTACCCAAGTAAAGCAGCAAGGTTCTGGCGCCTGGGATGAATATCTCCTCGGTAACTCGAACCTTTTGATGGCCTGCATCCTCGAATCGGCTCGGCTGAAACCTATTGTTTTGTTCACTACGGTACAAGCAATTCCGTCCGAGCGAGTTGTTGATGGCTTTGTCGTACCAGCGGGTACCCACTTCGTTGTAGATACACATGCACTCAATGTTTCTGACCCTTACTGGGGCAAGGAGAGTGAGCTCTACCAGCCAGATCGCTTCCTCAGGGATCGAAACCTTACCAGCGAGCGTTATCGATACTTTCGTTTTGGATTTGGTCCCAGGAACTGTCTCGGAAAGTATATCATCGATGTCTTCCTGAAGCTTACGATGGCGTACGCGGTGGAACATTTTGAAATGGAGCTTCCAGAAGGCGAACAGCTGGGGTTGGATGGCTCTAAAAGTCAAGCAATGAAGTTTCTTGATCTTCCGACGAATAAAATCATCTACAAGGAGCTGTAAGAATTGGTCACTTTTTGGTGGGAGGGTCACAGGCGGTATTGGTCTGGTTTGTCAAAAGTTTTGCCGTGGCTGTAGGTTCCCAAAGTCGCACTTTCATCAGTTAGCAATTTATCATCCTGGAAATTAAAGAAATTGAAAAATTTGTCTTTATTGGGTAGAATGAAGGGTTTTTGAAGATTTCCCTACCAAATTTGAGCCCAAGAAATCGCCGGCAATTTGTTTTTCGCAGGTGTTCGCGAACTCAGAGCTGGACTTCCCTCGAATTTCAACAACACCACAAAGCTCCATCAACATTGATACACCTTGGGTCTCGCATGCAGAAATTGAATGGCATTCTAATTATAGCAAGACATGAACTCTACTAGCTCTATACGTCTCCATAGCATTATTCCGATGTATAACAGTATAAGTCACAATGTACTAGCTTTCTACCAGAACGGCTCATCTAATTACCATACCCAATTAATGATCCTTGACCACAGATAGGTCGCCCTTGATATCGACTAGCCTCATTCTGCTCATGATACTGGTTGGAAAACCCTGATATAGTGACTTTCTTAAGCCCTTTCGCCCGCGTTTTCTTTTTCAAGCAACCCCACTACTGGCCCCTTTCCTTCCCCTTTCCTTCTTTAGGAGACGTGGTCCGTGGTTTGATCTTTTGCCCAATACGCAAGTAGCAAGCTCCGCTAACTGCAACGGCCCAGATACCAGCTCCTACTCCCATAGCTCCAAAGCCCCACTTCTCTCTCGCCAGCCCCGCCACCAACGGACCTAACGTCAACCCCGTGCTGAAAACCATGCTGTTAACAGCATAAAGCTGCGCATACGGGCCTTTCTCGCCAAAGTATCCCCTATTGGCTCTATGATACATGCCCATAACTCTGCTGCTTTCAACAACTGCTGGAGAACTGATCATTGGAAGAGCGATGCCGCAGAGAGCCAGTATTGCGCACATTTTAGTAATTTCCTCTGCTCCGCCAGGCTTTACAATTTGCAAGAGAAACATAGGAAGTGATAGAAACAAAGAGCCAAAAATAGCAAAAGGTCTTGGACCCCATTTGTCAACCCCCCAACCGGCAACTGGGCCAAGAACAAGGTAGGGTGTGACCAAAGGGATGAAAAGGAGGCCGGCGCGAAGGGCAGTAAAGTTAAAGAGGTAATGTGCTTCGAGTGGTAGAGTAGCGTCAAATATACCGAGCGTCGAAGCTTGAGTGAGCGTGATTAAGTGACAAGTCAAAAGTCGAGAGTTTCGAAGACAGGGTAGAATAGGAAGATAAGATCGTGGGCGTGTGTGCAAAATATATGGAGTAAGGTCCTCATATTCAGCAGTGGGCTTCGTTTGGCCAGTGAGGAGGGGCGTTTGTTCGGACATTGTGGGTGTTTCTTCATCCGATGACGAGGCAAATATTTCCGTGGCAGTCGAGGACCCCTCTTCTTCAGATGAGCTGCCAGTTTCTTCGTCTGTAGCAACATATTTCGCAGCAACTTTCTTTTCAATAAGAACAAGGCGCAGTAGGAGATCAACTCCCAAAAGGGCGAAGCCCATCCCAAAGACCGCCCCATCCCCAGCTTTATCGTAGACGATTCCCCCCAGAACTGGAGCAAGGAGGGCACCTATGCTGATGACACTGAAAATGCTGCCAACTGTGACACCCAATTTATCTGGTCCCACGGTATCGAGGACCAGGGCGAGGCCAACTGTCCAGACGGTAGCTGCGCTGATTCCTTGGAGGATTCGGGCTCCGATGAGGGAACCGATGCTTTGGCCGACTGAAAGTAAAATTGTGCTCCCCAGTAATGAAATCAACCCTCCTAAGAAGGGCGTCTGTCTCGATGACAGTTTGTCCGCAATGATGCCAGCTGGCAAGGAATAAAGGACTGATGAGCCGGCATAGACAGCGAGTAGAATGGAAGTATATGCTTGGGTGTCTTGTGGTGGAACTCCGATACGACTAGAGAGAAGAAATGGGAGGATAGGAACAATGATTCCGTAAAGAAAGAGGTCGGTGAATAATCCGATGGCCACAGTTGAAACGATTAAAGGTGTCGAGGAGCGAAATTTCAAAAAGATAGGTGGTCTTCCAATCCCGCTGGAAGTCATCATGTTAAAGATGAAAAAAATTTATGATAAGGTGGGATACAAAGTTTATGATACGAAGGAAATTCTCGAGCCACAAGTAGAAGACTTTGAGACTCTGAATATGTTGGATGACTGTCAGGTGGGGAAAATTGAGGCCCTGGAAAAGTCTCGACAGACTGGAGAGCTGAATCACATATGGACGGACCGACGAAATCTGACGCTTCTTGGTCAGTTGTACCAATATCCATGCTTACTCGATCAGGAGGTCAGAAAAATTTAAACATTGCACTGTGTAAGCTGAAGGAAAAGCGGGATCATTGGACGACAACTGTAGACGAGGAGACCACACCCGTCAATCTCTGGGCACAATGGCATACTCACCAATAGGCTTCTCGTAGAACATAAAATTTTGATCCTGAATGAAAAGTTTAAATCTCAAATATTTGAAATTCTACGAGTTGACATCGAAATGATGGTTGCACATGGTACGGGCGAAGACCAATGAATGCGGTACTTCGTGACACCTAGGAATTTTCGGGCGCGACGCGCGAGTAAAACATACAGTACCTCCGTACTGCACAGGAGATCGATGTTGTACTGGTGGCAAAGACATCCCGTGAGAGGCCAGCTATGGACTTTGGATTATGGAAATCCGAGTACCATTAGAAATTGTATTTCCTTTTCTAGGTAGCATTGCTGTTGTGTAGGTGGAGTATATGTTGTGTTCTGCAGGAAAGTGGCTAGCTTCACATGCATTTCCTGCGGCCTCTTCTGCATCAAACCGCTTGGGATTGACTATCGACACCAGGAATTCGGGAGCTAACACCTTTTAGACCCTGCCTTGTAATAAGCTGTGTCCTATTCTAAGTAATCAAGTTCAGACTTGGGCACCGGGTATTACGGAGGCTACCCGGCACCCTCTCGAATAAATACTCAATCCGGCAATTTTGAACTAAATAAATATTCAGTTTTTTGAGGGTATTCGAATAGAAACCGATTTTTTTGAATATGTTTAGTCATTTAATAAACCAATAAAAGACCTTTGTATTTTCAAATCTCAGGACCCAATTTTTAACCTAATCTGATTAATTTTAATCTTTATGAATAGTATATATATATATATGTATTTTATGAAAAATTAAATACCCACGGAGATACCGAAAACTATTGATTATATATCTTATTTATAGAAATTTGGCCGGTGAATACCCGGGGCCTTGCTCTCCGAATACCCGCTGGTGTCTGAGTATTCATGCTCAAGTCTGATCAAGTTGTCTGAACACGGAGTCACCGCGGGCGTTTTATAGTTTCTAAGGCATCTTCAGGAATTTTGAACCTTGATCATCGGAGGGGCCCAAAAAACTTCGCACTAATCGAAAACTGTATAGCATCAGGGTCTGAGACGTTGCCATCAAGTTTCTCGGAGTCCCCGGTCATGATCGCACGGTTCGGATGGCTCTGTTACTCTCAAGCATGGAATTAATTAATAGAATTCGAATGTCTCTTCGCTTGGGGATTTTGGGCTGGGCGCTTACAATTGCAATTCAGGGAGTCAATTGTTCATCAGAACTACTGAGAAAGAGGGCCATAGGCTTGATTCTTACGGAACGTGTGGAAATGGAGACTGGAGTGTTGCCATGATTGCCTCGATGGGGGTGGCTGAGATCCTAACTTTGCCCCCGGCGTTGAGAATTGGGCCTATGGCCCCATTGTGTTGCAAGTTTTGTGGTGTACCATGGAAGAAGACTTCAGCAACGAGGGGAGTACCGAGGTTGGATTTTCGGAACTACTCAACAGTGCTTCTGGAACATGTATTATCTGGGGGCGCAAGCACTTAAATTGCGTCACTTCGGTGCCACAATCGACTCCGCGTTCGCCCCGCCGCTAGAACGCGTTTGGTTTACTTAGCTAGGGGTTCTGCTTCTTAGCATTCGCTCCCTTTCATGTAGTAGTTTCTTGATATTTATCAGAAATCTCAAAATTGATTGATCGATTAAGAAACCTAGACCCCCATAGAGTTGGAGAGTCAAACTTGGGCAGCTCCTTATTTACCTAGCTAGGTCTCAAAAATGCAACGAAATACCCCTGCCCTAGGTACGACGAGGAGTTAAGCAGAACTCTTGGGTTTCTAACTCTTTCTGTTAAAATGACTTAGGCCAGTCATTCGATCAAAAGCCAGTTCCCATCATTAATGAGATAATCTCAAATCCCCAAGTCCCATATAGATAACGATTGATCAAAGGTCCCGATAGGTGGCGGCATCATATTTTCGATAATACGTTCAAAAAATTCCTCAGTATTTTTCCAAATCCGTCCCGAAATTCTATGGGTTTATGGTGGTTGACTCTCTCCAGTAGTCGCTTCGATGGGATTCTGAACCTGCGCCGTTTCGTGGAAAACCTAGACGCAGTCCTCTCTCCGTTGAGTATCGACTCGCGCCAGACCATTCTGATTCAGCTCCCATTGAAATTTGCAGTATAGGATGTTGTCTTACGAGAATGGGCATCAACCCACAAATTTTGATGGGAGAATCCTGCCGGGGGGGGGGATTGCCGCCGGAGCTGCATAGAATGTCAGCATGAGATCACGGTGGTGGACCTACACTCTGTGAACAGTTACTACAATGTCCCATTGTTCATGATCGACTGCAAACCTTGTCAAGCCATCAGTGTACCCAAGATCGAACATTCACGCAGGAAAGTGTCTAGGTAGGATTGGACGGAGGGGCACAGTGCCACTTGCCACTTGAAGTCCATGCGCGGTTACAGGATTTTCAGGGTTCCCAGGGCAGATGTTATCTGCTTTCCGCAGTGAACTCTTATTTAAGCACAGAGATGGTTCAGAGCAATTGTGTCTTATTTAATAGGAACATAGATTGAGAAGCGGTAGAAGGGTAAGCTCAGCGGATAATTCTATATAGTGGCGACGAACGAAAATTGGAGCATTTGTTTCGACTTGGACATGCAGAAATGAATGAGACGATACAAAAAAGGGGCAGAACCAGACGTGTTGGGAAATCAAATACGAGGTTTGATTATGCGCCATTAATAGAAGGTGTCGCTTCATTGTCGGGATCATGTGCGGGGTGGGGGATCCAGAATTTCAGGGGCTAATCAAGGCACCAGCTGCACATTTAGGCGCTAAACACCTGCTGCCTGTCCCTGAGTCAGCCCCTAAACATCTGTTCACATGTATATATAACCCTGGATGTCAGGTTCAAGCTACAAACAAGATAATTTGTTCTCATTGTACCATGGGATCTTGGGATTGTTATTGTGCTATTTGTGGGGGTACATTTGGAGGGGGGCAGGTCGCTGCACAGCCCCGCACTGCCAGATTTCTCCGCCATCACAGGAATCAAGATACCGACCACAACGAGACTGAGGCCGAGGAGGAAGCAAACGAAGAAGAGGAAGACGACGCCGATGGTGTCCCTGGTTCCGTTGACAGTTGGGAAGAAGACCACAGTTATGATCCTGAGATCATCAGCGAAGAGGACATTGAGTGGACCAACACTCTGCACATCTTAGGCTTCAATGCGGATGCCCAGGGATTGACTAAGTAAGTACCTACGAATCTAACGTCAATAATTCATTCTCATGAAACATGCAGAGGATTCATCTCGGGACCGGGGAGCTATGAAGATTATGGTGGTGTCGACGTTCAACCCGGCAACGATCCGAATTTCAAAGAATACTTGTTCTCGTGCTACTATGATTTCGATCATGGTGACCCTGTCTTTCCCTTCCATTGGTGCTGTTACGAGCTTCTTTGCAAGGCTTTGACGGGATCGAACGATGTTACCAAAATCGACAAGGACCTTCTTTACAACACCATGCAGGAGCTAACTCCCGACCACTCTTCTCGTCTAGACCTGGATTATGGGAACCCTGGACCGGAAAGAGAGCAATTCTGGGTGTCCGAGCCAGGAATGGAGTTTCTCGTATCTCATCCAACTGCCGAAACGGCTGGGTTGAGGACAACGATATTGGAGTCGGACTTAAAAATGGCGACGTATGACCATGATCTCGGGCCGCGCGTGAAGCATGATCCTTTTACGAAACTCCCATATGATCTTGTCTACAAGGTTTGTTGTCTTCTACCTGTGAAGGCACTTCTTGATCTTAGCCGAGCCTCATGGCCCGTTCATTCTGTTCTGAAAAATGACGATAAATTCTGGAAAGGACGCATGAAATCTCTACTCCCGTGGTTCTTCGAACTTCATGAGCTGCTCAAGGATCCTGAGATTCTTCGAAATCAGAGTGCCAAGGCGCTTTGCATCTGGGCAGACAAAGTCTCAACCGCGAAACTTGGAATGACCGGTCCCTTCCTTGGTCTTGCAAACCGACGGCGCATCTGGGGGGTCTGTGAACAGCTTGCTGGGTTGTATCTCCCCAGACTGCCTGATAGTGATGAGTATAACGTCAACTCTATTGAGCAAATGATTCAAAATCGGTCTTCTTGCGCGCATATGCCTGTGGTCTCCTATCCAGTACCAAGCAGGAGGGACCTCGTTCGAGCTTATTTCGTACAATCTTGGACAGACTTACACGCGCAGGCAGATTTTCACGCGGATGTACATGTCTTTGAGGTCTTCTGGGATGCCAGCGGCTCCTTGGTGGGGATTTCTCTAAACCCTGACACACAGAGGCGGTTATTTGGCATAGATGATACTTATGAGGGGGTATTAAAGCAGTCCATGGTCCTTGAGAAAGGAGACTGGATCTCGGGTTTCATTCTCCATCTCCCCGTGATGACTCTAGGTAGAAGGGGCAACGAAGACAAGAGTCTTGCTAAAACTACGAGCATAAAAGGAATCACGGTGAGTTTTCAAATTGAAGTTTGGGTACGATATCAACACAAGGCTAACAAACCTGCTAGGTACTTCGAAATTCTGGACCGTGGACTCATTTTGGAGAGACTGATGTAGGCCACTCTAAGCGCCCTCTTCTAGTCTCTAGGGGTCTAACTATCGTTGGATTGATGGGCCAGATAGGTGTAAGTATGGCCTTTGCACGTATAGAATCAGAAGATAATTAATGACCCTGGTTGTTAGCCAGACAACCAGCTCATTAGGCTCGGCTTACTTCAGACTGAGCGTCCTGATGTGGAAGATTACTCCTCCATTCTAGAAGATAGCGTTCCTGAGATTCCTCAGCCTCCACCTTTGCAATGTTTGCTTTGGAAAGATGACTATAGAAATATTCTCTCGTCCCCGATATGGAACCTTCCACGTCTCCACACTTCAACAGATGGTCTGGAAAGACCCAGGAATAACACCGATGTCCATCCCGAAATGGTGCCTCATGAAGCAATTATTTGGGCTAAGGATCGGCAAGAACTTCGGAACCTCAAGCGCCTTTCCGGGTATGTGGTCATTGGCGGCACGTTGTCTGGTAGTCAGAATGGCGTACCATATACGCGACCATACCATGATCTTTGCGGCATCAGGGCTGAATTTAGTCCCGAGTACAATGCGGAGCGGCGTGTAATTGGTATTCAGAAAGAGCGTGACGGGAGCGATTGGTTCGAAGAGAACTGCGTTCATTTTGACATCGACGGACAAGGAGGCGAACAGATTATTGGAATATCAGTTGCAATGCATGAAGCGCCCAAGACAATCAAGGTAAAATTATTGTCAAGTTTACGATAGAACTTGAATAATGCTGATACATTGATCTAGCTCCAAACAAACCGTGGTCGAGACGTATATTGGGGTGAAGATCATGAGCATGTTAGCAATTGGCAGACCCTCCAAATATCGGCTGACGAAACCATCTGTGGAATCGTTATGACATTTGCTATATCCAGTGGCTACAACCCGGAGACAAGAAACTGTGTAAGTACTTCCAGATTCCTCCCGGCTCTGATGACAATTAACTGTGTCGCTGACTACTACGCTTCAGACACACTTGAAAATGAGTTATGTCGAGGCTTTAACTCTACCGCTATGATTTGATAAACTCGAAGTGGGCCATTTGGAATATTATTCATGTACTTCATTCCTCTATTTTGCTCTTCGCGGCGCGCTTGGCTCTTCAGCGTGGATTACTCACATGGCATGATGGGCCCCTGAGACAAGCGCCCAGCGGCTCTATTGATCGCCCTCCAATGCATTGAAATATCGAGTTAGTAGCAAAGATGAATCCTGAGAATTTCAAAAGGTCCAAATCTCTGTATGCAATGAGCGTCACAGACCGCAGCTTTTTGAGTTCACATGAGACGAGACGAAGAGGGAGTTCGTGTTGGGGCTGGCGAGGAGCTCGGTCCAAATCTCTGCTGAGGTGCACGGAAACGAATGACCAAAAGAGAGACTTTTTGTTGTCTCGACTCTCAGCCTTCTACAGTATTCTTCCAATCCGCCATCAAATTCGACGTTTCATCCATCACTTTCCATACTTGTGGAGTGCAGCTGCTTCCCCATGCAAACGGCCACGGCCACATGCATGCAGAAAATCATGACCAGTTCCTTTTGTCTCACAAAATTGTAACTTTATCGAATCAGAAGCCGCGATAGTGCGGGGTAGTCCCTTCAAATCTCGGGTCCCTGCAGCTGGGTAATGCTTGCCGATCTTGTCAAGGCAGTCAACACTTCAAAGATAGAGGGGAAGGTGCAATTCTCTCCGCTTCCTGACATTTACATCAGAGTCGCAGCCATCTTCCTCAACCATTCTTGATTCTCTTCACCAAACACTCACTACCCACCACATTTGCCATCGGCTTTGTCCTCTCGTTTCAACATCAGTGCTCCAGATTAGCAAAGAGCTTGCTCCGTAACATTCCTATCTTTCCATCGCAACCTAGGTCTCTTCTACCACAGGAGAGATCCAAAGTCACTGCTTCCTTCCAACCTCACCGCAAGATCCATCAAAATGCACTTCTTCACCATCGCAAGCCTCTTAGCAGTAGCTGCAACCCAAACCGGCGCCCAAGACTCATCCTGGAGCAAACAATCCGTGCCGTTCAACCTCGTTCTGAAATCCCATAACGCTACGTTGGATGGCACCTACCTTGGAGCATGCCACGAAGGTGCCGCTATCGAAGGCCTGTGTCCTTACGGCAAGACTCCCAGGCCCTATGAGCAGTTCTACTTCAACACCTCAATGTACCGCAACTCCACTTCTGACGACTTCCAAACACAAGGCCTGTTGACATGGAATCTTCCTATGTATCCATCCCCTCTCTTTGTCTCGCTTCCTTGATTCTACAGTGTTGGGCTTCGCGACCGAGCTTTGTTTCGTCTTCTTCCTTTCTTAGTCTCTGGAGAAAACATGGTACTGATTCCTTGTAGTGGTGACACCATGAACATTTCGTCCTCGATGCAGCTGTTTGTCGACCCCTTATACAACGTCGCGATTCCCCTTCTATTCCCCGGCAGTGATCAGTACAACGTTGTGACCTGGAGTAACCACTCAAAGCTGTTGATTGGGTACTACGAAGGTCCCAAAGAAGACCGATGGTATATCTGCACCACACACTACAGCTACACTTATCAGACTCTGGCCTGGATCATTGGCAAGGGAAAGCCTGAGAACCCTACCTGTCAGAAGGTTTCTGTGCACAGGAAGTTGGTTTAGATTGAACAAATAGAGATTCGGATGTCGCACTGAATAAGTCGCAGGGAGAGAAGCCTATCGTTGGGGAATGATCTCCACAGCTTTGAAATAGTGCTTTCGTTACGGGTGTATGAGATAGAAGGGCTTCCAGTGAAAATTGTACATTAGAATTAAATTGACAAGCAAATTCCATTACATTACGGGTTTTAGAAAACGTGATCCGCAGTTTTGGTACCGCTTGAGCGCTGGAATTGGTCGATTGCACTCTGGCTTCCGGAATGTTAGCGATTTCTGCCCATAGTTTTAGCGACCTCCCGCGAGTCAATCCCCATATTGCCAGCAGATTTCATTCGCACCCCGATCCTAGTATCATTGTCTACCGGATCTGAACGAAAAGCCTGTCGCACGGCTTTTCATGCCCTCGAAATCTTGAAGTCATTCTGCTTCTATTCTTCTTTTTCCAGACTTCAAATCGGTATTTCACGCTACAGCATCCCTGACAGAGGTACGTCATCTATTCTTTGTTGTAGCCCCGCAGTCGAACGACAAGAACAGCATACGTCCTGCAGTAAAATCAACCTCAGGACACCACTTCCGCTTCTAGGAGCTTCTAGGAGGTAGAGTCATATAAATTTCTCGGATGTTTACAAATCTCGTGGTCGATTTGACAACATTCAAGGAAATCGATCAACTATCACAACCACGTTGAATAGACTATTGCTTGCCCCTCATCTGCCTCACAGCAGCTGGATCGGGACAGAACATTCATTGCCCTTAGCTCCATCCAAGTACCGATTCCAAAACTAATCACGACATCTCTTGTCGATACCAACTCATCAACACGATGGCGCCTCTCGAACCTCACGAAAGCCTTCATCTGGCTCCCCGAATGTCTGGGGAGGGCACTGGTACAACGCTCGCGGAGTTTTCCTGTTTCCAGAAACTACCTAAGGAGCTTCTTCTCAAAGTCTGGTAAGTTCATCTGGGAGCTAGCTTGTCTAGCAGTGGCAGTCAGAAGATTTACTAATTTCTCACCTGTAGGCGTTCATGTATTCAGCCACGGATCATTGAAGTACGATTCAGCGAGCACCAACTGACCGACCTTCACAAATTCGTCACTACCATTCCTGCGCTTCTGCATACTAACAATGAATCGCGCACCGAAGGCCTTCGATTCTACGAGCTTTCCAGACAGCACGAAAAGACGACATCGAATAATTCGCAGGATGCCATGAACCGTTTCTACTTCTATCCCGCTATCGATACACTATTCTGTCACCCTTTGCGACTGACTACCAGAAATCCCGCTTCTACTCACTCAATGAATGTAATATGGTACAAAAAGTTCAGAAATTGGCTGTCGCACCTCTTTTTCCACAAATCTATCTCTCACCCGGGGTACTGAAAGAAATAATTCTTGTCCGTAAGGGCCTCGATGACATACATGAATGCAACAGCCATGGAATGTTGTGCCTCGTGAATCCCGATAGCATCGAAGAGAGTTTGAGTTTTTATGGAGGCAAGTCAAAGATAAAGAGGAGAGAGGAAACTGAAAAATTCTTCTTGGAGGGTTTTCTGAAGTCGAAGTGCCCCGAGTTGAAAAGTATGGCGCTTTGTCACAAGGGTTTGAGATATCCATATGTTGAACAGGAGGAGGTGGATAGGTTTCTGCTGAGCCGCACTGCTTAAGGAATTGAATGCGAGGGAGACTCACGGTCTGCAACCTACGTCCAATACAAATACCATGTCGTTAGTCTAAGTGATTTGATGTTAACATGGCTGCTACTAAATTACCTGGCTGGCAAGGGCAATACAGGTGGAAACCTCTTAACGGTACTTCACAGGCTTTGCTGATTGATTCTCAACTCTTGATATACATTCGAGGCAATTTCCACAGGCTGCATGAACCTTAGAGTGCTTCCAATGAAAGTACTTCAATGCAAATACGCCTTATTTGAATCCTTCCTTGCAGAGCAAGCATTAATTCAGAGATCATTGTGTCCGATTATTTTCAGGGTATTCGCCTGCACATGCAGAAGACCTGCGGACTTGTTGGCTGCTCGTTGGACTTCGGCTGTTGCAACCGTGTAAAATGCGTGCTGCGAGCTCTCTGCGTGTTCTTTTCACCACAAACTATTCCTGAATTATAGCGTCTGACGAGGAACTTTGACATAGCTACTCTCCATTCTTATCTCGTTGCCTTCGAATATGAGCACCTTAGTCGCAATTTCCGCTTAGGCAATCGTAGTTTGCTCCACATTCCTCGCTGTAAAGATTATTGTTCAACGCTACAACAGACACAGGGCTTTCCTCCAAAATGCCTGCCAGGAGCCTTCTCAGTATCTCTTTAGGGACAGAATATGGGTTCCGATCTAACACAAGATCTCGCAAACTCTCGTGAGCGAGGAGATGTGAACCACACACTTCGATCTTACTTCTCGAGATACGGGAAGACGTACAAAGAGTCACCTCTTTTTGGAAATACTGTCATCAATACCATGGACTTCGAGAATATCCAAGCGATTGCGGCCTTGAAAGCCAATGATTATGGCGTGGAACCGACCAGGAAATTTGGTACTCCCAGATTCACCGGGGACGGAGTTTTGTCTACCGATGGAGCTGCTTGGAAACACTCCCGAGCACTCATACGTCCAACTTTTGCTCGGAGAGAGATAGCAGACCTTGATTCTCTCAAGATGCACACTGATAGGATGCTGGCTTTGCTTCCTAGGGACAGTGAACCGACGGATTTACAACCTCTTCTGAAGAGACTTGTACGTTTATATTCCACAATTCTGCGCGGAGGAAAGGGAGGGATTTGCATTGACGATATACAGTTCCTAGATGTGTGTACCGAATTTCTATTTGGGAAATCTGTGGACTCGCTTCTGCCTGCCACCCCGTTCGACTCGCAAGAGTTTCTCGCGGCTTTCGACCAGTCGCTGAAGGGAATGGTGCTACGTATCCAAGCTGGAAAAATCCGCTTCAAGTACTTTTTTGACAAGACTTGGAAGAGAGCGTACAGTAAAGTACACAAGTTCGTTGACCAACACGTCGAAAGAGCGCTTCAGGAAACCTCTGCAAGCCGAGAAAAGGGCCCTCTGGAGAACAACCCAACCAATTATGTTCTTCTCCGAGAAATGGCTAAACAGATTAGAAATAAGGAATCGCTTAGGTATCAGATCATATCTGTATTCATCCCCGCACGAGATGCAACTGCCTTGCTGGTATCCAATACCTGCTTCCACCTTGCCCGCCATCCAGATATCTGGGCAAAGATGCGTTCGATTGCCGTAGATCTCGGCGATCAAGTCATAACCTATGAGATGCTGAAATCGCTGGTCTATTACAAGTACGTTCTCTTCGAAAGCCTCCGCTTCCAGCCATCCGTCTCCCGCGTTCATCGGACAGCACTACGCGACACGATTCTTCCAAAA